>Ga0184627_10000502_pt1 | contig 15168 bp, 12 predicted proteins | sample PLM3_127_b1_FD_133150 | JGI IMG/M metagenome (GOLD analysis project Ga0184627, IMG submission 133150) | Groundwater sediment microbial communities from an aquifer in East River, Colorado, USA - PLM3_127_b1 | ecosystem: Environmental > Terrestrial > Soil > Riparian zone | place: USA: East River...
CAGTTTCTGGGCGGCGAAGAAAGGGCGCGACGCGCTGCAGGTTGCCTGGGACGAAGGGCCGATGGCAAACGTGAGCTCGCCCGACATGTACCAGTCATGGGCCGAGCTCGCCAAAGGATCGACCGCTGCGGAGCGGCTGAAAGTGGGCGACGTCGATGCGGCAATAGCCACCGGGGCCAAGCGCGTCGAGTCGGTCTACGAGGTGCCGTTTCTGGCGCACAGCTGCATGGAGCCGATGAACGCGACCGCGCACTTCAAGGGCGACTCGGTCGAGATCTGGGCGCCGACCCAAGCGCAGTCGTGGAACCGGCATTGGGTTTCTCAGGCGACCGGACTCAAGCCCGAGGCGATCACGGTCCATACGACCTACCTCGGCGGCGGCTTCGGCCGGCGGCTCGAGAGCGATTACGCCGTCGAGGCGGTGGAAGTCTCGCGCGCCGCCGGCAACGTACCGGTCAAGGTGGTCTGGACGCGCGAAGACGATATGCGGCACTCGATGTACCGCCCCGCGTCGTACAACGTGCTTTCCGCGGCGCTCGACGCGAATGGAACGGTGATCGCGTGGCGCCACCGCATCGTCGGCGCCTCGATCCTTCAGTATTTCAAGATTTTCGCGCACCTTATGCGCAAGGACGGGCTCGATCCCACCTCGGTGCAGGGCGCCGCCGATTATTTTCCCTACGACATTCCCAATGTCTACGTGGACTACGTCAATAACAATCCCGGCGTGCCGTCCGGGTTCTGGCGCTCGGTCGGCAACTCGCAGAACGGCTTCATCCTGGAGGGCTTCGTCGACGAGCTCGCTCACGCGGCGGGCAAGGATCCCTACGAGTATCGCCGGCAGCTCCTGGCGAAGCCGCCCGCGGCGCGGCTGCGCGCCGTGCTCGATCTCGCCGCCGAGAAATCCGGCTGGGGCAAACCTCTGCCCGCGGGCGTGCACCGCGGCATCGCCGCGCACTTCGCCTACGGCAGCTACTGCGCCCAGGTGGCGGAGGTCTCGGTGGCGAAAGACGGGGCGTTGAAGGTTCATCGCGTGGTGGCGGCCATCGATCCCGGCTGGGTGGTGAATCCCGCCACTATGGCGTCGCAGACCGAAAGCGCTATCGTGTACGGATTGACCGCCGCGCTCTACGGTGAGATCACCGTCAAGAACGGCCGGGTCGAGCAGTCGAACTTCAACGACTACAAAGCGCTGCGCATGGAAGAGATGCCCAAGGTCGAGGTGCACATCCTGCAGGGGCAGGGTGATCAGGGAGGCGGCGGCGAGCCCGGCACGCCGCCGATCGCGCCGGCGGTTTGCAACGCCATCTTCGCCGCCACGGGAAAGCGCATCCGCAAGTTGCCGATCAAAACCGAGCTGCTGCGCGCCTGAGAGATCGGTGGAACCACCGGAGGTAAATTAGGAGCCCCAACCTCTGTCGGACTCGCTATCGGGCTATCGATAACTGGCGCGTACGCGTCTGACCGAGCCGGCTTTCGGTTATCCGGGGGTAGGGGGGTAGGGGGGTAGGGGGGGTAGGGTCGGGAGGGGGGGTAGGGTCGCGTCTTTACCTTTGACATTCACGTGGATTCCGAATTAGACGCTCACGTTATTCTTTTTAAACAATATCCGCAGAGTGACGCCATCCGCTTCCTGGTCAGAAAGTGGCGCTCGATCCGTGATTCACGCCGCGTGTTTGCGCGACGGATTTTTCTCATCACGCACTCTGAACGATCTCGCCGCCGCGCTTCTTGATGTCCGATGTTTTTTCACGTGGTCCCTGGGATTCCCAAACGACGCCGTCGCTTGCCGTAGTTGCGTACTTGCGTATCTATCGCGTAAGGGGTCAGTACGGCGGTCACGGTCGACAATCTCAACAAACTTTTCTGAACCGCAAGCGGCGACAAATCTATATTTCAGCGAGACCGTGGCTTCCGACTCGGGCCTTTTTTGGCCTTGACACTCGCCACAAAGTTACCGTATTTTACGCGAGAATAACTTAGGCCGGGTCCTTCGATCCGGTCACATCTTTGCTCGCATACCATCGCCCGGACTGGCTCTCCCTAGCCGGGTTTTTGTATTCATGGGTCTTAAACTCAGAAGATTGGCAGGTAGAGCCAAGAGCAGACTTGATCCCCTTGAGACCCCTTTGACAGTATTTGCGCAGTTCTTTGGGAGGAACCCATGTTGACGAAATCGTTTCTGCTCGCGCTCACCGCCGCTGTCCTGTGCTCAATCCTACCCGCCCGCAGCCAGACGCCGCCGAACCTGCCGGACGGGCCCGGCAAGGAAGCCGTCGTGAACTATTGCAGCGGCTGTCACGGGCTCCCCCGCGTTGTTGCTTCAGGTTACCCTCAGGCGTATTGGCACACCGCTATCAGAATGATGCTCAATTTCGGCGTCCCGATTCCGCCCGATCAGATCAACCTCGTCACCGATTATTTGGCCAAGAACTTCCCGGAAAAGCCGAAGCCCGTCGCCAACATCATCCCTGGGCCGGCGCGGATCGACATCAAGGAGTGGCAGGTGCCGATACCGGGCTCGCGGCCACACGACCCGCTCGCCACCCGGGACGGCGCCATCTGGTACACCGGGCAGATGACCAACAGGCTCGGACGGGTCGATCCGAAGACCGGCCAAGTCAAGGAATATCCGCTCAAGACGCCGCTCACCGCGCCGCACGGGCTGGTCGAGGATAAGGACGGCAATATCTGGTTCACGGGGAACCACATATCGATCGTTGGCAAGCTCGATCCAAAGACGGGCGCCGTCACCGAATACAAAATGCCTGACCCGAATGCGAAGGATCCGCACTCACTCGCCTTCGATCAGAGCGGGATCCTGTGGTTCACGCTGCAGCAATCCAACATGATTGGACGGCTCGATCCGCGCACCGGCGAGATCAAACTCTTGACCGCTCCTACGCCGCGCTCGCGCCCCTACGGCATCATGGTAAATTCGAAGGGCGTTCCCTTCGTCGTCCTGTTCGGAACCAACAAGATTGCGCGCATCGACCCCAAGACGATGGAGATCCGCGAATACACGTTGCCGGATGCGAGGGCGCGTCCGCGGCGCATGGCCTTCACCAGCGACGACGTCGTCTGGTACTCGGACTTCCCGCGCGGCTATCTGGGCCGTCTCGACCCCGCGACTGGTCAAGTGACCGAGTGGCAATCGCCCGGCGGGCCAAAATCCGAGCCCTACGGCATCGTCGCTTCGAAGGACGTCATCTGGTACAGCGAATCCGGGACCAAGCCGAACACGGTCGTGCGGTTCGACCCGAAGACGCAGAAGTTCCAGACCTGGGCAATTCCGTCCGGCGGCTACATCGTGCGCAAGATGGACGTCACGCTCGACGGCAACCCAGTGCTGGCCACCAGTACAGTGAATGGCGTCGCCCTCGTCGAGGTGAAGTGATCGTTGGGAAATTGAGGGTCAGAGTGGTAGAAATTCCGGGGACATAGTTTTGATTTTGTCTTTTGCAGACGCCAGCTCAGGTTTTCTTTTCCAGACAATTTTGGCAGAGCGACGCCATCCGGTTCTTGGTCGGGTACTGCCGCGCAATCCGTGAGTCACGCCATACGTTTCGGCGGAATAGGTTTCCGGTCATGCGTCTTGAACGGTCTCACCACTGGTCCGCTTCTCAGTCTGTGATGTCCTCCCACACAATCCGGCATCTCCAAACGACGCTTTCGCTTGTCGTATTTGCGCAATTGCGCAAATACGCAACTATCGCGTAAGGGGTTAGTACCGCGGTCAGGCCCGACAACCTTAACAATCTTTTCTGAACCGCACGCGGCGACGAAACTAAAATTCCGAGGGCCTGGGGGTCCCGGTCTTGCTCTGCGCTTGACAGCCATCATGTCCTTGCCCTATTTGAGCCCGCGGTAACTTCGGCTGGTTTCTCGATACGCTCACATCTTGTGATCGTAAGCCGATTCATCTAATCGCGGGACTGTCAAATTTCAGTGAAATATGAAGCCGTCAACGGCTTTGCCTAAGTTACTCCTCGGGGCACTGGTTGCGATCGCCGGCTGCGCACCACCAACTCCTCAGCCGCAGACCGCCGGGCCTTCAGCCCCGCCGAATTGCGCGGTGCCCACCGACGCCGCCAACCTTACAGCCGTCACTCCCGCCACGACCGGCGGTGTATTCCGTGTTCCGAGCGGCGGCTTCACGCTTCCCGCCGCAACCACCCTCACTCTGACATCAAGTTTAATCATCATCGTGCGGGATGAACTGCGTATCGACGGGGCGATTCAGATTGGCTCACCAGCGGTGGCCGGCAGCCCGATCGACGTGGTCTTGGTATCGACCAACGGTGACGTTAGCATCGGGGGTCATGGCGGACGCTGCGGGCTCTTTCAACCCAACCCGCCAGCGACACCAGCCGCCACGGCAACCGCTCCCGATGCTCTTGCCGCCGGTGTCGCCGGGGACAACGCGGGCTTCATCAAGGTCGTCGCTGGCGGAGGTTAGGTGGACGTTACCGGCTGTGTTGTTGCGGGACATGGTGGTTGGGGTGGCGCAGCGACGGCTGTCGGTATTCGCGGTGCTGGATTGTTCGGTGCGCTCGGTGGCTCGGCGACGGCGGTTGGAGGAGGCGGTGGAGCGGGGGGTGAGGTTCTCATGTGCGCGCTCGAAGCTTCCACGTCGGTCCAAACGGCTGGGCGGGCGGCCCGCGCGGCCTTGTGTCGGGCGGTTGGGGAGGAGGTGGGGGACAGGCAAAAGCCACGTTGGCGAATGGAATGCGGGCTTACGCGATCGGCGGACCGGGGAACCGGGGCGGTAACGCCGTGGTCAAAGGGTTGCAACCAGGTTGTCAGCTTTTCAACGAAGGTGTTATGCGGGGAGGAGGGGTGCTTTTCGGCAGCTTCGCCGACGCGGTCGGTTCTCCGGGCGGTGGGGTTTTTAACGGCGATGCGCAAGCCGACGGTGGACCGGGGGGCTCAGGAGGAAGTGTATTCTCCAGTGATTGCGCGGCCGTGATCGCCGGGACAATCGGTGTCGCTTCTGGTGGTAATGGCGGGCCAGCGGACGCGCAGGGTCAGCGCACCAAAGCGCGTGGCGGGCCGGGCGGACCGACAGGGATTTCCGCGCGGGGTGCCCCGCCCGGCGGGAGGTCTTGCGCCGTGGGTCTTGATGGCACCGACCCCACCGGGCCTGCGAGGTGTCGCGGCAGGAAAGGGTGGTGATGCCACCGCGGCATGCAACCCGGCGGGCTCCGCCGATGCCCTAGGTGGAATCGGTGCCTCTGGCGCCGCTCCGGTCCCGGCCATCTCACCGCCTCTGCCTTCTCCGGTGGTCTCTACCGGCACGCCTTGACGGATTGGAAGGCTCAAGGGTCAATGGCAAATCGCATTGAGGGTCGAGTTGAGCTTGCCGTTCGATCCGTGATTCACGCCACGCGTTTGCGCAGCTGATTTTTCTCATAACGCGCTCCGGTTGAGAAACCCGCTCGTGAATCGTAGTTCGTGATCGTGTATGTTTCCCGCCCCGCCGGAGACTTCATCTGTAGACTTTCAGGTTTATAGACGAGGGGGGCAGCTTGGCGTATTTGCGCAATTGCGCAAATACGCAACGATCGCCGCGAGGCCCGGGTTTTCCTTTCGTGCCCTCTAACGTGGGGAAAAAACTGGACAGCGAGGGGTCGTTTTTGGTATAGTCCACCTGCTGATTGGATTGGACTTTTCTCCTCCTGAACGTATGGTGGACGAATATAGCTTCCTACCGAAGCAAACTTTCATCGCGGCGTCGATTGCGCCGACGCTCAGGTTTCCCAAACATTATAGGACCGAGGGTTTTAACTTGTGCGGGCCGAATGCGGCCTTGTACGCCCGCTCGTTCTGTCAATTTCGGCGAGCGGTCAAATGGCGTTATCTCGCTACGGATGGAATTGGCTAAGTTTCAGCGTCCGACAAACTTGCGTTTTTGTAAGGCCGGCGGTTTCCGCCGCTCTCAGGCAATTCTCCGCTATTTCAATTTTTCTTTACCGGCTCTCAGGTTCTTGCCCATCCTGCCGCTCTCCGACTCATTGGGTCCAAATCTTGGGCGGTTTTCTGTGGAGCATTTGTGGGCGCATGCCGATTTTCTGCCAGGGCGGTTTATTTTGGTGAAAATATTTACGACTAGAACGACGATTTCTGGACTCTGTGGTTCATAAACGACGACTTTCGCGCCTGCTTTTTCAGCAGCATCGAACAAATTGCACACTTCGTTGGCTTTCGTCCGCCTGGTGCGACAACCGGAACCGCGGACCCAATCGGGTTAAAAATACACGTTTTTTCACGAGGTTTTCGTTCTGCGGATGGGATAGATAAGTGAATTTGCCGTGCGTTTCAGTCCGTGACTAGTAAAGTCACAGGTTCTGGTCTTGGGTTTGCATTACTTCCTTGGCGTTGTGCGTCTAAGGTTTAGGAAGGGGCATGTTGGGAAGTGCAGAAGCTGCCGATAACTGAATCAGACGGAGGCAACTAAGAAGGCCGCAACGGGAGGTAGGCGTTATGAAACCTGGCGAGCCGTTGAAAACCAACAAGCCGATTCGGTCGCAAAAGACCGGAGTCGTTCTGCCGCGGGAAGGAACTTTCGTGCGGGCCATCGAAAACATGGGTCGCCAGATGATTCTGGTGAATTTTGGCGCGGCTGGGGAAGAATACATTTTCCCCGACGAAATCCTTCCGGAACCGAACAAGGCGTAGAGCGAAAAACACACCCCGTTATCGCGTTGCCCGCGGTCTTCCGCTGCACCCTTATGTAGACAGTCCGCATTCCACCGTTCAGAATCCTCGCTTCGACTTGGCTTTCTCCCGGGCGATTTGATAAAAGACACTTAAAAACCAGTGAGGATGGGTGCGCCATGAGCGAGCGGGTCATCAAAGGCTACCACGCCCATATCTATTACGATCCAAAAACGACGCGCGACGCCGCCGCGCGGGTGCGCGCCGGACTGGCGGCGGGCGGGTTCAACGTCCAACTTGGCAGTTGGCACGACGAGCCGGTCGGTCCCCACCTCGATGCGATGTACCAGGCGGTCTTCGCGCCCGAGGAGTTCGGCAAAATCGTCCCCTGGCTCATGCTGCACCGCGAAGGGCTGTCGGTGCTCGTGCATCCGTCCACCGGGGACGGCTACGGCGATCATCTCGAACGCTCGCTTTGGCTCGGCGAGAAGTTGCAGTTGAACGCAAAAGCCCTGCGGCGCGGCTAACCGCAACCGGTGCAGCGATGAAAAAAGTTTACAGCGCCAAGGATCCTTTGATGGTCGGTCATCTAAAGAATGTGCTCACCACATTCGAGATTCGCTGTGTCACCAGAAACCTCGACCTGTCGAGCGCGGCGGGCGAGCTTCCACCGATTGATTGCTGGCCCGAGCTTTGGATCGTTCATGATGAGGAGCTGGCTGAGGCGAAAGCGATCCTCAAGAAAACCCTGGCTCCCTTGGAATCGGTCAAAAAACCGTGGCGCTGCCGTGATTGCGGTGAAAACATCGAAGGACAATTCTCCGAGTGTTGGAAATGCGGACGCAGCCGCGAACCGAGAACAGCCCTTCGCGTCGTGGGCGGGCGGGCGACGAATCCCCTGCGCCATAGATAAATTTCCGCCGACCGTTACGACCACCGATTCGGGCCACGGGCGCTCCACGAAAGAAACCGGTAAACTCGTCGACGAATACGACGTCTCATTTTTGACTAATTTCGAGGCCGGCCCGCGATCCTAAATTTCATCCGAGACCAGGGAGCAATTCATGCTGTATCGGCAACTGGGCCACGCGGGGGTCCGCGTCTCGGTCGTGGGTCTGGGCGCCAATCGGTTCGGGTCAAAGGACGTGGCGCAGGCCGAAGTCGATAGGATCATCGATGCGGCGATCGACTGCGGCGTGAATTTCATCGACACCGCTAACGTTTACAACGACGGTCGCTCCGAGGAAACGCTTGGCCACGCGCTCAAGGGGCGCATGGACAAAGTCGTTTTGGCGACGAAATTTTCTTACCCCAGAAAACTCAGCGCCAACAGTTGGGGCGCATCGCGCTACCACATGATGCAGGCCGTCGAGCAAAGCCTTAGCCGGCTTGGGACCGATCACATCGATCTCTATTACGCGCACCGCTGGGATGACACGACGCCCATCGAAGAAACCCTGCGGGCGTTCGACGATCTCGTTCGCATGGGCAAGGTCCGTTACATCGGCGCGTCGCAATTTGCTTCGTGGCAGTTGGCCCACGCCAACCTGCTCGCGGAGATCAAAGGCTGGAGCGCCTTCGTGGTGATTCAGTCCGAATACAACCTGCTCAAGCGCAACGCCGAGCGTGAGCTGCTGCCGTACTGCCGGGCGCATCGAGTCGGCTTTGTGCCGTATCACCCGCTGGCCGGCGGTTTTTTGACCGGCAAGTACGAGCAGGGAAAACCGCCGCCGCCTGGCTCCCGCGGCGAGTCGATGAGAAACGTGCAGGAACTTATGACCGAAGCGAATCATCACAAGGTCGTTCGTTTGTCGGCCTGGGCTCAGGATCACGGCCGTGGCGTGAACGAGCTGGCGCAGGCGTGGCTGCTCGCGCAGCCGCAGGTCTGCTCGGTGATCACCGGGGCGACAAAACTCGAGCAACTGACCAGCAATGTGAAAGCGGCGGACTGGAATCTCACCGCGGACCAGCTCAAGGAAATCGGCGCGGTCCTGAGCGCGTGACGGCTCGATTTTCGAAAAAGTTGGTAGAGTGCCGATCTCGGTCCCTTAATCCATGCGCAAACTACGAACTTGGTTGGCATCGCTCCAAGAGCTGGGCGCGGGACGGCTCAAACTCCTGGCGGTCGTCACCGGCGGCCATTTCGGCATCCACTGGTTCCAGCAGCTCTTTCCCGTCATCCTTCCCTCGCTCAAGGCGCAGTTGGGGCTGAGCGATGTTCAGGTCGGCGCGTTAAGCTCGGTGCGCCAACTCATCAATGGCGCGATGGATCTGCCCTGCGGTATCCTGGCCGACTCGCTGGCGCGCCGGCGCGCGCCGCTTTTGGCCTCGGCGCTCCTTGCGATGGGGGCTGGTTACTCCCTCATGGGACTCATTCCAGTTTTTGCTCTGCTGCTGTTCGCCTCCGGCTTGATCGGGTTGGGAACGGCACTGTGGCATCCGGCGGCCGCGGCGTCGCTCTCGAACAGTTTTCCCGAACGCCGCGCCACTGCGTTGTCGGTTCACGGCATGGGAGCGACCGTCAGCGATACCGTGACTCCGCTGATCGCCGGACTCGCGCTGGTAAGCGTTTCGTGGACTTCCTTCTTGGCGGTGCAGATACTGCCTTCCTTGATCATCGCACTATTAGTCTGGGGTGGATTGGCGCGCCAGTTTGGCCAAGAGGAATTGCCGGCGGCGCTTTCGGCGCGCCTGCGTGGCGTGATTGCGCTGACGAAGAACTCGACTTTTCTTGGAATAACGCTGGCGACGAGCTTCATGCAAATGGGCCGGGTCATAGTCATTACCTTCTTACCCATCTACCTCCAGGAGCATTTGGGCTACTCGCCCTTCGCCCTCGGAGTCTATATCGCGCTGCTCCATGCGATGGGCACGATTTCACAGCCGATCATGGGTCATCTGTCCGACCGCCTTGGCCGCAAGGCCGTGCTCTTCCCATCGTTTGTCACCCTCGGGCTGCTCTTCGCTCTGCTGGCGGTTGCCGCTCCCGGTATTCCGCTGGGCTTGGTCGTGGGCGCCATCGGCCTGTTTTTTTACACGCTGCTCAACATTACCGTCGCCGCCACGATGGATGTGGCTGGGTCCGAGCTTCAGGCGACGACCTACGGACTTTCTTCTTTGCTGATGCAGATCGCCACCTCGCCGACGCCCATGGCGGCGGGCTGGCTCATCGGCATCTACGGCATCCACTCGTCGTTCTTGGTGGCGGCCGCCGTGACCATCGTCGGCGCGTTATTATTGCTGCCGCTGAAGCTCTTTCGCGGCACTAAGGGCTAGCGGGTTAACAGTGGCCGAAGGGAAGTTCTAGCTGCTCGGTCGATTGCTTTTCGGGCGAGCGCGGCGGCAGGCGGTGGATTTCCGCTTCGAGCCAGCCGATGTAGAGGCGGTGGCTCTTTCTTTTCTCGATCGCGGCGATACAGAGATCGCGGACCGCTTCGGCGTACGCAGGCCAGTGCTCGCGCATGGCCCGCGGCAGTCGAATATAGGTCGGCGCGTCGTCGCAGAAAATTTTATCGCGGGCCAGGGTCCAGATGTCGCACTGCTTTTCGCCGGACGGGATATTTTCTCCTTGCACCGACGAAGCCGCGCGGCGGTCGCCGCGCGCCAGGCCTTGGACCAGATGCGTCAGTTCGTGACCGATGGTTTGATAACTCAATTTGCGCACCTTGAGCCGAATGACGAGCTGAGAAATAATTCCCTTGCGATAAACGACCGTCGCGCTGCCAAGGTGCTTGCGCGTGTAACCGACGGTGATGGTTTTACCGTCAAGCTCCGGGAAATAGGCAAGCGAGCTCGCGATCATGGCCTCGGCGCGGCGCGTGAGCCGCTTTTGTAGCAACGGCGTCAGTCGGAAAGGCATGATTCAGCGGGTTCGCATCGAGGCAAAGGTGAGCGACCCTTCGACTCGCGCCCCGGCCTTGGCCGGGGGCTCTTGTTCAGGATTCCGCCCCAAAGGAATATTGAAGGGTGCCACGGGCTTGCCCGTGGGGCTCCACCTTGAATGACCCATCGAGAATGTCATAATGACTCTTCAATTTTATGCCAGAGATACAAGACCCGAACAAGGAAAAAACACCGCCGCCGTTTCGCTCCGGCTATATCGCCATCGTCGGCCGGCCCAACGTCGGCAAGTCGACGCTGCTGAACCAGATACTCGGCGAGAAAGTCGCCATCGTCAGCCCCAAACCGCAGACCACGCGCAACCGCGTCACCGGCATCCGGACCACCGAGACCTCGCAGATGGTTTTTTTGGACACGCCGGGGATTCACCAGGCGCGCTCGCTGCTCAACCGGCGCATGGTGAATGTTGCGTTGGACACGCTGCACGAGGTCGATTGCGCGCTCTGGCTGCTCGCCGCGCCGGAACGGATCGGCCCTGAGGATGAGCAGATCGCGCAGACGCTGGCGGCGGCGAAGGGCGACGTTTTCGTTCTTCTAAATAAGATCGACCTGGTCTCCAAGGGAAAGCTGCTGCCGCCGATCCAGCGTTGCGCGGAATTATTGCCGGGCAGGGAGATCGTGCCCATCAGCGCGCTCAAAGGTGAAAATCTGCCGCTCCTGCTCGAGTTGATCGAGAAGGGACTGCCTGAAGGGCCGAAGTATTTTCCCGAAGGTGAAATCACCGACCAGTCCGAGCGTTTCATCGCGTCGGAGATTATTCGCGAGAAGATTTTTATTTTGACCCGCGAAGAGATTCCCTACGGCGTGGCGGTGACGATCGACGAATTCACCGAAAAAGAAGAGAAGAACCTGATCGTCATCAAAGCGACGGTTCACACCGAGCGGAATTCCCACAAGGGCATCTTGATCGGCAAGCGCGGAGCGATGCTCAAGGAGATCGGCACCAAGGCGCGGGAGGAACTGGAGGCGTTGCTTGCCTGCAAGATTTTTCTGGAGCTTTTCATCCGGGTCGACGAGGGCTGGACGCGGGACCCGAATGCCTTGCGCGAAATGGGTCTGTGACATGGTCAAGGCGGCTCCGTTAAATAACCACAGGGAACGCAAGCTGCCGGTGCTCGCCATCGTCGGGCGGCCCAACGTGGGGAAATCCACGGTGTTCAACCGCCTGCTCGGCGTGCGCAAGGCGATCGTCGACAATCATCCCGGGGTGACGCGGGACCGAAATTACGCCGAAGCCGAATGGGCGGGCCGCAGATATTTGCTCGTCGACACCGGCGGCCTCGACTCCGATAGCGGCAACGATCTCCACGGGCGAGTGCAGGAACAGAGCCGGCGCGCCGTCAAAGAGGCCGATGTCGTGCTGTTTCTTTTCGACGGCAAGAGCGGGCTTAACCCCCTGGATCGCGAGGTCGTGAACTCACTGCGCAAGGTCGACAAGCCGGTTTTCTTCGCGGTCAACAAGCTCGACTCCGGGCGGAGAGCGGATAATCTCTACGAGTTCTATTCTCTGGGCCTTGATCCGCTCTACGCTATTTCCGCCGAACATGGGCTCGGAATTTCCGACCTCATGGACGACGTGGTCCAGCGTTTTCCCCAGCCGTTCGATGAGGATGCGGAGGTCGCCGCGGACGAAAGTGAGCCATTGCGCGTCGCAGTCATCGGCCGTCCTAATGTCGGCAAATCGACCTTGATCAACCGGCTGCTCGGTTTCGAACGCGCGGTCGTCGATGCGACGCCAGGGACGACACGGGATTCTTTAGATACGCCGTTTGCGCTGGACGGTGCGCCCTGCATCCTGGTGGATACCGCCGGCATCCGCCGCAAGGCGCGCATCGACGACCGCGTCGAGCGCTTCAGCGTCAACTTCTCGCTCCGCTCCGTCGACCGCGGCGATCTCATCATCCATGTCATCGACGGCCCCGAAGGAGTCACGGACCAGGACGCGCAGATTCTTAGTTACGCCGTCGAGCGCGGCAAAGCCTTGCTCCTGGCGGTGAACAAGTGGGATTTACTCGCTAAAGGCGGCGCCGGCGCGCAGGCTTACCGCGCCGAAGTCTATTATCGGCTTTCCTTCCTGGATTATGCGCCGGTCGTCTTCATCGCCGCGGCGACGGGCTACGGTATTCGCAAATTGCTCGACACGGCCGCGCGCACGGTCGGAGTTTACCAGCGTAAAGTGACAACCTCACTTTTGAATCAAGCTTTGCAGCGGATCGTCCGCGCCCATCCGCCGCCGCTATGGCAAGGCAAACCCGTGAAATTTTACTATGGGACGCAAACCGGCACGCGCCCGCCGACCTTTACTTTGTTCGTCAATAAGCCGCGCGGCGTAGCTGAAAGTTATCGACGCTATCTAACGCACCATCTGCGCGAGAGTCTCGGTTTGGAAGGATCGCCGATCAAGCTGATCTTCCGGCCGCGGCGCGAGGAAAGAAAAAGATCATAACGGCGCGATTGGTTCGTTCGTGCCGCGGAGCCGCCGTGTTGGCCACAACGTCGCGGCCTTTGGTGTTTTTGCGCTCTCCCCGCAGGCGGGAAAGAATTTTAATATTTGGAGAAAACTTTTGTAAAAACAAAACTTCTTTAACCCATCATGCTTGCCGTTTAGCGCCTTAAAACGCTTGATCCTAGCCTTCGGCGGGAAATTGCCTTATCATTAATAACTTGTGCGCGGATTTGCCGATGCGCGAGTCTCGATGCGGGCGAGGTTGACAAGTCGTTCATGGTTATGATTGACGCTTCCATAGCTTTGAGGGAGGACCGTTCGTTGCCGGCGCCGGCAGGAAAAGAACGCGCGCGCTGGATCGCGCTGAGTCGGGTGAAAGGATTGGGCGGCGTGAGTTTTAAAAAGCTCGCCGCTCGTTTCGCCGATCCCACCGAGGCCTTTGGCGCGTCGGCGCGGGATTTGGAACAGATCCAGGGATTGGACAAAGACGTCGTCAACGGACTTTTAAATTTTTCGCAGTGGCAGGAAATCGACGAAGAAATTCGCCGGATCGAGGAGGCGGGCGCGACCATCGTGCCGTTCACGGATCGTTCCTACCCCGCCCGGCTGCGCATGATTGCCGATCCGCCGCCCTTTCTCTACGTCAAGGGAGAGTTCCGTCCCGACGATGACAAAGCGGTCGCCATCGTCGGTTCGCGCAGCGCCAGCGAATACGGCTGCCGAATCGCGCGCGACCTCTCCCATGACCTCGCCTCGCTGGGGTTTACGGTGGTGAGCGGTATGGCGCGCGGCATCGACGGCACGGCTCACAAAACGGCGCTGGAGGCCGGCGGCCGGACCATCGCGGTATTGGGCTCGGGCGTCGATCGCGCCTATCCGCCGGAGCATGGCGAGCTCTATCGGCGGATCGTGGAAAACGGCGCGGTGGTTTCCGAGCTGCCCATCGGCGCGAGACCGATGGCGTTCAATTTTCCCGCGCGCAACCGCCTGATCAGCGGCCTGTCGCTGGGCGTGGTGGTGGTGGAGGCGACCGAAAAGAGCGGCTCGCTGATCACCGCGTCCCTCGCCCTGGAACAGGGGCGGGAAGTGTTTGCCGTGCCCGGGGAGGCCGGCGCCAGCCGCAGCCGCGGCACGCACCGGCTGATTCGCCAGGGAGCCAAATTGGTCGAAAACGTAAAGGACATCGTCGAAGAAATCGCGCCGCAGTTGGCAACCGGCGCCGGCGCGGTCGATCAACCGCCGCGGCAGTTGGCGCAGAATGCCAGCGAAGCAGCGCACAAGATTTTCGCCCTGTTGCAAGAGCGGGTGCTGCAAATCGACGAGGTCATCGAAAACAGCGGGTTTCCCCCTTCGAAGGTATCGGAGGTCTTGTTGGAGCTCGAGTTGCAAGGGCATCTCCAACAGCTTCCGGGGAAAAGATATCGAGCGGAACGGTAAAATCGGCATCGAGCATGAACCTCAAGGAATGAGTTGAGCTTTATGGCAGCGAAAAATTTAGTCATCGTGGAATCTCCGGCCAAGGCGAAGACCTTGGGCAAATATTTGGGCAGGGATTTTCAAGTCAAGGCGTCGGTCGGGCATATCGTCGATTTGCCGAAGAGCAAACTCGGCGTGGACGTAAAGAATGACTTCGCGCCGGATTTTCACGTGATCCAGGCGAAGAAGAAAATCATCGACGAGCTCAAGAAAGCGGCCAAGGGCAAGGAACATATCTATCTCGCCTCCGACCCCGATCGCGAAGGCGAAGCGATCGCCTGGCATATCGCCGGGCAAGTCGGCAAAAGCCGCAAACGTGTGCACCGGGTGTTGATCAACGAGATCACCAAGAAGGCGGTGCTAGAGGCGATCGCCAACCCGCAGGAGCTCGACCGCAACAAATTCGACGCCCAGGTCGCGCGGCGCATCTTGGACCGCCTGGTCGGTTACCAGATCAGCCCTCTGCTCTGGAAAAAAGTGCGCCGCGGGCTCAGCGCCGGGCGCGTCCAGTCGGTCGCCGTGCGCCTGGTCTGCGAGCGCGAGCGCGAGATCCGCGCCTTCGAGGCGCTGGAGTACTGGTCGCTAACGGCGCTGTTGGATGGGCAGGTGCCGCCTTCCTTCAGCGCGCGCCTCGCCCAGTGGCAGGGGCAAAAGCTCGACCCCAAGAAATTTCGGGTCGGGAACGAGGC
>Ga0184627_10000503_pt1 | contig 15156 bp, 14 predicted proteins | sample PLM3_127_b1_FD_133150 | JGI IMG/M metagenome (GOLD analysis project Ga0184627, IMG submission 133150) | Groundwater sediment microbial communities from an aquifer in East River, Colorado, USA - PLM3_127_b1 | ecosystem: Environmental > Terrestrial > Soil > Riparian zone | place: USA: East River...
GACCTCGAGATCTCGTTCGAAGAATCGGCGAAGGGCACCGAGACCGCGATCCAGATCCCGCGCCAGGAAAATTGCGAGACCTGCAGCGGTTCGGGTGCGGCCAAAGGATCGTCGCCGAGCGTTTGCTCGCAGTGCCGCGGCCAGGGGCAGGTCCGGTCCCAGCAGGGCTTCTTCACGGTCGCTCGTACCTGTCCCCAATGCCGCGGAACTGGCCAGATGCTCACCAAGCCGTGCCAGACATGCCGCGGCGCCGGCCGCGTGTCGCACGACCGCAAGCTCACGGTGAAGATTCCCGCCGGCATCGCGGACGGCCAGCAGCTCCGCCTCCAGAGCGAGGGCGAAGCCGGCAGCGGAGGGGGAGCAGCCGGCCATTTGTACGTCGTCGTGCACGTGCACGAGCACGAGTTCTTCCGTCGCGATGGTCTCAATCTTTTCTGCGAGATTCCGGTCAACTTCACGACGCTCGCCCTCGGCGGCGAGATCGTCGTGCCGACGCTCGATGGCACGGACAGCGTGAAGGTGCCCGAAGGCACCGCAACGGGCACGACGCTGCGGCTGCGCGGTAAGGGCATGCAGGATGTGGGCGGCCGCGGTCGCGGCGACCTGTTTGCCACCGTGCAGGTGCAAACGCCGAAAAAGCTGACGAAAGAACAGCGCCACCTGGTGGAGCAGCTCGCGAAGGTGCTCCCGAAAGAACAATTCGAACCGCGAACGCACGACGACGAGCAGGACGAACGCAACCTGTTCGATCGCGTGAAACGCATGTTCGGATAAGGAATCTGGTAATCGGGTGATTTGGTAATCGGGTGATTTGGCAATCGGGGAATTGGTGATCGGGTAATCGAGTCGTTGCTCTATCCGGCCCTGGATGTCGTGCACGCGGACGGCGACCTCGTGCTCGCCGTCGTCGACGACTATTCCCCGACAGCCGTCGAAGAACGCGACGGGTTCCTGACGATTTTCTTCTCCGACCGCGTGCGCCGCGACAACGCGCGCGACGCGATTGCGAACGCATGGCCGCTGGCGGTCACCACGCCGCGTGAGGTCGACGACGAAGACTGGGCGCGCCGATCGCAGCAGAACCTGAAGCCCGTCACCGTCGGGAGACTGACTCTCTTTCCTGATCCCCAGCCACCGATCCTTCCCTCCCGATCCCCGATCGCCATCGTGATTGCGCCCTCTATGGGCTTCGGGACGGGCCACCACGCGACGACCCGACTGTGCCTCGCGGCACTGCAGACGATCGACCTCGCCGGTACGTTCGTCATTGACGTCGGCACCGGATCAGGCGTGCTGGCGATTGCGGCGCGGCTGCTCGGTGCGGAACGGGCCGTTGGTATCGACAACGATCCCGACGCGGTGCGGGCGGCGCACATGAACCTTGCCGTGAATCCAGGTGTGGACGGCGTCGTCTTCGAAGAAGCGGACCTCGGGTCCTGGCTGCCGGCGCCGCCGCTCGTGCCGTCGGCGCGCGAAAGAGGACCGCGGCTGGCCGCGCCAAAGCTCGACATGCTGGTACCGGAGCGAAGGCGGGCCGGTGTTGTGAGCGCGAACCTCACCGGCGCGCTCCTCGTCCGCGAAGCGGCGTCGCTCGCCGCCGCGATGGTCGCCGGCGGCTCGCTTATCGTGAGCGGCCTGCTGGCCACCGAGCGACGTGACGTCGTCGCCGAGTTCGAGCGCGCGGCGAACCTCCGGGTTGTTTGGGAGTCGCAAGAGGAGGGGTGGGTTGGACTGATCCTCAAGTCTCAAGTCTCAAGTCTCGAAACCTGAAGTCAGAAACCTGAAGTCCGACGCCCAGAGCCATGTAACCCGTCGCTCGGATTTCGAGTCTAATAATCATGATGTCTCGTCGCTTGAACCCGGGCATGGCCGCCATGGTGATGGCAGGCCTTGCACTGGCTGCGGGAACCGCCCCGACTCTGTCGCAGGGCGTGGCGCGCGACACGCCGGCCCAGCAGCGCGACAAGCCCGTGGCGGCGTCTGGCAAGATCGCTGGCCGCGTCCTCGGCGCCGACAACGGCCGCCCGGTCACCCGCGCCCTGGTCGGCCTCGTTGCGGCGGAGCTTCCCGGCGGACGCAGCGCGCTGACCGACAATTCCGGCGCGTTCGAGTTCATCGAGCTGCCATCCGGCCGTTACACCCTCACGGCGTCCAAGGCCGGTTACGTCGGGCTGTCGTTCGGCCAGCGTCGGCCGCTCCAGGCAGGAACGCCGCTCCAGCTGGCCGATGGCCAGGAGCTGAAAGCGGTTGATTTTCGGCTGCCGCGTGGCAGCGCGATCACGGGCCACGTGTACGACGAGAACGGCGACCCGCTACCGGGAGCCGCTGTGCGGGCGGGGCGCTATCAGTATGGTCAGGGCATGCGCCAGCTCGTCCCGGCCGGCACCGCGCAGACCGACGACCGCGGTGAGTATCGGGTATGGGGCCTCAACCCAGGCGAGTACTACATCAGCGCGATCGCCCGGAATCCCGGCGTCCCGGCCGGCCGCGGGTTCGCGGCGCAAACGGGACCGGCCGGGCCAGGCGCCTTCATCGCGCGGGGGCGTGGCGCGACGCCGGCCGCCGACGGACGGGACGATCTCGCGCAGGAAGCGTACGCGCCGACGTATTTCCCCGGCGTGCCCTCTGTGAACGAAGCGCGCGTGGTGACGATCGGCCTGGCGACTGAAGTCGCCGGCATCGATTTCAACGTACTGCTCGTGCGCGCGTCCCGCATTTCTGGACGGGTGACGAACGCCGACGGATCGGCGGCGTCAGCGGGCAACGTGAACCTGATACCGGAAGGCGCAACGGGACGCAACGGCGGGCCGTTGGGCGGCAACTACGGCAGCCGTCTTCAGGACGATGGGACGTTCTCGCTCGTGAACGTGCCGCCAGGCCGGTACGTTCTGCGCGCACGCGGCGACGGACCGCGCATCCGCGGCGGCGACTACGTGCCTCCCCAGTTCGCGTTGCTGCCCCTGACGGTCGACGGCGACATCAACAACCTGAATGTCGCCCTTGCGATGGGCGCGACCATCAGCGGCACCGTGACATTCCAGGCCAGTCAGTCAACGCAGCCGCCTCAGGTCAACCAGTTTCGGATCATCGCGTCCCTTGTCGATCGTTCCGAGACGGGTCCGAACTCGACCGCGCGCATCGAACAGGACGGCACGTTTCTGCTGGTGGGTGTTCCAGCCGGAGCGCTGTGGCTTCGCTCCCAGGCGCCGGGCAGCTGGTCGCTCAAGTCGGCGATCGTTGACGGGCGCGACACAATCGACGCACCGTTCGAGGTCCGGGCCGGCGATAAGATCACCGGCGTCGAAATAACGTTCATCGCCAAGCAATCGGAGATCATCGGCACTGTCTCCGACGCACAGGGCCTGCCGGTGACCGAATACACTGTGCTGGCGTTCCCAACCGATTCGGCCTTGTGGCGGCCACAGGCGCGCCAGATTGTGACAGCCAGGCCCGATCAGACCGGCACGTTCCAACTGCGCGGTCTCCCGCCCGGCGACTACTACGTCACGACGATCGATCCCGCGGAGCAGGGCGAATGGTTCGAGCCGGCCTTTCTCGAACAGCACCGTGGTGGCGCGACGCGGGTCAGACTTGGCGAAGGCGACATGAGAACCCAGAATTTCAGGGTTTCGCCGGGCATGAATTAGAAGGGGCGCGGGAAGGGCTTCGGCGCAGCCAGCAGGCCGTCACGGATGATCCCATAGAAACTGCAGGATGCTGATCGCGGCGATCGGCACGGCGTCGGCCCGCAATGTCCGATGTCCGAGGGTCACGAGCTCCACGCCTTTGGCTTGCGCCGCCGTCCACTCTTCCTCGTCCCATCCGCCTTCGGGGCCCACCAGTACAGCGGCATCGGACGGCGCGGGCCGATCCCGCAGGACCGCGAGGGTCTGTACGCTCGCGCCTGCGCCCGGCTCGATGAACATCAGGCTGAGCGGCGGGCTCGGCTCGTTCAGATAGGCCTCGAGCGTCAGCGGTGTCCGGATGTCCGGGAGCGTCGCGCGGCGGGACTGCTTCACCGAGGCGAGCGCCACGCGGGTCCAGCGGTCGCGCCGCGCCCCGCGCATGAGAGCCGCCACGGTCATTTCGCTGCGCTTTGTGATGAGCGGCTGGATGGCGGCGACGCCGAGCATCACCGCGTCGCGGACGACGTCGTCCATCTTGTCGGCCTTCAGGACGGCCTGAGCCAGCGTGAGCGGGACCGGCGGTTCCGCGGCAGGCTCGATACGCGACAGCAGCTGGACGCGCACGTCTCGGCGCGCGGCGCTGGCAACGCGCGCCAGGAACTCGTGGCCGCGGCCGTCGAAGATCGCTACCGTATCGCCGACGCTGAGCCGCAGTACCCGCGTCAGGTGTTCGGCTTCGCCTTTCGGCAGCATGACCGTCTCGTCACCCGGATCCAGCGCGGGCGCGAAAAACCTGTGCACGGGACAACAATTATACGGGCCTTACCAGGTGAAGGACGCATCAACTGCCCGGACAGACGCTGCTATACTCGCCGCGCGTCCATGTTCTTCCGCGGACAGATCATCGGCAAGTACAAGATTTTTTCTACGATCGGCAGCGGCGGCTTCGGCACCGTCTATCTCGCCGAAGACACCTGGATCGACAAGAAAGTCGCGCTCAAAGTTCCTCACAAACAGAACCTCGATTTCGGCGAGCTGCTGCGCGAGCCGCGGCTTCTCGCGACGCTGAACCACCCGAACATCGTCACGATCCTCACCGCGGAGAAGCAGGAGAACGTGTTCTTCATCGTGATGGAGTTCGTGCCCGGCGAGACGCTCGAATCCATCATCGCGCGCGGAGGCGCGCTGGACGTGCCGGCGGCGCTCGATTACACGTGCCAGATCTGCAACGCCGTCGATCACGCCCACCAGCACGGCGTGCTCCATCGGGATCTGCGGCCGTCGAACGTCATCGTTACCGGCAGCGGCATGCTCAAGGTTGCCGATTTCGGCACGTCGCGCTTCCTCGAGATTGCGGCGCATGGCACGACGGTAATCGGCAGCCCGCCGTACATGGCGCCCGAACAGTTTCGGGGCAAGGCGGTGTTCGCGAGCGACATCTACTCGCTCGGCGTCACGATGTTTCAGATGCTGACGGGCCTGCTCCCCTACGACACCCCTTCCTCCGCCGATCTTGATCGGCTCATGCGCGGTGAGCTCCTGATTTCCTCACGGCTCAAGAACCCGAAAGTGCCGAAGGCGATTGACGACATCGTGCTGAAGGCCATGGCGCCGGAGATCCACGCCCGGTACGCGCGCGCCAGCGATCTGCTGGACGACGTCCTTGCGTTCCGGGGCACCGGGGGCCGCCGTACCCCTCGATCGGCGGTGCCGGCCGAGTCGGGGTCGGACGAGGTTCAGGACATCCAGAGCCGCTTGAAAGCGCGGGAGACGCCGCAACCGCGCTTCTGCTGGCATTGCCGCAAACCGCTGCACGCGCGCTCGGATCGGTGCCCTTTCTGCGGCGAGGCCCAGTAATCCGGGAACAGCGGAACGATAACCACGACGCGCGAAGGGGCACGAGAATGCACGAACCCGATGTCGGGACGTCATGTCCTCTGTGCCTTCGTGAACAGGTGGCGGGTGCTCCAATTGGGCTAAAATCGATTCGAGGAGCCGAGCAATGAGTTTTCCCGGGACGGGCAAGATCTGGATGAACGGCAAGCTGGTTGAGTGGAAGGATGCGACGATTCACATCGGCTCGCACGTCATCCACTACGGCAGCGGCGTCTTCGAAGGGGCCCGCTGCTACGCGACGCCGAAAGGATCCGCCTGCTTCCGGCTGGACGAGCACCTCACGCGCCTGCAGAACTCGGCCAAGATTTATCGCATGGAGTACCCGCTGGATCTCGCCGGCTGGCGCGAGGCCGTGCTCCAGACGGTCCGCGCGAACCAGATGAAGGCGTGCTATATCCGGCCGCTCGTCTACCGCGGCTACGACACGCTCGGCGTGAACCCGCTGCCCAACCCGGTCGACGCTGCAATTCTCGTCTGGGAATGGGGCGCTTATCTCGGGCAGGACGCGCTCGAGAGCGGCGTGGACATGAAGATCAGCACCTGGGCGCGCATGGCGCCGAACACGCTGCCAGCCATGGCGAAGGCGACAGCGAACTACGCCAACTCGGCGTTGATCAAGATGGAAGCGCTCGCCGACGGATATTCCGAAGGGCTGGCGCTCGACGTGTCCGGCAACGTCAGCGAAGGCAGCGGCCAGAACGTGTTCATCGTGCGCGACGGGGCGATCTACACGCCGCCGCTGTCGGCCTCGATTCTTGGCGGCATCACGCGCGATTCGATCATCACGCTGGCGCGCGAGCTCGGCTATCAGGTGGCGGAAATGAACCTCCCGCGCGAGGCGCTGTACATCGCGGACGAAGTGTTCTGTGTGGGCACGGCTGCCGAGGTCACGCCGATCCGCTCGATCGACAAGCTCAAGATCGGCTCCGGCCAGCGAGGACCCGTCACCGAGGCGCTGCAGCGGGCATTCTTCCAGGTGATCAACGGCGAGGTACCCGACCGCCGCGGCTGGCTGACGTACGTGTACCACGAGGAAAGCTCGCTCCGGGGGGCTCCCGCGGTAAAAGTTGCGCGCGCGCGATAGCAGTTTCGGGCGTTGGGCGTTGGGCTTCAGGCTTGGCGGCTTCGGATCGTCGGCTCAAGCCAATGCCCTGACGCCCAAGGCCTTTGTTCAACCATGCATGTCAACGATCTCCTGAAAACGGCCGTCGACCACGGCGCGTCGGATCTCCACCTCAAGGTGGGCAGCTTCCCGATGATGCGCGTCCGCGGCACGCTCATGCCCGTGGACGAGGAAAGGCGGCTGGATCATGAGGACGTCGTCGCGATGAGCGCGGCGGTCATGTCCACTTCGCAGCGCCAGCGCTTCAAGGAAACGCAGGAAGTGGATCTCGCCTAGAGCGTGGCCGGCCTCGGCCGCTTCCGCTGCAACATCTTTCAGCAGCGCGGCACCATCGGCCTGGTCCTCCGGGTCATCCCGATGCAGATCCGGACCATCGAGGAGCTCGGGCTGCCCGTCGTTCTGAAGAAGATCGCCGCCGAGGAGCGCGGGCTCGTCCTCGTCACCGGCACGACAGGCAGCGGCAAGAGCACCACGCTGGCCGCGCTCATCGACTACGTCAATCGGACACGGGCGGCGCACGTGGTGACCGTGGAGGATCCGATCGAGTTCCTCCACCGCGATCAGCTGTCGCTCGTCAACCAGCGCGAGGTGTCGGTCGACACACGGTCGTTCGCACAGGCGCTGCGCAGCGCGCTGCGGCAGGATCCGGACGTCATCCTCGTCGGCGAAATGCGCGACTTCGAGACGATTGAAACCGCGCTTCTGGCGGCCGAGACCGGCCATCTGGTCTTCTCGACGCTCCACACGTTCGACGCGACCGAGACGGTCAACCGCATCATTGCCGTCTTCCCGCCGCACCAGCAGAAGCAGGTGCGTATGCAGCTGGCCAGCGTCCTCAAGGCCGTGGTCTCCCAGCGGCTCATGCCGAAGATCGACGGCAAGGGACGCGCCCCCGCGGTCGAGGTGATGATCACCACCGCCTTCATCCGGGACTGCATCGTGGACAAGGAGAAGACCCACCTCATCCACAGTGCGATTGCGGCTGGCACATCGCAATACGGCATGCAGACGTTCGATCAATCGATCTTCGGCCTGTTCCAGCAAGGGCTCGTCGGGTACGAAGAGGCGCTGCGCTGGGCCAGCAACGTGGACGAGTTCAAACTGAAGGTGCAGGGCATCTCCACCACAGGCGACATCAGCCGCGACCAGATGGCCAAGACCGTCGTCGGCCGCGGGGCGCCGGAAATCACGCGCTTCGGCGGATAGGCGTCCTTCGGGCTGAAGACCCATGGCCACGTCCGCCTATCTCGACGGCCTGAGAATGCTTGCCCGGCGCGAGCTTTCCGAAGCCCAAGTCCGCCAGCGTCTCTCCCGTAATGGTCACGAGCCCGAATCGATCGACGCGGCCGTCGAGCGGCTGAAGAACGAGCGCGCCATCGACGACGTGCGTGTGGCGGAAGCGATTGCGCGGACCGAGACGACCATCAAGCGCCGCGGGAAGCTGCGCGTGCGGCGCCAGATCGAACACGCAGGCATCGCGCCGACGACCGCCCGGCGCGCCGTGGACGAGATCTTCGAGAACATCGACGATCGGACCCTCATCGAGGCTTCCCTCGCCAAACGCCTTCGGAACCGTACCCTTATCGCCGACGACCGTGAATTCCAGAAGCTGTATCGCTACCTGATTGCGCAGGGATTCGAGGCCGAGAGCGTGATGCTGACCCTCACCGCGCGGCGGCGGCAGGCGTGAGCGAGGCCTTCTTCGTCACCTGCCCGTACTGCGGTGAAGAGCTCGAGATCGTGATCGAGCCTGACGTCTCGGGCACCTTTGTCCAGGACTGCGAGGTGTGCTGCAACCCCTGGACGGTGCGCGTCTCCGGCTCTGGCGAGGATCGGTGGCTCGACGTGGGCCGCGCCGACGGGTCCGAGTAGTCCAGGCCGCGGCACGCCGTGCTCTAGAATACGACGATGACCTCGAACGAAATCCGCGCGTCGTTCCTCAAGTCCTTCGAGCAGAACGGCCACCGCATCGTGCCCAGCTCGCCGCTCGTGCCCGGCGACGATCCGACGCTGCTGTTCACGAACGCCGGAATGAACCAGTTCAAGGACACCTTCCTCGGCCGGGAGAAGCGCGCGTATACCCGCGCCACGACCTCGCAGAAGTGCATGCGGGTGAGCGGCAAGCACAACGACCTCGACAACGTCGGACCGTCGCTCAGGCACCACACGTTCTTCGAGATGCTCGGGAACTTCTCTTTCGGCGACTACTTCAAGAAGGACGCGATCGCGTTCGCCTGGGCGCTGCTGACTGACGTCTGGCGGATCCCGCCGGCGCGGCTGATCGTGTCGATCTTCAAGGGCCAGGACGGGATTCCGCGAGACGACGAGGCATACGACATCTGGCGCACGCTGCTGCCGGCCGGCCGCATTCTCGAGCTCGGCGCCGACGACAACTTCTGGCAAATGGGCGATACGGGGCCGTGCGGCCGTTGCTCGGAGATCTATTACGTGCGCGGCGAGGGGACTGACCCCGAGATCGAAATCTGGAACAACGTGTTCATGGAGTTCGACCGGAGCGCCGACGGCGACCTGAATCCCCTCCCAGCCCCTTCGATCGACACGGGCATGGGCCTCGAGCGGATTACGGCGGTCCTGCAGCACAAGACCTCGAACTACGACACAGACCTGTTCACCCCGCTACTGGCGCGCATCGGCGAGCTGTCGGGCACGACATACGGCGCCGCCCCCGAGCCCGACGTGTCTATGCGCGTCGTGGCCGATCATATCCGCGCCACTACGTTCCTGATTGGCGACGGGGTGATCCCGTCGAATGAATTCCGCGGCTACGTGCTGCGCAAGATCATGCGGCGGGCGATGCGCCACGGCAAGCACCTGGGCATGACCGAGCCGTTCCTGCACCGGCTGGTGGACGTTCTGATCCGCGAGATGGGCGAGGCCTATCCGGATCTCGGAGGGAACCGCGAGATGATCCAGAGGACGATTCTCGCCGAAGAGCACCGTTTCGACGCGGTCCTGACCGAAGGGCTGCCGCGGCTGGAAGGTGAGATCGCGAAAGCGATCGAGACGCCCGACCGTGTGCTCTCGGGCGAGGCCGCGTTCCGGCTGTACGACACGTTCGGCGTCCCCTATGAATTCATCGAGGACACCGCAGCCACTCACGACGTGCGGGTCGATCAGGCCGGCTACGAGGCGGCCATGGCCGCGCAACGCGGCCGCGCACGGAGCAAGACCGCGTTCGGGGGCGAGAAAAGGGCGGCCGACTTCAGCATCGAGGATGATGCCGTGCTGAAGGGCGCTGGAGATCAGTTCGAGGGCTACGCGAGCACTCGCGTCACGGGTGTCCCGATCGTGGCGCTGTTCGACGAGGGACGGCGGCCAGTCGACGCGCTGTCCGCGGGGACCACGGGCTATGTCGCGCTTGCGCGCACCCCCTTCTACCTCGAGGCCGGCGGCCAGGTGTCCGACTCCGGACGCCTGGTGAATGAAGCCACCGGCGCCTCGGCCACGGTCGAAGACCTCGTCCGGATTCAACCCGGCCTCCCACGCGCGCATCGTGTCCACATGTCCGCGGGCGCGTTGCGTCCACGGGACATTGTGACGGCGGAAGTCGACGTGGCGGTGCGCGACGCCACTCGCCGGAACCATACGGCCACGCATCTGCTCCACGCGGCGTTGCGCGAGGTCCTCGGCAGCCATGTCAAACAGGCGGGATCGCTCGTGGCACCGGATCGCCTCCGCTTCGACTTCGTACATTTCCAGCCGGTCAGCCGCGAGGAATTGACTCGTATCGAGCGAATCGTGAACGAACAGATCGTGCGGAACGCACCGGTGCATACCGAGGTGCGATCGACCGACGAAGCCGTCGCGGCGGGTGCCATGGCCCTCTTCGGCGAGAAGTATGGCGACAAAGTGCGGGTGGTCAGCGTCCCGGGCTTCAGCATGGAGCTCTGCGGCGGCACGCACGTCACCGCCACCGGCGATATCGGCCTCTTCGTGATCGTCGCGGAGGGCGGCGTGGCCGCGGGTGTCCGCCGGGTCGAAGCGCTCACCGGCATGGGTGCGGTCGCATGGGCGCAGCAGCAACGGGAGACGTTGCAACGTGTCCTCGAGGCGCTGCACGTGACCGATGCCCGGGCGGTCGAGGCGATCGAGCATCTGCAGGCTGATGCCAAGCGGCTCGCCCGCGAGGTCAGCGACCTCAGGATGAAGGCGGCAATGGGGGGCGGCGGCAGCGCCGAGGCAGCCGACACGGTCGACGTAGCGGGTGTACAGCTCATCCGCCGCAAGGTCGTCGATCTCGACAAGGACGCGCTTCGGGGTCTCGTCGACTCCCTCAAAGCAAAGATCAAGAGCGGAATTGTCGTGCTCGCCGCCGTTAACAACGGCAAGGTCCAGATCGTCGTGGCCGTCACCCCCGACCTGACGGGCCGAATAAAGGCCGGACAAATCGTCAAGGAGCTCGCACCGATCGTCGGCGGTGCCGGAGGAGGACGGCCCGAGTTCGCAGAGGCCGGCGGCAAAGATCCGGCGAAGGTTGACGAAATGCTCGAGGCCTCCGAGCCTGTTCTCGCAAGACTCCTCTTAGCCTGAGGTCCACGAGGGATTTGAGCCCCCCAAAGCTACTGGGGCTCCGGCCTTCCGCCGATACATTCTACGGGCTGTTCATTGACTAGCTTGTGGTGTAAACTATTGACCTTGAACGAGATCCTGAATCGGAGACGCCGAATCGCCGACAGACGGCGAGGCGAGGGCGACTCTTGTGCCCCGGTCACCGACCGGCGCATGGGCCGGGACCGTCGCAACGGCCTGCGCTCCCTTGGCTTCTCGTTGCTGTGTCTCGGTTTCGCCGCCCCCGCGAGCGCGCAGATTTATTCGTGGACCGACGCGAATGGGCGCCTGGTGGTTTCCGACCGGCCGCAGCCAGGCACCCCGGTCCGCTCGTATTCGGTGCCTCGTGCGGAGAACGTGCGCGCCACGCGATACGTCAACGCCAACCGTGTCAATGCGTACGACGACGTGATCGTCGAACATGCCCGGCTGAACGGCGTGCGGCCCGACCTGGTTCGCGCGGTCGTCCAGGTCGAATCGGCCTTCAATCCCTACGCGCGGTCGCCAAAAGGCGCGCTCGGGCTCATGCAGTTGATGCCAGCCACGGCCCGGGAATTCGGCGTGGCGAACCCGTTCAACGCGGTCGAGAACGTCCGTGGCGGCGTGGCATATCTGCGGCGGTTGCTGGATCGGTACGGCAACAACGAGCAGTTGGCGCTGGCCGCCTACAATGCCGGCCCCGGGGCCGTCGACCGGTACGGCGAGAGCGTCCCCCCCTATCGTGAAACGCAGAATTACGTGTCCCGGATCAAGAAGCTCGCCGGGCCGGCGGTCCGCGTACCGGGGACGAAAATCTACAAGATCATCGAGATCGTCGACGGTCGCGAGTCTGTGACCTACACCGACAAGCCGGCTTCCGCCGCACGTTGAGTCCTGCCGCTCCGTTCCCGTGCTAAAATCAGGATTTTTGGGAGGTTACTGATTACGTGGCTACGCATGCATCCGCGCTGAAAGCGCACAAGCAGAGTCTCAAGAACCGCGAGCGCAACCGCCAGCTCCGTTCGCGGCTGCGGAGCACGCTGAGAAGCATCCGCACGGCCGTCGACGGCAACGATCTTTCCGGCGCGAAGACAGCGTTGAAGCAGACAATCTCGCTCATCGACAGGATGGCGAGCAAGGGCATCATCCACCGCAACGCGGCCGGCCGCTACAAGTCGCGGATCACGACGCGTCTCGCGGCGCGCTCGAAAGCGGCGTAAGCCGGGCTCAGACCCGACGATACCCCGGCCTCTTCCCCGCACACAATTCCACGACCAGCCGTTCGAGGAGCACCCGTGGGTCGCCGGCCGAGCGTTTCAGATCGAGGTCCGTCCGGAACAGCGCTTCGACGGCCCCGCGGAGCGCGCCCGGCATCAACATCGGGAACTTCGTCCGAACCAGCCAGCCGAGTTGACCGAGAATTTTCTCGGGCGGCGCACCTGCATCGATCATCAGCGCGAGCTGGCGGAGCGCCACCGCGCCATCGCCAGCCTCTATCGCATTGGTCATCGCCCAATCGTCCTGCAGCGACGCCGGCCCGGCGATCTGCCGCGCATCGTCCAACGTGATCGCCTTCTGCCCGAACGCGTACAACAGCAGCCGCTCCACGTCGTTGCGCAGGCGCGTCACATCGGTGCCGGCACGATCGGCCAGCAGCCGCGCGGCGGCGGGCTGAATCTCGAGGCCCGCGGCCACAACCCGATTTCGAATCCAGCGCTCGGCCGCGGCCTGGTCCTCAATCACCCCGCATTCGACGAGCGTCCCCTGCTTCGTCAGCAGCTTGAACATGCGGCTGCGCCGGTCGAGCGTGCCGGCGACGAAGACCAGGGTCGTTTGAGGCTCCGGCCGCTGCAGCAGCGACTCCAGCTCGTCGAGCGCCCGCGCGGCCGCGTCGCTCTCGCGCCTGGGGACCAGCAGCGAGTCCGCCCGCAGGACGAGGACGACGCGCCGGGGCGACATCATCGGCGGCGTGCGTACCGCGGCGACGAGCGACGCCACTCCGACCGCCAGCCGGTCACCGGTCGTCAGGTCACCCGCGTGTATCCGGTCGACATTGAAGGCACGCAGCCCCTCCTCGACGAGCTCCTCGAACTCGTGAGCGAGGCCCGACTTCTCGACCTCGTCCTCGCCCTGCAGGAGGTAAATCGCATCCGTGGCGCCGGATTTGATTTGCTTGCGGACGGCCGAGGGCGTCAGGAGACCCATCTCAATGCCAATCTATACACCACGAAGACACCAAGCACACGAAGAGGCACGATCAACGTTCGTGGTCGGAGCACGAGACCCTTCCATGCGTCGAAGATCTTCGTGCTCTTCGTAACTTCGTGGTCAGTCAAGACGTCGTGTCTGATTGTCAAAACGCCTCGAGGATCGCGCTGACGATGGTCTGCGCAAAATCCGAGCTCATGCGCTCGAGCGCGTTGAGATCCTGACCGAAGAAAGCCGCGGGATCGAGCGCGTTCACGCCGCTCTGGGCCTCATACTCCTGCCGGAAGACCATTCCCGGGTTCTCCCAGAGGACCTTGTTGCCGCGCAGCTCGCGCAGGGCGACGCTCGCGCTCATCGTAATGATGTAGCGCGATGCGATCTGCTGCGGGTCGAAGCTGGCGGGAACGATCGACACCGATGTCACTTCGCCGGTCAGCACCGCGTCGACGCCGCTTGCCTCGGACAGAATCTTGTACTTGCCGCGGCTGATGAACTCGGATTGCACCTTCTGCGTGAGCTGCGTTTCCAGGTTGAAGACGGGGGTCCGGTTCACGAACGCCGGGATGCCGATGGTCGTGATGTACGACGGCAGAAAGGAGCCGCGGCCCGCGAGAGCGTAGCCGCATCCGGCAGCCTCGAACGCCGCACACATCACGAACAGCACCAGGCCTCCGGCGCGGATGGATCGGAACCGGACGTCGCTCACGAGATCACCACGCTCACCAGCGGCCCTTTCGCGACCACCACTTTCAGAATCGTCTTGCCCGTGGTGTACGTTCGCACGATGCTGTCCGCCAGGGCCCGATCGCCCAGCTCGTCGTCCGGGAGGCCTGCGGGCACCGTCAGGCGCGCCCGCACCTTGCCGTTGATCTGCACAGGCACGACGACTTCATCGGCCTTCGCCACCTCGGGGTCGAAGGATGGCCAGACCGCCTTCGCGAGGCCGTCGGGATGGTCGAGAAGGCACCACAGCTCTTCGGCCGTATGCGGCGCGAACGGCGACAGCATCACGATCAGCGCGTCGATGGCCTCGCGTAGCACGGCGATTGTCTGGCTGCGCTCGGGGCGGGCCGCCAACGGCTCGCCGCGGGTGGGCATGCCATGTGACGTGGTGTCGCTGAACGCATACAGATCGTTGACCAGCTCCATGAGCGACGAGACCGCCGTATTCAGATGCACCCGTTCTTCGATGTCGACGGTGACGCGCCGGATCGTCTCGTGGGTCTTGCGTCGCAGCGCCCGCTCGCTCTGGAGGCAATCGGGGCCGCACATCGGTATGCCCTCGCCGCCGATGGTCTCGGCCCAGTAGTCCACGAGCCGCCAGACACGCATCAGGAACCGGAAACTCCCTTCGAGGCCGGCGTCGCTCCACTCGACTTCCTTCTCGGGCGGCGCCACGAACATGACGTACAGCCGCAGCGCGTCGGCGCCGTATTTCGCCAGCATGTCGTCCGGATCGACGACGTTGCCTTTGGATTTCGACATCACCGCGCCGTTCTTGAGGACCATGCCCTGCGTCAGGAGCCGCTTGAATGGCTCGTCGAACGAGACCAGGCCGATATCGCGCAGAACGCGCGTGAAGAAGCGCGAGTACAGCAGGTGCAGAATCGCATGCTCGACACCGCCGCTGTAGAAGTCGACAGGCATCCAATACGCGGCGCTGGCGGGGCTGAACGGCAGGTCCTTGTTCCACGGATCGCAAAAGCGAAGGAAATACCACGACGAGTCGACGAACGTGTCCATCGTGTCGGTCTC
>Ga0184627_10000504_pt1 | contig 15148 bp, 14 predicted proteins | sample PLM3_127_b1_FD_133150 | JGI IMG/M metagenome (GOLD analysis project Ga0184627, IMG submission 133150) | Groundwater sediment microbial communities from an aquifer in East River, Colorado, USA - PLM3_127_b1 | ecosystem: Environmental > Terrestrial > Soil > Riparian zone | place: USA: East River...
GCGAGCGCGACGCGGAACGCCGCTTCATCCACGACCACGCGGCTCGCTACTTCGAAGCCGGCACCCTTCAGCTTGCGCGTGACGAGCTCGGCGTCGAGCACGTCGTCTTCCAGCAGCAGGATTCTGAGCGGCCTGTCCATGGGCTTTAGCGGACGTCGAGCATGGCGCTGAATTCGGTACCATTCCGTCGGTGGCACTGCTCGTATCCGGTACCATTCCGTCGGTGGCGCTGCTCGTTATCCATTGGCTGCGTCGACTCAATCCATCGAGGTAAATAGCTTACATAATGGAGGTGCGCAGAGTGCGCCCCGAATCACGCCAGGGAAGGCCTGCCGTGTGAAGGAAGTCTCATTCAGTGAGGATCGAAACATGCTGCTGACCACCACCCCCACGCTCGAAGGACGCAAGATTCGCGAGTACAAGGGAATTGTCACCGGAGAGGCGATCCTCGGGGCGAACGTGTTCCGCGATATGCTCGCCGGAGTCCGCGACATCGTGGGTGGCCGCTCCGGTGCGTATGAGAAGGTGCTCAAGGATGCCCGCAACATGGCGCTCGACGAGCTCGGTGAAGAAGCGCGCATGCTCGGCGCCAATGCGGTGGTCGGGATCGATCTCGACTACGAGGTGCTGGGCTCGAACGGCAGCATGCTGATGGTGAGCGCCAGCGGCACAGCAGTCGTCGTCGACTGACCTTGCATCACGGCTCTTTGCCTTCGAATCCTGCCTTGTCTGTTCCACATCTCCCCACACGTGCACACGTCACCTTGCTCCAACCGTCAGCGATCGCGTGATCAGTCAGCTTTACCTTGGCGCAATCAAGCAGAACGGGGATCTGTGGAACAGACAAGGCAGGATTCGAAGGCGGAGGCTCCTTCTCGAGGCGAAGGCCTCTAAGGCTGGCTGCTGGAGATCACGAAGCCCGCCCAGTAGTAGGGATGCTCGTACGGTCTGGTGCCCTTGCGCTTCACCGCGCGCAGCGACTGCTGCGCCCGCCTCAATGCCTCAGCCGCATCACCGCTCGCGGACGACAATGAGCCGTACATCTCACGCATCAGTCGCGCGGTGCTCACGTCCTCGACCTGCCACAAGCTCGCGATCACCCGCTTCGCGCCACGGCGTTGGACGAGCGTGCTCAGACCCTCGACTTCACGGCCATCGTCGGTGATGGCGCCGCCCATCGCGGTCTCGCACGCGGACAGCGTCATCAGCTCGAGACCGCTGAAGTCGAGCGTCCCGATCGTGTCGAGCGTCAGACGCGCACCGTCGCCGAGCAGCAGGAAGGAACGCACGGCATTTCCGGGACGCAGGCTGAAATGAGTTCCGAGGTGCAGCACCGAGAACTCCCGCGGCCCGGTGAGCAGCGTGCGCACGCGTGCCTCGGTGAACGCCGCGTCGGCGAACCCCTCGCCGCGCAATGCGCCATCGCCCGCTGTCGCACTGGAACATCCGCTGGGTTGCACGATCAGGCCGGTTATCGGGCCGCGCACGACGAAGCACAGTTCCTCGGCGACGGCGGGCAACGGCCGGTATCCGGCCACCGCCTGCGTCACGCCCAGCCCGCGCACGCGCAACGCCTGTCGGCGATCGGCAGGCGGTCCGCTCTCGCCCGCATTTGACTCGGCGTAGATCTGGATCGCGTATTTGTCGATCAGATAGTCGTTGCCGTCATGCAGGGCGCCGAACGGCACATAGCGAAGCGCTCCGTCGAGCCACAGTACGAGCCGGGTCGCGCCCGCCTGCTCGGCCGCTTCGTCTACCGGCCGGACGAGCGTTTCGTAGAGCGAGCGCGCGGCCGCCGAGACGTTCTCGCGTCTGCTCAAGCCTTCGAGGAAGTGGCCGATGTCGCGTCTTAATGTCGCGGCTGCTATCGCCACCTGGTATTCGCTCTGGCCGTTGCGGGTGGCCAGCACGATCCGCAATCCATCTTCGGTCAGGAGATAGAAGGCCAGCGCGGTCCGCGGTCCGAAGATTTCGAGTTCGCGCTCCAGTTGTTCCGCCTGCACGGTGCGCCCTGTGACCGTCGTCGTGGGTGTTTCGCCGGCGGAGTCCTCGAGGAGCACGCGGATGCGGTCTTCGCGCGAGGCTTCGTTCTGGCCAAGGCCGGCGAGCAAGGTTTCGAGCCGTGCCCGTTCGTTCGGGCTGATGCGCCCCGCTTCGCGCAGCCTGCTCAGGCGGTCGATCTCGGCGCCGATTGCGCTGTCGGCCTGCATCGCCTGGCTGTAGCGATCCAGCAGTTTCTGCTCCTCGCCGGTGAGCGCGACGGCCTTTTCCGACTGCCGCTGGCCGGCATCGCGCAGCACGAAGTCGTACAGCTCCTCGGTCTTCATCAGCCGCAGGACGTCGAGACCCTCGTCGAGCCGCCCGGACTCCATGAGCCAGTCGGCCACGGCGCGATATACCGCGACCTTGTTCTCGAGAAAGCCACGGTCGAGTCGCCGGTCTTCGCCCACGAAGTAGCCGCGCAGGCGTTCGATCTCGGCAATCGACTGCTTGCCGAAGAAGATTGCGAGCGCGCGTTCGTCGCGGGCATCGAGCACACGGGCAAGGCGAAAGTACGCTCCCCACAGCGGATCCGGTGTGCCGAGCGTTTCGGCGGCGGCCAGTGCGCGGATGCCAAAGGCATACGCCCCGGCGGGGTCGCCGCGCACCTCGGACAACTTGCTCTGGTTGAAGTACACGGCGCTGCGCAGGGACGGTTCGACTTCACGCGCGCGTTCGAGGCGCGTTGCAGCCTCAGCGCAATGCGGCGTGGAATCCGGTGAAGTCTCGAGCTCGAGTTCGCACAGCTCGTTGACCACGCGCAGGATCGCGGGATGTGAATCCGGGAGCCGGCTGTGAAGCAACTCGAGCGCCACGAGCAGCTCCTGCCGGCTGCGACCGGCATCGAAATCCGCATAGGCGCGGGCGAGCGCCAGGTGCACGCGGGCACGCTCGGTGGACAGCGTGGCATCGAGTCCGGCCGCTTCAATGGCTGCAGACAGAGTGGTCAGCGCGCCTTCGCGATCGCCGAGGTTGAGCTGCAGGCTTCCGAGGCCGCGGTAGTAGGCGACCAGCGACTGCTTCGGTACGTCGGTACGCTCGCGCTCGACGATGCCCGTCGCGCGCTCGTAGAGGTGCAAGGCTTCCGGAAGTCCGCCCAGCGAACGATGCACTTCGGCCAGATTCTGCAGCACGGGTACCAACCGCGGCGCATCGGGACCGAGCTTCGACTCGCCGTAGGCCAGCGCGCCCGCCGCAAAGCCCAGCGCCTCATCCGGTTTGCCGCGCTCGTTGAGCATCGCCGCCAGCTGCGTCTGCGCTTCGAGACGATGGCGCTGCAGCGGACCATCTTTGCTTTCTGACAGGCGCACCGCTTCGCGCAGCGCCTGTTCGCTCGCTTCGTATTCGTCGAGCCGTTCGAGGATCTGGCCAAGCAGCGCATAAGACGGCACCCGTTGCGCGGCTAGGCTGTTCATCTGGCGCTCGATCTCGATCTGTCGCTCGACGTGACGCCGTGCCGTGACGTAGTCCTCCTGGCGCAGGGCGATGTTGGTGTAAGTGTTCTCGATCGCCGCCGCCGCCTCGCTGACTGTCTCGCCATTCTCCACCAGGATGGCGTACGCACGGTCGAGTGCCGCCTGCGCCCGCGCGAAATCGCGCTGCGACGCCCGCAACTGTGCCAGACCGACCAGCACTTTCTGCAGCTCGATCTTTTTCGTACCGGGTGAGTGCTCGCGCACCCGCAGGGCCGCCTCCCACTGCTCACCGCACTCGGCGAGGCGTCCCTGACGGTAGTAGATCCACGCGTACGCCACGTGAATCTCCGCCACCTCGGGGGCATAAGGCCCCAGACGCCGTTCGAGGATCGGGCGCGCAAACTCGAGCAGCGGGATCGCCTGCGCAAACTCGTCCATGTACGCGATCAGCGGCGTGCCGAGCGATCCGACCCACCACGCCATCTCGACCGAATCCTCGCCGTACTCGCGCGCGACGCGCGGAATGGTTACGCACATCAGCCGCACCGACCCTTGCGGGTCGGTCTCGATCAGCTTCTCGACGCGCGCGCGCAGTTCGGCAACCGGCGCGCTGTCTTCGGGGAGGGGTTGCGCCGGCAGGCATACCGGCGGCAGATCAAAGGCGTCCGCAAGTGGTGCGTGCAACGCTGCGAGGGAAAGCGAAGTTGCGAGCAGCGTCGTCCGCAATACGTTCATTGTTCTTCTGGCATCGCGATCTCGACGCGCAGCAGTCCGTTGGCCGGCGGCGCGATTCGATATTTCTCCAGCACCTGGCGTACTGCCGGCGAGAGCGGCTGCGTCAGGTCGGCGTCGACGCCCTGGCGGCCGAACATTTCGTAGCCATCGGCTGTGACGCCCACCGCGCGCAACTCCTCGATAAGCGCGCGCTTGAGAGCAACCGGATCGGCCGACTCGAGCCGCACGATTCCGTCCGGCGTACTGCGCACGGTTTCGACTTCGGTGGCGGGTTTGAGGAACAAACCGAGTCCGATCGCCAGAGCGGCGATGACCGCCACGGAAAGCCCGCTGCGCCAGCCCGAGAACCAGGCAAATCTCTCGGCTCGGCGGTCCTGATCGCGTACCGGGGTTGAGCCTTGGGCCACTCGGATGAGCCCCTCGCGCCGTGCCCGCGCGATCAGATCGGCTTCACGTGCGGCATCGATAGCCGGCACATCGGCGACGCTCTCCGCCTGGCGCGCCAGCATCGCCTTGCGGAGCTCGTTCGCTTCGCGCGTCTCACGCGAGGCATCCTGCCCGCGAGCGCGCCCGGCGAGCGCATCGAGCCAGCGTTGTTCGTCTTCCGGTTTCATGGCGTCCTACCTGGTTCCGAAGGCGAGCTCGTACCACTCGGCAAAGTAATGCCGCGCGCGCTTGCGACATTGCGAAATGAACTCGCGCGTCGCCCCCGGCGTGCGCCCCAGCAGCTCCGAGATCTCCTCGTTACTGAGCCCGTCCTGGACGATCCACGACATGACCGCGGCATGCGCGGGCGCGTCCCGCTCGAAGAATTCCCAGCAACGGCCGAAGCATTCCGCCAGCTGGCGACGGCGGGCCTCGTCATCGGGCGTCGGATTGATCTCCGCGGACAATTCGCCGATCCGCCGTTGCACGTCCGTGTTCATTTCGTCCTCGTCCTCCAGGCTTACCGTACCGTCGGGTCGGCGAAGCCGGTCGAGAATGCCGTTGCGCAGGATCGACTTGACCCACGGCAAGAGTTCCGAATCACCATGAAACGTCGCACAGCGCTGCCAGACCTTGATGAACGTTTCCTGCACCAGGTCGCGCGAAGCGTCACCGTCGTGGACCACCCGCACGCAGTCGCGATAGAGCGGAAGAAAGTACGCACGATCGAGGGCGCGCAACGCCTGCTCGATCGCCCGGCCACCCTCGCGGCAGGCGCGCATGAACGCGTGCTTGTCCAACGATTCCCCGTTTGGCTGCGTGTTGGAGTTCTTTGACTCATAGAGTACCCAACCCACCCGACCGCGCAAGCAGGCGCCTGAATTCAAAGACGTAGCGGCGCGCTCATCGTCAGGACGAAGTGCGCGGCCCGCGGCCCGGCCTGACGTTTTCCCGGATATCGCGTCTTGGTAGGCGACCGAGCCACAAGACCAATAAACGACCAAGGGGAACTTGCATGTACTGTCCGAAATGCGGCGCCCGGGTACCCGACGGCAGCTCACATTGCGGCAGCTGCGGCGCAGCGCTCGCCGGCGCCAGCCTGAAAGCCGGAGCCGTTCAGATCGCGCAGTCGAGCGCGGTGAAAGGCTTCTTCGTGCTGTGGGGCATGTGGTTCACCATGCCACTCAAGACGTTGAAGCTCTGTGCGCGGCAACTGCGCGAGATCGGCAATGCCGGCTCGGCCGGGACCAGCAGCGATCTGCCGCACTTGAGCTGGGTCCGCGTCGCCGGCGGCACCATCGCCAGCATCGGCATCGTCATCTTCATCACCATCGGCGTCGTCAAAGGCCTTTTGTCGCTCGGCGACTTCCGCTATTCCGCGGGCAGCGCCTTCAGTGGTCTCATCGGCTATCCCATCGGCGGATTCCTCGCCGCCATCGTGTGGGACTGGCTCGTCATGACCTGGTTCGTCGAGATGCTCGGCCTGTGGGTCGGCATGGCGAACGACCTCAAGAAACTCGCTTCATCTCGTTAGGGGAAAACCATGCGGCGTAATCCGATTGAATCAGCGGAATGGGTCATCGTTGCAATGGCTGCCATCGTGCTGGCGGCCTGTGGCTCCAAGGAGCCGGGATATGCAGCGAATGCTTCGGGCGCGAACGCCACGAAGTCGACGCAATCCAGCGGCGATGCCACCGCCGCCGAGGTTGCAGAGGAAGCGCGAGGCGACGTCGATTGTCCGGCACGAATCAAGACCGCTGCACGCGACCCAAAGGCTCCCGTCGACGACGTGCTCGGCGTGCGCCCGGGCATGACCTTCGACGAAGCAGCCAACGTCGTGATGTGCACCAATGACCTGCTCGTCGTTCAGGTCGATACGTCGCGAGGTTTCCAGATCCGGACGTATGGCCAGACTCTGCGCCAGGGGTTTAGTGCCCGCTTCGCCGAGCCGCGGGTGGTCAAGACCTCCAAGCAGATCATGGAAGAAATGCAGGACGACTTCATCGCGCGTAGCGGCAACGCCGTCAGACAGGACATGTTTCCGGGACAAGCCAAGTGGTACGTCACCACCATGGGAATGCCGGGGCAGGAGCGGGTCATCGGCGCCGCGCGCGAAGAGTGGTTCGAAGAAGGCAAGAACCCCACGCTGGAGAGCGTCGAGCAGGCACTGGTGAAGAAATATGGAACGCCCACACGCATTCAGGAGACGGGCGGTCGTCACATGAGATGGGCCTACGATCCGTTCGGGCGCCTCGTGACGGAAACCTCGCCCCTGTTCAACCAGTGCTCTGGCATCAGCAGTCCTGATGGCGGCGTGAACCTGTCGCCGGACTGCGGCCTGGTCGTCACGGCCGTCTTGCAACTGCTCAGAGACAACCCGGCACTCGCTCAGCTCATGCAGGTCGGCGTGGTCGACCAGGCGAACGGCTACGAAGCCGTGAACGCTACCGACCAGGCCTTTCAGCAGCAGGAGGCGCAGCGCCGGGCCAAGGAAGTCGAGTCGGCCGCGAAGAATGCCGATGCGCCGGAACTGTGAGGACACGGGCATGCGCAAGTATCTGACCCTTGCCGCAACCGCACTGCTGATTGCGGGCTGCGGAGAGACGCAAACACCGAATTCCGGAGAGACGCAGCAGGCTGCCGGCGCGCCGGCCTCCAGTGCGGATTCAAACGACGCATCCCAGGACTCGCGGACGGAGTCAGGCGCGGCGAGTGCGGCGCCCGCGGCAGCGCCAGCTTTGGGCGGTCGCACCGGTGAGCTGGTCAATCCCGACAACAACACGATGGTGTTTCTCTATTACCACCTGGCCGGGATTGCGCCGCCGATCGACAGCTGGGTCGAGGAAGACAGCCGCGTGAAATACGCCCCGGGACTCGAAAAGGCATCCAAGCGCACAGCGATCAGGGCGGAACTCGAATCCGGTGCGGCCGCCGTACGCGACGTCGGTTTCATCCGCCTGTCCATGAACGCCAATCTCAGTGAATACGATCCGACCTACGGTGAATTCCTGGTGCGCGCGCTCGCACCGAGCTCCGTAGTCTCGTTCGATGCCCTGGGTCAGAAAGTCGAGCTCAAGTTCGGCAATGGCAGGACCGCGCAGATCTGGCGTGTCCCGCAATCACAGGCCCAGGCGATTCGCGACAAGATCGGTCAATACGGCAACGTTTCGCTCGACGTCCTGTTGCGCATCGCTTCCATCCTGCCCGGCCCCGGCGGCGGAACGATCACGACCGACGTCGTGGAGTATGAGATGCAGACTTCCCAGGGCGGACTCACGGTGGCCCGAGTGCAAGTCGCCCAGCAGTAGCTCGAACTGGCTCTCCATTCCGCAACCCACTTTGTCAGGAGCTCTCATGTCCACCCCAGCAGCGAGCGGCACGCTCATGAATCCAGGATTCTCCGCAGTCCGACGCATCCTCATTCCGGGACTGCTGGCGTTGCTCGCCTCGTTTACCGACCTGCAGGCGGCCGGCGTCTGCGCTGGAAATGCTGCGTGCACCGAGGTCAAGACTTTCGCGGCGACCGTCACCGACTTTCGCACCAGCGCGCAGGGCCGCTACCGCTACGTGACGATGACCGTGCGGTTCCAGAACACGGCGAGCAAGGCGTTGACGCTCGGCTACGTCCAGAACTCCGGGCTGGTCATCGACGACCAGGGCAATCGCTATGGCATCGGCGCCGAGAGTTCCGTGCGCGGCATCGGCTGGATCACCGGTGCTTCGTTCGACCCGAAGTTCACGCTGCAGCCCGGCGAGACCAGCGATGCACGGTTCGAGTTCGTCTACAAACCGACGGGCAACGACATATTCGGCACGAAGTACGACGTCGATCTCGCAATCCGCGAGATCAACGCGGTGACCGCCGACCAGTTTCGTCTCGGGCAGGAACACGCGCTGCATTACAGCGGCATGAGCAAGGAAGCTCTGGCTGCCACACCAGCAACGGCCCCTGCGCCGGCGGCTGCGGCAGCAGCAGCAGCCCCGCATGCGCCTGCAACGGCCGCCACCCCCTCAGTCGCTCCCGCGGCACCCGTCGATCCCTGTGCCGGTGCTCCTCGGTGTTCCGGTGCCGGCCCGTTCGTGGCTCAGATCGCTCAACTCACGGCGGACAAACCCGGCGGACGCCATCACAGCCTCCGTCTGAACGTGAAGTTCCGCAACCTCACGGGCCAACCGATCATTTTGGCCTACCAGTCGGGATCGAGCAGCGCCGTCGACAATCTCGGCAACCGCTACGTGTACGGCCGGCCGAGCACGCACGACACCAGCGTGCAGGGAATCGGTTACGTCACAGGCAGAAGCGCCGATGCACAGTTCGTGTTGAACCCCGGCGAGACGCGTGCCGCGGCGTTCAATGTCATTCGCTTCAACTCCGGCGCGAGTCAGATCGGCACCGCGTTCAACTATGACGTCGTCATTCAGCAGCTCGAGATTCTGCCGAGCCAGCAGGTCCGCACCGTGCGTGACTACAGCCTCAACTTCGCCAGCCTGAGCGCCAACATGCCTGAGCTGCCGATGCCCGGCATGACGGCGGCGGCCGGGACCGTGCCGACCTCGGGCGAACAGGTCGCGACGGAAGTGACCAAGCAGATACTCGACCTGTTCAAGAAGAAACCGAAGGACTAACTCGCTGAACGGTGCGCATCCACGCATTCTACGACCCGCTGCGGGTCGCGGCGTAATAGCGGAAGAATGCGTCAGCCGACAGCGGCATCGAAAAGTAGTGACCTTGCGCCATCTGGACACCGGCGGCCTTCAGTGCGTCGACCTGCATGGCGGTCTCGACGCCTTCCGCAACGATCTGCAGGGGCGTGGTCTTCAGCAGCCCGCCGAGCGCCTCCAACCATGTCGGCCGCGGCGCGCCGGCGACCAGTTGTTCCAGCAGTGCCCCGTCGATCTTGACGATGTCGAAGTTGCAGCGTGTGAGCAACGCCAGGTTCGCGCCGGAAAGCGTCGTGTCGTCGAGCGCAACGCGCGCACCGGTGCTGGCGATACTGTTGAGCGCGTCGAGCCCGAGCTGATCAGGTACCCCTCGCTCGGTGATTTCGAGGATCACCTGTTTCACGCGAGCGCGCAGCCCTGACTTGGTCGCCGCATAGTCGAGCCCCCCACGCCCGAGAATCTCCGGCGGTACATTGATGCTGATGTGGGCGTCTTCATTGGCGCCGAGCCAGTCTCCAAGCTCCTCGGCAACAGTATCGATCACCCAGTAGGTGATCGCGCCGGACAGCGGTGTCTGGTCGGTCAGCGGAATGAAATGCTGGGCGTCGACGACGACATTTCCCAAGCGCCGCCAGCGGATGAGCGCTTCGGCTCCGACGCAGCGACCGTCGCGGAGCGAAACGGTCGGCAGGTAAACGAGAAAGAACTCGCGTTTCTCGAGTGCCGCACGAATCGTATCAAGGTCGGTCAGGTTCACTGGGTTCACAGCGGCCCGAAGGCTTTCGCGTCCCTGGCGTCGAAAACATCGATCCGCTCACCGCGCCTCACCATGAGCTTGCCGAGATCGGGAAACTCCGCGATCTCCACCTCGCGCGATTCTCCGCCCATCAGGTAGGTCAGGTCCTCGGTGCCGCTGTTGACCAGGTGATGCGCCACGGAAGGAGTTGGAAACGCCATGAAGTCCCCGGTACCCACTTCGTAATCCACGCCGTCGATTCGAGCCGTGCCGTGGCCGGAGAGAATATAGAGCCACTCTTCCTCGAGGACATGCGAGTGATAGACGAAGGATTCCTTTCCCGGCGCAATGCGCGCGAAGCTGACTCCCGTGCGTTTCAGCCCTGCCATGCGGCCCAGCATCGCTCCCGAAATCTGGGATCGGGGATTCCACGGATGCGAAAAAGTCTGCGCGTGAGCCGCAATATCGGCCGCCCGCACGAGGTAGAGGTTCGGATTGTCGTTCGGCATGGTCACCACACTCCCTGGTTCTTCATCGAGGCCCACGGCTCGCGCGCCGGGAGCGGCGCGCCCTTCTGCAGCAGCTCGATCGAAATGCCGTCCGGTGAGCGCACGAACGCCATGTGACCATCCCGTGGTGGCCGGTTGATCGTGACGCCGCCATCCATCAGGCGCTGGCACAGGGCATATATGTCATCCACCTCGTACGCCACGTGCCCGAAGTTGCGGCCACCAGTGTAGCTCTCCGGGTCCCAGTTGTAAGTGAGCTCGATCTGCGCCTGCTCGTTGCCGGGCGCGGCGAGGAATACCAGCGTAAAGCGTCCCGCATCGTTCACCTTGCGTGCGACTTCCTTCAGGCCGAGCTTGTTGCAGTAGAAGTCGAGCGAGCGCTCGAGATCGCTGACGCGGACCATCGTGTGCAGATATTTCATGACAGCAATCCTGAAGAATGCGCGGCCAACCCGACGGCACCGCCACCCAAAACGACCCAGCGCACGTCGATGCCTCGCCACAGCGCGATCGCAGCGGCCACTCCGAGCGCGATGGCGAACCAATCGGGACCCGTGGGCGCCCAGAGTACCGCAGCGCCGAATACGATTCCGAGCTCAAGGATTACACCCACCACCGCGGCGGTAACGGCGGCCAGCCCCGCATCGAGCCAGCGCACGCCGCGCAGCCGTTCGAGGTACGGCGCGCCCAGGAGAATGAAGAAGAAGCTCGGCAGAAACGTAGCGTAGCTGGTCAACAATGCCGCGGCGACGGCACTCGCGCCTGGCGCCCAGTCCCCCGGGTGATTCCAGCTGGCCATGAAACCCACGAACTGCAGCACCATGATGAGTGGGCCTGGTGTCGTCTCCGCAAGCGCGAATCCATCGACCGCCTGCGCGGCGCTCAGCCAGCCGAACTGTTCGACCGCGGCTTGATTGACGTAGGCCAGCACAGCGTACGCGCCACCAAACGTCACGAACGCCGCTTTCGTGAAGAAGGCGTAGACCGCACTGAGAAGCGGATGGCCGCCGGCCATTTCGATCGCCGCGAGCGGCAGTACCGTGAGCGCGAGCCAGACGAAAACCTGCCGGAGCGCAAATCCCGCAGTTGGCGCGGTGGTATCGCGGTGACTGACGGTGATCATTTGCGAGTCATACCCGCGCATCAGACTGGCGGCGACGCCGATCGCCAGGGCGGCAAGCACGATCGCGGGAAACGGCACTTCCAGAAACTGGATCGCGACGAACGCAGCAACGGCCAGCGCGGCGTGGAATGGACCCTTGAGCGCGCGGCGACCGAGCGTGATCAGCGCCATGAGCACGATTGCGACCACCACGGGCTTGAACCCCGCGAGCACGCCGGCGACCGGACCGACGTTGCCAAAGGTCACGTATATCCAGGACAGCCCGAGCAGCAACGCCACCGCGGGCAGAAAGAAGCCGAGCCCCGCGACGATGGCGCCGCGCGTGCCGTGCAGCAGCCAGCCGACGTAAATGGCGAGCTGCATCGCCTCCGGGCCCGGCAACAGCATGCAGAAATTGAGCGCGTGCAGGAAACGCTCTTCCGTGATCCAGCCGCGCCGCTCGACCAGCTCGCGGTGCATGAGCGCGATCTGCCCGGCAGGACCGCCGAAGTTGATGCAGCCGAGGGTAAGCCAGAACTTGGCAGCGTCGGAAAAAGAGATCGGTGCCGGGTGCCGGATACCGGTCATTGGCTTATTCACAATCGTTCTCGCGAGCCACCGATTGTGAATAAGCCAATGACCGGTATCCGGCACCTGCTCAGAACATCTCCGACTCGCCCGGCTCCTTGATGTCGGTCTGGTGGCGCGACGCGATGTGATCGCCGGTGATCATCTCGTCGTAGCTCTGGCCGGGACCGACCATCGGGTACACGCCCGCGTCCGGGTCGATCATGACCTCGAGAAACGCCGGGCCCTCGAAGTGGATGAATTCGTCGACGACACGCGGCACATCTTCTTTCTTGTCGAGGCGCCGCGCGAAGCGGAAGCCATCCGCCTGTGCCGCCTTGACGAAGTCCTTCTTGTGCAGCGACTTGTCGCTCGCGCTCAGGCGACCCTTAAAGAAGAGCTTCTGCCACTGCTTCACCATGCCGTCACCGAAATTGTTGAGCACCACGACCTTCAGTGGCAGGTCGTAGGTGGTGACGGTCTCGAGCTCGCCGATGTTCATGCGGATGCTGGCGTCGCCATCAAAGTCGATGACGAGCCGCTTGCGCTGCGCCACCTGCGCGCCGATCGCGGCCGGCAGACCGAACCCCATCGTGCCCATGCTGCCCGAGGTCAGCCACAGCCGCGGATGCCTGAAATCGAAATACTGCGCGGCCCACATCTGGTGCTGACCGACGCCGGTCGTGATGATCGCCTCGCCGGCCGTGTGCCGATTGATCTCCTCGATCAGGTAATAGGGCTGGATGAGCGGGCTCGCGCGATCGTAGTTCATCGCGTGCCGGCGCTTGAGCTCGACCAGGTGCTTGTGCCAGGCGCCGAAGTCGCGCTTGAAGCCCGCGCCCTGGCCATACTCGAGCAACGCCACCAGCGCGTCGGCCAGCACCCCGACGTGGCTCCAGCTGACGCGCTTCACCTTGTTGATCTCCGAGGCGTCGATGTCCATGTGCGCGATGCGCTTGGCGCCCCTGGCAAACTTGGCGGGTACGCCAGCCACGCGGTCGTCGAAGCGCGCGCCGAGCGCGATCAGGAAATCGCAGTCATCCACTGCATAGTTTGCGAACGCGGCGCCGTGCATGCCGAGCATGCGCATGGCGAGCGGATGTGTCGTGTCGAGCGCGCCGATGCCCATGAGGGTGGTGACCGCGGGGATGCCAAAGCTGGTCGCCAGCTCGCGCATCGCGTAAGCCGCGCCGCCATTGATCACGCCACCGCCGGAATAGATCAATGGCCGCTTCGATTCGCCGAGCATGCCGAAGAACTCGGCGCAACCGGCTGCGGACAGCGTGTTGTTCGCGAGCCTGTTCATGCGTTGCCGGAATCCGGGCACCGGCAGTCGACCCGATCCCTTGAACACGCCCTTCCAGTTCTGCACGTCCTTCGGCACGTCGAGCACCACCGGCCCCGGTCGTCCCGTACGCGCGATCTCGAACGCGGTGCGCACGGTGGCCTCGAGGCGGGTCGGATCGGTCACCAGGAATACGTGCTTGGCAACCGCACCCATGATGCTCGGCACCGGTGCTTCCTGGAACGCGTCGGTGCCGATCGCGGCGCTCGGCACCTGTCCGCAGATCACGACCAGCGGCACCGAGTCGGCCATCGAGTCGCGCACCGGCGTCACGGTGTTGGTGGCGCCCGGGCCGGAAGTCACCAGGCACACGCCGACGCGGCCACTGGCGCGCGCATAGCCGGCGGCCATGAAACCCGCGCCCTGCTCGTTCGCCGGCACGATCAGCGGAATGCCTGGCTTGCCGCGCGCGGTCTGTTCCTGGTTGTAGACGAAGACTGCATCGTAGGTGGGGAGAATCGCGCCGCCCGAGTAACCGAATATCGCTTCCACGCCCTCGTCGGCCAGGACCTGGATGATCATTTCGGAACCGCTGAGCGTGCGCCCCGCCAGCGGATGCGCACTCTGTTCGACGATCTGGTGTTGCTCTTTCACGGGCCTTGCTGTCTTCTGTCGGCTTCCCTTACTGTCAACTGCCCACTGCCAACCGTCAACTGCTTCGTATGCGACACATCATTGCCATCCTGCTGCAGAACGAAGCCGGCGCCTTGTCGCGCGTCGCGGGCCTGTTCTCGAGCCGTGGCTACAACATCGAGTCCTTGAGCGTCGCGCCCACCGACGATCCACTGGTGTCGCGTCTCACCCTGGTCACCAAGGGTTCCGATGCGGTGATCCAGCAGATCGCGAGCCAGCTGCTCAAGCTCATCGACGTCGTCAGCGTCGAGGACATGACTCGCGGTGAGCACGTGGAGCGCGAGCTGCTGCTCATCAAGCTGCGCGTCGAACCGGAACAGCTCGCGGCGCTCGAGAGCCTGGTGACCCGCGCCGCCGGTAAGGTACTGTCGGTCACTGCGGATTTCCATATCGTCGAGCTCAGCAACAGCGAAGCGCAGATCAGTGCCTTCATCGCCGAGGCCGCAGGATGCGGCGAAGTCCTCGAACTGGTGCGCAGCGGCGCGCTCGGAATTGCGCGCGGCGCGCGGCGCCTGCAGACCGAGTCGTGACCCGAAGACGCTAGAAGCTCTGCTTGGTCTCTACGAGGAACTGCACCGAGTCGATGTCGCTGGTGCGGTCGAGCGGGAAGGCGATGTCGAAATGCAGCACGCTGCCGAAGGCACCGCGAGCGTTGCCGAGGCGCAGCCCCACGCCGATGTCTTTGAGCCAGCCGAGACTTTCTTCGCCGACCGCGCCACGACCCCAGGTGCGCCCCGCATCGATAAACACGGCGCCGCCCACGTAGAACAGGCGGAAGGGAAACCAGTCGGTGTAGAAGCGCTGCTCGAGCGTCGCCAGCGCGCGGCTGGTGCCCGTCTGGTAGCGCAGGGGATAGCCGCGCAAGCCGCTGTCGCCGCCGAGCAATATCTGATTCTCCGGATCGAGCGCCTCGCTTACGCTGCCGTCGACGCGTGCGAACAGCACTCGCTTGCGATCCCAGCGCCAGTAGTAGCGCGC
>Ga0184627_10000505_pt1 | contig 15148 bp, 10 predicted proteins | sample PLM3_127_b1_FD_133150 | JGI IMG/M metagenome (GOLD analysis project Ga0184627, IMG submission 133150) | Groundwater sediment microbial communities from an aquifer in East River, Colorado, USA - PLM3_127_b1 | ecosystem: Environmental > Terrestrial > Soil > Riparian zone | place: USA: East River...
ACCTACTTGCTTTTGGGTCGGTTAATGGGCTTCCTGCCCGTCAACAGCCCGGCCTGGCGGATCAGTCTCCTCTCGGCAGTATGCGCCGCGATCACGGTCGCTGGCGTGTACCTGTTGGCGCGTTATTTTACGCTCAGCCGGGTCGGGGCCGCTCTGGGCGGTGTGACTCTCGCAGTCTCTTACACGTTCTGGTCGCAGGCCGTGATCGCCGAAGTCTATACCCCGGCCATGGCCTTTCTGGTGGGGGTTATGCTGCTGTTGTTCCGTTGGCAGACTGAGCCCAGTCAGCGAGCCCGTTCTCTGTTTGCGGCGGCTCTATTGGCAGGCATTGGATTCGGTGTGCATGCCTCCGTCTGGATCGTTGCCATTCCCGCAATAGCTCTGGTTCTGTGGACCTTAGCGTGGCGGCGTGCCTCTGGTTCCGAGTGGTCCCGCTCACTTTCCGCTGGCTTGATCGGTGCGATCGTGGGACTCGCGATCTTTCTGGCTGCATTCCTGATTTCGGACCGGCTTAACTCTCCCCTCAGCTTCATCCGCACCACCCTCGAGCCTTCACGGACGTATTGGAATCTTCAAGCCGAAGATCTCGATTCACCGTTCGAGCGCCTCAAGCAGACTGTGATCAGCGCACAGTGGGGTGATTCTTTGTTCCCCGCGGACGAAGATTTTTCCTTCGGGAAAGAACTGGAAATCTTCTGGGAGCGGTTGACAGAGTTTGAATTTCCAAAGTTGGTGCTGCTATTCGCGATGGTCGGACTCGTGGTCATGCTCTTCACTCATCCCCATCGCGGAATTTTTTATCTCATCGACTTGCTCTTGTCGGCCTTTCTCATCCTAAACTATCGCGTTTGGGAAAAGCATATCTTCTATCTGTCGCTGTATATCCCCCTGGCAGTTGCAGTGGGCACCGGGATGGGTTTCGTGTTGGAATGGGTTCATCGTTTTTTGGAATCTCTCCCGGCACGCAGCTCCAAACTGGTCTATCTTCTCACAGTGCTGTTCTTCGTGACGATGGTTATTCAGCCGAGTGCATCCGTACGCTGGCACGCGCTCCGAGCTGGAGTCGCTAATTTCGTTACCGAGGACTATCCTTTCCCGGTCAAGAATCTAAATGAGCCGCGCATGGTAGCCCAGACGCATCTGGCAGGTAAGGCCGATAACGCCGTGTTTGTGTTGGAGTGGCGGGTGTTGCATGCGACCGCCTATCTGGCTCATGTGGAAAAGGGAATGACAAACATACTCTTCTTCGAAGCCATGCCCTACGGTAATGACGGAAAGGTGGCACCTCCGCTTGTGGCCGAACTGAAAAACGTTTTGCAGGAGGGGCGCCCCGTATATGCAGATCAAATGTATCCAGGTCTGGAGGAAAACTTCCGCCTCGTTCCATCCGCCGGAAATTTATATCAGTTGTCGTTGAGAAATTGAAGAACAGGATACAACTTCCACAAGTCCTGGGAATATTGTTCTTATCAATTCATCTTGGACTGGAGAAGACAGCATGTCATTCCAAAGAGATTGGGAAAATCCCTTAGTCACGGGACGTAACAAGCGCCCCGGTCATGTGCCATTCGGTGCATACCCAAATGCTGAACTCGCTCTCACCTGCGAGCGCAAGAAATCACCGAACATGCAAATCCTGAACGGGTCGTGGAAATTTCATCTCGCGCCTTGCCCCGAAGAAGTGCCGGATGGTTTCGAGGCGGAAGATTTCGATGTAGCAGGCTGGGCAGAGATCACCGTACCGGGCAACTGGCAGCTACAGGGATTCAAAGACATCCCCATCTACACCAACGTGATATATCCGTTTCCACCGAATCCGCCATTCGTGCCAAAAGAGAATCCGACAGGCTGTTACCGACATACATTCGACCTTGATCCATCCTGGCTGGAGCGCAAGGTCATTCTGGATTTCGAATCTGTGGATTCGGCATTTTACGTGTGGGTCAATGGACAGGAAGTGGGCTATAGCCAGGACAGTCGCCTGCCTGCCGAGTTCGATGTGACACCGTACGTGCGCGCGGGACGGAATACGATTGCCGTGCAGGTGATGCGCTACTGTGATGGGTCATACCTCGAAGATCAGGATATGTGGCTGCTCTCTGGCATTCAACGCGATGTGATCCTGTACAGCAAGCCGCAGGTCTGCCTGGAAGATTACATCGTGCGCACCACGTTGGATAACCGTTACGAAGATGCCACGCTCCACATCGATGCCCAGATCACCACGACGCCGGGACTCAGTGCTTATTCCGTCGAAGGGATGCTCTATGACGCGGAGGGTCAGCCGGTTTTCGCCGCGCCCCTTACTGCACATTTCAATGACCGGACGCTCCATCAGACAGGAATCAAAACAGGATGGGCGGTCCTCTCACAGCCAGTCACGAATCCGCACAAATGGACGGCTGAAACACCCTATCTGTATCGCCTTGTCCTGACCCTGAAAGATCCTCAAGGAAACGCTCTGGATTTCGAAAGCTGTCGCGTTGGCTTTCGTCAGGTGGAGATCAAGGATGGACTCATCCTCCTCAACGGCAAACGCCTGGTGCTGCGCGGCGTCGACCGTCATGAGCATCACCCCGAACGCGGGCGGGCCCTCACTGAAGACGATATGCGCACCGAGATCAAGTTGATGAAGCAGCTCAATTTCAACACGGTCCGCACCAGCCATTATCCCGATGACCCGTTCTGGTATGAGTTATGCGATGAATACGGGATCTATTTAATAGACGAGACCAACCTAGAGACTCATGGAGTCTGGGACGATCTGAGCAATGATCCACTCTGGCTGCATGCTTACATGGAGCGCGCCACCCGCATGGTGCTGCGTGACAAGAATCGTGCCTCCATATTGTTCTGGTCGCTGGGCAATGAATCAGGTTGCGGTACGAATCACTTCGCGATGTCCGCCTGGATTCGGGCGTATGACCCGACCCGCCTGCTTCATTATGAAAGCGGACGCCCGGGGCCGCAGGTGAGCGATGTGGTTTCGGTGATGTATCCCAGACTCGATATGATGAAGCAGCTGCTGGCGGACGTGAATGAAAAACGTCCGATCGTCATGTGCGAATACGCCTATGCCAAAGGCAACAGCACCGGCAATTTCTTCAAGTTCTGGGATATGGTGGATGCGTTCCCACGCTTCCAGGGAGGCTGCATCTGGGATTGGAACGACAAGGCTCTTCTTGCGACCAATGACAAAGGACAAAAGTATTGGGCCTACGGCGGCGACTTTGGCGGGGACTTCAATTACCGCCAGGCGCACGAAGATCCGCAGATGTGCTGCAACGGCGTTGTCGGGCCGGATCTTGTTCCGCATCCTGGCGCATATGAGGTGAAAAAAGTCCAGGCGCCTGTTGGCATCCGGGCCGTGGATATCCTCGCCGGACGTTTCCTCATCTGGAACAAGTATCACACCGTAAGCCTGAGCCACCTCGATATTGCCTGGGAACTAACCGAGGATGGACGCACCATCCAAACTGGGAAGTTGCCTCCGCTGGAGATTGCTGCAGGAGGGCGCGGCGAATTGGCGATCCCCTTCAAGCAACCAGAAAATCTCCAGCCAGGCGCCGAATATCATCTCAAGATCAGCTTCCTACTGGCAGCGGATACCGCCTGGGCCGCGCGAGGACACGAAGTAGCCTGGGAGCAATTCCCGGTCTTGTTCCCCGTTCCCGCCAGGCAGACAGCTTCTCTCTCCGAGATGCCCGACCTCACCCTTGCAGCCGACACTGATGAAGTCAAAGTCAATGGTGCCGATTTCGAGGCCGTCTTCCGCCCATCGGAAGGACGACTGATTTCTTATCGTGCTCACGGACAGGACCTCCTTAGATCGGGCCCGCACGAAAATTATTTCCGCGCGCCGACGGACATCGATCTGCTTTGTCAAAACCCGCCTGCCTCGATTCACAAATGGCGTGCAGCAGGCCTGGACCGCCTCGAGCGAACCGTCACGTCGTTCGAAGCAGTTCAGATCAATCCTAAAACCGTTGAAGTGCGCGTCCAATCCCGAATATCTGCTGCAGACCAACTAGAAGGATTTACCAGCGAGATCATCTACCATGTGTTCGGGAACGGCGAAATTGCAATCACCAACACGGTGGTCATTGATGAGCGTGCGCCTTTCGTGCCGCCAGATGGCAGAGAATTGCTGAATTCCGGGTGGCTGAGCAGTGACACGTGGAAGTTTTATGTGCCGCGGGTGGGACTGGAATTGAACCTGCCGGGCGCGTTGGAGAACCTGACCTGGTACGGCCGAGGGCCACAGGAAAATTATGTCGACCGCAAATGCGGCGCGGCTGTGGGACAGTATCAGAGTACGGTGACTGAGCAGTTCGTCCCATATGTTTACCCGGGTGAATGCGGCGGCAAGGAGGATGCGCGTTGGCTGGCATTGACCGACCAGTCCGGAAACGGAGTGTTGGTCATCGGATTCGACCTGTTGCATTTTGACGCGCTGCACTATTCGATCCGCGATCTGATGGAGTCCAAGCATATCGTCGCACTGCAGCCGCGCGAGGAAGTCATCCTGCATCTGGATGGTCGCCACATGGGCGTGGGAGGCGATGATGGCTGGATGTCGCAAGTACATCCGGAGTTCCTCATCTACCCCGGTACATATCGCTTCGCGTTCAAACTGAGACCACTCACCAGCCAGGATGACCCGAGTGATGTTGCGCGAATAAAAATCGAAGGCGCATTCTAACAAGGAGCAACATGTTTCGCTTTGGTGTGGATTACTACCCCGAACATTGGCCCGAAGAACGTTGGCCCGAAGATGCCCGCCTGATGTCTGAAGCTGGCATCAACGTGGTACGTCTTGCAGAATTTGCATGGAGCTTCCTCGAACCCCAGCCCGGCCGTTTCGATTTCGATTGGCTGGACCGCGCGATTACAGTCCTGCATAAGCAAGGGATCCAAGTTATTCTTGGTACACCGACTGCCTCCGCGCCGCCCTGGGTGATGGGAATGTTTCCTGATTCGTATAAGGTCAATGAACACGGCCATCGCCTGACCTACGGCAATCGTTGTGAGTTTTGTCCCACGCATGCGGGCTATCGCGAGCGCGGGCGCATGGTCACACGCGCCATGGCAGATCACTACGCGGACCATCCGGCTGTGATCGGCTGGCAAATCGACAACGAGTTGAACGGTCGCTGTTATTGCCCTACTTGCCAAACCAGCTTCCAGAACTGGCTGCGCGGTCGTTACAACACGTTGGATAAACTCAACGCAGCCTGGGGCACGGCCTTTTGGAGTCACGTTTATACCGAATGGTCGCAGGTCCCTGTGCCAGTCCAGACCGGCGGCGTTCCTAACCCGGGACTGGATCTGGATTTTCGGCGTTTCATGTCGGACACGTTTGCGTGCTTCCAGCAGGAGCAGGTGGATCTCCTGCGCCAGATCTGCAGGAAGCATTTTATTACCCATAACTTCATGGGCTTTGGGTTCGACCAGATCAACTATTACGACCTGGCTAAGCCTCTTGATTTTGTGTCCTGGGATAATTATCCACGCACTGGCTGGCATTTGGCTAAGGAAGCAGATCCAACGTATCTGGCACTCGGGCATGATGCAACGCGTGGTTTCAAAGGCAAACCGTTCTGGGTGATGGAAGAGCAATCTGGCTCGGGCGGCTGGCAGACGGTGGGGATGACGCCGCGTCCCGGTGAGATGCGATTGTGGACGTACCAGGCGATCGCCCATGGAGCGGATGCGATCGTTTACTTCCGCTGGCGAACGGCGCGCTTTGGTACCGAGCAATACTGGCATGGCGTGCTGTATCATCACGGCCAACCCGGGCGTCGCTATGATGAATTGAAGACTATCGGCAGTGAATTGAAACGCGCCGGTGAGCAATTTCTGGGATCTGAGAATCGCAACCAGGTTGCGATGATCCTCTCCTACGATGCGCGTTGGGCCTTTCAGGGCCAGGCGAATCACGCCGATTTCAGCTACTCTGCCCTCTTCCGCAGTTACTACAAAGCCCTGCATGCGCGCAACATTGGAATTGATGTTGTCTCACCCGATGCGGATCTGAGCCGTTATCGTCTCGTGCTTGTTCCGGCGCTCTACATCCTCCCGGAAGAGGTCGCCGATCGCCTGCGCAGCTTTGTTCAAAATGGCGGACTGCTCATCGCCACGGCGCGTTCCGGAGTCAAGGATGAAGCGAATGCGGTCGTGAACCGCTATCTACCCGGCCTGCTCGCAGACGTCTGTGGTGTGGAGGTGGACGAGTATGACGTCCAGCCCGCGGAGGAGACGATCCCGCTTGAATTGTCACTCCCGGGCCGCGAGGCTCAATCTGCAGGAGCGCGGCTGTGGTTTGATGTGCTCCGTACAACCACCTCACAACCGATAGGAATCTACCAGGCCGAATATTTTTCTGGCAGACCGGCCGTCACTCTCAACCAATTTGGCGAGGGCAAAGCGGTCTACGTTGGCACGCTGGGCGATGATGCGCTGCATGACACCGTTGTGGACTGGGCATTGCAGTCCATCGATCTTCACGCGCCTGTCAATGCGCCCTCGGGTGTCGAAGTCGCGGAGCGCTGGCAGGGTGATCAGCGATTGCTGTTTCTCTTGAACCATAACAATGAAACTGTGGAAGTGCCCCTCACTCAATCCTATATGGATTTGCTAAGCGGTACCGGGGTCGATGAGACCGTGAAAATGCCACCGTATGGCGTGTCGGTTTTACATAACGAGGAGTGAGTGATGGCACATAGGCTGAAGGGATACATTGCAGAATAAGACTCAGAATTCGAGTACTGGTTCCGAATCCAAACAAGCTTCCCGAACGGATGTGTTCGATCGACTCCCCGCATCTCTTCTGCTAATCGCGCGGCGGCAGCAATATCACCGCGGGCTGGTACTGCTGGCGTTGCTGGGAGTCATGTTGTCCGTCTGGGAGGGCCAGTAAGCGGCGAAGATCTCGTAGGTCACTCTCCCCAGCAGTAACGCCTCGGACGCATGGATCGCTGCCCTGATTTCTTCCGCCACGTCATCGCTTTCGTAGGTGGGCTGCCACTCTTCCGAAGCTTCCATTACACCGTCTAATGTCAAAAACTCAGATGCAACTACTTTTCTCATGCTCGTCTCTCCTAAAGGCAAAACAATGTTCACTTGCATTTTGCAAGTGAAATGAGTATAATTACCTTTGAATAAATAGTCAAGACCAAATTTCCTGGTAATCTGTCTGAGTTTGAAAGATATTGAGAAGTTCTGCCAATGAAGAAGAAACAACAAAGACGTTCCGATTGCCCAATTAGCTTTGCCCTGGAGATGTTCGGCGATAGATGGTCGCTGCTAATCATCCGGGAAATTGTCTATTTCGGCAAGAAATCTTATGGTGAGTTTTTAAAGACGGAGGAAGGGATTGCGACAAACATCCTCGCCAGCCGTCTTGTTCAGCTAGAACAAAAGGGCATCCTAGTGAAAAAGCCTTATGAGACAGATAAGCGGAAGGAGATCTATTCCCTTACTGAAAAAGGTCTGGATCTGATCCCCATCTTGTTGGAATTGGCGAGCTGGGGCGCTCAGCATGATCCACAAACCGGGGCCCCACAGGAGTGGATTGCCCTGGTGAATGCCGATAAAGAAAAGATGATCCGGCTAATTCGTGAAACGGTGCAAAGAGGCGGCTCGATTTTTTCCGAGCCGAATAGTGTTGTGAATAAAATCGGGCGAGTTGACCTCGTCAACGAGTAATGGCTGCGGAAGTTCTGTTTATTACCTGATGAAGCCGCCCCAGCGTGTAAACTTGTTGTAAGAGGATGCTCGCCTAAATGAAATTCAAGGAGTCAGTCAGCATGTCGGACGAGGTGCAAGGGTAGTTGGAAATTGTAAAAATCACCGCGTATAAGATCGGTGCGCCCGATAAGAACCCGATGTTCCTCGAAAAGCGGGTCTATCAGGGCAGCAGTGGAGCTGTGTATCCGCATCCGGTGATTGACTGCGTGTTCGACGAAAAAGCGGTTAGCGCTTGGCACCCTCAGTTCATAAAGAGGAATTTACCATGACCACGAAACAAGTTTCTCCTGAAGGTCTACAGTGGTTTCAAGATGCCAGGTTTGGCATGTTCATTCATTGGGGCCTATACTCCATTTTGGCGCGCGGCGAATGGGTGATGCACAACGAGAAGATCCCTGTGCCGGAGTACGAGCCGCTGATGCAGCAGTTCAACCCGCTGAAGTTCAACGCCGACGAATGGGTGAGCATCGCCGTGGACGCGGGACAGCGGTACATCGTCATCACCAGCCGTCACCACGACGGCTTCAGTATGTACGATACGGCGTTGAGCGATTACAAGGTGACCCGCACGCCCTTCCGGCGCGATCCGTTGCGCGAATTGGCCGACGCCTGTGCCCGGCGCGGCGATGTGAAGCTGGGCTTTTACAATTCCCTTCTCGATTGGCATCATCCCGCCTATCGTTTTCGAAACGAGAGTGGTATGGCGTGGGCAGATTATGTGGGGTTTTTGCATGGTCAAGTGCGCGAGCTATGCACCCGGTACGGCCAGATTGCCTGTCTGTGGTTTGATGGTGAATGGCCAAATGCTCAACTGACAGACGACACAGCGTATTTTGCGCCGGGTGGTTCTTTCGAATATGAGCATTTGTACGAGATGATCCACACCCTTCAACCCAACGCCGTCGTTCATAACAACCGCCACGCCGAACTGCTGCCAGGTGAGGATATGCAAGGATTCGAGCAAGATTTGCCGGGACAAAACACGGCAAGTTTCAACACCACGACGATTTCCGGATTGCCAATGGAAGTCTGCATGACCATCAACGACAGTTGGGGCGTGAACGAGCCGGACCAGAATCACAAGTCCGCACAGCAATTGATTCGAACCCTGGTTCGGGCAGCAAGCGCCGGCGCCAATTACCTGCTCAATGTTGGCCCGACCGCGGTTGGTGAAATGTTGCCCGATCATATTGAACGTTTGAGAGCGATGGGCGAATGGTTGGCCGTTCACAGCGAGTCCATCTATAGTACGCGAGCCGGCGTCATTCCAGCCGCGTCTGATGGTTCGATTGTCAGCACCTGCAAAGGCGAGACGCATTATGTTCATGTGCTGGATTATGTCAGTGATTGCATCACGCTGCGCGATGTGCCAGCCGAGGTGACGAAAGCGACCGTGCTCAAAGATGGTTCGTCAGTGAAGTTGACGACCCGAGAAGAGGATACAGTTCTCACCATCCCACCCCAGCAGCGCGATCCGGCGGACACCGTGATCCGGCTGGAGAAGTAATCAGTTGTGGAGGAATGAATGCGCAAGCAAGTCTTGGTTACAGGTGCAGACGGAGGCTTGGGGCTGTCACTCGTGAAGCGGTTTCTTCAGGGAGGATATGCAGTGTTCGCTGGAGTCTACCGGTCGGCGGTAGCCTTGAATGGACTGGCCGGAGAATATGGCGACGCGCTGGCGCTCATCCCGCTCGATGTGGCAGACATGGATTCCGTGCGCGCAGCAGCCCGACAAGTCACTGACCGGCCAGGTGCTCTGGACATCATTATCAACAACGCTGGAATTCATCTCAAAAATTCGCAGCAACCCCTGGAGCAGCTGGATCTTACCGATCAGCAGCTGCAGCAAACGATGGAGGTCAACGCCTTTGGTCCATTGCGCGTCGTCCAGCAGTTCCTTCCCCTGCTGGAAAAAGGAGAAGGGAAACTCATCCTCAACATCTCGTCGGAGGCAGGCAGCATCTCTGATTGCCGGCGGGAAAATCAATTTGCGTACTGCATGTCCAAGGCTGCACTCAATATGCAATCCAAAATCCTGCAAAATTATCTTAAGCCGCGCGGCTTCACGGTATTGGCTGTTCACCCCGGCTGGATGCGGACGAATATGGGTGGGCAAGCGGCCACACTAGACTCAGACGAGTCTGCCGAGGGCATTTTCCAACTGGCGGCAAGGGAATGGACAGTGGATGATTCCATCTACGTAGATTATCAAGGGATACCTCTAGCATGGTAAGCGAGGCCGAATGAGTGATCGCGCGAAACGCATTCTGATCATCTTGGCGGCCTGTATCATGACTTTGATGGTTTCGCACTTGCCATGACGTCTTTGTTTGAGGCTGAAGACTGGACGGTCGAAGCCACTTATGATCTAGACGTTTTGACGAGGCTGGACGCGACAGGCTGCAAGGTAGTGCTCAGCTATACGTGCCTGTCGAAGAACGGACCGGAGCAGGAGCAGGCTACCCCCGAAAGATTGACGGACGAACAAGTGCGCGGATTGGCAAGTTGGGTCCAAAACGGCGGCGCGCTGTTGGCCGCCCACTCTGCCACGGTCATTGGCGAATCAAATCCGGAGTTGGGTAAATTGTTGGGCGGTAGATTCATCTCACATCCGCCGCCGTTCACTTTCACGATCTCGCCTGTTTCCGGTGAACACCCGATCACAGGCGGAGTGCCTGCGTTTGATGTGTATGACGAATTTTATGTTGAGCTTTGCGAGCCTTTGGTGGATATTCACATGGTCGCGGTGAATCAGGGGGTAGCGCACCCGATGGTCTGGAGCAAACAGGAAGGCGCAGGACGCGTGGCGCATATTGCGCCTGGGCATTTCCCTGAAGTCTGGAATCACCCGCTCTATGGACGCTTGATGATTCAGGCGGCCAATTGGCTCATCGAGGAGCGATAGGTGACCAGCTTATCCATCGAACCGCCGGCTACACACCGCTTGGACGAGAAAATATAAGCTCTCCCAGATCTTAAACCCAAGGAATCAAAATCGTGGAAAAAACTCTAATTAATTTACACACGCAATTTCAGATCGGCCAGGTTGACTCGCGTATTTTTGGAGGTTTTCTGGAGCATATGGGGCGCGCTGTTTATCAGGGTGTGTACGATCCTGAGTACGAACATGCCGATAGCGATGGTTTTCGCACCGACACGCTGGGCGCACTTCGGTGCTTGAACATGACGACCATGCGGTATCCCGGCGGCAACTTTGCCTCCGGCTACCATTGGGAAGATGGCGTTGGTCCTCGCGAGAAACGTCCCACGGTGCGCGAACTTGCCTGGCAAAGCATCGAGCCTAATCACTTCGGTACCGATGAGTACATCAAGCTCTGCCGCAAGATGAATTGGACGCCCATGCTCACCGTCAATCTGGGGACCGGCACGCCCGAAGAAGCTCGCAATTGGGTCGAGTATTCCAATGCGCCTGCCGGAACGAGGTTCGCCGATCTGCGCATGGCCAACGGTAGTATTGCACCTCACGCCGTCAAACTCTGGTGTCTCGGCAATGAAATGGATGGCCCGTGGCAGTTGGGACATGTCCCTGCCGAGCATTACGCGATTCGAGCGCAGCAAGCGGCGAAGATGATGAAAGATGTGGATCCGGGAATCGAACTGGTGGCCTGCGGCTCGTCCGGCATCGGCATGCCAAATTACATGGAGTGGGATCGGCAGGTGTTGGAATACCTGGGCGACCTTGCGGGCTATGTCAGCCTGCACCGTTATGTTGGAAACCGTGATAACGACACGCCTGACTACCTCGCCCTCACCAACTCCATTGACCGCCAGATCGAGGAGATCGATGCGGTCTGCCGTTTTGTACAAGGCAAGCGGCGCAGCCATAAACGTACCTACCTGTGCTTTGACGAGTGGAACGTCTGGTACAAGAACATGCAGATGGACGGCGAGGGTAAATTTGCGCCACACTTGATTGAAGAAGTGTACAACTTGGAAGACGCGCTCGTAGTGGCTGGCTTCCTGCACAGTTTCATCCGCCATGCCGCCGTGGTGAAGATCGCCAACCTGGCACAGATCGTCAATGTCATCGCACCGATCCTGACGCGCGGCGACGATATGCTAATTCAATCCATCTTCTATCCCTTCGAGATGTTCTCGCAACGGCACGAGGGAACTTCACTAAAGACGATTGTCACAGGTCCAGGCTATGAAGGCAAAACGAATGGCACCGTACATTACATTGACGCCAGCGCAATTTTGAACGGCAAGCAGTTGCATATCTTCATCACAAATCGTAATCTTGATGAAACTGCGCGCGTGCAAATCCACATTGCTGACCAAAACATTGCAGCGCTCAATAGCGCTGAATCGCTTACTGGGCCCGACGCGAAGGCGTTCAATTCATTCGAACAGCCAGATATTCTCAAGCCTGGTCCGTTTTCAGAATGCCGCATTGTAAATGGTCGCGCTGAGTTGGAGCTTCTCCCTCTGTCTGTAACGGCAATAACGTTTCGGCTTGAGTAGAGGTGAGTATGAAAGCCCTGATTCTCAAAGCATATAATCAGTTCTCATACGAAGAGGTCCCAATGCCGCAACTGGGTCCGTACGATGTTTTGGTGCAGGTCAAGGCCTGCGGCATTTGTGGAAGCGATGTGCATGGCATGGATGGAAGCAGTGGTCGGCGCGTTCCTCCCTTGATTATGGGGCATGAGGCTTCGGATATAACCGCGGGCTGAACATACCCACGATCGACACGCTCGACAAGTTTCCACTCATCGCGGATGCGATACAGGGCGCAGGCTCACAACAATTGCAAGCCGGCCAACAACAGCAAGCCTGGAGACCTATATTCCGCCTGCTGTGGGCCAAAACTTTCTGGCGGTGGGTATCAAGTTCACGTCCTTCAAGATGATCGAATCATTTGCCCTGCTTGTTGTCAAATTTGGCGGTCGACTGGATTTTGACCTGCTGGGCCTCTCGACGCTGGTCTCTCCGCCTGCCGAAGCAGGCAAGTCGGTCACTCCGGTTGCAAAAGCGACACTGGCATTAAAAGCCACCTTCATCCCGGATGAAGGCTTTTTGAGCTTGCAAGCCCAGCTAACATCCGATTCGTACATCCTATCCCAGGCTTGCCACCTGACGGGCGGGTTCGCATTCTTCAGTTGGTTCAAAGACAGCGCAGACGGCAAGATCAAAGCTGGTGATTTCGTCCTGACGCTGGGCGGTTACCATCCGAAATATGTTGTACCGGATCACTATCCACGTGTGCCTGCGCTGGGTATCAACTGGCAGGTAAATCAACCCGGTGATCCATACGAACTGAGCATCAAGGGAGACGCGTACTTTGCCCTGACTCCCCAGGCTCTCATGGCGGGCGGCCACCTCGAAGTGCTCTGGCACATGGATAACCTGCACGCCTGGCTCAAAGCCGGGGCGGATTTCCTGATCTACTGGAAGCCCTATCACTACGACGCCACCATGTATGTGGAGAGTGGCGCCTCCCACAGCTTTGACGCCTTCGGCAGCCACACGATCACGCTGGACCTGGGGGCTGATCTCCACCTCTGGGGGCCCGACTTCGCCGGGACAGCTGAACTCCATTGTTACGTTTTCTCAGTGAAGATCGAATTCGGGGCCCAGGCCTCTCAACTACCGAGTCCGATCGGGTGGGAACCGTTCAAGAAGTCCTTCCTGCCGTCAGACGATCAGGTATGCACTGTCGCGGTGCAGGGTGGATTGATCCGCCAGATCGAAGAGGATGGAAAGCAAAGATGGATCGTCAATCCAAAAGATCTGGTGTTCGTGACCAATTCAGTCATTCCGTCAAACCAGGCAAGCGTTGGCGACGGTCCCTGGGGCAACCTGCTGAAGAGGGATCAGGAACAGGGAACCGCCCTCATCTGGGCATATGATGCGGCTGGCAAGCGGATCAGTCCTCTTCCATTCAGTTCTGCAATTACCAGAAATGAGCTTGGGGAATTCCTGATCAATCAAAAGGTCATCAAACAAGAGGGTGATGTAAACGAATGGTTGCAAAACTTTGACACCAATGCTTCAAAGATTGAGACCACTGCCCTGAAGAGTTTTCTAAAAGATCACTTCATCGAAGATGGGAAGGTAGATCAGCAGCCAGTGGAGATTCTGAAGGATGCCATCACGATGAAGCAACGAAATTCCTCCAGACAGCCCGAGCCCACAGGTCCGCTTTATATCGCTCCCATGGGAGTTGACACGCCGGATGCACTTGGCTCCACTCAGACAATTACTATAACAAAGGATGGTGCATCATCATCAGTCGCAGACCAGTTTTCATATCTCCCGGTATTGAAAGCTTTACCGGCCGCGCTCTGGGGCAAGCCGCAAATGGATGGCAGTTTCCTCAAGCCACTGGACGTGAACGCAAAGACCAAATTTGTGGAAGATACGGTGGCCGGATTTGAGATCAGGCCGCAACAACCCAAGTCCCAACCCGAAGTACCTCCCAGCATTGACAGGGATAAATCTGCCTATGAATTGGAGTCGATAGCAGGCGCGTATCAATGGGAAAACCGGGTAGTGTCAGACTTGCAGGGAAAAGACGCCTGGGAGTCGGCGGAGGAAACGATTATGAAGAATGCTGCTGTTCGAAAGACTCGAGAAGACCTTATAAGTGCCTTGCGACTCCCGGCAAACCTGCTTGATTTTGGCGAGCCCGTGACTCAAGATATCACAGTCAAGTTAAATCAAGTCTCAGCATGAGGTGAATCGAGATGACCGACGATAGTCAAAGCCCATCAGGCAAAGTTCAATTCATTGAAAGCCATCAACCTGCACTTGAGGCAGGCGATTACACTATTACTGTTACACAACAAATCAATATCCCAAAGGATGTCAATCACCCAGACCCGGTCGATGAAACTTTCAAATTGAAACAGGAGATCCAATCGTTCTCTGTTCTTGGACCTCGCTTCACTCTTGACCCACAGGAAATCCAGGCTGTCTTTCCTCCCCCCGGCAGCCTGGGTGAACATTCCAATGTTCTGCCGCACATCATTCTTAAGCGCAGCACATTACCCTGGGAGCGTCCTGCAAACGGAGAAAGGGATATACCCTGGCTCGCCCTGTTGCTTTTTGATGAGCAGGAATTCAGCAATCTGAAGATCGGTGACACCGAAAAAAAGGAGCTTCTTGAAAAAATCACCAGGCCACAGGTGAAGAAACTGAGTGAGATAAATCAGGACGGGACTGTAAGATTTCCACCCCTCCTTAAGAAGGCCGATCCCAAACCTACAAATTCTCCATACTGGGAGATGGAATTCGGCGATCACGCCGACGACACAGTGACGGTGATCGACGTGCCTGCCGATCTCCTGACGGCGATCCTGCCCTCAAAAGAGGAACTCAGACTCCTGACTCATGTGCGTCAAACAGCAGACGTTAATAATAACCCGCAAGGTGA
>Ga0184627_10000506_pt1 | contig 15142 bp, 10 predicted proteins | sample PLM3_127_b1_FD_133150 | JGI IMG/M metagenome (GOLD analysis project Ga0184627, IMG submission 133150) | Groundwater sediment microbial communities from an aquifer in East River, Colorado, USA - PLM3_127_b1 | ecosystem: Environmental > Terrestrial > Soil > Riparian zone | place: USA: East River...
CAGGCCCACGCCCGGGGTGTCGGCCAGCGATTGCGAGCCGCGGTCGGGGCGAAGTCGGGATTCCCGGGCGAGACGCCGATCGAGGCCGATTTTTTGGTCGAGGCGCTCGGCGACGGGCGCTTCACCGGCACCGGCCCCTTCTATCTCGGCTCGCGCATGGACCTGGGCCCGATGGCCTGCCTGGCGCTTGATGGCGTCAGGATCGTCGTGGCCAGTCGTAAACAGCAAGCCGCGGACCAGGCCATGTTCCGCCACCTCGGTCTCGACCCCGCGGCCCAGCGCATCCTGGTGCTCAAGAGCTCGGTGCACTTTCGTGCCGATTTCGGCGATCTGGCGAGTGAAATCCTGATCGTCGCAGCGCCGGGCCCAAGCCCGGCGGATCCGGCGGAACTGCCGTTTCGCAAGCTCCGCCCGGGGGTCAGGCGTACGCCCGGTGGATAAGCCGTTCCCGATGTCTCTCGCACTGCAAGAGAGTTCTGTTTAGCGTCGGCTTGCGGCCGGTGGCTATACTGCCCGCGCGACAACAACAAGACCCGTCGGCTCGGTACCGATTCACCAGCAACGGCCCAAATCCAGGGGGTTTGCATGTCTGACACCAAGCAAGTCGGCAGCGTGACCTATGCGCAAGCCGACAAGAACTATTTTGCACAACGCGGCCTGAAGCGTTACGCGCGCATCTGGTCGCTGTGGGCGCTCGGGGTGGGCGCCGTGATCTCCGGCCATTATTCGGGATGGAACTTCGGCATCGGACCGGGCGGATTCGGCGGCATGTTCGTCGCCGGCGTGCTGATCATGGTCATGTACTGGGGACTCATCTTCAGCATCGCCGAAATGTCCCCCGCACTGCCGCATACCGGCGCTGCTTACTCCTTCGCGCGGAGCGCGATGGGGCCGTGGGGCGGGTTCATCACCGGGCTGGCCGAGAACATCGAGTACGTGCTGACGCCCGCCGTGATCGTGTTTTTCATCGGTTCATATCTGACCGCGATTTTCGAGACCGGGCCGCAGTATCAGCCGCTTTGGTGGCTGGGCAGCTATCTCGTATTCCTCTTTCTCAACCTGCGCGGCGCTGAACTGTCATTCAAGGTGTCCGTGGTGGTGACGCTCGGCGCTTTGGCGGTGCTGGCGGTGTACTGGATCAGCGCGATTCCCTACTTCGATTTCGATCGTTGGGCGCTCAACATCGGCGTCGGTCCCGACGGCGCGGCGGTCGAGCTTCCCGAAGGCGGCGGCGCGTTTCTACCCTTTGGCTGGGCCGGCGCATTTGCGGCGTTGCCGTTTGCGGTCTGGCTGTTCCTCGCCATCGAGCAGTTGCCGCTGGCCGCGGAAGAGACGCATGACCCGAAGGGGGACATGCCGAAGGGCATCATCCTCGGCATGTCGACGCTGGTGATCTCGGCTTTCCTGATCATGTTCCTGAACTCGGGCGTCGGCAGCGTCGAGGAAGGCAAGATGCACGGCGCGTTCAGCCTGGCGACATCGGCCGAGCCGCTGCTCGACGGCTTTCGCGTCACCATCGGCGGGGATATCGCCAAGCTCTTGTCCTTGCTGGCCGTGATCGGGCTCATCGCGAGTTTCCACACGATCATCTATGCCTACGGGCGGCAGATCTATTCGCTGTCGCGGGCCGGATATTTCCCGCAGGCACTCTCAGTGACACATGGCGCGCACAAGACTCCGAATCGCGCGCTCATCGCCGGCACCGTGCTGGGCTTTGCCGTGATGATGGTGGTGTGGTTTGCGGTAGGCGTGGATCGGGGAGGCGCCATCATCGGCGGAACGCTGCTCAACATGGCGGTATTCGGCGCCATGCTCTCCTATGCGTTGCAGGGACTGTCGTTCATCATGCTGCGTGTCCGCATGCCGAACATCGTGCGGCCGTATCGCAGTCCCCTGGGTAACCTCGGCGCGGCGGTGACGATTCTCATAGCGCTGGCAACGCTCTACTACCAGCTGCAGGACCCGGTGTACCGGAACGGCGTGTATGGCGCAGCCATCTGGTACGTCGCCGGCATCATCTACTTTGCAGCGGTCGGCCGTCACAAGCTGGTGCTGTCGCCGGAAGAGGAGTTCGCACTCACCAAGGGCGCGCACGGCCATCCGGAGACCGAGGGTTACGGAAAGACCACACTGTAGCCAGCCTCTCCCTCCCTCTCCCGCCTGCGGGAGAGGGCCGGGGTGAGGGTCGGGTAGAGGAAGCATGCAACCACGCAGTGTCCGCAACGCGCGCGACGCCCGCGCGATCGTCGAGGAGCGCAAGCTCAGTCACATCAAGGTCGGCGTCTTCGACGTCGACGGCATCCTGCGCGGCAAATACATTTCACGCGCGAAATTCCTGTCGGCGCTCGACAAGGGCTTCGGCTTCTGCGACGTGGTGCTCGGCTGGGATTCGAACGATCAGCTGTACGACAACGTGTCCTTCACCGGCTGGCACACGGGCTATCCCGATGCACCGGTACGCCTTCTGCCGTCGAGCTGCCGGCCGCTCCCGTGGGAAGACGACGGACTCTTTTTCTTGTGCGAGTTCACGCCTCCCGGTGATGTGCTTTGCCCGCGCGGGGTGCTGCGTCGCGTGATCGAGCGCGCGAACAGCATGGGATTCGCGCCATACGTGGGCTTCGAGTACGAGTTTTTTGTCTTCAACGAGACGCCGGAATCGGTGCGGGCCAAGAATTACCGCGACCTGGTGCCGCTCGCGCCCGGATTCTTCGGCTACTCGGTGATCAGAAACAGCGTCCACAGCGATTTCTACCGGCAGCTGCTCGAGACCGCCGAAGCCATGGACTTCGGCATCGAGGGTCTGCACGAAGAAACCGGCGCGGGCGTGATGGAAGCGGCCATCACGGTGGATGAGGCACAAGCGTCGGCGGACAAAGCGGCGCTGTTCAAGACCTTCAGCAAGGTCATGGCCCAGCGGCAGAACCGCATGATCACCTTCATGGCCAAGTGGTCGCGCGACTGGCCCGGCCAGAGCGGGCATATCCATGTGTCGCTCAAGTCGAAGGCCGGCAAGGGCGTTTTCTACGATGCCAAGAAGCCGCACTCGATGAGCCAGACGATGCGCCACTTCGTCGGCGGCCAGCAGCAGCTCTTGCCCGAGCTGCTCGCGATGGTGGCACCGACGGTCAATTCCTACTCGCGATTGATTCCGGGATTCTGGGCGCCCACCGACGCCACCTGGGGTGTGGAGAATCGCACCTGCGCGCTCAGGGTGATCGGAGGCAGTGAGAAGGCGCAGCGGGTCGAGTTCCGGATCGCCGCCGCGGATGCGAATCCCTACGTCGTGCTGGCGGCAGCCCTGGCGGCGGGACTACACGGCATCGAACACAAGATCGAGCCGGGCAAGCCCATCGAAGGCAATGCCTACGCGCAGAAATACCCGAAGAACATGAGCCTGCCGGCGACGCTGTGGGACGCTGCGCAGCGCCTCAAGGCCTCAAAGATGGCGCGGGAGTGGTTTGGCGATGCGTTTGTCGAACACTTCGCCGCCACGCGCGAATGGGAAGAGCGCGAGTTCCGCAAGCACATCACGGACTGGGAGCTGGCCCGGTATTTTGAGATCATCTGACGAGTGGCAGTGAGCTCACTGTTCACGACTCACTAGTCGGTCTTGTCCAGCGTCTCGTGGAAGTTCAGCGCACCATTTCGCCCGTCGACGGCCACGTGTACGTCGAGCGGCCTTACGCCACACACGCAGACATCGACCGTGCCGTCGGCCGCGCGGTGGAAGCGCAGCGCGGCTGGCGCGAAACACCGATCGCCGAACGCGCCCGCATTTGCCACGCATTCGCCGATGCGTTCGAAAAGCGTCGTGACACCATCACACCCGAGCTGACCTGGCAGATGGGCAGACCCATCAGCGCCGCGCCAGGCGAAGTCCGTGGAACGCTGGAGCGCGCGCGCTTCATGATCGACGCGGCAGCCGGTGCCTTGCGCGACATCGAAGTGGGACCAAAACCCGGATTCACGCGCTTCATCCGGCGCGAGCCGCTCGGAGTGGTGCTCACCATCGCCGCCTGGAACTATCCCTACCTGATTGCGGTGAACAGCGTCGTCCCGGCGTTGATGGCGGGCAACGCCGTGATACTCAAGCATTCCGCGCAGACGCCGCTGTGCGCGGAGCAATTCGCCGCATGCTTCGAGGACGCCGGACTGCCGGCCGGACTCTTCCAGCCGCTGCACCTCACTCACGTGGATACCGAGCACGTGATTCGCGATGCCCGCATCAGCTTCATCGCCTTTACCGGCTCGGTGGACGGCGGCCACGCGATCCAGCGCGCGGCGGCGGCACGCTTCGTCGGCACCGGACTGGAACTCGGCGGCAACGATCCCGCCTACGTGCGCCCGGATGTGCACTTCGAGCATGCGGTCGAAAACCTGGTGGATGGCGCATTTTTCAATTCGGGACAATCCTGTTGCGGCATCGGCCGCATTTACGTGCACGAGGCGCTGTATGGGCGCTTCGTCGAGGCCTTCGTCGAGCTCACCCATCAATATCGGCTCGGCAACCCTACCGAACCCGGGATCAATCTCGGGCCCGTAGTGCGCACACAGGCGGCACAATCGATCCGCCGCGCCGTGGCCGAGGCAACGCACGCAGGCGCACGGTCGCTGATCGACGAGCGTCGCTTCCCGGCAAGCAAGGTCGACACGCCGTACCTCGCGCCGCAGGTCCTCGTCGACGTGCGCCAGGACATGCCGATCATGCAGGAAGAGACTTTCGGCCCTCTCGTCAGCATCGCGCGCGTCGCTTCGGATGAGGAAGCGATCCGGCTGATGAACGACAGCCGCTTCGGGCTCACGGCGTCGGTCTGGACCGCCGACGAGGACGCGGCGATCGCGATCGGCCGGCGCGTCGACACCGGCACCTGGTTCATGAACCGTTGCGACTATCTCGATCCCGCGCTCGCCTGGACGGGCGTGAAGGATTCCGGCCGCGGCTGTACCCTGTCGGTCCTCGGCTACGAGCACCTGACACGCCCGAAATCCTTTCACCTGCGGACAGCGACTTGAAGAAAACCGTGACGCCTGAACAGCTTGTCGGCCGCTGGAATTACCCGACCAGCCTGCGCTTCGGCGCCGGCCGCATCCGCGACCTGGCCGCAGCCTGCCGCGAGCTCGGCATCAGCAACCCACTGCTCGTCACCGATGCCGGCCTGGCTGCGCACGAGATCGTTCGCAAGGCGGTCGAGATCTGCCGGGCCGATGGCCTGAATTGCGCGGTGTTCTCCGACGTGCAGGCCAACCCGGTCGAAGACAACGTCATCGCGGGTGTCGGCGCCTATCGCAACGGCAACCACGATGGCGTTATCGCGTATGGCGGTGGCAGCGCGCTCGATGCCGGCAAGGCGATCGCACTCATGGTCGGACAGTCGCGGCCGATCTGGGATTTCGAGGATAAGGACGACTGGTATACGCGCGTCGACGTCGCGGGAATGGCGCCCGTGGTCGCCGTGCCGACGACCGCCGGCACCGGCTCCGAAGTCGGGCGCTGTTCCGTGCTCACGGACCTGCGCGATCACACCAAGAAACTGATCTTCCATCCCCGTCTGCTACCCGCGATCGTGATCCTCGATCCGGAGCTGCACGTCGGGCTGCCGGCTCACATCACTGCGGCCGTCGGCATGGATGCGCTGTCGCACAACCTCGAGGCGCTGTGCGCACCGACGTTTCACCCGATGGCGGACGGCATCGCCGTCGAAGGCATCCGCATCATCAGGGAGTGGTTGCCACAGGCCGTCAAGGACGGCAGCAACATCGAGGCGCGCGCCTACATGCTGATCGCTTCGACCATGGGCGCGACGGCGTTTCAGAAGGGCCTGGGTGCGATGCACAGCCTGAGCCATCCCTGCTCCGCGAATCTCAACACCCATCACGGACTCACCAACGGCGTCGTGATGCCCTATGTGCTGGTCTTCAACCGGCGCGCTATCAAGGACAAGATGAAACGGCTCGCGGCCTACATGGGTTTCAGGCGCCCCCGGTTCGCTTCCATCCTCGATTGGGTGCTGGAACTGCGCCAGGACATCGGCATTCCGCACACGCTCGCGGCTCTCGGCGTCACCGATGCGCATGCCGCGCCGTTCGCGAAGATGGCGGCGGCCGATCCCAGCACGCCGACCAACCCCGTGCGCATCAATGCCCGCAAGTTCGAGCAGTTGTATCGCAATGCGATCATGGGATCCCTGAGCTGATGCGGCGCCGGACTGCCTCGCGAAATCGTTGGCTGTTTCTGATCCTGCCGCTCATCGGGCCGGCTCTGCTCGGGCCGTGCGTGCACGCCGCGGAGTACAGGATCTCGCCAGCGCCAGCATGGGTGACGCCGCTTGCGGTCCCGTTCGACTCGAAACCGCCGGATGATGAGGTGTCATCGGGTGCCCACTGGCTCGCAATCGACCGGCAGTTCCGCATCGGGCCCGACAGCCAGGAAACGTATTCCTCGTACGCCATCCGCCTGCTCAATGAACAGGGAGTCGACGACAACGCCAATATCAGCATCGACTACGACCCCAGCTACCAGAAGTTGACGCTGCACGAGGTACGGCTGCTGCGTGGCGCGCGGAGCATCGACCAGCTCAAGAGCGCGCGCATCTCGGTGCTCCAGCGCGAGACACAACTCGAATACCGCATTTACGACGGCAGCCTGACGGTCGAGATGATCCTCGACGACGTCCGCGTCGGCGACGTGCTGGTCTACGGATTCACGGTGAGCGGGCACAACCCGGTCTTCGGTGACCGGTTCTTCGCCAGCGAGCAGATGCAGTGGGCCGTGCCAATCGGCGTTTTGCGCGTGCGCGTACTGCACCCGCCGGACCGGCCAATCCGCTACCGCGCCTACGGGAAGGACCTGAAGCCGGTGACCCACAGTGACCCGCGAGAACTGCAGCTCGTCTGGACCTGGCGCGACATCCCGGCGCTGATCGACGAGACCTCACGCCCGGGATGGCACGTGTTCTATCCCTACCTCCAGTTCAGCGAAATGGCGTCGTGGGCGGAAGTGAACGACTGGGCGGAGAAGCTCTTTCGCACGCAGCCGGTGAGCGACGCAACGTTGCGCGAGCGCATCGCGAGCTTGCGGAAAGCCGCGCCCGACGACGCGGGACGCCTGCTCGAGACGCTGCGATTCGTACAACGCGACGTGCGCTATCTCGGCATCGAGATGGGCAGCGGCTCGCACGAGCCGAGCGCGCCCGCCGTGGTCCTCAATCGCCGCTTCGGCGATTGCAAGGACAAATCGCTCCTGATGGTCACGCTGCTGAAGGAACTCGGCATCGATGCCGCGCCAGCGCTGGTCAACAGCAGCTCCGGCCGCGCGCTCGAAGAACGGCTCCCGACACCGACTGCATTCGATCACGCGATCGTGCGCGCCCAGCTTGACGGACGCGACTACTGGCTGGATCCGACCTTGAGCCCACAGTCGGGCGACCTCCGTAACCTGCATCAACCGGATTACGACCTGGCGTTGGTCGTCGCGCCGGGCAACAAGGCATTGCAGAGCATGCCAGCGGCGGATTCCAGGGAGCGAATGCAAGCGGTGACCGATGTCTTCGACTTGACCGCGGGTATCCGCATGCCGGCGAACCTGACCGTCACGACCGACTACTACCGCGACGACGCCGATCGCATGCGCGCACGGTTGGCGGGACGCAGTCGCGTCGAGTTGCAGAAGGAATATCTCAACTACTACGCGGGAACCTACGAGGGTATCGAGAGTACGGCACCGATCGACGTCTCCGACGATACCGCCAGGAACCGCGTGCGGGTCGTCGAACATTACCGGATTCCAAAGGCGTTCGAAGACAGCGATGACGAGGAGCTGCAGTTCGAGATCTCCGCCTACGCCTTGAGCGATTACGTCGGCAAGCCAGGCACCAAGCAGCGAACCACGCCGTTGGCGGTGTCGCATCCGGTCAACGTCAGCCACCGGATCGAAGTGCGGCTGCCGGAATCATGGCCGGTGCACAAGGAGTCCGGCACCGTTCGCGATGGCGCGTTTGAATTCAAGTTCCGGCGTGGTCACGGCAAGACGAATCGGGTCGTCCTGCTGGACTACGAGTTTCGATCATTGAGCGACTTCGTGGCGCCGGACCAGATCGCGGCCTACCTCAAGGATCTGGAAAAGGTCGACAACGAGATCAGCTACTGGCTCACGTACGACATGGGCACGCCAGCAATGGCAGATCTCGATCCCGCGCTGTACCCCGCGCTTGCCATCGGCCTCATTTTTTCGGTCTGGTGGGTGATCCGCCTCTACCGCTACTCGCCGCCGCCGCTGCATCCCGGGCCGGTGCCGCCGGAATGGCCGTCGGGCATCTCGGGCTGGTTGATCCTGCCGGCACTCGGTGCGATCTGTTTTCCAATCGTTTGCGCGCTGTCCCTCTGGGTGCCGGTCAATTTGTTCGATGTCGATACCTGGCCAACGGTCGACACGCTTGCTCGCGACTGGTCGCGACCCATCGTGCGTCCGTTGGTGATGCTGCTGGCGGCGAGCGGCGTGGCGGTGTTCGCCACTGCCTGCACCCTGCTGGTGCTGTTCTTCAAGCGACGCACGTCGGTGCCGCGAATCTATATCGCGATGCTCTGGACACAACTGCTGTACGACATCGCGATCTATGCAGTGCTCGACCCGAACCTGGTGTTCGATGAGAGCACGGGATTCGTCGACGTGCTGGGCGATGTCGTGCCGAGCTTGATCTGGACCGCGTACTTCCTCCGGGCAAGACGCGTAAAAGCGACGTTCACCAGGGCACTCGAACCCGCAATGGCTTCCTCGTCGAACCCAGTACCGGCAGGCCCGTTCCCGACCTGAACGTTCGATCGACAGACCGTAATTCCGGTCCACGCGTTTTACTCAGATCGCAGCGGCGTGCATCATGGAGACCACTAGAACGAGTGGCTTCACATAAGCCCTTATGTACACTGGATTTTTCGGGCTCCACGAGAAGCCCTTTGCCATCACGCCGGACCCCCGCTACCTGTTCCTGAGCGAACAGCACGCGGAGGCGCTCGCACATCTGCTCTACGGCATCAGCGAGGCGGGAGGCTTCGTCCAGCTCACGGGCGAGGTGGGCACTGGCAAGACGACGATCGTCCGCAGCCTCCTCGGTCAGATCCCCAAGGACGCCGAGGTCGCGCTGATCCTCAATCCCCACATTACGCCGGCGGAGTTCCTGCTCACGATCTGCGAGGAGCTGGGGCTGGCGGTGCGCGATGCTGACCACGGCAGCGTCAAAGAGCTGGTCGATACCCTCAACCGTCACCTGCTAGAAGCTCATGCCGGCGGCCGGCGCGTCGTCGTGATCGTCGACGAAGCGCAGAACCTGAGCGCGGACGTGCTCGAACACGTGCGCCTTCTCACCAACCTCGAGACGCCGACGCAGAAGCTGCTGCAGATCATTCTCATCGGCCAGCCCGAGCTGCGCGAGGTGCTCAAGCGCGTGGAACTCCGCCAGCTGGCGCAACGGATCACCGGCCGCTATCACCTGGCGCCGCTTACGCGGCCCGAGACCGGTGGCTACGTCCGCCATCGGCTGGGTGTTGCCGGCGCCACGGCAGAACTGTTCACGACCGGCGCGCTCGCGGAAGTGCATCGCCTGTCGCGCGGCATTCCGCGCGTCACGAATGTGATCTGCGATCGCGCGCTCCTTGGCGCCTACACGCAGGAAGAGCATCGCGTGACGGCGAAGCTCGTGCGCCAGGCCGCGGCCGAGGTGTACGGCCGACCGATCATGCCGCTCTGGGGGCGTTGGGTCGCGACCGGCTCCATTGCCGCCGGCGTGGCGCTGCTGCTGTTTGGTGGCTGGCGCTTTCTCGACCAGGGTGGGCACCCCGGCGACTCTGCCGGCGCACCAGCCCGGATCGCATCCGCGGCGCCGGGTGTGACACCCACATCCACCGCGAATGTGCCGGCCGCGGCGGTTACGCCTGCGCCCCCGGCCGTTGCCGAATTACTGCGGGCGAATGCCAACGAAACGGACGTCGACACGGCATTCACGCGGCTGTTCTCACTGTGGGGCGCGAGCTATCGCGCGAACGACGCGAACGCTTGCGCGCAAGCGGCGCGGCAGGGACTCGAGTGCATCGCGCAGCGCGGTTCCTGGGGCCAGCTGCGGGCGCTCAATCGACCCGCGATCCTGACGCTGTCCGATGACGCGGGCTTCGAGCACCAAGTAGTGCTGTCGGTGCTCGAGGACGAACGCGCGGCGGTCGAAGTCGGCGGTCAACGTCAGCCGGTCGGCATTGCCGACCTCTCGAAGTACTGGTTCGGCGACTTCCTGGTCTTGTGGCGCCCGCAGGTCACGGGTGCGCGGCCGCTTTCGGCCGGTATGCGCGGTGACGAAGTGCGCTGGCTCCGTCACAGCCTCGAGAAGGTTCGCGGCGTCGCGCCGACGGAAAAGTCCGCGGACGTGTTCGACGCCCGGCTGGTGCGATTGGTCGAGGAATTCCAGCGCGAGCATCGGCTGAACGTCGATGGCATTGCCGGCGTTCAGACGCAGCTGGCGCTCGACACGGCGCTGCGCGACCCCAACACACCCTTCCTGCAAGTGCTCACGGCTCCGGGCAGCTGAATCATGTCGTTCATTCTCGATGCCCTGCGCAAGTCGGAAAACGAGCGACAACGCCAGGCGGGTCCGGGTTTCGCCGAACTGAGACCGGCGATGGTACGGCCAACGTTGCCGGTGTGGGCGATCGCGCTCGCCGCGCTGCTGGCGATCAACCTGGTCGTTCTCGCGGTACTGATGCTGCGCAACGGCGACGACGCCCCGTCCACCGCGGCTGTCGCGACGCCGGGAGTTGCCTCCCTGTCGCCGGACCCGGCGCCGGTCACGTCGTCGCCGCTCTACTCGGCTGCACTTCCCTACACGTCGATTCCGGAACGCGCGCCGAGGGAAACTGCTTCGACGGCGAGCGAGGGTTTCGACGACACCGCGAACGACGAGATGGAGGCGCTGGCAGCCGCCGGACCGGAGCTGCAACCTCCACCGCGCGCGCGCATGCGAGCGCAAGACGAGGACGAGAGCGCCGCGCAATTGCCGACGCTCAACGATGTTTCCCTCGCCGGAACGCCTCTGCCCGAGCTGCACCTCGACATTCACGTGTATGCCACTCAACCCGCCGAGCGCTTCGTCTTTCTCAACAACCGCAAGTATCGCGAAGGCAGCGAAACGCCCGAGGGCACGCTGGTCGAGCGCATTACGCGCGATGGCGTAGTCCTCAATCACCGCGGCGTACGATTCCTGCTGCCGCGCCAGTGAACGCCGCGGTCGCGGAAGTTCAACTGCTCGACGGCCGGCGCCTCGCGCTCGCGCTGCGATCGGGAATCCGCCGGCTGCTCGAGCACCAGGAACACCTCAACAAGATCAACGTCTTTCCCGTTCCGGACGGCGATACCGGCACCAATCTCGCACTCACGTTCGGCGCAGTGTCGAATGTGATTCGCCAGCGCGACGAGCCGCATGCCGGCGCCCTGCTCACCCGCATCGCCGATGCGGCCATCGACGGTGCGCGCGGCAACAGCGGCGCGATCCTGGCGCAATTCTTCGTGGGCTTGAGCGACCGGCTGAACGCGTTGCGCGAGTTTGCCCTCGGCGATTTCGCCGCCGGTGTCGCGGGCGGCGCCCGCTATGCGCGCGAAGCGCTGAGCGAGCCATGCGAGGGAACCCTCATCACGGTGCTCAGCGACTTCGCCGACGAGGTCGAGACACTGGTGCGCTCCGGCTCGATCCGCGATTTCGGTTCGTTGTTCAAGCGTGCCTTGCCCCGGACGCGCGCGTCGCTCGACAACACGCGCAACCAGCTCGAGGTGCTGCGCAAGGCGAACGTGGTCGATGCCGGCGCGCAAGGGTTCGTCGAACTGGTGCAGGGAATGGCCGATCACTTCGAGCGCGGTGAAATCGTGGCCGACGAGACGCCGCTGGCGATCCGCCACGTCGAGGAGGAAGCCGCGGGTGTCGAAATCGATCTCGCCGACCGCTTCTGCACCGAGTGCATCGTGAGTGGGCAGAGCATCGACCGGCGGAAGCTCCGCGAGCGGCTCGCGGCGCTAGGCAGCGGAGTGGTGGTCGCCGGCACCGAGCGCAAGGCGAAGGTCCACGTGCATGTAAAGGATCCCGCAGCGGTCTTCCGGCTGGCCGCCGAGTTCGGCGCGGTCTCGGCGCAGAAGGCCGACGATATGCAGCGCCAGCAGGATGCGGCGCATCATCGCCATCGACGCGGTGTCGCGGTCGTGGTGGATTCCGCGGCGGATATTCCGGACGAGGAGATGGAGCGGCTCGAGATCCACATGATCCCGATGCGCGTGCACTTCGGCGAGCGCAGCTACCTCGACAAGGTGTCGCTCGGACCGGAGCAGTTCTATCGCGAGCTGGCCGCGGCGCCTGAGCATCCCAAGACTTCGCAACCGCCGCCCGGCGACTTTCGCCGCATCTTTGAATTTCTCGCATCTCACTACGACACGGTGCTGGCCATCAGCCTCACCGGCCGCGTGAGCGGCTCACGCGCCGCGGCGGAATCCGCGGCGCAGCGCATCCAGGCGCACGGCAAAGTCGTGGTGATCGACAGCCTGAACGTCTCGATCGGGGAGGGGCTCGTTGCTACCTATGCAGCAGAATGCGCCCAGGCAGGGTTGAGCGGCGAACAGGTCATTGCAGCAACACGAGCCATCCTGCCGCGTACCCGCACATTCGGGCTGCTCGGCCGGCTGGATTTCGCGGTGCGCGGTGGGCGCGTGCCGCGGATGGTAAAGCTGCTGGCCGACTCGCTGCACATCACACCGATCCTGACCAATCGGAAGAATGGACGCGTGGGCGTGGGAAGGGTGATCTTCGGCCGTGAGAATCTGCGCGCCCGTTTTGCAAACCTGGTGCGACGCTCGATCAGGCCCGGAATCCGTTATCGCATCGCCGTGGGTCACGCGAATGCCGAAGGCGAAGGTGGACACCTGCTCGAAGAGATCTGCGCCGGGCTCGACAATATCCACGCGCGCTACCTGATGCCGTTGGGCACCGCACTCGGCGTACACGGCGGGCCGGGGATGCTCGTTGTGGGAACGCAGGAATTGGAGGGGAATGGAATATGAGCAGGCGGCTGACGTTTCACACGCTCGACGTGTTCACCGAGCGCCGCTTCGGCGGCAATCCGCTGGCGGTGTTTCTCGACGGTGCGGACCTGCCGGGCGAAGTCATGCAACAGATTGCCCGCGAGATGAACCTCTCGGAAACGGTGTTCGTCCTGCCAGCGCGCGACCCGCGGGCGTTGTGCCGGCTCAGGATCTTTACGCCCGCACGGGAATTGCCGTTCGCAGGGCATCCGACCGTCGGCAGCGGGTTTCTGCTCGCGGCTCTTGGCCGCATTCCGCTGGCCGAGGGTCGCGCCGCAGTGTTGCTCGACGAAGACGTGGGTTTGATCCCCCTGACCGTAGAGTCCCACGGCGACCGGCCGGGATTCGTGCAGCTTTCCGTCGCCATGTTGCCCACCTTCGGTCCGCCCCCTCCGCCACGCGCCAAACTCGCCGCGATGCTCAGACTTCGCCCCGACGACCTCCTGGACGGCGACGATTGCCCGCAGGCGGTGTCGTGCGGCGTGCCGTTCCTGTTCGTTCCGGTGCGCGACCGCGATGTGCTGGCACGCGCGGCCATCGATGCGCAGCACTGGCACGAAACGCTCAAGGCGTATTGGACGCAAGAGGTGTTCATCTTCAGCCGCGATCCCGAGCTTCCGGGCTCGAGCATTCGAGCGCGCATGTATGCGCCGGGGGCCGGTGTCGCCGAGGATCCGGCAACTGGTTCGGCATGTGCGGCCCTGGGTGGCTATCTCGGTGCGCGCGATCACACCCGTGACGGCACCCTGCGCTGGGTCGTCGAACAGGGATTCGAGATGGGGCGGCCCAGCCTGCTGTACGTCGAAACCGACAAGGCCGCTGGCAAGATCACCGCCGTGCGCGTCGGCGGCCGGTCCGTGCTGGTCAGCGAAGGATTCCTGGAGATCGACTAGAGAGTGATGCCATGAAAATCGAGACGCTTGCGGTGCATGCGGGACGGCAGGTCGACATGGGGACCGGCGCGATTGCCGCGCCGATCCAGATGAGCACCACCTACGAACGCGACGCGGACGGCGGCTATGCGCGTTCGTTCTCGTATACGCGGCCCAACAATCCCACGCGACGCACGCTCGAGACCTGTCTCGCGGCGCTCGAAGGTGGCTCCGAGGCGGTGTGTTTCGCCTCCGGAACCGCGGCATCGATGGCGGTGTTCAGCCTGCTCAAGCCGGGCGATCACGTGATCGCGCCTCGCGAGTGCTATCACGGCACGCGCCAGCAATTGCGCGAAATCGTGCAGGGATGGGGAGCGCGCGTGGATTTCGTCGATCCGAGCCGGCTGGATGAGGTCGAAGCCAAGTTGACGTCGGCGACGCGGCTCGTCTGGATCGAGACTCCGTGCAACCCGACGCTCAAGGTCACCGACATCGCGGCGGTTTCGGCTCTGGCACGCGCGCGCGGTTCATTGCTTGCGGTTGACAACACGTTTGCGACGCCGATCGTGCAGCGGCCGCTCGAGTTGGGCGCCGATTTCGTGATGCACAGCTCGACCAAGTACTTCGGCGGGCACAGCGATGTCATGGGCGGCGCGGTGATCGTCCGCGAGCCCTCGCCACTCGTAACCCGGATCAGGACCTACCAGGAGATCGGCGGCGGAGTTCCGTCGCCCTTCGATTGCTGGCTGATCCGCCGCAGCCTTGCGACATTGCCATTGCGCATGCGCGTGCAGTGCGCCAATGCGCTGGAAATCGCCCGGTTCCTCGAGCAGCATCCGCGAGTCGAGCGGGTGTTCTATCCGGGGCTCGCGGCTGACCCGGGCCACGCGGTCGCCGCGAAGCAGATGCGCGACGGGTTTGGCGCGGTCGTCTCGGTCGGCGTCAAAGGCGGAGCCACGGCGGCGCTCGCCGTCGCGGCGCGCGCGGCCAGGGTCAGGGTCACGGAGCGGGCCGCTATTCGCTTGCGGTCTTGGTTGGCCAGTTCTCGATGGATGTCTTCCAGACAAACATCCGTACGGCCTCGACCTGTTCGGGCGTAATGCCGGCGTTGGTCATCCTCGTCTTCGGGTCGATCTTCCTCGAATCGATGATCCAGCGCTGGGTCCACTCG
>Ga0184627_10000508_pt1 | contig 15071 bp, 12 predicted proteins | sample PLM3_127_b1_FD_133150 | JGI IMG/M metagenome (GOLD analysis project Ga0184627, IMG submission 133150) | Groundwater sediment microbial communities from an aquifer in East River, Colorado, USA - PLM3_127_b1 | ecosystem: Environmental > Terrestrial > Soil > Riparian zone | place: USA: East River...
ATCCGCAAGGCGACGGGCGCCGAGGTAATGACCATGGTGGCGGACGCCGCCAAGCCGGACGACATGCCGCGCTTCATCGAGGAAACCGTCAAGCGCTACGGTCGCATCGACGCCGTGGTGAACAACGCTGGCGGCACCGGGCAGTCGCCGTTCGACGCGGTGGACGACAAGGCCTGGCAGCAGGACATCGACATCAAGGTATTCGCGCAGATCCGCACCGCGCGCGCCGCGATCCCGCACATGAAGAAGCAGGGTGGCGGGCGCATCATCAATCTCAACATGGTGGGCGCCAAGCAGCCCTTCGCCGGCGGGTTCCCGACCACTATCTCGCGTGCCGCGGGGCTGGCGCTGACAAAGGCACTGTCCAAGGAGCTCGCGCCGTTCAATATCCTGGTCAACGCCGTCGCGGTAGGGAAGATCAAGAGCAAGCAGCAGGAGCGCGGCGCGGCGCGCCGCGGCATGAGCGTCGAGGAGCACTACAGCTCGACCGGCAAGACCGTGCCGATGGGGCGCATGGGCGAGTCCGAGGAGGTCGCCAACGTCATCGCCTTTCTGGCTTCGGACGCGTCGAGCTACGTGACCGGGACCTGCATCAACGTCGACGGAGGATTATCCGGCGTTCTCTGAACGCCGGATAATCCTTAAATGAAATTCTTATAGATAATATTTGCGCACCTTGCTGACGCCGGCGCGAATCGGGAAGCTTCCCGGAGACGGCGTTGGGCAGGAGCGATCAGCTCGCGGTTCGCAAATATGTAGTAAAGTAACTACGGGTATGGCCGTACCCTTCTGCTGCAGCGTGCCGCGACATGCGGCGCTTCCGACTAAGAGGCCGGTATGCAAGTCACGGGAATGTTGTATGGCGCGAAAATGCTGCAGTTCGTGGGCTTCCCCGCCGCGGAAGTGCTGGGTCCGGACGCGAGCGAAGAGGAAATCAAGACACTCATCGATCGCTGCGGGCAGGTATTCGTCAAGCCGGTTTTCAAGGGCGGCATAGGCAAGAAGGGCAAGGCGGGGCTGCTAGGGCGCGCGCAAGACCTGACGGCGGCGCTGAAAGAGAAAGAGCGGCTGTACTTCGTCGAGCACCGGCACGGCAACCAGGTTGCCAAAGCAAACGGCGTCACGTTCGAGGGCAGCGTGCCGGCGGAGCATGAGGTCTATTTCTCGATCACCGACTCCACCCGCTTCCGGGCGCCCACGATGACGCTCACCCACATCGGCGGCATGGACATCGAGGACGTGGACCGGAAGCTCGTGGCCACGGTGCCTTTCGACCCGCTCACCGGCATGAAGGCCTTCGTGGTCGCCAATGCGCTGTCCGACATCGGGGCGCCCAGGCAAATCATCTCACCGCTGGTGCAGCACCTGCCGAAGTTGTGGGAGCTGTATCACGACTACGGAATGACGACCCTGGAATTGAACCCGATCCGCATGCGTCCGGAGCGGGGTGGTCGTTTGACCCCCGTTGCCTGCGACTTCAAGTGCGGCTTCGACCGGGACGACCCGCGCTGGCAGCGGTTGAACCTCCCGTCGCACCTGTTCCTGGTGGACTACTCCGATTTCGAGCAGGAGATCAACAAACTGCGAACCTACCAGGGCCAGAGCGACGTATACGTCATCAACTCCCGGGGCACCATACTCGCTCCCACGTTTGGCGGCGGCGCGAATTCGCTGGTCTCCGAGATGCTGGGGGACGACGCCATCATTTCCTCGGATTTCGGCGGCAACCCGCCTTACGAGAAGATGAAAGAGGTGGCGCGCATCTGCTTCAAGCACTGGCTGAAGCAATCGAACGTGCTGTTCATCATCGGCGGCAAGTCAAACAACACCGACATCTTCGAGACGTTGCGCGCCATGGCCGATGCCCTGCGCGAGCACTTCAGCAAGCACGGCCCCACCCCGCTCTACGTGGTTCTCGGGCGCGGCGGCCCCAACCTCGTCCGCGGCATGGGGGCGATACGCGACACGTGCGAAGGCCTTGGGCTGCCATACCGCATCTTCGGATTTGATTCCGACATCAGCGACGTGATCGGTTACGCCAGGAAGGTGGACGCCTGGATGAAGGCGGGCGGGCGCGAGCGCGTTGCGGCCACATTGAAGGGCGTGCGGTCGGCAGCGGCTTGAAAGCCAATGATGGAAAGACGGGGCGTAGGCGACTTCAAGTATTACGTGGGCATCAGCTCGCTTGCGCAGGTAGCGACCCGCGAGGACCGGGTGTGCGTGCTCAACATCCTCGGCGGCGAATCGAGCGACGTGACGCCGGTGGGCCACATGTATTCAGGCGGCAACGTGGTGTTTGGCACCTCGCCCGGGCGCCGCGGCCAGGTGCTGGAGACGCCGATCGGCAACATCCCGGTGTACAACAGCGTGCGCGAAGGGCTCGATGAGGGCCATCGATTCAACTGCGGGGTGGTGTATCTTCCGCCTTCCGCCGCCCGCGACGGCGTGGCCGAGCTGATCCGGGTCAATCCGGATTTGAGAAAGATCTTTATCGTCACGGAGAAAATGTCCGTGCACGATTCCCGGGAGATCCGGGCAATGGGACAGCACAACGGCATCGACATTTTTGGCGGCAACAGCCTGGGCGTGGCGGACGCCTGGAACCGGATCCGCATCGGCGGCGCCCTCGGCGGCGACACCCCGGAGGAAGCACTCAAGAAAGGATCGATCGCGATCTTCTCGAATTCCGGCAACTTCACCAGCACCATCGCGACCTATCTGCGCATGTCTGGCTGGGGCACGACCACGCTGATTTCCAGCGGCAAGGACGTCTATATCCAGTTCGCCGCGCCCGAGTTTGCCTTTGCGCTCGCCAACGATGCGCGCAGCAAGGCCGCCGTGCTGTATGCGGAGCCGGGCGGCTATTACGAGCTGGAAGCGAACTTCACCAAGCCCGTCGTGGCATGCGTAGTGGGACGCTGGAAGAAGAAATTGACGCGCGCGGTGGGACATGCAGGCGCCATGTCGGGTGGGGACGACGACGCGGCCGGCAAGGAGCGCTGGTTCATGGAGAAATTCGGCGTGAACGACATTTTCACTCCCGACAAGCCGGCCTTGTCAGCGAAAGGGGCGTTAGTGACCAACATCGCCCATATTCCAGCTGCGCTCACTGCGGTCATGCGGGAGAACGCGACGCGCCCCGACTTCGCTGCCGAGGGCAGCCTCGCGCTCAAGCCCTGGTTTGGCTCGAATCTCGGGCTCAAGCTCCCGCCGGAGCTGGACCTCCCCGTGGTCGAGGCGATGGCGCCTTACAACGAGCAGATCGCGCAGATCAACAAGCAGATTGGCGCCGTGTCCCCACGCCAGACCATGAAGGACGCGTCCGGCGCCTCCCAGATGGACCCGAAGACCCAGGTCACCAGCCTGCACGACGTATCCATACTGGAAGCCGCACAGTATCCGCTGGAGGCCAACGTCTGCCTCGCGCTCCTGCACGAACCGGGCGGCGAGAATGACCGGGCCCTGGTCAACGTCGCGATCGGCGCAGAGGTCAATCTCCACGGCAGCCCGGCGCTGGCGGCCGCGCACGCCGCCCGCGAGGCGGGCAACGCGCCCAACAGCGTGCTGGCGGCGGCGGCGAGCATCGTCGGCCCGCGCCGCGCCGCAGGCGCCCGTGTGGCCGTTCGTATCCTCATCGAGCGGTTCGCCGCCGCAGGGCTCGCGAGCGCCCTGGACGAGGCCTTCGACGTGCGCTTGGTGGCCACCGATGCGGCAATGCGTGAACTGCTGCTCGGGGTCCGTCCGGACGCGAAGGCGAATGCCATGCTGGCGGGCCTCAAAGCGCGCGGGGCGAAGTCGGTGTTCGTGCGCTATCTCGAAAGTCTCGGCGGGCATCCCACCGCCGATGCCGTGCTGGCGGCCATCACGGCCACGATCGCGTGGGGGCCGCTCGCGCGCAAGCGCATCTCCCGGCTCACGGCGGAAACCCTTCCGTGGTGGATGCGCTTGTTCGGAACTCTGATCGGCGCGTCCACGGAGGCTGCACGGCACGAGAAGGAGCGCTTCTGCGGGATGCCCGGCTCGGAGCTCCTCGGAAAGCGTTCGCTGACCGAGATAGCCTATGTCGCCTTGCTGGGCCGGGGCCCACGGCCCGCCGACCTCTTTGCATTCCAGATGCTGATCGGGTTGCTTCTCACCAACGGGCCGGGGTCAATCACCGGCCAAGGGGCAAAGGGAGCGGTTGCCGCCGACGGCCCGGAGACGCCGCAACGGGTGCAACTTAACAAGGCGATGGTGGGCTTCTTGACCCACTCGGGCTACGCCCACGGCGGCAACGGCTACGAAGGCGTGGCGTTCCTGCTCGAGCGCTTTCAAGGCGCCGATCTCGCCGATCCCGGCAATCCCAGGCACGGGCTCGACCTGAAAGCCATGGCCACCCGCTACGCCCGGGAATACGGGAAGCAGAAGTCCGCGGACAAGGAGGCCGGCAGCGGCGAGGCGCAGGCCATCCCTTGCGTGAACCATCCTGTATTCAAGGGCAAGGCGGTCAACGTCGACCCGCGCGAGGAATTCGTCCGCGATCTGTTCAAGGAGCGGGGGGAATACAACGTTTTCCACGAGTTCTACCGCGTCCTGGTCCAGGCCCTCTACGATGAGGGCGTTACGCGCAATGTGTTCTGTGTCAACGTCGACGCGCTCATCGCGACGCTGCTCTTGAAGATCGTGTGGCAACCGTTGCGCGCAGGCGCCTTCCCGGAGCAGGCGCTCGAGACGGCGGCGTTCACGATCTTTCTCTACGGCCGCATGATCGGTAGCGCCGCCGAGATCGACGATCACTTGAACCGGGGCCGTAACATGGACACCCGCACGCCGCAGTCCCAAGTGCGATTTGTGGCTTGAGCTGTTTCTGGTGATGAGCCCCCGTTTAAACGATTTCGTGAGTCTCGGTCCGCACGGATTCCACCGGGTCGCCTATACCGAGTGGGGAGACCCCCGCAGCACGCATATTGTCATTTGCGTGCACGCCCTGACGCGCAACTGCCGGGATTTTGACTTTCTTGCTGCGCGGCTCGCCGATCGTTGCCGCGTCGTGTGCATGGACGTGGCCGGGCGCGGGGCGAGTGAATGGCTCCGGGACAAGGGCGACTACGGCTTCGCGCTCTATCAATCCGACGCCGCCGCCCTGCTAGCGCGCCTGACGGCGCCGCCCCCCGAGTCTGGGGCGAGCCGTTTTGTCCGGCGTTTCGTGAATCCGCCTGCACCGCGCATCGACTGGATCGGCACGTCGATGGGCGGGCTGATCGGAATGATGCTTGCGGCGCGGCCAAACGCGCCGCTCCGCCGGCTGGTGCTGAATGACGTTGGCCCGTTGATCCCCTGGGGCGCGCTGATGCGGCTAAAGAAAATGCACTCCGGGCTGGACGCACGGTTCCGGGATCTGGCACACGTCGAGGCGCAGCTGCGTGAGGCATGCGAGTCGTTCGGGCCGCTCGACGACGCGCAGTGGGCTCATGTTGCCCGTCACAGTTCCCGGCGCCTCGAAGACGGCACCTATGCGTTCACCTACGATCCCGGTATCTCGAGCAATCTGCGCGGCGGCGCGAATGCCGGTGTGGCGCTCGGGGGCGATTTTCTGTTCGGAGTCGATCTCTGGCCGGTGTGGGATGCGGTGCGCTGCCCGACGCTGGTGCTGCGCGGCGGTGAGTCCGAAATTCTGCTGAAGTCCACGGCGGCGGAGATGACACGGCGCGGTCCGACGGCGAAGGTGGTCGAATTTCCCGGCATCGGTCATGCGCCGTGGCTGATGACCAACGAGCAGGTCCGGGTGGTGCGTGAATTCCTGCTCGAACCGGATTCCGCGCCTGCGGCATTGGAGCGAAGCGCCTGACCGCGCCGGTCGCCGGTCTTACCCCTGGCGCGCGGCTACGAGGGCGCACCGGGAAACGCGCATGATCTCCCGGCCATCCGACTTCACGGTTTGAGGTGCTGGGCGAAAAACGCGAGCATTTCGCTCCACGTGCCGCTCGCCGGGCGCTCCCGGTAGCGCGTGGCGTCGAGGAAATTCTGGAAGGCGTGCCCCGCGCCGTTGTAGCTGTGGAACTCGTGCGGCTTGCCGAGCCGGGTCAACTCGGCGGCAATTCGTTTCACGTCGTCCGGGCTGGGATTGGTGTCCTCCACGCCGAAAAAGCCGATCACAGGACAGTTAATGTCCTTGGTGCGGTCGAACGGTGAGGGGAGGCTGCCCCACTGCTTGAGGATGTTGCCGCCGTAGAACACGGTGCATGCCCTGATCTCCTTGTTCGCCGCGGCCATCAGGTAGGAGACGCGGCCGCCCATGCAAAAGCCGACGATGCCCACCGGCCCGACGCTCGCTTCCTTGAGACCCTTGATGTGCGCGAGCGTCGCGTTCATGTCGGCGATGATTTCGTCGTCCTTCAGCATGCCGACGCGCGTGGTGCCCTCCTTTATTTCGGCAGACTGCCGGTGGAAGAGCTCCGGCGCGGCCGCGACGTAACCCTGGCGGAACAGCCGGTTCACCGCGTCCTGAATGAATCCATCCACTCCCGGGCCGTGCTGCGCCACCAGCAGACCCGCACGCCGCTGCGTGCCCTCCGGCACGCCGATGTATACGCGCATCGGTTTGCCATCGACGGTTACAGTGTCCCAACGGACTGGCATGTTTCCCTCCTGATTCCGTGAATGGTGAATCGTGAATGGTGAATCGAACCTCTCGCCCCGGCATTCCTTTTCGCAACAAATGGAGGGAAACATATTTTCCCCCTCTAATTCAAACGCAAACCCCAACATTAAATCAACAACTCCCGACCCTTTTTTCGGGGGCGCTAGTTGCTGGCGACAGGGCCGCCCGGCCCGATTGCAGCGAGAACCTTGCCGATGAACTCGCTCAGTGCCGGCCCGCTGTTGATCCACCTGACGACGACCACCAGGTCGTTCTGCCAATCCACGTACACGATGTTGCGGCCGGCCCCGTTGAAGGTGACGCTCGATTCGGGCGCCGCGGGCAGCGCCTTGCGTCCGGTATTTGGATACCAGTTCGCGTAGCCGTATTGCGGGTTCACGCCCGGCGTTTGGGCCATCGCGATCCATTTCTCCGAGATGATCTGGCGGTCTTTCCATCTGCCGTTGCGCAGGAACAGATAGCCGAATCGCGCCATGTCCCACGCGTTTATGAACAGGCCGCCGCCCCAGTGGCCCCCGCCCGTCACCGACTGAACCTTGCGGCCGTCCAGCTCGATCCAGGAGTTCTCGTAGCCGTGCCAGCGCCACGTGCTTGAGGCGCCGATCGGCTCCATCACCTCTTCACGCAGCACGTCCGGCAGCGGGCGGCGAATCACATGCAGGGCGGCGAGCGCCAGCACGTTTACGCGCACGTCGTTGTACTTGTAACGCGTGCCGGGCTCGTAGAGCTTCCGGTTCGCCCATTCGCCTGGTTTCCCTTCCGGCCGGTCGGCCCAGTCGGGCTTGCCCCACAGCGTCCCCTGCCAGTCGCTCGTCTGGCGCAGCAGGTGATCCCAGGTGATGGGCTGGTTGTGGTGCGCATCGAAGAGGGTGACGTCCGGCGGCATGTAGTCGCGCACCTTGTCGCCGACGTCGCGGATCAGGCCTTTCTGCCAGGCGAGGCCGACGACCGTCGTGAGAAACGTCTTGGTCACGCTGTGCGTCATGTCGACGCTTCCGGTGTCGCCCCATTCCGCCACGACGTAGCCGCGATGGATGATGAGCCCGTTCAATGCGGCGCGCACCTTGGTCGGTCCGATCAGCGTGCTGAACGGCTCTCCCCCGAAGCTCTTCGCCTGGGCGAGCGCCTGGTCTTTCGGCGCGGAGTTCTCGTTGGCGATCGTGAACCGCACCGCCTCGGCCAGCGCCGCGGCGTCGATCCGCGCCTGCTGTGGCGTGCGCCGCTGCCAGTCGAAGCGATCGGGGAAATAATGCGGGACCGGGGACTGGGCGGCCGCGCTCGGGATCAACGCGGCCAGCCAGATGAAGCAACACGCGATACGGCGCATCACCCGCGTCGCCTGACAAAAGGTTCCCGGCACCTTTGTTTTCCAGCTTCGTGACCAGTGATCGGTGACCAGTGACCAGTGACCAGTAACCAGTCAAACAATCGTCAGAAGACTTGACTTACCGGTCACCAGTCACTGGTCACCAGTCACGCCTTATTCCGCCTTGACGCCGGCCATCTGCACGACCTTGCGCCAGGTGTCGATGTCCCGCTTGATGATTGCGCCGAACTGCTCGGGGGTGCCGCCCGCGGCGGATACGCCATCGGCGGCGAGCTTCTCCGCCATGTCCTTCGCCGTGAGCGCCTTGTTGAGCTCGCCGTTCACGCGGTCCACGATAGCGCGCGGCAGGCCCTTCGGCCCGACCAGTCCATGCCACAGCACCACGTCGTAGCCCTTCACCCCGGACTCGGCGATGGTGGGGACGTCGGGGAGCGCCGGGAGGCGCTTGGTGGTGGTCACGGCGATGCCGCGCAAGCGCCCCTGTTTCACCACGGGCATTACCGCGGCAATGCTGCCGAACAGGAACTGCGTCTGGCCCGACATGGTGTCGGTGATCGCCGGGCCGGTGCCCTTGTACGGAATATGCACGGCCTTGATGCCCGCCATGAACAGGAATAGCTCGGTCGAGAGGTGCACGATGCTGCCCTGACCGCTGGTGGCGTAGGTCAGACCCCCGGGCTTGGACTTGGCGAGCGCGATCAGGTCCTTCATGTTCTTGATCGGCAGCGACGGATGCACTACTACCAGCAATGGCCCCTGGGAGAACTGGATGACCGGGGTGATGTCGTTCACCGGGTCGAAGGCGAGCTTGTAAATGCTCGGGTTCACCGCATAGCTGCCGGCGATCACGGTGAAGGTGTAACCATCGGGTGCCGATTTTGCGCCGACTTCCGCGCCGAGCGTGCCGCCGGCGCCGGGACGGTTTTCGACGATGACCTGTTGCTTGAGCGCCTCGGTCAGCTTCTGCGCCGCGACGCGCGCGATGAAGTCGGTGCCGCCCCCCGGCGCGAACGGGGCGACGAAGCGGATCGGCTTAGTAGGGTACTGCTGCGCCCAGGCGCCGCTTACGGTCGCGAGTAGCGTCAAGGAGAGGACTACGAAAAGTTTCATGTGTTTCCTTCGATCAGGTGGATACAAGAATCAGAGTGACGATTACGGGTGACGATTATGGGTGACGAATAAAGGTGACGAAAAGCAGTAACGAGTTGTACGTCACCCGTATCTCGTCACCCGCACCTCGTCACCTGTATCTCGTCACCCGCAGGCTTTATGCGGCTCGGGATGGTGTCTCAGCCAGCGCGACTTTCACCGTCTGCGGCGTGTACGGCAGGTCGCGCATCCGCCTGCCGGTGGCGTGGAAGATCGCGTTGGCGATGGCTGCCACCGTCGGCCCCTGCGAGCCCTCGCCGGTGCCGAGGGAGCGCTCGTCCGGGCGGTTGAGGAGATGGACCTCGACCGCCGGGATTTCCGGGAACGTGAGGATGGGGTAATCCGCCCACGAGCGCGTCGTGATGCGCTGCCGGTCGAAGCGGACGTGCTCCTTCAAGGTCCAGCTCGCGGACTGGATGATGCCGCCCTCAATCTGAGCCACGATACCGTCCGGGTTGACGATGAGGCCGGCGTCCACTGCGGCCACCACTGTCGTCACGCGCACCTTGCCGGTGCGGCGGTCCACCTCGACGTCCGCGGCCTCGGCGACGTAGCAGGCGAGGTTCTTGTAGCGGGAAAACGCGAACCCGCGGCCGCGGCTGCCGTCGCTCTTCTGTCCCGGTTTCCAGCCCGCCTTTTGCGCGCAGGTTTCGATGACCGCGCGCGCGCGCGGATCCTTCATGTGCCGTAGCCGGAACTCGACCGGGTCGGCGCCGGCGGCGACTGCCAGCTCGTCCATGAACGACTCGAGCGCGAACACGTTGGCGTAGGCGCCCAGCGTGCGCAAGGCCGACGTGCGGATCGGTATGTCGGTGATGTAATGCAGCACGATTTGCTGGCTCGGAAAATCGTAGGTCGGCACCGCGTTGCGGTCAGCGCCACCTGCAGGCTGCTGAATGTTGGGAGAGGGCGCCTGCGGGACCGGCTTCGCGATATGCCAGCCCGCCAGCAGGTTGCCGCCGGGATTGCTGGTGGGGCGCGTCGAGTGCGGGTGGCTCCACACTTCGTGCCGCCAGTCCACGATGCTCCCGGACTCATCGAGCCGCGCGCGCATCTTCATCACCATCGGCGAGCCGTACGGCTCCCACGAAAACTCGTCGTCGCGCATCCATTGCAGCTTCACGGGACGGCCGCTGGTCGCGCGCGCGACCAGTATCGCGTCGAGCGCCACGTCGTCGGCGCCGTTGTGGCCGTAGCAGCCCGCGCCCTCGACATGGGTGCAGGTGATGTTCGATTCGGGCACGCCCAGCACCTTGTTGAGCTCGCGCCGCAGCGGGAATACGCCCTGGCTGTGCGTCCACACCATGTACTTGCCGTCCTTCACCTGGGCAACGGCGCAGGAAGGCCCCATCGTGGCGTGTGCCTGGTAGGGTCGCGTATAGGTCGCATCGTGCGTGACGATCTTTCCGCCGGCGGGGGCCGCGGGGATTTTCTGGTTGACCACTGAATCCTGCGAGCGCATTTTCTGCAGGTGCTCGAACAGTTCCGGCGCGGACGGCGGCAGGTCGGGCGTTTCTTTCCATTTCGCGGAGGCGCGCAGTGCCCGCGCCGCCTTGATCGCCTGTTCCTCGCGCTCGGCTGCGACGCCGAGGAAGCTGCCGTCACGGACCACGGCGACCACGCCCGGCATGGACCTGATCTTGCCCTCGTCGAACGAAACGAGCTCGGCGCGGTAGGAGGGCGGGCGCACTACGCGGCCGAACACCATGCCGGGAAGCCGCATGTCCTGGACGTAGCTTGGTTCCCCGGTGACTTTGGACGGAATGTCGCGGCGCTGGACGCTCCTCCCGATCATCTTGTACTGCGACGAAGGCTTGGGTTTGACCTGCGCGGTGGCCTCGCGCTTGAGATTAGCTTCGCGCGCCAGTTCCGCGTAGGTCGCTCTTCCGCTTCCGCCCGAAACCGTCCCGTCCGCAACCGTCAGCCGGTCGGCGGTCGTCCCGAGCTTCGCCGCGGCGAGCCCGAGCAGGATCTGCCGCGCTTCGGCGCAGGCGAAGCGCAGCGCCGTGCCGCTGTTCTCGACCGACTGGCTGCCCGCGGTCATACCCTCGTTGGGCGTGCGCGCGGTATCAGCGGACACCATCTCGATGCGCTCGTAGGCGACGTCGAGCTCGTCGGAGGCGATCTGGGCGAGCGCGGTCAGGATGCCCTGGCCAAGCTCGCATTTGCCGGTGAAGACGGTGACGGTGCCGTTGGCGTTGATGCGGATCCAACCGTCGAGCATGCGGTTGGTATTGAGGCTGCCAGGCAGCCGCGCCGGCACGGCCTGCTGCGCCAGCACGCCGGGCACGCTCCAGCTGAAGCCGATGACGATGGCGCCGGCGGTCTTGAGGAAATCGCGGCGCGATTTACGGGTAGTGGTTTTCATGCCGCCACCTCTATAAGGTTGATGGTTGTATTGGCCGCATCATGTCGGTGGCCAGCGGCCTTCGCCGGTCGCATCCCCGTAAACGGGGCGGCTGACGAGGTTGAGCAGGGGCCCCAGTTTCCATTGGGGATGCGACCCGAGTCAGACGCACGAGGACCGCCGCCCACGACCACCTGCGAGGTCAGATCCCCGAAAAACACGGGGCCCCTCTTCCGCTCTACGGCGGTCCCTGCTCCGCGTCTCATGCCGCTATCTCCTTTGCCGCGCGCTGCACGGCTCGTACGACGCGGTTGTGAGTGCCGCAGCGGCAGAGATTCGCCGCCAGCGCCTTCTTGATCTGAGCTTCCGTCGGCTTGGGTGTCTTGTCGAGCAATGCCTTGGCGGACATGATCATGCCGTTGGTGCAGTAGCCGCACTGCGCTGCCTGCTCCTCAATGAACGCTTTCTGAAGTGGATGGAGCCGGTCGCGCGTGCCGAGCCCTTCGAGCGTCGTGACCTGCTTGGCGCCGATGGTGGAGACCGCGGTCACGCACGAGCGCGTTGGCCGCCCGTCCACCAGCACGGTACAGGCCCCGCACTGGGACAGCCCGCAGCCGAAGCGCGGCCCGTTCAGCTCGAGGTCATTGCGCAGGATGTAGAGCAGCGGCGTGTCGGGCTCGACGTTTGCGCGCCGCGTCGCGCCATTGATGGTGAGTTGAAAATCCTGTGGCATGGATGTCCTCCTGGGGTGCGCCGGGCGCTAAGACGGGGTGGTGATGTCGGGCCGGATTGTTGCCTAATATAGTCCAGCGTAAACCGCGTGGCTAGCAGCCTGTCGAACCTGGAAGTCCGACAGGCTGTATGACTGCAACCCGTCGCAACCTGTTGTTCAAATTGGCAGCTTGTCAGGGCGAACGCCCGACAAGCTGCTAGCATTCGATGGGTGGAGGCAATGACGGAAGGGTACTTCGAGGTGGAGCCGGGGGTCCGGCTCCGTTACATCATCGACGATTTCACCGATCCGTGGCGGCGGGCGGAAACCGTGCTGATAAGGCCGAGTAAATCCAACGGGTCGGAGTACCGTTTCCAACAGGTACCCCCCGCTGTTTCGGACAGGCTGATCCGCTAAGCCTGCGGGCCGTCCGGGCCGGTACCACGGGAACTTTCCTGGTTTCGTGCTATCCTATATTCATGCCGTCATGCGTTGGTGCCCGAAAGGGGCGCGAGACGGACCTCGGTTTCTACAACCTCTACAGCCGGTATCGGTATGAAGACTCTAGTAAAAGTAATCGGTAAAAGCGGCCAGGTTTCATTCGGCAAGGAGCATGCGGGACGCCGGGTTCTCATCGAGCAGACCGGGCCCGGCGAATGGCGGGTCCGGTCTGCGACCGTCATTCCGGACAGCGAGAAATGGCTCCACACGCCGGACGTGGCGCAATCGCTCGACAGGGCTCTCGACTGGGAGCGGCGCAATCCGCCTGGCAAAACGAATCTGGCCCGATTTGAGAAAGAAATGATCGATGAGCGAGGCGCCGGACGATCGTCGCGTAAGACTGGATCTCAATAATCCAGAGTTTCAAGAAAGGCTGTTCACGCTCGATAAGACTGAGCGTAACCGTGTCCTGGACACACTGAAAAAGCTGCACAGGATGACCTGGACGCACGTTTACCAGAATCCGGGTTTGAAGTGGGAGAAGATTGAAACTCCCCCGGTAAAGTTGCAGGCTGGAGAGAACACCTATTCAATCCGGGTGTCGCAATCTCGGCGGGCCGTGGTGACCCGCAATGGCGATTTCATGCGGTTCCTGACGCTGCCGGTGGACCACGACTCTACGTACGAGGGCCGTTGAGGGCGTTGGTTTTGCGCGCGTTGAGCGGCGATCGTGTCGTCCGCTCGAACGCGCGCAAATAAAGCGGCGCCCCGGCGTCCGCATTTATTCGGGTTTGATGCCGGCCGACTTCACGATGCGGCCGTACTTCGCCAGTTCTTCCTTGAGGTGCGCGGAGTATTGTTGCGGCGTGCCGCCCACGGCTTCCTGACCTTGCGCCGCCATCCTCTCCCGAATGTCGGGGCTGTGCAGGATCTTCACGAGTTCGCGGTTGAGGCGGCCGATGATGGGGGCGGGCGTCTTCGCGGGCGCAAGCACGCCGAAGGCAGTGCTCGATTCGTAGCCGGGAACCCCGGCTTCGCTGACGGTCGGGTGCTCCGGCAACGCGGCCGAACGGGTTTTCGTGCCGATCGCGAGCGCCTTGAGCTTCCCCGAGCGGATGTGGGGCAGGACCGTCGGCTGATTCTCGAACATCAACTGCAGCCGGCCTCCCACCAGGTCGGTGACCGCCGGCCCTGCGCCTTTGTACGGGATGTGCGCGAGGTCTATGCCGGCGAGCGCTTTGAACTGCTCCGCGGAAAAATGGCTTACCGAGCCATTGCCGGCCGAGCCGTAGTTCATCTGCCCCGGCTTCGCCTTGGCGAGCGCCACCAGTTCCTTGACCGAGCCGGCCGGGACCGAGGGATGCAGGACCAGCACGAAGGGGCTGATGGTCGCGAGCGTGATGGGAGCGAAATCGCGCAGCGTGTCATAGGGGAGGCGAGCGAACAGGTTGGGGTTGATCGTCAGCGGGCCCGGGCTGCCCAGGAGCAGCGTGTAGCCGTCGGCGGGCGCCCTGGCAGCGAGTTCTGCGCCGATGACGCCGCCCGCGCCCGGGCGGTTGTCCACGACGACCGGCTGGCCGAGCGTCTCCCCCAGGCGCTGCGACAGCAGGCGCGCGAGCACATCAGTGCCGCCGCCTGGAGCAAACGGCACGATGAAGCGGATCGGCTTGGCGGGGTAGGTCTGAGCTGCGGTCGTTCCCGGAAACGTCAGTGCCGTGACCAGGCACAGCGCCCCGGCAAGCGCCCCGCCAAATGATGAACGATGAATGATGAATGATGACCCGGTCATGCCGGTGCTCACTCGAGGATGCGGCGCAGCGCCTTGTTGCAATCGCCCCAGGCCTTCTGGCTGACCGGCCGTTTGTCAGAGGGCGTAGCCCGCTGACAAACGGTCCGCGTCGATCGTGCGGTTAGGCGGTTGGTTACCGGATGACCACTAAGGGCCGCCCATAAGTTCGAAGCCGGCAGCCTTCCAGCGCTCGCCCCTGCTCGGGTCCGAGATGAACTTGACGAACGCCAGAGCGGCCTCGGGTGTGGCATTGTAAGTCGGAACGGCAGTGCCGTAGACAACAAAGCCCTGCAGAGGAGGAGGCAACAATCCCACCAGCGTGATGCCTTTCACCGTCTGCACTTCGCTGACGAGATGGAACCCGAAGTCCGCCTCGCCTTTCGCGACCAGCTCCGCCCGACCCGCGCCCTTGATGATCAATTTCGGCCGCACCTCATCGGCGATACCGAGTTGGGCAATCGCGCGGTTGAGGTGGCCGCCGATCGGGAGGCTCGGATCGGGCCATGCGATTGCTCGAGCATTGAGCAGCATCTTGCGCACGGCTTCGGCCGTGGAGATATCTGGCGGCGTTGTGCCCTGAGGCACAATGACCCCGATTCCCACGCGGGCCAGAACGATGCGGCCTTCGGTGCGCAGCGGGACGGCCTTCTCCGTCGCGGCAATCAA
>Ga0184627_10000509_pt1 | contig 15051 bp, 10 predicted proteins | sample PLM3_127_b1_FD_133150 | JGI IMG/M metagenome (GOLD analysis project Ga0184627, IMG submission 133150) | Groundwater sediment microbial communities from an aquifer in East River, Colorado, USA - PLM3_127_b1 | ecosystem: Environmental > Terrestrial > Soil > Riparian zone | place: USA: East River...
ACTCGTCTCGTCGCCTGATTGGCGGAGCTTGAGCCAGTCCTGGTGCAGCGACACCATGTCCAGGCTCACGCCGTGCACGCCAAACGGGTGAAAATAGGCGTGACCCATGCGCGTCCAGTCCCGGAATTCGATGCCGAGCTTGAACGTGCCCTGAGTGTGGCGGATGAAGTCGTTCTCATCGAGCCCGAGCGCGTTGTTGAACAGACGAATGGGCGGAATCGTCGCCTCGCCGACGCCGACCGTACCGATTTCCGGGGACTCGACTACGCGGATCTCGCCGAAGCGGTTGCGAAGCTTGCGGGCGAGGATCGCCGCGGTCATCCATCCGGCCGTACCGCCGCCCACGATCGCGATGCCGCGTATTCGATTTTCATGCGTCATCGTGACGCACCACAGATGCGGGCATGCTGACTGATCATGGCGTGCTCACCGGACTGGCCCTGCAGTGCTCTGCGATGAACTGGCGGTGCGTCGGCAACGTTTCTACGCCTGCCCGAATCATGGACGACATTCTTGAGAGCGCCGCTCTCACTTCCTCTGTATCGAGGACGTCCACAAGCGGGTCGTAACTCTGCGGAGCGATGTTCTGGCCGAAGAAGACTGACAACCAGCTTTCTTCTCCGAAATGTTCATCATCGAACAGGCTGACACGTCCACTGCTTCGGAAGAGCTCAATCTTGTTGCGAAGCGTGTCCGGCAGCTCCATGTTCCGGCAATACTTCCACAGCGGAGAGTCCTCGCGTGCGGTCGCCGCGTAATGCAGGATGAGGAAATCACGGATGCGCTCATATTCCGCAATGGTGAGACGGTTGTATTCGTCGGTATCGGCCGGATTGAAGCGGCGATCGGGGAACATCGTCAGGAGCCTGGTGATCCCGGTCTGGACAAGGTGAAGGCGGGTCGCTTCGAGTGGCTCCATTGCTCCGCCCGCAAGAGTTACGCAGTTTCCTGCCCAGAATTTCTTCGGCCGCCCGGGTGTAAATCGCAGCACACGTGGCTCGGCGAGCGCGCGGCCGGGAAGCTCCGCCAGCAGCGTCCCGGTTGCTTCGTCATCGCTGACAAAGCGGCTGCAATAGGCGTTGCCGCAGTCGACGCAATGTTGCAGTGGAATTCGCCATTGCCAGCCGGAATCGCGCGCAATGGATTGCGAGTACGGTGGATACTCGCCGGCACCAGCGCACGGAATCGCCACGGCGCGATCGCAGGGGAGCCATTGTGCCCAGTGCTCGAAGCCAGTGGAGAGTGCTTTCTCCATCAACAGGCCGCGTGCGCCGGTGCAGTCGATGTAGAGATCGGCATTGAGGTGTGTCCCATCATCGAATTGCAGGGCAGCGATAAAACCGTCCTCGCCGCGCAATTGCACGTCAACGAGCTCGCGTGCGACACGGACGACGCCGTGGGCCTGGGCATACTCGCTTAGATAGCTGGCGAGTAATCCGGCGTGGAAGTGGTACGCATAGGAATACAACGACAAGACCGAACTTTGGTCGGTAACCGGGCATGCGAAGCGGCCAAGTTTTGCAGCGACCGTCGCCGTTGAAAAATCCTCGATGCTGGTCGCGTCGCCCTGTTGCCGCAGCATGATCAAGTAGTGGTGAAAAGGCACGGTCTCGAGTCGGGCACCGAATGTTCCGAACGTGTGAAAATAGCGATCGCCAGGCCGGTACCAGTCCCTGAACTCCCCACCGAGCTTGAATGTGGCCTGAGTCTTGCGCATCAGGTCCCTCTCGTTGATGCCGAGAAGCTTGTTCAAGCGATGGAACGCTGGATTGGTGGCCTCACTGATTTCGCCTGGATCGGGTGCCGGCAAGTCGATCAGCCGGATCTCGCAGTAGCTGCGTTTCAGCACGCGGGCAAGTGCCGCGGCGGCCAGCCAGCCGGCCGCGCCGCCACCAACGATCGCGATGCTGCGAATGCGATTGTCCGACATGCTCGAGTTTTGCAGGCACCTACCGGTGATCGCAGGCTGACTCTTTATTCTGTAGCGCCGGTGAGACCCCCACCCCTCAGTTGTGGCCCCGATGCAACATTTTTTTCTCAAACCATCTTGACAGATTAAATCCGATTTATCCTATAATAACCAGCAGGAACGAGTTCGTCAGTTTTCGAAATCGAGCCATTCCGCCAGAAGGGGGGACCTTCCGTGAAATTCAAGCATCGACTGCCTGTCTGTGCTCCGAGCGCGCTGGCACTTCTCATGACTGGGCCGGCATTCGCTCAAGACCAAGCGACCGAGATTGGGGAATTGCTGGTGACCGGTGTTCGCCAGGCCATGCGCGACTCGGTCATCATGAAAAAGAACTCCGATCTCATCACCGACAACATATCCACGACGGATATCGGTCAGCTTCCCGATATTACGATCGCCGAAGAACTCAATCGGCTCCCGGGCGTGAACACCACCCGCGATCGTGGCAACGCCAGTCAGGCGGCGGTCCGGGGATTGGGGCCGCGACTGGTATTCGGCCTTGTCAACGGTCGCGAAGTGGCATCTTCGGAACCGTCACAGGATCTCCGCTGGGAGATTTACCCTTCCGAAGTGCTGTCAGGCGCCCAGGTATACAAGACACAGGATGCAACGCTGATACCGGGCGGCATCGCAGCGACCATCGACATCCGCACACTGTCGCCCCTCGACTACCATGGCCCCACCTTCAGCATACGCGCCGGCCCAACCTACAATGAGGGAGCAGAGAATCTTCCGCACTACGATGCAACCGGGTATCGCGGCAGCGCGGGCTTTGTTTCTCACCTCAGCGACACCCTCGCAGTCTCGCTCGCCGCGAGCGTGCAACAAACAAAAAATGGTTTCCCGGACGCGCGTACCTTCGGATGGAACACGCCGGAAAACTCCGGCGGCAACACCGGCGATTTGAACGGCGACGGCACGCCGGACAACACCACCTGGGGCCTCGTCACCGAAGTCAAGGAAGTCACTCAGGACCGCGGTGCGGTGTCGGGCAGTATCGGGTGGCGCGCGAGCGACAGCCTGACGATCAAGGCCGACGCGCTGTGGTCGCAGTATGAGATCAAGGAAGATCAGTTCCAGGCGTGGTACGGCAACAACATCACGGGTAACTGGGCCAACGGCAACTCGGCCATGTACAACAACCCGGCGAATTCCTACGAGATCGTCAACGGCTCAGTGGTGGCCGCCTCGCTCAACAACGCATTCCCGAACTATCAAAGTTCTATCAACAACTACAACGAGGAGCACTCGCTGATCGTCACCGGCCTCAACGCCGCATGGACAGGCGGGGACTGGGAAGGTCAAGTGGATCTGTCGTACTCGGAAGCCTGGCGAGAAAACCGATGGGAGGCCATTTATCTTGCGAACGTGTTCCCGCCGAATCTGGCCTTCGACGTGCGGGACGGACAAACGCCCGTGGGCGCGACGCCAGGATTTGATCCCTCCGATCCGTCGATTCAGTCGGCCGGAGGTCGCAATGGACAGAGCGATGGCCCGGAAAACACGGACGATAAATTGGCGGCGATAGCAGCCGATCTCACCCGTAATTTCGACGATTCGTTTTTCACGAACTTGAAGTTTGGAGGCCGGCTGTCCGACCGCGAAAAGTCCCACCATCGAAATCGCTACGATCTCTGTCCGGGAACCGGATCCACAGTCTTCACAAGAGCACCCACCGGCGAGATAGTCCAAACGTGCCGGCCGGGAACGGGCGTGGTTGATCTTTCGAATGCCGGTCTCGAGTCATTCACGGTTCCAGGAATCAACGCGCCGCCGATGGTCTGGGGCGACTTTGACAGCTTGAGACCGCTCGTTTACCCGGACGATTCCGTTCCGGACGGGTCTGATCAGCTGCTAGTGCGCACGACGGTCAGCGAGACGACCTACGAAGGCTTCGTCAAATTGGGTTTCGCGCGCGAACTTGGCGGTGTACCGATGACGGGCGGTCTAGGTGTCCGCGTGGCGCGCGTTGAGACCGAGAGCGAAGGCTTCGCTCAAGTCCCAGATCCAGCCAACGCACCTAACGGCGTACTTTTCAATCCGGTATCTATCAAGAACGAATACACGGATGTGCTTCCCAGCCTGAATCTGGTTTTTCATCTGACGGACCAGCATCTGCTGCGTTTTGGCGCCGGAGTCGCCATCTCACGCCCACCACTTGAAGCGCTGGTGACCGGCTTCAGCCTGAATCCCACGGGCACGCCGCCGTCGGGCGGCGGCGGCAACCCGCTGCTTGAGCCGTACAAGGCCAATCAGCTCGATCTGTCCTACGAGTGGTACTTCCACGACGAGTCTCTGTTCGCCGTCGCGGTGTACTACAAGGACATGAAGAATATGATTGGTGCCAGTCAGTCGCTACAGACGATCGATGGTATCCAGTACATCATCACGTCTGAGAACAATACGGAGGGTGGCGATGTGACCGGTGTGGAATTCACTTACCAGACGAGATTCCATTTCCTGCCGGGCATCCTCCGCGACTTTGGGGTCTATGCGAACTACGCCTACGTGGATTCGAACATCCACGAAGTCGCACCGATCTCCAATCCGTACACGATGATCGGCTTGGCGGAACACACGTCGGAACTGGACTTGTTCTACAACAAAGGTGGATTCGAGACGCGGGTTGCATGGAAGCACCACAGTGAATTTACCGTGGCGCCGACGTGGGTTGGCACGACCCTCAAGGAACTTGCTCCCGAAGATATTCTTGACGCCAGCGTGTCCTACAATTTTGGCAAGCAATGGAGTGTGCGCGTGCAGGGGCACAATCTGACCGATGAGCGGGGGCTTTTCACCAGCGACAACAACGAGCAGAACCTGTCCAACGACGGCGGGTACCGGCTCTACGGCCGCTCATACCTCATGGACGTCGCGTTCAGGTTCTAGGTCTCAAGGGCGAAAGATCGGTGGGGCCGCAGCTTGCGTCCCCGCCGAATTTTTTTGGCTGAGCACGGGCGTGTTCGCTACTTGCGCGTGAAGCGGTCGAATACCGTCACCACCGGAAGTGCGTTGTACCGGTCGTCGAAGTACCCGCGCGAGACGAGCTGACCGGTCACCGCCGGTTCCCACCAGAAGATGCCTTTGCCGCGCCCGTGCGGGGTTTGCATCACGACCCGGTTCACTTCGTCGAGAAAGAGCCTTTGCCCCTCCGGCGTTTCCGGAAACGGCGCCGGCTTGTCAACATAGATGGTGGGCTTCCAGTTGTACGCCGCCTCAACAACGATGATGTCCTTCTGGTATTCGCCGGCCATGAACTCGAGATTCTGTCGCAGGTCGTTCAAGCTGCCGTGCCACCAAGGGTAGTAGGACTGCCCGATGATGTCGTACGGAACGCGGTACGAATTCAGCTTGTCGAGAAACGCCTTGGTGCCCGGCACGTCGCCGCCGCGATCGATATGGATCATGATCCCGGGACGCACGCCGTTGCCGCGACCGGCGTCCACGCCATTGATGCCGGCGTACACCAGCTGCGCGAAATTGTCCCATTGCTCCGGCAGCTTTCCGTCCGGCCACAAGATGCCATTGGTGATTTCGTTGCCGATTTGCACCATGTCCGGGAGGACTTCGGCATCGCGAAAGGCGGCAATTGTGTCGCGCGTATATTCGAAGACCGCTTGGGTCAGTTGCTCGTGAGATTTTCCTTGCCAGGCTTTCGGAATGGGCTGCTGCTGCGGGTCCGCCCAACCATCCGCATAGTGATAGTCGAGCAGAAATCTCATCCCAAGCTGCTTCGCGTCCCTGGCCAGCGCGATCGTGTACTCGAGATCATTCGGCAGCTCCGTCGGGGTATGAAACAGCCGTAGCCGAACCCAGCCATATCCATGCTCGTGCAGGATTTGCAGGCCCGGTTTTTTCTTTCCATCCTCCTTGAACGCCACGCCCTGCTGCTCCGCCTGGCGTAGAAAAGACACGTCGGCACCGATGGCGTAGTCGGCAGCTCGAGTCATGCCGGGAAGCGCCAGCACGGCGACCAGCACGGTTGATCGAAGCATCGGCGAGCGTGATCTCATGACAGCTTCATGCCCGTTTCACTGTCATTTCCCGGCGCGTGCATCCACGGGCCACGCGAGAGTTCGCTCCGCGGCGATGGCACCGGTCGGACGAAGCAGCGTCACCACCAGCTTGAAATCGCCCGCCTCGGAGTTGGCCGGCAGTGTTCCGGACACGACCTGCGCGGTGCTGAGCAACGCCAGCGTCTGTTCTCCGCTCGCGAGCGGCTTGCTCTTTTCGTCCAGCACTTTCCAGATCAGCCGGTAATCGCGCATTGGATAATAAGGCAGGTCGCCCTCGCCTTTCGGCGTCACTGTCGCCGTGAATTCTGCAGGCGCGCCTCCGGCGGGACCCTTCCATTGCGCCTCGATCGTCGCCGCGGCGTTCAACTCCTTCCATACCTGGTAGGAGGGTTTGCGTTGCCGATTCTCGTCGACGACACCGTGCTCGACGTAACCTTCATCCTGACCGGGCCAGAGATTGCGGCGTGACTTGTAGTCCTGGTAGCACCAGAGAATCGCTCCGGCGATCCAGTCGCGCCGGGCGAGCTCCGGAATCTGTTCCCGCATGGTCCTGACGCGCGCCCGATCGGCTTCCGCCGGGTTCTTGGCGAAGATCCCCGGAAAGCCGAATTCGGAAATGATGACCATCTTGTTCGGAAACAGGCGATCCACTTTGTCGAGCGACGGCACCAAAGCCGACGCAGGACCATGCCATGCGCCGAAATACTGGTTCATCATCAGAAAATCGGCATCGTTGGCCGCGGACTCTTCCGCGCGCTCAAGCTTCGGGAGATTGTCGTCCGCGTAGCTGACAAACCGATCGGGATCGATCCGGCGGATGAAATCGCGCATGGCGCGAAAGAATGCGATACCACCTGGTGATCCGGTGGCGCTCTCGTTCAGGACGCTCCAGGCGAAGATGCTGGGATGGTTGACCGCCTGTTCGATCATCTCGCGCATCTGCTGCTGCGCTAGCGCCAGCACTTTCGGATCGCTGAGCTGAGCTTCGCTGAACTGCCAAATCGGGATCTCCGGAATGAGCAGCATGCCGTGCCGGTCGGCGTAGTCGAGGATGAAGGGATGCTGCGGATAGTGGACCGGGCGCGACAGCGTGGTGTGCAGCGCTTTCATGTCGTCGAAGTCATAGCGCATCGTCCCCGGAGTCTCCGCCAGCCCTTCCCACGGCGAGTCTTCGTGTCGGGCCATCCCCATCAGCCGGACGCGTTCGCCGTTGATGAGAAGGTGGCGATCCCGAATCTCGATCCGACGCACTCCAAAGGTGTCGCTGTGTTCGTCGAGCGGCGTTCCTTTGCGATCCGCAAGCTCAACGACCATGCGGTAAACGTTGGGATGGTCGAGGCCCCACAACTTTGGATGGGCGAGCTTGAGCGATATCGCGATCTCCGCGGCACCCGGATCGACACTTATCGACTGCGTTTCGCTGGCTTCAACCTGGTTGTCGGGACCGAACGCCGTTGCGCGCACGGTGATGGGCGTGCGACGCGCCATACTGCTGCGCAGAAAGATCCGGTCGTGCACCACAGCGCCATCGGCGCTCAGGTCACTGCGGATCTGCTGGCGGCGGACCTGCACGGGTCCAGTCACGCTGAGCCACACGTCGCGTACGAGGCCGCCGTAGTCCCACCAGTCATACCAGGCCTCGGGAGCTCCGCGAGCCCCGAACCCGGGAATGGTCGCGGCACCCGGCTGATTGTCGATCTCCACCGCGAGAAAGTTGGTGGGGCGCAGATGCGGAGTGATATCGAAGGAATACGCGGTGAATCCCCCTTCGTGTTGCCCGAGCTCGATGCCGTTCAACCACACGCGCGCAAAATAGAAGGTGGCGTCAAAATGCAGTTCCACCTGTCGACTTGCGGATCCGGGCGGCAATTCGAACTTGCGGAAGTACCATCCGGTGCCGAGATAGGCGTGGTGCTTGCCGACGTTCCAGGTGTGCGGCGCATTGACCAGTTCGGTGCCGGGCGGCAAGCGCGTTTGCCATCCGGACGCCGCGCCGGAGTGGCTGGGGTCCGTGCGAAAGAGCCAGTTCTGATTGAGATCGATTCGCGTGGCGCCGAGAACAGGCGTTGTCAGCAAGACCCACAACGCCACAATGTGCAGACGAAATAAGCTGCGTATTGTCGCAGGCGCACCGATTGCGATCATGGCATCACCTGCCCCCGTTTGCGTGTCGTTCGCGGGGCGTCACAATGTGGAAAGAAAACGGGGCAGCGCGCTCCATGTCGCATTAATCATACTAACTAGGCGTTCCCAGTCAAGGACTTGGCGCTGGGGGGTGCCATCCGAATTTCGCGCCGGCCGGCCTCCATAGTATATTGATCATATAAAATAGGCTGTGGGTGGACTCTGCAGGGACCCCGCTGACGACCACGGGCACCAGCACATGACGAATGACAAAAAGCGATTACGGAGCAGCAAGAGCTACGGCGGAAAGGACAGAGACGGCTTCATTCACCGCAGCTGGATGAAGAGTCAGGGGCTCCCTGCGGATGTGTTCGATGGCCGGCCGGTCATCGGTATCTGCAACACCTGGTCCGAGCTCACGCCCTGCAACGCCGGCCTGCGCGATGTCGCGGAGCACGTCAAGCGCGGGGTTTGGGAGGCCGGGGGCTTGCCGCTGGAATTTCCTGCGATGTCGCTCGGCGAAACACAGATGCGCCCGACCGCGATGCTGTTTCGGAATCTGCTGGCGATGGAGGTTGAGGAATCGATTCGCGGCAATCCGATCGACGCGGTGGTGCTGCTCGGCGGCTGCGACAAGACCACGCCCGGTCAACTGATGGGCGCGGCCAGCGTCGACCTGCCGACGATCGTCGTCTCGAGCGGCCCGATGCTGAATGGCAAGTATCGCGGCCGCGACATCGGGTCCGGTACTGACGTCTGGAAGTTCAGCGAAGCCGTACGCGGCGGCCAGATGTCGCTCGGTGATTTCATGTCTGCCGAGTCGGGCATGTCCCGCACGCCTGGCACCTGCATGACCATGGGCAGCGCTTCGACGATGGCAAGCTTGATGGAAGCCATGGGCATCGCGCTGCCCTACAACGCCACTGCCCCCGCCGTCGACGCGCGCCGCGGCGTAATCGCACACGAAAGCGGCCGCCTGATCGTGCGCATGGTGCGCGAAGATCTACGCGTATCGACCATTTTGACTCGCCCCGCATTCGAGAATGCGATCCGCGTGCTGGCTGCGATCGGTGGCTCGACCAACGCCGTGCTGCATTTGCTCGCCGTCGCCGGCCGTCTGGGCGTGCCGCTGCAGCTCGAAGATTTTGATCGCCTCTCCGTCGACGTCCCGTTGCTCGTCGACCTGCAGCCCTCTGGCCGCTTCCTGATGGAAGACCTGCATTACGCAGGTGGATTGCCGGCGGTCATGAAAGAGATCGCACCGTTGCTGCATCGAGACGCGCCGACGATCTCCGGGCGACCGATCGGCGAGAATTTCGACGCAGCGGAGTGCTTCAATCGCGCGGTCATCCGCACTGCAGCCGAGCCGGCGAAGCCGGTGTCCGGAATCTGGGTGCTCAAGGGCAATCTGTGTCCCAACGGTGCGGTCATGAAACCGAGTGCGGCCGGTGGCTCACTGTTCTCGCACCGCGGCCGCGCTGTGGTCTTCGAGTCGATAGAGGATCTGCGGGCGCGCATCGATGACCCGGCACTCGACGTGGACGAGACGTCAGTTCTGGTGCTCAAGGGTTGCGGACCGAAGGGTTATCCGGGGATGCCCGAAGTCGGGAACATGCCGTTGCCACGCAAGCTCCTCGAACGTGGCGTGACGGACATGGTGCGGATTTCCGATGCTCGGATGAGTGGCACCGCCTACGGCACCGTCGTGCTGCACGTCGCGCCCGAGTCGGAAGCCGGCGGACCGCTGGCCGTGGTTCGCGATCGCGACGAGATCCTGCTCGACGGCCCGAATCGCCGGCTCGACCTCCTGATATCCGCCGAGGAACTCAATGCCCGGCTCAGTGCCTGGCGAAATAACCGTCCGCCGCACGGACATGCGCGCGGCTACAGCCGCATGTACGTCGAACACGTGATGCAGGCTCACCTTGGTTGCGACCTGGACTTTATGACTGGCGCCAGCGGCAGCGTCGTCGATCGAGAGTCCCACTGATGCAGCGGGCGACGTTCGTCGCCGGCGACTGGGGCACGAGTCGCCTGCGATTGTTCCTTTGCGACGCGGGCGGCGCGGTCCTCGACAGTATCGATGGTCCCGGCGCATCCGAGGTCCGCGGTGCGTTCCCGAGCACTTTCGATCAGCTGCTGAGCGACTGGTCACGACGCAACGGTGCACTGCCCACCGTTCTCTGCGGAATGGTTGGCTCGAGCTTTGGCTGGGCGCCAGCCCCGTATCTCGCTTGCCCGGCGCTTCCGGAGCAGATCGCCGATGCTTGCGTCGAGCTGCGCGGACCTCGCGTTCACATAGTTCCCGGCCTGTCGTGCCGTAATCGACTCGACGCACCGGATTTCATGCGTGGCGAGGAAACGCAGATTCTTGGCGCATTGCAGCTCCAACCCACTCTGCGTCGTGGCCGACACCTGCTCTGTCTTCCCGGCACCCATGCGAAATGGGCGGTACTCGAGGACGCAGCCGTACGCGAGTTTGTGACGGCACCGACGGGCGAGCTCTTCGAGTTGTTGTGCAGCCACAGCGTGCTGGTCAGTGACAACGGTATCGGCACAGCCATCTCCGACGAACCGGCGTTCAACCAGGGGTTGGCGCAATTCCGGCGGTTTCCGCATGCAGGTCTGTTGCATCGCCTGTTTGAGTGTCGCAGCCGCCGCCTGAATGGTGAGCTAGCGTCGGATGCCTCCGCATCCTATTTGTCAGGATTGCTGGTCGCGAACGACGTGGGTGGCGCGCTGCAGCTGCTGGCACCTGCAGGCGAAATGACATCGGTGCAGCTGATCGGCGATCCGCAGCTGACGCGCCTCTACACGATGGCGCTCGCTGCCCAGGGACTTGAATCTCAGGCCATGGATGGCGCAGCCGCTTCGCTGGCCGGTCTCGTGCACGTTCATCGGCTGTTGTCACACGAAGTGGCGGCGCATGGCACCTGACGACGCGAGGGGCGATGCTCAGCTCGTCGCGATCCTGCGCGGCGTCACGCCAGAGCGGGCGCGCGCGACCGGACTGGTGCTGTATGAAGCCGGCATTCGCATCATCGAAGTGCCGCTCAATTCCCCCGATCCCTTCGACAGCATTGCAGCGCTGGCGTCCAGCTGCCCTCCCGATTGCCTGATTGGCGCCGGCACTGTGCTCAAGGTCGAGGACGTGCACTGCGCTTACGCGGCTGGCGGCCGCCTCGTTGTGTCGCCGAACTGCGATGTCGAGGTGGTCCGTTGCGCATTGCAGCTCGCGATGCGCGTCATGCCCGGAATTGCGACCGCCACCGAAGCCTTCACCGCGATCAGTGCGGGCGCGACCACTCTGAAACTCTTCCCGGCGGTCAGTTACGGTCCGAAACACTTGCAGGCACTGAAGTCGGTGCTGCCGCGACCGGTGCAGGTGTATCCGGTCGGGGGAATCGGCGCGAGCGACATCCCGGCGTGGCTCGCCGCCGGCGCAACCGGGTTCGGCTTCGGTACGGAGCTTTTCCATCCTGATTACGATCTGGCGGAAATCGACCGCCGGGCGCGACAACTGGTTCAAGCGCTGCAAGGCGCGCTCACCGAGGGGTACGTGTGACACTCTCAAATATCGACATCGCCATCGTCGTCATCTATGCCGTTTCGATCTTTGCGCTCGCACAGTGGGTCTCGCGGGAACGCGGCACACACAAGAAAGACGCGCAAGATTACTTTCTCGCGGGCCGTACGCTGCCTTGGTGGGCGATCGGCACGTCGCTCATCGCGGCGAACATCTCGGCCGAGCAGATCATCGGCATGTCCGGGTCCGGCTATGTGATCGGACTTGGCATCGCCTCCTACGAGTGGATGGCGGCGCTGACCCTGATCATCGTCGGCAAATATTTCGTGCCGATCTTTCTCAAGAACGGCATTTACACCATGCCCGAGTTCCTCGAGAAACGTTACAGCCCGAGCGTGCGCACGGTGATGGCGGTCTTCTGGCTCGGCGTCTATATTTTTGTGAACCTGACGGCGATCCTCTGGCTCGGCGCCACGGCCGTCCACACCGTCACGGGCATCGACTTGCAGACCGCGCTCATCGCGCTCGGCGTGTTCGCAGGTGCCTATGCACTGTACGGCGGGCTGAAAGCAGTGGCGTTGACGGACATCGTGCAGGTTTCGCTGCTCGTGCTCGGCGGTCTCATCATCTGCTACATCGCGCTCGACAAGGTTGCCGATGGCGGCGGCATCGTCGCGGGTTTTCGCGAGCTGACCACGCGATTTCCCGAGAAGTTCGACATGGTGCTCTCCTCCGACAATCCAAACTACAAAGACTTGCCGGGACTCTCGGTGTTGCTGGGCGGTATGTGGGTCATGAATATCTCCTATTGGGGCTTCAACCAATACATCATCCAGCGTGCGCTGGGTGCCAAGAGCATCCGCGAAGCCCAGAAGGGAATCGTACTGGCAGCGTTTCTGAAACTGCTGATGCCGGTGATCATTGTGCTGCCGGGCATCGCGGCGGTTGCACTGGCACCCGACCTCTCGCGGCCCGACGAGGCCTACCCACACCTGATGGCGATGCTGCCGACCGGCATCCTTGGGCTGGTGTTTGCGGCGCTGATCGCCGCCGTGATTGCCTCGATGGGTTCGAAGATCAACTCGATCGCCACGATCTTTACGATGGACGTCTATCGGCCGCTGCGTCCACAGACCTCGCAGCAGCGACTGGTGCTGATCGGCCGCAGTGCGGCGATTGCGGCGCTCATCATCGCAATATTTTCGGCGCGACCGCTGCTCGGCAGTTTCGATCAGGCGTTCCAGTACATCCAGGAATTCACCGGCTTTTTCACGCCCGGGATTTGCGTGATTTTCCTGCTCGGCATGTTCTGGGAGCGCACCACCTCGACCGGCGCGCTGGTCGCCGCCATCGCGTCCGCGGTGCTGTCTTTTGTGCTCAAGCTCGCGTGGCCTTCCCTGCCGTTCATGGACCGCGTCGGCCTCGTCTTCGTGGCGTGTCTTGTTATTGCCGTCGTGCTGTCGCTCCTGCAGCCCCGCCGCGAGACGGCGCTGCGGGTCGACCTAAAGAACATCGACTATTCGACCAGCACCGGCTTCAACCTCGCGGCGCTCATCGTCACCGCGATTCTGATCGCGCTCTACGCGGTGTGGTGGTGAACGGTGGTGACCAGCGTGCCTACTGCAACGCCGGTCGACATCATCCGGGTCGGCAATGTGCTGGGCGAAGGAATCGTGTGGGACTCGCGCAGAGAAGTCCTGTGGTGGACCGACATACAAAGCCGGCGGCTGCATCGCCTCGATTGGCGACGGGGATCAATGGAAGTCCTCGACACACCCGAGCGCGTCGGGTCATTCGGATTGGTCGCCGGCAGCGAGCAGCTGATCACCGCCTTCGCCAGTGGCTTTGCGCTGTATGATCCCTACGAGAAATCCGTCACCTGGATTGCACGCCCCGAGGCGCACGTTTCCGGCGTGCGATTCAACGACGGCCGCGTCGATCGTCGCGGCCGATTCTGGAGTGGCACGATGGTCGAAGACGCTCGTACAGCGGCAACCGGCAGTCTCTATTGCATCGACAGCGGTGGCGAAGCGCGGTGCCACTTGCGCGGCGTGAGGATCTCCAATGGCCTGTGTACGAGCCCCGACGGCACACGCCTCTACTTCGCCGATTCGCCGACGCGCACGATCAACGTCTACGAGCTGTTCGAGCCGGAAGGCAGGTTGGGAACGCCACGCCCCTTCGCGCTGACGCCCGAGGGCGCGGTACCGGACGGCGCGGCTGTCGACGCTGAGGGCTGTGTATGGAGCGCGCACTGGGGCGGTGCTTGTGTCGTCCGCTACACGCCAGACGGGCGCATCGACCGCACTCTTCCCGTGCCCACCAGCCAGCCGAGCTGCGTCTGCTTCGGCGGGCCCGATCTTGACTTGCTGTTCGTCACTTCCGCGCGCCAGGATCTCGATGCGGCGACACTCCACAAGGAGCCGCACGCCGGCGATGTATTCGTTTACCGTATTGGCGTCCAAGGACTGCCGGAGCCAGAGTACCGCACATGATCGTTCGCGCACGTGGCCAGAATCTCACCTACAGCATCGTCCACGACCTGGGCGTTGCCGTCGTCACCGGCACCTATTCAGAGCAGAATCCTTTCCCCGTCGAGGCCGAACTGTGCCGGCAGTACGGCGCGAGTCGCAGTGTGCTGCGCGAGGCGGTCAAGATGCTGACAGCCAAGGGCCTGCTGGGGGCGCGCCCACGGCAAGGTACCTGGGTTCAACCGGAAGAGAACTGGAACCTGCTCGATCCGGACATCCTGGGCTGGCTGCTGGAACGCAAATTCTCACCTGCTCTGTTGATTGATTTCACCGAGATCCGTCTGGCGGTGGAACCCGGTGCTGCGGCGCTGGCTGCAAAGGTGGCGGGCGCGGCGGAAAAAGCCGCCGTCGCCAGCGCCATCGAGCGCATGCAGGCAGCCGAGCGCGGCGACGACGATCCGCTCGAGTCCGACATCGCATTTCATGTCGCCGTGCTGCGCGCGTCCCGCAACCGGTTTTATGCGCAGCTCACCGGGCTTACCGCAACGGCGCTGAGAATCAGCATCCGCACCACCAATCGTTACAAGGGTGTGCAATTGGCCAGCGTTGCCGATCACAAGAAGGTCGCGGACGCAATCATCGCAGGCCGGTCAGCGGCTGCCGCCGAGGCCATGCGGAAGCTGATTCAGGAGGCCCTGGACCTGATTCGCGCGCGCGAGGAGAGCCACGCCGCCCGCCAATCAGCCACGACCGGCCGCTAGTCCGGCGCGGCGCCAACGCAGTCGAACGGCGCACATCCCGGCGACGAGGAACCAATGCGAACCATCGTTTGCATAATGCTATTGCTTGCGAGTTGGAGCCAGTCCCTGGCGGCCAGCGAGCCATCACCCATTTTTGTGGATGACGGCGGCGTCATGCGGTGGACGGCCTCGCGCAAGGAAGTTG
>Ga0184627_10000510_pt1 | contig 15042 bp, 23 predicted proteins | sample PLM3_127_b1_FD_133150 | JGI IMG/M metagenome (GOLD analysis project Ga0184627, IMG submission 133150) | Groundwater sediment microbial communities from an aquifer in East River, Colorado, USA - PLM3_127_b1 | ecosystem: Environmental > Terrestrial > Soil > Riparian zone | place: USA: East River...
GAGGAGCAATCCCCGATGGCCACCAACTCAACCAATAGCGCATGGCGTGACGATCCGGTGCTGGAGCAGCAGCTGGAGGAAATGAACCTCAAGTGGGAGGTCGAGTCCCTCGACCCCGGCGACGTCGACGAGGCCGCGTCGCTGCGCAACCAGGTGCGCCTCACCCCCAAGGAGGAGGAGCTGATCCTCCAGTACGCCGAGGACATGCAGCGCGGCGACGTCTTCCCCCGGCTGCTGGGCTACCGCCGCAGCCGAGGCAAGGGCAAGCTGGTGCTGATCGACGGCAACCAGCGGTTCCAGGCCATGAAAGTGATCGACCGCAAGGACCTGGATACGTACGTGCTCAAGAATGCCGACGACGAGGTGGTCGCCACCCTCTCGGCGGCGATGAATACCCGGCACGGCCTGCGCGCCAACCGCGACGAGCAGGAGATCCATGCCTTACAGCTGATCGGCCTGGGCCACACCCACGCTGAGGCAGCTCGCAGTACCGGGTTGCCGCAGAAGTCCCTGGCCAGCATTGTCGCCGTCCACCGGGCCAACGAGCGGGCTGAGGCGCTGGAGCTGGCGGGGTGGGCCAAGCTGGCCCAGGAGGTGCGCAAGCGCCTGGGGGCGCTGCGCGAGGACTCGGTGTTCCGGGCGATGTTCGAGCTGGTGCGCGACTTCCAGCTGCCCATCCGCGAGGTCGACCGGGTGCTGAACATCGTGCGGGCCAACCGTGGTGAGCGCCAGTCGCTGGAGGCTATCAAGCAGGCTCGCGCAGAGATGGGCAACGCGCCCAAGGTCGGCGGCAAGGGGCCCAACCGCATGCCGTCGCGGCTGTTCAGCCTGGCGATGTACGGCGTCCTGGCCCAGCCCGTGGACAAGGTGGTCGACACGATTACCGAGGAGCACGTGGGTTTCTACGCCGATCAGATCAAGAAGGTTCAGGACCACCTGGCGGCCGTACTTAAGGGCCTGAATGCCTAAGATTTCGCCTTGGGGAGCCGGCGTCCTCAAGTACCTGGGTGACGGGCACTGGCACGCGCGGAAGGAGGTGATAGAAGCCTGCCGCGTGCTGGTGCCGCCAGACCATGCGGTTAGTGTTCGTGACCAACGCATCGCGTGGTACCGCAATTGGAGGGACCAACACCAGCGATCTAGGGGTCGTGAGCGACCAATCGATCACGATGAGCAGGTCGCTGTCGGTAGCCGCAACATCATCGCCGCCATAATCATCTCCATGACTAGGAGCGGCACGTTGATCCGGCGGGGACCGCTGACTACCGAAGAATTGAAGCTAAGTGCCAAGGGAATGCTGCACTACGCGTACCTGCTCAAAGGAAAGTCCCTGGGGGTGGGGGGGGGCAAGCCACAGCCGCATAACCTAGCCATGCTGAAGTACCTGCTGCGCGGGGGTGACGAGTGGTACGCGCGGCACCTGGTAATGGCCGCCGGGGCGAAGTTGATCCCGCCTGCCAGAGCCGTGCGCGTGCGAGACCGAGACTGGAAGCGCCAGAACGAAGCTAAGTTGTCGATCCACAAGCGCACGCTGGCCCAAAAGATAATCGTCGGCAATCACACTCTGTGCTGGAGCGGGCTCAAGTCGCTGGTCAGGCACGGGATGATCGAGCGCCGGGATGACGCCGACGGCAAGATTTGGCTCAGGATCACCGCCAAGGGGAGAATGAAGTACGGGCCCGTAGCTCAAGCGGATGAGCGCCGCGATCCTAACGCGGAGGCTGGGGGTTCGAGTCCTCCCGGGCCTGCCATCCCCGTGCGGGTAGTACCGCCGAGTCGCTCGCGAGAAGAGGAGCAGCTGAAGTCCATGCTGAAGGCCATGCGCCACGACGAAGATACGGCGGCAAAGAATGGCTAAGACTCCGGTGGTGGAGATGATCTGCCGCGTATGCGGGCTGCGCGTGAAGGGCATCATCGATCGCTGGGGGCGCCTGCGCCCCACCAATCGCGCTCGAACAGATCCAGCGGGCGAGCCCGTGGTGGGCATCTGCGCGCAATGCGAGGAGAAGCAGATGGCTGAGATCAACGAGGAGGTCCGCTTGCATCGAAAGGGGAAAACATCATGACGCTAGTAGTTGGGATCAGAGAGGACCGTACGGGACCAGGTGGCCGGGGTTATAATAAGACTGCGGAGTGCGGTTGCATCATGACTCTGGTATGCAAGCACTTGGGTCTTCCTCAATGGGCCCAATATGGAACTGAGCCCACGAGTTTCAACGCTCTCCGAATGGCGCTCGAATCCCATGGTGCTCCCACAAACTTAAATACGTTTCAGACGCTAGTTGAGACTGTACAGAGAAACCAGGACCACGCGTGGCAACTATTAATTGGGGATGGCGATGCTGATTTAGCCAGGACAGAAATGACACTTGCCATTGAGGCTGCTGCTAAGCTAGGCATCAAGGTCAAATGGCTACCGGGGCGGGATTGGGCCGGCCCGATCAAGCGATTCCTCAAGCGCAAAAGCTAGGGGTGGTAGCGGGGGTCGTTAACCTCACGCGACCCGTTGGCGTGGACCAGGAAGTCCACCTCGGCGATCTGCGCCGTCTGCGGCCGGTCACGCGGCCCCTGGTAGCGAATCTGCACCGGACCCCGCATTTGCCGAGCCCAGCGCTGGGCTGTCTTGGTACACCGCGCGAAGCAGGTGTAGCGGTTACCCTCCTGGCCGGGCAGCTCGATGATCCACGGGCCTGCCACCATCGCTATCGCCGTCCCTCACCCAGGCTGAAGTGGTTGGCGTCGACGTTGCCGAACCTCAGCCCCGCCGTGCACAGCTCGTGCATTGCCTCCCAACGCTTGGCGATTGCCTCCCAGGCCGGGTGATTCCCGTCGGCCACGTAGTCGTCGGCCTCGTGGTCCGCGTCCAGGTCCGCGTAGAGGATCAGGTCCGCCGCCAGGCCCTGGTAGTGGAAGCTGCCTCGGCGGTGGACTCCATCCTCGACCACCAGCCGTAGCACGCCCTGGCGTGCAGCCCGGGGCGTGATCACCCGTACCTCGTCGTACGCTGCTTCCCAGCCCTGCTCGAAGATCCAGAGCACGAGTTGGGAGATCAACCGGCTGAACAGTACCCGGCGCTCGCGCAGTGTCATGGCAGCCGCCCATTATCGTCGCGGAAGATCATCCCGATGCTGCCTGGGCACTGCCCGTAGAAGTCGAGCCCCTCGATGCTCTCGGGCGGGGTACCCACTTCGCCATATCGATCCCCAACCATGTTGCGGACAATCGTGGTAAACGGCACCAGGTGCTCGGCGTGGCGCCCCGCGTGCTTGTCATATCGCTCGCCAAGCGACGCAAGCTCGGCGTAGTGGTGCTCAGAGATCACCTGTATCGCCGTCTCTGGCATGTTGTGGCGTGGGCACCAAAAGGCAATCCACCCCTGCTCGATTTCGTTCAGCTTGCAAATCATGCGCCAGCTGGCAATGAAGAAGTCGCTCTCCACGTGCCATATCCGTTGGCAACCCTGCTGGCGCGCGATCATGGCAGCATAGCCAAATGAACGCCACCAGCCCGGATAGTCAAGATGCGATGGTCGACCCAGGTGAGGCATCAGGTTGACACGGTGGTAATCACCGTCAGGCCATGAGATTGACTCTTCTACTCCGTCGCCGATCACCGCTAGTTCTACCTCGCATGGGTAGGGCAGGCGCGCGTGGTGGTCGATCCAGCGCCCCGCGCGCGACTGCATGTGCTCGGCGCTGTCGGACCAGGTAGTGCTGAACAGCAGGGTCTTCATGACTTGACGTGGAGCATGTGGTAGGCGACAGCGTTGCCCAGGAAACGAAAGCGGAATCCAAGGTCAACCATGCGAAGTACCAGGTATAAGTCGCTGGCGATGCCGCTTAGTCCCTCGGTGTAGCGACCGACGACGTGGTGCCAATCATCGTGGTGGATGGCCCCGCAGAAGAAGAATGGCACCGCGCGGGCGTGCCCCGTATACATCTCCACGGGCTCAGATCCAACCGTGAGAGCTGGTGGCGGGATTGCCGTACCTTGACCACCAGCTGGGTGCCACTCGGTGCGGCTGACATATCCCCGCTCGGCTTTGGCGCCCGTCCACTCGAAGTCCATTCCCCGCCACCCCGCCTGTACCGCAGCAGCAACGGCGGGCAACTGATGGGGCTGTCCGTTGAGCACGGTGGCGAAGGCCACGGTGCCGCGCTCGACCGCCGCCGCGAGTTCGGTTGCTACCGGAGTCAGATGGATTACCTCGGCCGACTGTTGGATGAGTACGTCGCCTTGGCCGAGGCCCATCATCAGGTTGAATACCGGCGCTGGGTCATCCCGGTACCCGCCAGCCCGCTCAATTCGGTGAGATCGAGCCCATGGGTAGTTACCCATGATGGCGGGCGTGTCATCCGTCGACGCGTCATCGACCACCACTACCTCGGTATTTGAGTATCCTTGGCCGTGAATCGACTCCAGCGCCTTGGCCAACAGCTCCGCGCGATTCCTGGTGGAGATGAGGATGGAGATCATCGGGCTCCTGCCATGGCCTGGATCAGTTCAGCGTATGGGATCAGGTCCTCAACCGGCTTGCCAGTAGGTTCTGGCCAGATGTCGGGCGGTACGTTCTCGGGCGGGAAGACGTCGTTGGGCACGCGCCGGCAGGCACAGTGTTCCTCGTTGATGATGTAGCTTCCCGGAACCCGCGCCTGCGCCCACAGCTGCTCACGATCCATTAGGTGCACGCCCACCTTGACCATCATCTTGAGGTAGTCCCAGTATCCGTAGTGGATGACCTCGATAGGGGCTTGGCCGATAGTGTTAATCGTGATCGGGTACAGGCGCCCGTGCACCTCCGTGGCCACGCTTAATCGTATACCCGGGACTACACGCCAGAGGCGCGTGAACCAGCCGTAGGTCCAGTAATTCCACGGCGTGCCAGGCGGCGTATCAAAGAAGCTATCGACGCGTGCGTACGTCTGGCTGCGCCACAGGTTTACTTCATGGAAAGCGTACGCATCAAACGACGGCGGGGCGGCGGCGGCTAGTTCCCGTAATCCACCCGCCGTACCCCTGCGATCCAGAATCTCGTCGCAGTCGATCCACATCAGCCAGTCAGGACCCAAGCTCAGCGAGTAGTCGAGGATTTGTTGCTTGTGTTGCTGCTCCTCCATCACATTATTGGTGCCCCCGATGATAATGTGCGGCGTATAGCGCTGGGCTACCTCCACGCTGTCGTCGGTCGAACCGTCGTCGTAGATCACAATATCGTCGGCCCACTGGCGGCAGTTGTTCAAGCATCGTTCGAGATTGCCCTTTTCCACCTCGTTGAACATGCATATCTGGGCGATAATTTTCATGTAGCCGCGACCATCGGTAGCCGCCCGACTAGCAGGCGACGAATAGCATCGGGTATGGCCCCGCGCATGGTCATCACGCTCTCGTTCGTCATCGCCTGGTTGTAGTTCTGATTCTTGCCTCCATACCAGTGGATACCACAGCATCCCACCGGGATCGGGGGCCAGTTATCGCGCTCGAACATCCAGTCGTGCCAAAGATCCCAAGAGGCTTGGAGTGCCCAGGGATAGACGATGCACTCCGGGAGTAGGGCCTTTGGCTCGGGAATCTGGTCCCACGGAGGAAACAGCATGGCACCGCAGCTCTGGTAGACGTACGGGTCGTACCGCAGGAGGGCCTGGCGGTACATGTGATCCCAGAAGTCGCAGGGCTGGCCCTGGAGGAATCCGATCGGGGTGTAGCCGGCGAGCGGATAGCCGGTACAGATGACCATGTGGATGGGGTGGGTTATTGGAGGCAGCCGGTGGGTGAAAACGATGTCCATGTCGGCGACCGTGCCGCCGTGCTTGGCTAGAGCCCACCACGCCAACATGTCGCTGGTCTGGATGTCGGGTGCCTGGAGCTTTGCAATTTCCGGGGCAATATCCTCAAGCCACAGCACCGTGACCTTGGATGGTAGCTCGTTCATCCAGTTGCGCCCGCAGGCGTCGTAGTGGAAATCCTGGCGCTCCTGCCACTGCACGGTCAGCTTGGACACGGGTCGCCGCCGCACTAGGACCACGTTATCATGGAAATGGCAGGCGCTCTCTAGCGTCACCCAACGGAGGAAGGTCAGGTGGTTATTCCCCCAAAAGAACCAGAGGCTCATCGCTTCCTCATGATCCCCTGAATTGCCGGATCAGCCCACTCGACCCGCTTCGCCTGGTAGCCAGACCACTCCAGGTCATCGATTGTCCATCCCGAGCGATGCTCCTGCAAGGCGTTGAACTGGTACCCCAGCGCTGGATTATTTTTGGCAATCAAGCGGCACGACTCCTCGGCAGTCTGCGCTGTATACCCGTCTGGTGTGTAGACCACGGCGACTACCCCTGCGATCCTAGCCATTTCGGCAAGGAGTAACAGTCCGTCGTGGCGCTCCAGATGTTCGAGGAGGTCGATGGCCATGACCATGTCATAGGATGCGGGCGCTTGTTTGTGACACCAGTCGAGAGCCATCGCGATCTCATACTGTGCCCCGGAATCAACGGCTAGCTCGACGTAGGCGGAAAAGGGCTCAACTCCGAGGCGATGGGGCACATGGGGTACGAGTTCGGCTAGCTGCTCTCCGAGCATGCAGCCAAGCTCGACGGCAGATTGACATCCATGGGCGGCATCAATCAGCATCGCCGTCAGCTGCGGATTCATCGGCCACCGCAAATCCAAAGGCTGATGCCAGTATTGGCCGCGATGATGCTGGCGGACACGTTCAGCGATGCACGCCGGAACGCGGCCAACGCGTCGGATTTGCTCCAGGCGATTGAATCCTCCCCGCCCGCAAAATGCTCAGCCGTGCGCTGCCCATGAAGGAATTGGATAGCGCAATGCCCATTAGCGGACAGGACGCGCGCTATTTCGTCGATGTAGCGCAGCACTCCATCTACTGGCATGTGCTGGAACGCGGAGACCGAATAGACGAGGTCAACGCTCCCAGCAGCCAATGGTAGTTCCTTGCCATCCGTGAGCAAGAACTGTGCGCCAGTGATTCTGCCGAGCAGCTTTCTACCCATCGCGAGCGGTACTGGGTGGACGTCGATGCCGATCAGTTCTTCTACGTGGCCGATGATCGGCGCCATGAATCGACCATAGCCGCAGCCGATATCTACTGCTCGAATTACCGGCAAGAGGCCAGCGATTGGCAGTGGAACCTCGCTCTCCAGGGTATAGGTGCAATACTGCTCGCGCTGGTCAAAATACCCGCCGTCGTGCAGTTCGCGCCATGCCAAGACATTGGATGCCTGATCGACCATGATTACCGCCGTCTGATGTGGGCGAAGTACCAGTAGCAGTCGAACTGGCGCCCATGGCGATGCTCGTACGATTCAGGTGGCAATGCCGGGAAGGTAAACCGTGTGGGCGTGATCGTCGCCTCGCATCCATGACCTAGCTCGTCGGCGATCATCTCCTGGGCATATTCTGGCGTTCGACACATGGCACCGTCGAACCCATCTGGGATCTTTGAACCCCGGTAGTTCTCCATTTCGGGCACGTAACCACCTTCCAGCTGCAACGAAAAGATACCACCTGGGCGGAGCGCGCGGCCAACTTCTCGGATCTGCCGGCGCAAGTCGGAATCAGTCATATGCTGGGCCGTGAGATGTGATATCGCCAACTCATACTCTGCCGTGGGCAGCATGACGATTTCATCGGCTATGTAGAATCTCCGCATCCATTCCCTGACCGCCTGCTCGGCCGCGTCCGCCACGTCCAGGCAATCCACCGTGCAACCCAACTCGGCCAGATAGCGAGCCATATTGCCCAGTCCGACACCGACGTCAAGCACTACCATCCCGGTCTGTGGGCTTATCGAGTGCTGGGCCAGCGTGGTTGGAGCATTGGAGCCGGTAAGAGCCTCGATGGCTTCCTTCTCGCTAGCGGCGGCGGCCAGGTGGATCGCGTTCCAATGCGGGCGCCGTGGCTCCATCCTCAGACAAAGTTTCCATGCATCACCGGCAACTCGTCGATGATGCGGTTGATGTCCCTGTTCTTGTCGTTAAACTGACACCTCGGACAGCCCCTGGCGTCAAAGTGCGCGAAGTCGCCGCGCTTCTTATCTGAGCGCCATAGATCAGCGAAGCGCTGGTTCTTGAGCGACCCCACCGTTCCGCGATCGGTGTACGACAAAACACAGCATCGGTAGAGATTCAGGTCGGCACCGATGTAGGTGGTGAAGTTCTGGTATCCACAGCGCGAGTATTCCGGTGACTGCTGCTCAAGATCGGCCAGGCGCGTGCCGAAGTTGTTGATCACCTGGAATCCGTCGCCGGATAATGTCTCGGCGCGCTTGCATAGATTAACCGCCTCGGCGTGGAAGTCGTGGAAGTACGCGGCGTCGTCGGGCTGGAACAGCGCCGAGATCCGCAGGTTGTCTACGCCCAATGACCGCGCCAGGGAAGCGCAGTCGACGACCTCGCGCCAGTTGTCCTTGTGTACCACGAAGCCTACCCCGATGGTGAGCGGAGCGTTGGCTGCGTTGCGGCGCCTTACTAGCTCGGTGACGTTCGCTAGCATGCGGTCCCAATGCCCAGCTGGCACCCGGCGGCTATGGACGTAGGTCTCCTGGTTCCCGGCGTCGATCGAGATCCGCGTCCACAGCGAGCGCAGTACCTGGTCGAGCGCTGTATTGAGCTTGACGGCGTTGGTGACCAGCGATGTCTCCAGGCCCAATGCCTGCGCTACGCCCATGATCTCGCCGCAGCGTGGGTGGGCAGTGGGCTCGCCTCCGCCGGTAAACTGCACTGCCTTGCCCCCCAGGGCCTTGAAGTCCTCCAAAATCTCGACGGCTTTCTCGAACGGGATCATCCGGTTGGGGTTGTGGTTGCGAGTACCATCGGCCTCCACTACCGCGAACTTCTCGGTGTAGTTCTCCATCCGATAGGCGCACCACGGGCAATCCTGGTTGCAAAGATCCGAGATGATGAAGTGCAGGTGCACGGGGGCGGGCTGATCTCCAGAACGAATGGCAAGCAAGCGATCCATGTGGAGAATTGCCTTGTTGCTGGCGTACGGGTTCACCGCTCAATCTGAATCCTCTCTCTGCGGCTAGAGTTCAATCATGGGCAGTTCAACCATTCTTGGACCACCCGGTAGGTTAGAGCTGTTGTGGCCGGTCTCGACTACGGCCAGCTCGTGACACTGGAGAACACTGTATCCAAACCGCGTCGCCAATTGGCCAGCCCAGTGGCTTTCATCGGCATAGTGCTTCTGGTTTGGTGGCATGGCAATTAGCTCTCCATCAACCACCCGGCGATGGTAGAGCTGGCAACTTGCCGTGCGGCAAGGGCCGGGCGGTAGCACCAGCCAGTGGATACCACCGTTGATGATTGGAAATACGCCGACGCTTTCACCGGTAATCATCCTGGCTAGTGTCTCGATCGCGTCTGGCACGTAGTAATCATCGTCATCCAAGTAAAGGATGTATTTTCCTGTGGCTTCCTTTACTGCGGCATTACGACACGTAGCACCGCAATCGTTGTGCCTGGTGGGGCAGCGGAGAATGCGCCGACGCGGAGACGGCCAGCGGAAGCGCAATGCATCCGTCTCCGCTGGCGTTCCGATGCCATCGACGATCACGATGTGCTCGTAGTCGTCTGACGTCTGCGCATCAACGCTGGCCATGGTTCGGTCAGCCGTGATCCTCAATATGGTCGGCGTAATAATTGAGAACTTCAACTACTTCTTCTTGGTCGCCGCCTCGCCGTTGAGCTTGGTCTCGATGGTATCGATCTTGGTCATTAGCTTGGCATTGGAACGCCGCAAGCCAAATGGCACCAGAATCGCCGCCGCCGCCGCCAGTATGGTCCCGATAGATTTCAAGGGATCACCAAGATGCTCCCCGGGACCAGGGGGGTCATAGGTCAGGAGGAACGCTCCGACCGCCCCAAAGACCGATCCCAGCCTCGTCATCCAGCCCATGTTTCCCACTGCTAGCTTCCACCCTTCTCTGCGGCTTTCGAACTTGGAGGATCACCGAGGTAGTACCCCACGGCTAGCCGTAGCGTCTGGTCCCAGTCGTAGACCTGGTGTTCCTCCGCCGTGAGGACATCAAGCCAATGGAGCGAGACCTCGCCGTAGAGGTTATCGAAGGCCGCTTCTCCGGCAACGAGCACCCCGAATGAGAAGCGATCAACATCGGACGGTCGATTGAGTGTCAGCAGACCGGAGGCCGTAACCTCGATTCCACCGACGTCGATCGTCTTGAACATGCCCGCCCCACCACCAACCGTGAGGTCCCACGGGTACACGTTATCCTCTTTGTTGGCGAGGATGTCATGTATGTCGGCGTGGACGTTAAAGCAGACCGGTGCCCGGGTAACGTCCGCACCGATCGTAACTCCAGTTGACCACCGCTCGATGTCGGAGAGCCGATCGCCAGTGAGCCCGAGGTACGGGTATACATCTGCTGCTGCTACTGGCAGGGCGAGGAAGATGCTCAGCAGCGCAAGAGTAGCCGCTGCTGCCCCTGCGCCCTTCTTGGTCTTGCTCTTGTCCTCGCCGCCTTTACTCTTCTTGGGTTTCTTGGGGTTCTTTCGTACCGGTTTGTTCGGAGCCTTTGGCATCGCTCGTTTCCTTTTCTTGGTTACAGTGACTCGATGGTCACATTCCTGACCGTGAGACCGAAATCAGCACGTGGGGCAGTCGCGCTGTTATCAACGTTACCAAAACCTGACCAGTTCCAGTAGACATTGAAGTCCTTAGCATCGGCGTCCACGTGGCTGAACCCACGGATGCCCACGCCCACGTATTCCACCGTGCCGAACACTTTGCCCTCAGCTGGAACATAAGTCGCCGTGACGATTGTCGTACGCCATTGATCGGCCACGTAGGCACCGGCCAAACGCGTGTTCAGCCGTATGTCCATGACCAAGGGGCCGTCCTTGTATCCCTGGACCACGGCGTCAAAGCCGTCAGGCCCCTGGCGGGAGAAGTCCACCCGGACGTTGCGCTCGACCCACTCCTCCCGCGTGCGCCCCGTGCCAGAGGCAGCCCACAGGCCACCGAGGTGCTGCCCGGGAGCCACGGTGTTGGTGAGCCAGCTGCGGTCGAACATTGAGTCCCAGCGGAACTTGATCGTGCGCTTGTCCAGGCGCGGGGGCCGGTGGAGGCAGTTGGCGTTGTGGTTCATCTGGCCCTCGTCGCCGATGCCCCGGAAGTTGGCCAACTCGTCCACGCACCAGCCCTTCCAGAATCCCGAGGTGACGCATTTGCTGTTGAGATATTGGCAATCTCCACTATCTCCGCAATCTCCCCCGGTAGGTTGGGTGGGTGGCTCCTCGGGCGGCTCCTCCGGTGGTACTTCACCAGGGGGCGTAGTCGTGGCCGCATCTAGCGCCACCTTGAGGGCGACGTAGGTCCCGTCTTCCAGCTTGACGTATCTCATCGAACCACCTCCCTTTCAATGCGCAGCAGCGTCGCGTTGGCCGCGTTGATCCGCTCCTCTAGGCGCACGATGGCCTGACCGTCGATTCGTACCAGCGCCTCCAGTATCTCGACTCGGCGCATGGCCTCGACGTGCATCGTCTTGGCATCCTCCGTGGCGTCGTCGTACATCATCTTGGCGCCAGTGCCTATCGCTGTGATGAGCAACCCGACGACCAACCTTTCGATCCACTTCTCATTTGACAACTGCCTTCTCTACCCTTCCGAGTCGGACCTCCATCGTATCTACCCGCAGTTCGAGCTTCTTCGTACGCAAGGAATCAACCATGATCACTGACTCAATCTTCGAGATGGTGGTCATGGCCTTCTTCCCCCGCTGCTGGTAGCGAAACGTTACGATGCCATACGCCATAAACATCATGGCTAACCCAGTTATCATCCATCGTACGTATCCGTTCTTAAGCATAGAGCGACAGTGGTCCTTCCAGGTAGACCGTAGCCCGGCAGATCGCCCGCTCGATCGGCTTGGTCGGGCCCCCGGTCGTGATCGGCGTTACCACCACACCGATCCAGGTCGAAGCCGTGATCCCGGTTAGGTCTACCCCGATCTCGTTCCAGTCACCACCACAGATGTTATCCCCCAAGTCCGCCTCAAGGTCAAGAGTCGTGGTGCTGACGAAGTTATTGATGGTATAGGCGACGGTCAGGGAGATGCTAGCGCTGAGGTCATCCGCCTCGACCCGGATCACCATCCGCGTCCACACGTGGTAGGCCGGGTTGTACGGGTAGCGGGCGATGACGAATGTGCGCGGCACCTCGAACTGCCCCGGCAGCGTGGTCATGGTGAATACCGTGGCGATCTGGCCGATGAGCAGCCGATTAGTTACGTTATCGAGGCTCTGCTCGGTCAGGGTGCGATTTACGGTGAGCAGGTCAGAATGGTAGAGGTGGCGCGCAGGCATCGCTAGAAGGGCGGGAAGGACGAATGGTAGAGGATGCCGGCGCCCCAGTTTAGGCTTATCTGCTCGATAGACGTTTGAACACCGCCGACTGGGTTATTTACTCGCAGCCGCGACCCGATCCACGTAGGGGCGATCAAACTGGAAAGGTCAACGGTGATTTCACCACCGTTATGGAGGCCAAGGCTCCAGAGGTCCAGGTTCTGTGGGGCCCCCAAGATCAGGTTCCACGAAGCGCCATCGTTAATGGTGTATTCCCAAAACGCGCTGGTGCCCGAGACATTGAAATGCCCCACGATCAGCAGGCGGTCGTAGGGATTTTTGGCGGGATCGTAGTAGAAGCGGAAGAAGACCAGGTACTGCGGGCTTAATTCGTGGAATTCATCTACCGTGCCATCTAGGTTGGCGAAGGTGAGGTGGCCGCAGTTGTTGCCAATCATCCGAGCCATCCGCAGGTCCTGCCGGACCAAGCGGTTGACCTTGGCCGAGAAGACGATCTGGCCCTGGTCAGTATCGAAGTTGACGATCTCTTGCGCCATCACCCAATCACCGGCAACGTGGAGTTCTCAAGCCAGGCTCCAGCCGAGAAGATGCGCACCCCGTCTTCCGATGAGGTCGGGGAGCTGTCGTTGGCTGGAGTCACGGTCAGAGTCAGCCGCACGCTGATCCAGTTGTTGACCACGTCAGAGATATTCAAGACGAACTTCCCTGCGCTGGCACCAAACCATGATCCCAGGGAGCCGTCAAGGGTAAATGGTATCCAGCTGAAATCGTTTTTGTTGTAAGCCCACTCATGGCTGCCGCCAAACTCGTTCCGAATCTCGCCGTGAACTACCAGCTGGTCCAAGTCGATGATGCTGTTGCGGAAGAACCGCGCGATGATCAGGCTGCGCACCGTGGGCAAGCTGGGATCGATTCCCACGCCGCCAGTGGTGTAGAGGTGACCGTACTCCATGCTGATGAAGCCTTGGTGGCGGCCCACGACCCAATCCTGGGTGGTGATGCGATCCAGGCCGGCGATCGCCGGGTCCAGGGTATTGTCCGGCCGCCGCCCAGTCAGAATCGGCTCCTGGTACACGGCCATGGGGACCTCGGCAGCCATCAGAAGTACACCCAGCAGTCATCGGCGAAGTGCTCGGGCACGTAGAAGCCAAACCCGCAGCCGGTGAGCGACTGGAGGAAGCGGTCGGTGGTGATGCCGTCGACGTCGATCTCTGGCAGCGGGACCATGCGCTTGCGCAGCTCCACTAGCTCCACGAATTGCTCCCGGAACGGCAGCAGGCTCTGGACGAAGGCGAAGTTGGCTAGAGTCAGACCATAGCGCTGGGCCTTGAGCTTAACTGTGAACAGCTCCTGCGGCAGCGACCAGCGGTTGTAGAACTGCTGGGCGATCTGCTCGACGATCGTGTCCTGCACCGCCGCGAAGCCCCGGAACTCCACCGTCGAGGGCGCCGGCTGGCGCACGCCGAAGCGTTGGAGGCTGGTGTTGTCCTGGTCGGTGCGGGGCCAGCTCAGCCCATTGTCGAATACCCGCGTATTCTGGTTGTATGCGAAGCTGAACCGGAACTCGTTGTAGATTGGGATCTCCTCGGTAGTGAGGTCGATCAGGTCGTCCCAGTGGCAGAATGACTCCAGGGTGCTGCGATCCTCGCGCCGAGGGATGAAAGTGATGATCGAGATGCGCCCGTCGGGTAGCGGAAACGTGGTGGCCGAAAGATGGCGGCTCAGGGCTGACAGCTCGTGGAGGACCGTTTGCTCGCTATCCTGGATGTACGTGATCTCGACGTTGATCGGCAGGCCGATCAGGCTGTCGAATGCTACGTTGTCGATCTCAGTGGCGCTATTGAGGTTCCCCCCCTCGGGCGAGATGAGCAGGTCCTTGATCACTTCGCTGATGGCCCCGGTGCTACGCCACACCGTTTGGATCTTGGTGACGTTGGGGGCGCCCCACGGCACGCTCGTGGTCCAGTTCGAGGGCTGGATCGTGATTCGCCCGCTATCGCTGGTCCACGGCGACGAACGGCTGCCAGTCCCGTCGTTGCCGGTGAGCGAGCCCTTGGCGGTGAACTGGTCGGAGTTCAGGAAGGTGAACGTCCACTCCTCGATCCGTGCTCCTTCATTGAGCGTGAGGCCGTTGATGAAGTTGCCAGTGGGCGGGGTGTTGCCCCCGGTATCCACAATGCGACCCGTGGCGTTGGCCCCCAGCGGCTTATCGAGCAGGCGCTTGAACGGGTTGCCCAAGCGCCAGGTTGTGTGGCCCAGGTCCTCCGAGACCGTCAGCAGCTCTCCCATGTAGATGGTGTTGATGGTGCCCAGGATGTTATCCAGCAGGCGAATCTGCACCCGTACCTTGAAGTAGTCGCGCTCGAACAAGAAGCTGTTGGCGTTGCGCGGGTCCAATTCGCCGCGCTTGTCGTTGAACACCAGGTCCACATCCTGGGCCCGATACTCCCGCAGCAGATAGTCCTTGGAGTCTCGGAGTGGGCGCATGTCGGCCAGCTCGTCCGAGATGATTACGCCGCCGTAGGTCGTCGTATTAAGAGGGTCGAAGATCACGTCCAGGCAATAGTCGGGCGGACAGGGACCGGTGAACAGAAGCCCCTCTTCAGGTGCAACGGGAATACTTGCCGATGCCGGCAGAACGAAACCCTGCAATGCTCCTCGGTCGAGTACTCCAAGGAGAGAGTTGGAATCATCGGCAGTATCC
>Ga0184627_10000511_pt1 | contig 15040 bp, 8 predicted proteins | sample PLM3_127_b1_FD_133150 | JGI IMG/M metagenome (GOLD analysis project Ga0184627, IMG submission 133150) | Groundwater sediment microbial communities from an aquifer in East River, Colorado, USA - PLM3_127_b1 | ecosystem: Environmental > Terrestrial > Soil > Riparian zone | place: USA: East River...
CGAGCCCGAAGATGCGCGTTTCATACGAATAGCCCCACCCGAGCCGTTCCGCGGCTGCGGCGAGAGTGGCGAGCTTGATATTGGACGCGGGCAGGAACAGTTTGCGCGGGTTGAGCGCGTACAGCGTGTCGTTCGTTGCCAGCGACTTCACCAGCACGCCCCAGGTGGCCCGCTCGGAGGTCGGCGCAAGCAGACGGTTGATGTCCCGTTGCAGCTCGTTGACACTGTTGCGGTACTGGATTGTGTTCCGGCGCTGGCGCGCCCCAGCGGGCGCTGGAGCGGCGGCGGCCAACACCGCCTGGGGAGCCGTGGTACACCCCGCGACGAGCAGTGCCGCGACGATCGCGGCCGCGATCATTTCAATAGCTCGTCGAGCGTCTTGTTGGCTTCGGCGAACTTTTCGGCTTCGATCTTCGCGGCGCCGGGCTGGCCGGCGACCAGGGCGTGCACGTCAGCGCCACTCTTCCCGAAGCTCACGCGCTCTTCTTTCTTGCCGTCTTCGAATGTGACGAGCACGGCGAGGGCCGGCGAGTCGAGGCCGGTCTTGGCGGTGGAGGGGGCGAAGGCCGTCGCGCGCATGTCCGCGAGCCCGGCCAGCAAGCTTTCAACCTTGCTTCTGTCGGCGTCCACCGGATTTGGACTGACGCGGCGCCAGCCGTCCGGGACCTCTTCACTCTTACCTTTGACCCGCTCGAGAATCATCGTCTGACCGTTGCGCGTGAATTCGGCCCGAGTGGCATTGAACGCGCGGAACTCGAACACGTCTTTGCGGCGATAGTCTTCGGCGCCCTTTCTCGCAGCGTCGGCCAGAGTGCTGTCGACTGTGACGACGAGTGGCTTCGATGTATCGCGCGCATAGACGGTGTCGGGACCGGCCTTGCCACCGAGCGCCAGAGTGGCGCGGGCGCTTCCGAGGTGGACGGTCACGGTGACCTCCGGCCGATCCAGGCCATATTTCTTCAGATCGGCGGGCGTGGCGCTATCGGCGGCGACAGATTTCATCTGTGCCGTCTCCACGCTACCCACCAGCGCCTCCACCAAGCCGGGATCGGCCCGGGCTTCCAGCGGTTTGATCAGCTTCCACTCGCCGCCCGCTTTCGCGAACTGAAGCGGTTGGCGTGCGGCGCCAACCGCGACCTCCACACCGTCGACCTTCTCGCGGTCAATCTTGATGACTGACTTGTCACGGAAATCGAATGTGGACTTGTTGAGCGAAGAGTTTTGGTTCTCCGCGACCAGGAAGACCCGTTTCTCGTCGTTGCGCCGGGCGTACATGCTGGCGCCGGTCGGCGTCTTGGCGCCGACAAGCAGGCGGCCCGAAGCTTTGCCTCCGCTTGCCTTGAAGTCGATTTCGATGCGCGGCGTCTCGAGGCCGTAGTCCTTGACGTCGGCGGGGTTTTCGTCGACGACTCGCTCGATTTCCAGGGCGCTCAGCGCACTCGTGACGCTCGAGGCGTCGGCCTCCGAACCGGTTGTGGCCATCGGCGCGACGACTGTCCACGCCCCCGACATCTTTTTGAGGGTCGTCACGTCGCCCGACTCGGCCTTCACCGTCAGCTCTTCGATCTGGTCGGCTTGCACCGAGGCAAAGACCTTCTCCAGCTTCGACCCGGCATCCTGCGCCGGCTGCTTCCAGGTGACGAAATAGATGTAGGCGCCCAGCCCAATCAGGACCACGAGCAGAGCAATTGTCGATCGTAGGCCACGCATTCAGCGTCTCCGCCACCACCGCATGATGCCCGCGCTGAAAATGAAGCCGGGAATGATTGCGAGCGCGAGCCAGTTGATCCGCAGTTGCTGCGCTGCCGTCAACGTGATCCGGCGGTCCGCGGCTTCCTTCGGCCGGACCGAGATCAGATTTTCCTGCTGCGACAGCCATCCCACCGTGTTCATGAACAGGTCGACGTTGCCCGCGACGCCGGCCGCGGCATTGGACGCGAAGTCCGAGTCGCCGAAGACGACGACCCGGGTTTCCGGCTTGGGCGCGTCAGGCTGGGCGGGCGCGCTCGGGTCTGACTGGCCGACCGGCGCCGACACGGCCGCGGCGATGGCGACGGGGCCCAGCTTGTCGCCGCCAGACTCTTCCATCTTGACGGGCCGCCCTTGGAGCACGCTCTTGAGGTCGTTCTCGGCCCAGCTGCTGCGGCCGGTCTCGACGATCGCCTGAGCGGTGCGCCCGCCGGCTCCGCCGCTCGCCGGTGTGACCGATCGCGCCAGCGGGTACGCCGTCATGACGTTAAACCGCTGCGTGATCGCGTGCGGTGGGTAACTGACCGCGACGGGCACCTCCTCGGATGCGCCAAAGAGCCGCCCCATGCCGCTGACGTCCAGAATCGCGTCGTTGCCGACCTCGATGCCCCACTCGCGGGCGAGCGCCACCAGGTTGGTGAGGGGCGGGCTGTCGGGTTTCTGCGGCGGATCGAGTGCCAGCAGAAGCTTGCCGCCGTTCGAAAGATATTTTTTCAGCGCATCGATTTCCTGAGGGAAGAAATCGATCGCGGGGCCGGCGACGATCACGACCGCCGCATCGGCCGGAACGTCGCCCCGCTGAGCGATGGGGAGCGGCTCGATCAGGTAGTTCTCGCGCTTGAGCGCGTCGGCAATGGTGTTATAACCCGCACGCTCCGACGACGCCGTGTCCTTCTCGCCGTGGCCCTGCGCGAAGTACACCTTCCTCTGCTGGCCCGACACTACTTTGATGATGCCGTTCGTGATGTCCTGCTCCGTATCGGTCGTCGCGCGCTCGGTGCGGCCCTTGTAGTTCAAGACAATCGTTCCGTACTGCTGGACGGCATGCTGCTGCGCGACTGTCGGCTTTCGGTCCGGATCGACGTACTCGGTTTTTACCTGTTTCGAGCCGCTCTCGTACTCCCGCAGTCGATCGCGGAATCGCTGAAATTCGGTCTCGCGGTCGAACACCAGGATCTCGAGCGGTGCATCCAGCTTGGCCAGGATGTTCCGGCTCTGATCGGACAGCGTGTACTGCTTCGCGGCCGTCAGGTCCCAGCGCTTGCTCTGCTGCTTGGCGATGTAGTTGATCGCCACCAGGATGGCGAGCACGATCAATACGCCCGTGGCCGCCAGAGTGCCCTGGCGCGTCTGCCGTCTCGAGAACATGCGCGCGATCTCGCGCCACTGGCTGATCGTGTAAACGACCATGCACGCCAGCCCCGCCCACGCCAGGTAAAACGCGTAGCGGTTCTGACTGGGAAGACCGATGCGGATCGCGACGGCTGCAAAAACGAACGCCGTCCCTAGCCACCCGATGATGTTGAAGATTCGAGTTGCCATTAGCCGCGCCACCGTTCGCTGTCGACCGACTTGGCGGTCAGAAAGAGCCCGAATGTAATGAAGCTCAGGTAATACGCGAGGTGCGTCGTGTCGATGACACCCTTCGAGAAGTCGTCAAAGTGATCGATGAGCGACAAATAGGTGGCGAGCGTCCCCATGGTGCCGGTCGAGAAGCTGCTGAGCCAGCTGATGACCCACAGAAACAGCGCCAATCCAAACGTCACGACGCCCGCGACAACCTGATTTCTGGTCAGACTCGACACGAACAGCCCCATCGCAATGAAGCAGCTTCCGAGCAGCACCAGACCCAGGTAGGCAGTCACCAGCGGCTTCCATTCAGGGCTGCCGTAGATGAACAGAATCGCGATGTGGATCAGCGTGACGGCCAGCATGGCGGCATAGAGCGCCAACGCACCGAGAAACTTGCCCATGATGATCTGAAAGTCGGTCAGGGGCGAGGTGAGGAGCAGCTCGATCGTCCCCGACCGCTTCTCTTCCGAATAGGTGCGCATCGTCACCATCGGCAGCACGAAGAGCACGATGACGGTCACGTTCTGCAGCATCGGCCGGAGCATCATCTCGTTGATGTTGACCGACTGGCCGCCGCCCGCCATCGCCTGCAGGCTGACCCGCATGAAGTACTGGAGCATGATGAAGTAGAAGAATCCGTACAGCAGCGCGAACACGCCGATCACGATGTAGGCGATCGGCGACGCGAAATACGACTTCAACTCCTTCTGGGCAATCGCCACGATATTACTCATTGGCGGTCTCTCCTGCAGGCGCCGTTGGCGCTTCTTCGGTGGTGAGCGAGAGGAAGACGTCCTCGAGGCTCATGCGCATCGGCCGCAGCTCGAGGAGTCCCCAGCCGCTGGCCACCACGGCGCGCGCGAGCTCGCGCCGGACGTCGTGGCCGCTCGCGCTGTCGATTTCGTACCCGACGACACCGTCGCGGCGATCGGCCTCGACCACGCGCGTGACGCCGGGCACGCGGCCGAGCGCGGGACCGACGTCGGCCCCGCTCGCATCCATCTGGATGTACATCGTCTCGGAACCGCGTAGCCGGGCCGTGAGGTTGTCGGGCGTATCGACCGCCACGACCCGTCCCTTGTTGATGATGACCACACGGTGGCAGGTCTGCGAAACTTCGGGGAGGATGTGCGTGCTCAGGATGATGGTGTGATCACCCCCCAGGCTGGTGATCAACTGGCGCGTCTCGATGATTTGTTTGGGATCCAACCCCGCGGTCGGCTCGTCTAGAATCAGCACGTCCGGGTTGTGGATGAGCGCCTGCGACAGGCCTACGCGCTGCCGGTAGCCTTTCGACAACCGGGAGCAGAGCCGGTCTCGCATGTCGGCAATTCGGGTGCGTTCCATCACCGATTGCACCCGCTGGCGACGCTCGGCCGAAGGGACCCCCTTGATTTTGGAGACGAAGGAGAGATACTCGAACACCGTCATGTCGGGATAGAGCGGTGGTGTTTCCGGCAGATAGCCGGTGCGGCGCTTCGCCTCGATCGGCTGTTCGGATACATCGAATCCGGCGACGATGGCCTTGCCCTCCGTTGCCGGCATATACCCGGTGAGGACCCGCATCGTAGTTGTCTTGCCGGCGCCGTTCGGGCCGAGAAAACCGAGAATTTCGCCGCGCTCGACGCGGAAGCTCACGTCCTGCACGGCCGTCACCGGGCCGTAGCGTTTTGTGAGGTTCTGGACCTCAATCACGGGGAGCTCCTAGGTGTCCGAGTCCACGGGTGCCGCCGTATCTGGGCAGCGCCAACCAAAAATGCTATCCGAATCGTGAAAAAATGTGTAGATGGGTCCGTCTCCGCTGGAATCTCCGGGTTCCGCTGCGGCGAGACCCTGCCGAAGCATAGCGTAAGCGGGTCCCGAAACCTCGCCGAAGCATAGCGTAGGGTCCAATCTGGACTCGCCTGGAGGACTGGTTCATGTCTATAGACGTCGGTTCGACAGCTCCGGACTTCACCTTGCCCAACCAGGATCGCGAGCCGGTGACGCTCAGCGCCCGGCGCGGCCGTCCCGTGGTGCTCGCATTTTTTCCCGCGGCGTTCAGCTCTGTGTGCACCAAGGAGCTCTGCACCTTCCGCGACAAGCTGTCGCCGCTGAACCTGGACGCCCAGGTGTATGGCATCAGCGTTGATACGTTTTTCACGTTGAAGGCGTTTCAGAACGATCAACAGCTGACGTTTCCTCTCCTGTGCGACTTCAACAAGCAGGTCATTCGCGACTACGGCGTGTTCAACGAGGATATGATCGGCCTGAAGGGTATCGCCAAGCGCGCCGTCTTCGTGATCGACAAGGACGGCATCGTACGACACAGAGAGGTGCTCGCCGACGCCCGGAGCGAGCCGGATTACGAAAAGGTATTTTCGGCGCTGGATAAGCTGGCGTAACCACCTCATCTGGCGGCACCGGCGCGGGTTCGTGCCCCTTCGTCCGGTTATCAGCTAACTCGACTGGTCCAAGGGCGGCGGAGAGCGCCGAGGGTCACAGCTCGCGAGGTGACCGGATCGGCGCTATACTTGAACATATGAGCATCTATTCATACGTTCGAGGCGCCGCCCATGGCGGCTAGCCGACCACTGGGCGCACCCGAGCCGGCGGACGCGTGCGCCGTCTTTCACCTCGATTCACGCAAGGTATCCGCGCTCCGAAAAGCGATGCTCGGGATCCCGTCGGTCGCGGCGTTGGCCGAGACCTTCAAGGTCCTCGGCGACGTGACCCGCGTGCGGATCCTCGATGCGCTGTCGCGGTCGGAGCTCTGCGTCTGCGACATCGCGCAGCTGCTCGGGCTCAGCGAGTCGGCGGTGTCGCATCAGCTCCGCCTGTTGCGTGGGATGCGCCTGGTGCGCGCCCGCCGCGACGGGCGAATGGTGTTCTACACGCTCGACGATCAACACATCGTGCGGCTCTTCGAGCAGGGCATGGAGCACGTCGAGGAGCGCAAGTAAACCATGACGACCTGCGCCGTCTGCGAGCTGCACGCCGAGTCGACCTTCAAGATCGAGGGGATGGACTGCCGCGAAGAGGTCGCGATGATCGAGCGGCGGTTCAAGAACCTGCCGGGCCTCGAAGACTTCTCGGCCGACCTCGTGGGCCAGCGGCTGCATGTGAAGTACGACGCGACGAAGGTGTCGGCTTCGGCGATTGTTGCTGCGGTCGCCGATGCGGGCTTGCGCGCGTGGCTGGAGCACGAGGAACCGATAGCCGCCGGTGGACAGGCAGCGAAGGGACGTCGCGTCCTGCTGGCGATTTCCGGTGCGGCCCTCGGCCTCGGACTCCTGGTCGATTTTGTGGGCGCGGCCGCGCCGCTGGGGCTCGTCCTGTTTGGCCTGTCCATTGCTCTGGGTGTTCCGCCGACCCTTCGGCGTGCGTGGCACGCGGTTCGCCTGCGATCGCTCGACATCAACGTGCTCATGCTCATCGCCGTTGCGGGGGCCATGCTGCTCGGCGAGTGGTCCGAGGCGGCGTCGGTGGTGTTCCTCTTCGGCGTCGCTCGCGCGCTCGAGGCGCGCACCCTGGAGAAAGCGCGGACGGCTGTCCGTGCGGTGATGGACCTGGCGCCGGCCGACGCGCTCGTGCGGGACGAAACGGGGGAGCGTAGGATCGCGGTCGATCTGGTCATTCCGGGCGCCATCATCGTCGTGAAACCGGGGGAAAAGCTGCCGCTCGACGGCGAGGTGCTGGCGGGCGCGAGCAGCGTCAATCAGGCGCCCGTCACCGGCGAGTCGTTGCCGGTCGACAAGGGGCCTGGCGATGAGGTGTTTGCCGGCTCGATCAACGGGCGCGGCGCCCTCGAAGTGCGAGTCACGAGGCCCCGGCGCGATTCAACGTTGGCCCGCATCATTCATCTGGTGGAACAGGCGCAGGCGCAGCGCGCCCCGTCCCAGACATTCGTCGAGCGCTTCGCGCGCGTATACACACCTGCCGTCATCGCGCTGGCGGTGACCGTCGCCGTCGTGCCTCCGCTGTTCGGTGATGGCACGTGGGAAACCTGGATCTACCGCGCCCTGGTCCTGCTGGTCGTCTCGTGTCCCTGCGCGCTCGTGATCTCCACGCCTGTTTCGATTGTCGCGGCACTCGCGGGCGCGGCGCGCAAAGGGGTGCTCATCAAGGGGGGCGCGCATCTCGAGCGTGCGGGGCGTGTGCGGTGCGTGGCTTTTGACAAGACTGGCACCCTGACCTGCGGGACGCCGGCGGTCGTCGACGTCGACGACCGCCGGCGTCCCGCAGGTCAGGGTGCCAGTCTTGTCAAAAGCCACGCACCGCACACGCCCCGCACGCTCGAGATGCGCGCCCCCCTTGATGAGCACCCCTTTGCGCGCCGCGCCCGCGAGTGCCGCGACAATCGAAACAGGCGTGGAGATCACGAGCGCGCAGGGACACGAGACGACCAGCAGGACCAGGGCGCGGTAGATCCAGGTTTCCCACGTGCCATCACCGAACAGCGGAGGCACGACGGCGACGGTCACCGCCAGCGCGATGACGGCAGGTGTGTATACGCGCGCGAAGCGCTCGACGAATGTCTGGGACGGGGCGCGCTGCGCCTGCGCCTGTTCCACCAGATGAATGATGCGGGCCAACGTTGAATCGCGCCGGGGCCTCGTGACTCGCACTTCGAGGGCGCCGCGCCCGTTGATCGAGCCGGCAAACACCTCATCGCCAGGCCCCTTGTCGACCGGCAACGACTCGCCGGTGACGGGCGCCTGATTGACGCTGCTCGCGCCCGCCAGCACCTCGCCGTCGAGCGGCAGCTTTTCCCCCGGTTTCACGACGATGATGGCGCCCGGAATGACCAGATCGACCGCGATCCTACGCTCCCCCGTTTCGTCCCGCACGAGCGCGTCGGCCGGCGCCAGGTCCATCACCGCACGGACAGCCGTCCGCGCTTTCTCCAGGGTGCGCGCCTCGAGCGCGCGAGCGACGCCGAAGAGGAACACCACCGACGCCGCCTCGGACCACTCGCCGAGCAGCATGGCCCCCGCAACGGCGATGAGCATGAGCACGTTGATGTCGAGCGATCGCAGGCGAACCGCGTGCCACGCACGCCGAAGGGTCGGCGGAACACCCAGAGCAATGGACAGGCCAAACAGGACGAGCCCCAGCGGCGCGGCCGCGCCCACAAAATCGACCAGGAGTCCGAGGCCGAGGGCCGCACCGGAAATCGCCAGCAGGACGCGACGTCCCTTCGCTGCCTGTCCACCGGCGGCTATCGGTTCCTCGTGCTCCAGCCACGCGCGCAAGCCCGCATCGGCGACCGCAGCAACAATCGCCGAAGCCGACACCTTCGTCGCGTCGTACTTCACATGCAGCCGCTGGCCCACGAGGTCGGCCGAGAAGTCTTCGAGGCCCGGCAGGTTCTTGAACCGCCGCTCGATCATCGCGACCTCTTCGCGGCAGTCCATCCCCTCGATCTTGAAGGTCGACTCGGCGTGCAGCTCGCAGACGGCGCAGGTCGTCATGGTTTACTTGCGCTCCTCGACGTGCTCCATGCCCTGCTCGAAGAGCCGCACGATGTGTTGATCGTCGAGCGTGTAGAACACCATTCGCCCGTCGCGGCGGGCGCGCACCAGGCGCATCCCACGCAACAGGCGGAGCTGATGCGACACCGCCGACTCGCTGAGCCCGAGCAGCTGCGCGATGTCGCAGACGCAGAGCTCCGACCGCGACAGCGCATCGAGGATCCGCACGCGGGTCACGTCGCCGAGGACCTTGAAGGTCTCGGCCAACGCCGCGACCGACGGGATCCCGAGCATCGCTTTTCGGAGCGCGGATACCTTGCGTGAATCGAGGTGAAAGACGGCGCACGCGTCCGCCGGCTCGGGTGCGCCCAGTGGTCGGCTAGCCGCCATGGGCGGCGCCTCGAACGTATGAATAGATGCTCATATGTTCAAGTATAGCGCCGATCCGGTCACCTCGCGAGCTGTGACCCTCGGCGCTCTCCGCCGCCCTTGGACCAGTCGAGTTAGCTGATAACCGGACGAAGGGGCACGAACCCGCGCCGGTGCCGCCAGATGAGGTGGTTACGCCAGCTTATCCAGCGCCGAAAATACCTTTTCGTAATCCGGCTCGCTCCGGGCGTCGGCGAGCACCTCTCTGTGTCGTACGATGCCGTCCTTGTCGATCACGAAGACGGCGCGCTTGGCGATACCCTTCAGGCCGATCATATCCTCGTTGAACACGCCGTAGTCGCGAATGACCTGCTTGTTGAAGTCGCACAGGAGAGGAAACGTCAGCTGTTGATCGTTCTGAAACGCCTTCAACGTGAAAAACGTATCAACGCTGATGCCATACACCTGGGCGTCCAGGTTCAGCGGCGACAGCTTGTCGCGGAAGGTGCAGAGCTCCTTGGTGCACACAGAGCTGAACGCCGCGGGAAAAAATGCGAGCACCACGGGACGGCCGCGCCGGGCGCTGAGCGTCACCGGCTCGCGATCCTGGTTGGGCAAGGTGAAGTCCGGAGCTGTCGAACCGACGTCTATAGACATGAACCAGTCCTCCAGGCGAGTCCAGATTGGACCCTACGCTATGCTTCGGCGAGGTTTCGGGACCCGCTTACGCTATGCTTCGGCAGGGTCTCGCCGCAGCGGAACCCGGAGATTCCAGCGGAGACGGACCCATCTACACATTTTTTCACGATTCGGATAGCATTTTTGGTTGGCGCTGCCCAGATACGGCGGCACCCGTGGACTCGGACACCTAGGAGCTCCCCGTGATTGAGGTCCAGAACCTCACAAAACGCTACGGCCCGGTGACGGCCGTGCAGGACGTGAGCTTCCGCGTCGAGCGCGGCGAAATTCTCGGTTTTCTCGGCCCGAACGGCGCCGGCAAGACAACTACGATGCGGGTCCTCACCGGGTATATGCCGGCAACGGAGGGCAAGGCCATCGTCGCCGGATTCGATGTATCCGAACAGCCGATCGAGGCGAAGCGCCGCACCGGCTATCTGCCGGAAACACCACCGCTCTATCCCGACATGACGGTGTTCGAGTATCTCTCCTTCGTCTCCAAAATCAAGGGGGTCCCTTCGGCCGAGCGTCGCCAGCGGGTGCAATCGGTGATGGAACGCACCCGAATTGCCGACATGCGAGACCGGCTCTGCTCCCGGTTGTCGAAAGGCTACCGGCAGCGCGTAGGCCTGTCGCAGGCGCTCATCCACAACCCGGACGTGCTGATTCTAGACGAGCCGACCGCGGGGTTGGATCCCAAACAAATCATCGAGACGCGCCAGTTGATCACCAGCCTGGGGGGTGATCACACCATCATCCTGAGCACGCACATCCTCCCCGAAGTTTCGCAGACCTGCCACCGTGTGGTCATCATCAACAAGGGACGGGTCGTGGCGGTCGATACGCCCGACAACCTCACGGCCCGGCTACGCGGTTCCGAGACGATGTACATCCAGATGGATGCGAGCGGGGCCGACGTCGGTCCCGCGCTCGGCCGCGTGCCCGGCGTCACGCGCGTGGTCGAGGCCGATCGCCGCGACGGTGTCGTCGGGTACGAAATCGACAGCGCGAGCGGCCACGACGTCCGGCGCGAGCTCGCGCGCGCCGTGGTGGCCAGCGGCTGGGGACTCCTCGAGCTGCGGCCGATGCGCATGAGCCTCGAGGACGTCTTCCTCTCGCTCACCACCGAAGAAGCGCCAACGGCGCCTGCAGGAGAGACCGCCAATGAGTAATATCGTGGCGATTGCCCAGAAGGAGTTGAAGTCGTATTTCGCGTCGCCGATCGCCTACATCGTGATCGGCGTGTTCGCGCTGCTGTACGGATTCTTCTACTTCATCATGCTCCAGTACTTCATGCGGGTCAGCCTGCAGGCGATGGCGGGCGGCGGCCAGTCGGTCAACATCAACGAGATGATGCTCCGGCCGATGCTGCAGAACGTGACCGTCATCGTGCTCTTCGTGCTGCCGATGGTGACGATGCGCACCTATTCGGAAGAGAAGCGGTCGGGGACGATCGAGCTGCTCCTCACCTCGCCCCTGACCGACTTTCAGATCATCATGGGCAAGTTTCTCGGTGCGTTGGCGCTCTATGCCGCCATGCTGGCCGTCACGCTGATCCACATCGCGATTCTGTTCATCTACGGCAGCCCTGAATGGAAGCCGCTGGTGACTGCCTACCTGGGTCTGGTGCTGCTCGGAAGCTGCTTCATTGCGATGGGGCTGTTCGTGTCGAGTCTGACCAGAAATCAGGTTGTCGCGGGCGTCGTGACGTTTGGATTGGCGCTGTTTCTGTGGGTCATCAGCTGGCTCAGCAGCTTCTCGACCGGCACCATGGGGACGCTCGCCACCTATTTGTCGCTCATCGATCACTTTGACGACTTCTCGAAGGGTGTCATCGACACGACGCACCTCGCGTATTACCTGAGCTTCATTACATTCGGGCTCTTTCTGACCGCCAAGTCGGTCGACAGCGAACGGTGGCGCGGCTAATGGCAACTCGAATCTTCAACATCATCGGGTGGCTAGGGACGGCGTTCGTTTTTGCAGCCGTCGCGATCCGCATCGGTCTTCCCAGTCAGAACCGCTACGCGTTTTACCTGGCGTGGGCGGGGCTGGCGTGCATGGTCGTTTACACGATCAGCCAGTGGCGCGAGATCGCGCGCATGTTCTCGAGACGGCAGACGCGCCAGGGCACTCTGGCGGCCACGGGCGTATTGATCGTGCTCGCCATCCTGGTGGCGATCAACTACATCGCCAAGCAGCAGAGCAAGCGCTGGGACCTGACGGCCGCGAAGCAGTACACGCTGTCCGATCAGAGCCGGAACATCCTGGCCAAGCTGGATGCACCGCTCGAGATCCTGGTGTTCGACCGCGAGACCGAATTTCAGCGATTCCGCGATCGACTGCGGGAGTACGAGAGCGGCTCGAAACAGGTAAAAACCGAGTACGTCGATCCGGACCGAAAGCCGACAGTCGCGCAGCAGCATGCCGTCCAGCAGTACGGAACGATTGTCTTGAACTACAAGGGCCGCACCGAGCGCGCGACGACCGATACGGAGCAGGACATCACGAACGGCATCATCAAAGTAGTGTCGGGCCAGCAGAGGAAGGTGTACTTCGCGCAGGGCCACGGCGAGAAGGACACGGCGTCGTCGGAGCGTGCGGGTTATAACACCATTGCCGACGCGCTCAAGCGCGAGAACTACCTGATCGAGCCGCTCCCCATCGCTCAGCGGGGCGACGTTCCGGCCGATGCGGCGGTCGTGATCGTCGCCGGCCCCGCGATCGATTTCTTCCCTCAGGAAATCGATGCGCTGAAAAAATATCTTTCGAACGGCGGCAAGCTTCTGCTGGCACTCGATCCGCCGCAGAAACCCGACAGCCCGCCCCTCACCAACCTGGTGGCGCTCGCCCGCGAGTGGGGCATCGAGGTCGGCAACGACGCGATTCTGGACGTCAGCGGCATGGGGCGGCTCTTTGGCGCATCCGAGGAGGTGCCCGTCGCGGTCAGTTACCCACCGCACGCGATCACGCAGCGGTTTAACGTCATGACGGCGTACCCGCTGGCGCGATCGGTCACACCGGCGAGCGGCGGAGCCGGCGGGCGCACCGCTCAGGCGATCGTCGAGACCGGCCGCAGCAGCTGGGCCGAGAACGACCTCAAGAGCGTGCTCCAAGGGCGGCCCGTCAAGATGGAAGAGTCTGGCGGCGACAAGCTGGGCCCCGTCGCCATCGCCGCGGCCGTGTCGGCGCCGGTCGGCCAGTCAGACCCGAGCGCGCCCGCCCAGCCTGACGCGCCCAAGCCGGAAACCCGGGTCGTCGTCTTCGGCGACTCGGACTTCGCGTCCAATGCCGCGGCCGGCGTCGCGGGCAACGTCGACCTGTTCATGAACACGGTGGGATGGCTGTCGCAGCAGGAAAATCTGATCTCGGTCCGGCCGAAGGAAGCCGCGGACCGCCGGATCACGTTGACGGCAGCGCAGCAACTGCGGATCAACTGGCTCGCGCTCGCAATCATTCCCGGCTTCATTTTCAGCGCGGGCATCATGCGGTGGTGGCGGAGACGCTGAATGCGTGGCCTACGATCGACAATTGCTCTGCTCGTGGTCCTGATTGGGCTGGGCGCCTACATCTATTTCGTCACCTGGAAGCAGCCGGCGCAGGATGCCGGGTCGAAGCTGGAGAAGGTCTTTGCCTCGGTGCAAGCCGACCAGATCGAAGAGCTGACGGTGAAGGCCGAGTCGGGCGACGTGACGACCCTCAAAAAGATGTCGGGGGCGTGGACAGTCGTCGCGCCGATGGCCACAACCGGTTCGGAGGCCGACGCCTCGAGCGTCACGAGTGCGCTGAGCGCCCTGGAAATCGAGCGAGTCGTCGACGAAAACCCCGCCGACGTCAAGGACTACGGCCTCGAGACGCCGCGCATCGAAATCGACTTCAAGGCAAGCGGAGGCAAAGCTTCGGGCCGCCTGCTTGTCGGCGCCAAGACGCCGACCGGCGCCAGCATGTACGCCCGGCGCAACGACGAGAAACGGGTCTTCCTGGTCGCGGAGAACCAAAACTCTTCGCTCAACAAGTCCACATTCGATTTCCGTGACAAGTCAGTCATCAAGATTGACCGCGAGAAGGTCGACGGTGTGGAGGTCGCGGTTGGCGCCGCACGCCAACCGCTTCAGTTCGCGAAAGCGGGCGGCGAGTGGAAGCTGATCAAACCGCTGGAAGCCCGGGCCGATCCCGGCTTGGTGGAGGCGCTGGTGGGTAGCGTGGAGACGGCACAGATGAAATCTGTCGCCGCCGATAGCGCCACGCCCGCCGATCTGAAGAAATATGGCCTGGATCGGCCGGAGGTCACCGTGACCGTCCACCTCGGAAGCGCCCGCGCCACTCTGGCGCTCGGTGGCAAGGCCGGTCCCGACACCGTCTATGCGCGCGATACATCGAAGCCACTCGTCGTCACAGTCGACAGCACTCTGGCCGACGCTGCGAGAAAGGGCGCCGAAGACTATCGCCGCAAAGACGTGTTCGAGTTCCGCGCGTTCAATGCCACTCGGGCCGAATTCACGCGCAACGGTCAGACGATGATTCTCGAGCGGGTCAAAGGTAAGAGTGAAGAGGTCCCGGACGGCTGGCGCCGCGTCAGTCCAAATCCGGTGGACGCCGACAGAAGCAAGGTTGAAAGCTTGCTGGCCGGGCTCGCGGACATGCGCGCGACGGCCTTCGCCCCCTCCACCGCCAAGACCGGCCTCGACTCGCCGGCCCTCGCCGTGCTCGTCACATTCGAAGACGGCAAGAAAGAAGAGCGCGTGAGCTTCGGGAAGAGTGGCGCTGACGTGCACGCCCTGGTCGCCGGCCAGCCCGGCGCCGCGAAGATCGAAGCCGAAAAGTTCGCCGAAGCCAACAAGACGCTCGACGAGCTATTGAAATGATCGCGGCCGCGATCGTCGCGGCACTGCTCGTCGCGGGGTGTACCACGGCTCCCCAGGCGGTGTTGGCCGCCGCCGCTCCAGCGCCCGCTGGGGCGCGCCAGCGCCGGAACACAATCCAGTACCGCAACAGTGTCAACGAGCTGCAACGGGACATCAACCGTCTGCTTGCGCCGACCTCCGAGCGGGCCACCTGGGGCGTGCTGGTGAAGTCGCTGGCAACGAACGACACGCTGTACGCGCTCAACCCGCGCAAACTGTTCCTGCCCGCGTCCAATATCAAGCTCGCCACTCTCGCCGCAGCCGCGGAACGGCTCGGGTGGGGCTATTCGTATGAAACGCGCATCTTCGGGCTCG
>Ga0184627_10000513_pt1 | contig 15020 bp, 12 predicted proteins | sample PLM3_127_b1_FD_133150 | JGI IMG/M metagenome (GOLD analysis project Ga0184627, IMG submission 133150) | Groundwater sediment microbial communities from an aquifer in East River, Colorado, USA - PLM3_127_b1 | ecosystem: Environmental > Terrestrial > Soil > Riparian zone | place: USA: East River...
GGTGAGTTCCGAGCCACGAACTCCGCCAGACCGATGACATCGGGTTCCTTCACCTCCGGTGAGAGGACGAGCACGTCCACGGTCTCGTGACCCCGCCGCGGAGGAGGTCCTCGGCCGGGGTCACGAGACCGTGGACGTGCTCGTCCTCTCACCGGAGGTGAAGGAACCCGATGTCATCGGTCTGGCGGAGTTCGTGGCTCGGAACTCACCGACGACGGCCGTCGTGGTGGTCGGCGACCACGTGTCAAACGGTTCGCTGCCCACCTTGATCCGAGCCGGCGTCCGCGACGTCGTGGACCCCTCCCGTGGGGCTGAAGACCTTCGCGACGCCCTCCGTCGAGCCCTTGACTGGTCCGCGGGCCTCCGCGCCGCGAGTGGCAACGGAGCATCCTCCCCAGGAGAGCGACGCGGGTACGTCGTCTCGATCTTCTCGACCAAGGGTGGGACGGGCAAGACGTTCTTCGCCTGCAACCTGGCCGCAGCACTCGCCGCCCGCTCGAGCAGGCGCACCGCCCTTCTCGACCTCGATCTGAGCCTGGGGGACGTCTTCGCCTATTTCGGAGCGGACCCCAAACGTTCGCTGAGGGACCTGGTGGCGGTGGAGGGGTCGGACGGAAGCGCCGTCTCGGAGCTGGGGACGCCCCTGGATGGAGGGGTGATCGGGTTCGGGTCGCCGCCCGACCCCGGTGCCGGGCCCATCGGCAGCGAAGCCATGGGGATGGTCCTGCGAGCCCTTCGATCCTCGTTCGCCTACACGGTCGTCGACGCCACGTCCGACTTCTCCGACCACGTCCTCGCCGCGTTCGACCTCTCGGACATGATCTGTTTGGTGACGGGGCTGGACGTGATCGGGGTCCGGCACATGTCGCTCGGGATGCAGACCTTGGAGAACCTGGGCGTCCCCAGAGAGCGGTTCCGTATCGTGCTCAACCGCGCCAACAGCAAGGTAGAGCTTACGCCGGGCGACATCGAGCGGGTATTGGGAACGAAGGTGGACGTCAAGATTCCCTCCAGCGCTCTGGTCCCCAGGTCCATCAACCGCTCCCGGCTCGTGTGGCTGGACGAGCCCAAGTCGCCGGTGGCGAAGAGCATCACTGAGTTCGCGGACAAGATCCTCGCGCAGACGAGACAGGCCCCCCTCACGCTCGCCGGCGCCAGAGCGAAGCGTGCCTGGAGGAGGTAGAAGGGATGTCGCTCGCCGAACGACTCTCGAAGATCGAGCGCCCGGATCGGACCGCCGAGGTTCGGAATCGGGTCCAGGGCAGGCTCGTCGAATCACTGGGTCCGAAGCTCTATGACGCCACCATGTCAGACGGCGAGCTCCAGGATCTCGTTCACGGTCGCCTCCGCGAGCTCCTGGAGGAGGAACAGGTCCCGCTCTCGGCCCAGGAGAAGGCCCTCATCATCCAGCAGATCGGGGACAACATCCTCGGCCTGGGACCGATCGAGCCGTTCATCCGGGACCAGGAGGTCACCGAGGTCATGGTGAACGGGGCCGGCGCGATCTACGTGGAGCGCGCGGGCAAATTGTACTGGACCGGCGTGGGATTCCTGAACGAGGACCAGCTCCGTCGAACCATCGACAAGATCGTGGCCAAGGTGGGTCGCCGTGTTGACGAATCCTCGCCGTACGTGGACGCGCGTCTGCCCGACGGTTCGCGTGTGAACGCGATCATCCCTCCTCTCGCAATCCACGGCTCTGCCCTCACCATCAGGAAGTTCGCGACCGACCCATACACAGCCGATGATCTCGTCCAGTTCGGAACGCTGACGCTCCCGGTGGTCGAGATGCTCGACGCATGCGTTCACGGCCGCATCAACATGCTGGTCTCGGGGGGAACCGGCGCCGGAAAAACGACAACCTTGAATGCGCTCTCGTCGTTCCTTCCCGAGAATGAGCGAATCATCACCATCGAAGATGCTGCCGAGCTGCGCCTGCAGCAGCCCCACTTCGTCTCCCTCGAGTACCGGCCACCGAACATCGAAGGCAAGGGCGAGGTCACGATCCGCGATCTGGTGCGTAACGCGCTCCGGATGCGACCGGACCGCATCGTGGTCGGCGAGGTTCGAGGCGGGGAGGCCCTGGACATGCTTCAGGCCATGAACACCGGCCACGATGGCTCGATCTCGACGATCCACGCGAACTCGCCGAGGGATGTGCTGTCCCGACTGGAGACGATGGCGCTCATGGCTGGTATGGACATCACGATCCGAGCGGTACGCGAGCAGATCGCCTCGGCCATCCAGCTCATCGTTCACCTGGCCCGCCTGCAGGACGGCAGTCGGCGGGTCACCCATGTGACGGAGGTCGTCGGGATGGAGGGCGACGTGATCACCTTGCAGGACCTGTTCCTCTTCGACTTCTCGCCCGGCGTCGACGAACACGGTCGCGTCCTGGGCGAACTTCGGGCCACCGGGCTTCGCCCCAATTTCCTCAACCGGCTGGCGGACCGCAACATCACCCTCCGCGCCGATATCTTCCAGCCCGCACCGGGGAAGGAGCCGTGGTGAGTCGGCGGTTGCTCATCGTCGCGTTTGGGCTGGCCCTTCCTTTCGCATGGGCCTGGCCGGCGCTGGCCGATCAGAACGTCCAGATCCGAGACATCGACTCCAGCGACTTCCCGTCCGTCGCCGTCACGGTGTCCGTGCAGGGGTCCACCGGACTCAGTGCCCGCGAGGTCCGGGTGCTCGAGAACGATGTCCCGGTGAACGTGACCTCGGTCCGGCCACTCGGTCCGTCGACCGATCAAGGGGTGGACGTCGTGCTGGCCATCGATACCTCGGACACCATGGAGGGTGCGCCCCTGCAGACCGCGTACGCCGCGGCGCGCGAGTTCGTGACGAAGATCCCTCCTTGGATCCGGGTCGGCATCCTCACGTTCGCCCCACAACCGCAGGTCGTGCAGCCCGTCACCTCGGATCACGGTGTCGTGCTGGGATCGCTCGCCTCCCCCCCGTCCACGGCGTACGGAACCTCGCTGTACGACGCGATCGCGATGGCCTCAGGAATGTTCAGCGGAACGGGCCAGAGGAACATCATCTTGCTGTCGGATGGCCGGAACACCACAGGGAAGGCGAATTTCTCCAACATCGACGTCCAAGCTGCGGTGGCCGCCGCACATGATGCGAGGGCAACGATCTTCTCAGTGGGGTTGGGGAAGACGGACGTGGCGATACTCCAACAGGTTTCGCAGCTTACACACGGCTCGTACGTGACCGCATCGCTGAGCGACCTGGATGCGGCCTACCGGACCCTGGCTCGCCAGCTTGCACAGCAGTACCTCATCACCTATCGGTCCAAAGCGCCCTTCGGAACGCAGGCCATCGTGACGGTCGAACTTCCCGGTGGAACGGACGTCTCCGGGTTCCTGGCCCCACCGCCTCACGCGACCGTCGGCACGGCGAACACGCCGACGGCACTGGCGCGCTTCTTCAGCAGTCCGTTGGCAGTCGTGACGACCGTGGGACTCACCTTCCTTGCGGCCCTCAGCCTGATCTCCCTCCTCTTCGGCGTACAGATGCGGGCCGGCCGGGAGAAGCAGCTCGCGCACGCGATGGCGGCTCCGCCTCGGATCCGCTCCAGGGCGCGGCCCAAACCGGAAGGCAGCCAGCTCACGTGGTGGATCCCACAGCCGGTGGTAGGGACGGCTGCACGCGTTGCGGAGTACACGGGCCTGGCAGCGTGGACGGAGGTGCGTCTGGAGCGAGCTGGCTTGGCGATGCGCCCCGGGGAGTTCCTGGCTGGGACGGTAATCGCCAGCCTTGCCTGTGGCCTTGTCGGCGGGGTCGTGTCCAGGAACATCGTGGTGGCCCTGGTCCTGGTCGTCCTGGGCGCCTTGGTGCCCATGATCCTGCTCGTGCGCGCGTCCGCTGCCCGCGCCCGTCAGCTCCAGGCGCAGCTGCCGGACGTCCTCATGGTCATCGCGAGCTCGATGCGGGCCGGGCACAGCTTCCTTCAGGCGTTGGACATGGTTACCAAGGAGGTGGGAGAGCCGTCGGCGCACGAATTCACCCGTGCCGTGACCGAGATCCGCTTGGGACGACCGGTCGACGAGGCGCTGCAAGCCTTGGCGGAGCGCACCGGAAGTGAGGACTTCCGGTGGTCGGTGATGGCCATCAACATTCAACGCCAAGTGGGTGGGAACCTGGCGGAGCTCCTGGAAACCGTGGCCGGTACCATCAGGGAGCGCGAGACCCTGCGGCGTCAGGTACGGGTGCTCTCCGCCGAGGGCCGGCTCTCAGTGGTCATTCTCACCTTGCTGCCATTCTTGATCGCGGGGTACTTGTTCGTCGTCAAGCGAGACTATCTCGCCGTTCTGTTCCAGACGTCAATCGGCAGGATCCTGCTCGTGGGCTCGGGGCTCCTGATGCTCATCGGATATGCGTGGATGCACAAGGTGGTGAGCCTCGATGTCTAGTCTCTACCTCGCTCTGGCAGTCGCCGGCACGTTCGCCGCAGTCGTCGCGGCAGCCTTTACCCTTCGGGTCTCGGCGCAGTCGCGAAGACCCGTCCAGGTGCTGGAGACACAGCTCCGGCAGGCCGGCGTGAACATCCGTCAGCAGACACTGCAGCGCCCGTTCGTCGAGCGAGTGATGGGCCCCATGGTGTCGGCCCTGGCCTCGCTGGCCGGCCATCTGGCTCCCTCCGGCGCCCGTGACCGCATCGCGAACAAGCTGGTGCTGGCGGGCAGCCCGCCGGGCTGGACCGCGGAGCGAGTGCTGGCCTTCGAGGGGCTCGGCCTGCCCCTCGGCGCCGGTTTGGGATACGTGGTCGGGGTCGTCATGGGCCCGAACCTCCTTGGCCTGTTCTGGGTGCCCATCCTTGTCCTGATGCTCTTCCTGGTCCCCGGCTCGGCGCTCGGGCAGGCTGTCGTCCACCGGCAGGAGGCCATCCGCCGGGCCCTGCCCGACACCATGGACCTGCTCACGATCAGCGTCGAGGCGGGTCTGGGCTTCGACGCCGCCCTGCTGCACGTGCGAAGGCACACCACCGGGCCCCTCTCGCAGGAGATCGGATGGATGCTGCACGAGATGCAGCTCGGCGTGTCGCGGGTCGATGCCTTCCGGCACCTGTCGGAGCGGACGAATGTGGACGAGCTCAAGGGGTTCGTGCTCGCGATGATCCAGGCCGACGTGTTCGGGGTCGCCATCGCGGGCGTCCTACGATCCCAGTCGAGGGAGCTTCGGATCGAGCGGCGGCAGCGCGCCGAGGAGCGGGCCATGAAAGTGCCGGTCAAGCTCCTTTTCCCCATGCTCCTCTGCATCATGCCGGCCCTGTTCGTGGTCATCGTTGGCCCCGGCGTGATCCGCATCGCCGACACCTTCTTCGGCCCGGGCGGTGTCTTCTAGCGTCCCTTATTGGGCTGGTGAGTCAACACGAAGCAGGCCGTGCCACTCCTGAGGGACGGATCGTCGAGGCGCTCGATATCGAAGTCGGTTCCGAAGAGCGCGACCTCCTCGCCGGGGGTGACCACGAATGGCGCAAGGCGCGATGGTCCTCGATAGCTGATCAGCGGCAGCTCGCGCCGGGCACCGTAGTAGCACCACAGGACCAGCACCGACCCGGGCCTGCTCAAGCGCCGGACCGTTGCGGCCATGGCGGTACGGGCATGGCCACGGAGATCCTGGAGCGTGTTGTACGCCACGACCAGGTCGAATGGACCGTCTACCCCAGGGATGCGCTGTGCGGTCACGTCGCCCACCACGAACCTCGCCCGATCGGCCACGCCGTACCGGCGCGACGCGCGTGTGGCCTGCTCGACGGCGACCGGGGAAAAGTCCACCCCGACCACGTCGAAGCCGTGCTCCGTAAGGAACAGGACGTTCGCGCCGCTCCCGCAGCCGAGGTCGATCGCTCGCCCGGGCGGCAGCGTCGCCGGCGTGAGCCGCCCCGACTCCACCAGGTGAACGAGCTCCGGCCCGACCCCCTTGTCCCAGCCGCGCCGCCACCGAGCGCCGCCGATCCGGTACAGCAGGTCATACGTGTGTCGCCCCGGCACTCCTTCGGCCTCCCCTCACTGGTCCGGCGCGTGTCGCTCGGGCCCCCTAAGATGACACATCATGGCGAAGGACTTCTCGTTCGACATCGTCTCCCAGGTCTCGATGCCCGAGGTGGGCAACGCCGTGGACCAGGCTCGCCGGGAGATCCAGCAGCGGTTCGACTTCAAGAACACGGGTACGACCATCGACCGGGACGACACGCTCATCGAGGTCCGCTCCTCCACCGAGGACCGGCTGAAGGCCGCCGTCGAGGTCCTGAAGGAGAAGGCGGTCCGGCGCGAGGTCCCGCTCAAGGCCCTGAAGGTCGGACCGGTCCAGCCGGCGGCGAAGGGGACCTACAGGCAGAGCGTCCACGTGAACGTGGGCATCACGGACGAGAAGGCGAAGGAGATCGTTCGGTTCGTCAAGGGCGCGGGGGCCAAGGTGCAGAGCCAGGTCCAGGGCGACCAGATCCGCGTCTCCAGCAAGAAGAAGGACGATCTCCAGGAGGTCATGCGGACGGTGCGGGACCATGACTTTGGGATCCCGGTTCAGTTCGTGAACTTCCGCCCGTGAGGGCGTTTCGGTAGGCTGGCCCGCTCAGGAGGTGGACGTGTGGATGTCGAACGGCTGAAGGCCAGGGCTGGGGAGATCGGCGAACGCGAGGAGCGGCGGCTGCTGGAGCGCACCCCGGCGTCCGCGAAGCTCCACCAGCGCGCAGTGCGGAGCTTGCCCAAGGGGGTGGCCTCGAACTTCCAGGCCAACGACCCCTACCCCATCTATCTGGCCCGGGGCAAAGGCTCGAAGGTGTGGGACGTGGACGGGACCGAGTACGTGGACTTCCACGGCGGCTTCGGGGTGAACGTGGTTGGCCACGCACACCCAAAGATCGTGGAGGCCATCCGCAAGGTGGCCGACCAGGGGATCCACTTCGCCGTGACGACGGAACCGACCGTGGCCCTGGCCGAGGCGGTCTGCGAACGGTTCCAGCTCGAGCAGGTCCGGTTCGTCAACTCCGGCACCGAGGCCACCATGGACGCCGTGCGGGTGGCGCGGGCTTCCACGGGCCGGGACCGCATCGTGAAGATGGAGGGCTCCTACCACGGCCACCACGATGCGGTGCTGTTCTCGGTGGTCCCCGAGTCCGACGTCCTCGACATGCGGTTCAACGTCAAAGGCGAGTCGGCCGACACGGCAGGCTCGGCGTACACGACGCATCCGACCTCCAAGGGTGTGCCCCGTTCGATGTGGCACGACACGATCATCGTCCCCTTCAACGACGCGAAGGCGGTGGAGGAGCTCTTGCGGGAGCACGGGAACGAGATTGCGGCACTGATCCTCGAGCCGGTGATGATGAACATCGGCATCGTCGTGCCCCAGCCCGGGTACCTGCAGGCGCTCCGCGATCTCTGCGACGCGAACGGGGTCGTGTTGATCTTCGACGAGGTCAAGTGCGGCGGCACCATCGCCTACGGCGGGGCCACCGAGCGGTTCGGGGTCCGGCCCCACCTGGCGGCCTTCGCCAAGGCCATCGGGGGCGGCGCGACGACCGGTGCGTTCGGCGGCGAGGCCCGGATCATGGACGCGGTCACCAAGGGCGCGGCCCAGCAGGGGACGTTCAACGGCAACCCCCTGTCGGTGGCGGCCGGGCTGGCTGCTCTGACCGAGGTCCTCACCAAGGACGCCTACGACCATCTCGGCAAGCTGGGGACCATGCTGGCCGAGGGATGCCAGGGCGTCATCGACGACACGGGCATCCCGGCCCACACGGTGGACCTCGGGGCCAAGGGCTGCGTCTCCTACCGCAAGGAGCCGTTGGCCAACTACCGCGACTTCCTGGAGACGATCCCCGAGTTCTTCTACGCGTCGTTCTCCTGGATGATCAACCGCGGCATCTTCATGACCCCCGGCGACGAGGAGCAGTGGACGATCTCGGTCCAGCACGACGAGGACGACGTCCAGCGGTACGTCGACGGCTTCTCCGAGTTCTGCGCCGAGCTCGTGAAGTAGCGACGGCGCCTTTCAATCAGAGCCACCACGGGCGGGGCGGTGGAATCAGGGCCGCCTCGAAGCTCGACAGGGTCTCGCGCAGGTCGCGAGCCGTGGTGCTCGGCAGAGCCCCCGTTGCACGCTCGATGCTTTCGAGAGCACACCTGCAGATGTCGAGGCGCTTGCGCCCCGCCCGGGTGAGCCAGGCACAGCGGATCGCGCCATCTCTCGGCAGGAGCTCGATGAGGCCCGCTCTCGCCAGCTGTCTGAACAGGCCGTGCGCCGACTGCCTGGTGATGTGGAGCCGCCGGCCGAGCTCCCCGCCGTGGAGCTTGGGCTCGGCCACCAGGATCTCCATCACCTCGTACTGCGCGAACGACAGGCCACAGCCGTTGAGGGCTCGATCGAGCCGGGCCTCCAGGATGTGGTGGAACCGAAGGATCGTGGTGATGAGGTCCATCGGACCGGTGGCATCGTCGTCCACGAGGGACCGATAGCACGCGCTGACGACACCCGCGCCGCACCGGAGCCCCCTTCGGGGTGAGGGCTCATCCCCCCTTGCTCGTCCGTCGCACGGGAGTCGTCAGGGTCCTGACACCTCGCCTCGCGTAACAGCAGGTGGCACCAGGCATTCCTCAGGGCCCGTCGTCAGGTTCCTGACGGGTGGCGTGCGGGCAGCGGGGTGGGCGTCGCGGAAGGGGCGGTAGCCTGAAAGGGACATGGGACACGAAGAAGCACCCGCCGCCGTCCTGATCGACCTCTACGACACCCTCGTGTGGGGCGAGTGGCCGGGCCTGCGGGACACGATGGCGGCACGGGTCGGCATCTCCGGGCCGGAGCTCCAGGCGGCGTTCGACCGGACTCGGCCATCACGGGGCGTTGGGACGTTCTCCGGCGCCGAGGAGGACATGGCCAGCGTCCTCGTGGCATGCGGACTCGACCCCGAGCCCGGCCTGGTCAGCGAGCTCCTCGAGCTCGAGCGGAGCTCGCTCATCACCCGGATCCACCTGTACGAGGACTCCATCCCGGTCCTTCGCGCCCTCCGGGCTCGGGGGGTGCGAACCGCGCTCGTGAGCAACTGCTCCCGCTCCACCCGGCCGGTCGTGGACGGCCTGGGCCTGGAGCAGGAGATGGACGCGGTGGTGCTGTCCTTCGAGGTCGGAGCGGCCAAGCCCGACGCCGCCATCTATCGCGCCGCCCTGGACCGGCTGGGCGCGGAGCCAGCCGACGCCGTGTTCGTGGACGATCAGGCCGTCTACTGCGATGGGGCGGCCGCCCTCGGCATGCGGACCTACCTGATCCAGCGGGACCCGTCCCAAGACGAGCCGGCCACATCCGACGGCCACACGATCATCCCCGACCTCGCCGCCCTCCTGGCCTGACCCGGGCTAGGCCAGGTTCAGGTTCCTGCGGATCTCCTCGAGCCGGGCGACCCTGGCCTCGGTCGGCGGGTGCGTGGAGAACAGGTTCGCCAGCGACCTTCCCGCACCGCGGCCCTGGAACGGGTTCACGATGAACAGGTGGGCCTCGGCCGGGCTCACCGTGGCCGGCGCGGGGACCTGCCTGGAGGCCACGTCGAGCTTGCGGAGCGCCTGGGCCAGCGCCTCCGGGTCGCGGGACAGGAGGGCCCCCGACTCGTCGGCCTGGTACTCGCGCGACCGCGACACCGCGAGCTGGATGATGGCCGCGGCGATCGGCGCCAGGATCCACGCGAACAGGAAGGCGAACGGCCCGAGCGGGTTGCTCCGTTCGTCGCTGCCACCGAAGAAGAAGGCGAACCGGGCCAGCAAGGTGATGGCCATCCCGATCCCGGCTGCGACGGAGTTGATCAGGATGTCGCGGTTCTTCACGTGAGACAGCTCGTGGGCCAAGACCCCGCGGAGCTCCCGCTCGTCCAGGATCTGGAGGATCCCCTTCGTCACGGCCACCGAGGCGTGCTCGGGGTTCCGCCCGGTGGCGAAGGCGTTCGGCTGGAGCATGTCCGAGACGTGGATCTTGGGCATGGGAATGCCCTCGGCCTGGGTCAGCTCTCGCACGATCGCGTACAGCCTGGGGTACTCCTGCTCGCTGACGGGCCGTGAACGGGTGGTCGCGATGGCGATCCGGTCGGAGAACCAGTACAGGGCGAAGTTGATGGCCAGCGCGACGAGCAGGAAGGTCCATCCGCCCGCCGAGCCGAAGAACGCGTAGCCGATCAGCACGAACAGGCCGCCCAGCGCGGCAATGAGGACCCAGGTCTTCGCCCGGTTGATCCCGATCACCTGTGCGTCACGCTCCTTCGGATCGACGGATGTTCTCTTCGGTTCTTCGCCACGAGCTTACGACCGGTTCGGGCGAACGTGGGCCGTCGCTACGGCCCCGCCAGCGTGGACAGCGGGGGGAAGTGCGCCAACAGCTCCGGGTAGATCCCGATGGCCAGGATGGCGAACGTGGCTAGGGCGGCGACGCCGGTGACCAGGGCCGGAGAGGCCGGCGGGCGCTCCACCCGTGGCTCGACGAACACCACCTCCCGCGCCACGCGGAGGTAGTAGTACAGGCTGATCACCGAGTTCAGGACCATGATCACGGCCAGCCACGGCCCCAGGCCCCCCCGACTGATGGCCGCGGTGAAGACGAAGAACTTGGCCCAGAAGCCTCCGGTGGGAGGGACGCCGCCGAGAGAGACCATGAAGACGATCATCCCGATGCCGAGCACGGGAGCCCGGCGGACCAGGCCCGCGAAGTCCGAGATCAGCAGGCTCGGGGACTCCCTGGTCATGGCGATGACCACGGCGAAGGCCCCCAGGGTCATGACGGCGTAGATCAGGATGTAGGTGGTGGCGGCGGCGAAAGCCGCCCTGTTGACCGCTTGGTCCCCCGACACCAACGCGAACGGGAGCAGCATGTACCCGGCCTGGGCGATGCTCGAGTAGGCCAGCAGCCGCACGATCTGCCGCTGCTGGAGGGCCACCAGGTTGCCCACGGTCATCGTGAACACCGACAGGGCGGCGAAGATCGGCGTCCAGAACTCGGCGGTGGCGGCGAAGGCCACGAACATGAGCTGGAGGAGCCCGGCGAACCCGGCGGCCTTCGACGCCGTGGCCAGGAACGCCGCCACCGGGACGGGCGCTCCCTCGTAGGTGTCGGGCGCCCAGAACTGGAAGGGGAACGCGGAGACCTTGAAGGCGAACCCGGCCACGATGAACAGGATGGCCGCGAGCACGACTGTCTCCTGCCCCTGCGGCAGTGTCCTCGACAGCGACTGCCCGATCTCCGTGAGGTTCGTCTGCCCGGTCACCCCGTAGATCAGGCTCATCCCGTACAGCATCACCGCCGACGAGAGCACGCCGAACAAGAAGAACTTGATCCCGGCCTCGTTCGAGCGGGGATCGGACTTTCGAAACGCCACGATGAGGAAGCCCGGCGCCGAGACCAACTCGAGGGAGATGAACAACATCAGGAGGTCCCGCGAGGAGGGCATGAGGATGCAACCGAGGAACGAGGTCAGCAGCAGGAAGTAGTACTCCCCCTGATACCAGCGTCCGTCGTTGAAGTAGCGGAGCGAGACGAGCAGCACGAGCAGGGCGACGGACAGGAAGAAGACCTTGAACAGCAGGGCGAAGTTGTCCACCACGAACATGCCGTTGAACGTGGTGCGATGCGAGCCGATCAGGGTCACCACGGCGATCAGCGCCGCCAGGATCCCCAGGAACGAGAGCGGCATGGCCACCCATTTCCGGCGAGGCCGGGCGAAGGAGTCCGCCACCAGGACGAGCAGGATCGTGCCGGAGAGGATCAGCTCCGGGAGGATCGCGTGGTAGTCGATGCGCATGGGCCCGGCTCGCCTCCGCTGGCCGCTATCCGCCGAAAAGCTTCATGAGTCCGGAGACCGCCCCATCGGTCACGCCGAGGATCAGCCGGGGGAAGACGCCGAGGGCCACGATGGCCAACAGCAGCGGCATCCACGACACCCACTCCACGGTCACGACGTCGGGGAGCGCCGCCTCCCTCCACCGTTCCGGCAGGGTGCCCATATTGACCCGCTGCAACATCCACAGGAAATAGCCCGCGGTCAGGATCGTGCCCACTCCCCCGGCCACCATGAACGCCCGGAACAGGCCCGTGTTCAGGGCCTGCGCCGGCTGGTACGAGGAGAGCAACGCCATGACCTCGCCCCAGAACCCGGCCAGACCGGGCAGGCCAAGGGAGGCGATGGCCACGAAGGCGAACACGCCGCCGAGGTGAGGGAGCTTCTGCATGAGCCCTCCGCCCAGCTCGGCGATCTCGCGGGTGTGGTACCGGTCGTAGATGGATCCCACGCAGAAGAACAGCATCCCGGTGATCACGCCGTGCGCCACCATCCCGAAGATGGCGGCGTTGATCCCGATCGGCGTGAGTGTGGCGATGGCCAGCATGACGAAGCCCATGTGGCCCACGGAGGAGAACGCGATCAGCCGCTTCAGGTCCCGCTGCGCCAGACAGGCCAGCGCGGCGTAGACGATGGCGATGGCCGCCAGGCCGCCGATCCACGGCGCCCACTCCCGCGCGGCGTCCGGGAGGATGGGGAGCGCGATCCGGATGAATCCGTACGTCCCCATCTTCAGCAGGACCCCGGCCAGGAGGACCGAGCCGACCGTGGGGGCCTCGGTATGCGCATCGGGGAGCCACGTGTGGAACGGCCACATCGGCACCTTGATGGCGAATCCCAGGAACACGCCCAGGAACGCCACCAGCTGGAACGTCTTGCCAAACCCTCCGGAGGAAGCGAACTGCTGGAGTTGGACGATGTCGAAGGTGTGGGCGCCGTTCACGCTCGACCGGAAGTACATGCCCAGGAATGCCAGCAGCATGAACACGCTTCCGAACAGCGTGTACAGGAAGAACTTGATGGCCGCGTACTCGCGGTTCGCGCTCCCCCAGATCCCGATGAGGAAGTACACGGGGACCAGGACGAGCTCCCAGAAGACGAAGAACAGGATCAGATCGAACGCGATGAACGTGCCGGCCATGCCGGTCTCCAGCAACAGTTGCAGCGCAAGGAAGGACTTCGTCCGGCCGGGGCTGGGGACGAACCGGCAGCTGTAGATGGCGCACAGGAACGACAGGGCCAGGGTCAACACGTACAGGGGCAGGCTGATGCCGTCGATCCCGACGTGATACCGGGCCCCGATGACCGGGATCCACTGGGTGTTGACCTCGAACTGGAGGCCCCTGCCGGCGCCGTAGTCGAACCCGATGGCGATGACGATCCCGACTACCAATGCTGCCCCGGTGAACAGGACGCCGAGGGAGCGGACCAGCCGGTCCCGCTCCCTCGGCGTGAACGCGATCACGAACGCCCCCACCAGGGGCAGGAACGTGGCGATCGAGATGGCCCAGTCCTCCCACCCGCTGTTCATCCGCTCTCCCTCTTCCCCTCCATCAGACCCTGGTGATCACGATGGCCAGCACCACGATGCCCACGAACAGGAACGCGGCGTAGCGTTGGACGTTGCCCGACTGCAGGTAGCGGAGCAGCCCGCCGGTGAAGCCGGCGGTCTGCGCCACCCCGTTCACCGCACCGTCGATGACGGTGCGGTCGAACTCGTCCGTCCCCAATGCGAGGTCCTTGGTGAGCCTGGCCGTCCCGTTCACCACGCCGTCCAGGACGTTCCGGTCGAACCACACCACCGCGGCCGAGACCCGGTCCCGAACGGGCAGGACGATCCCGTTCGTGTAGACCTCGTCGAGGTAGAACTTGTTGACCAGCAGGCTCGAGAACCATCCCAGCTGGAGGACCGGGTCACGCTCGGGTTGCTCCCGGTACAGGTACCACCCGGCCAGGACGCCGAGCCCCACCGCCAGGATCGACAGGGTGGCGACCCACAGCACGAACGTCACGGGCTCCGGGACCTCGAAGAACACCCACTTGAAGAAGACGGCGCGGGTGAAGGCGGCGCCCAGGAAGCCGACCGTCACGGTTCCGAAGGCCAGCCCGACGAGTGGGCCCGTCATGACCGACGGCGACTCGTGCGGCTCGGCATGGCCGCGGTACCCGCCGAGGAAGGTCAGCATGACCATCCGGGTCGTGTAGAAAGCGGTCACGGCCGCCGTGAGCAGCATCAGCGTGAACACGACCTCATGGCCCTCCGAGGCCGCGACCAGGAGCTCGTCCTTTGACCAGAAGCCCGCGAGCGGCGGGATGCCCGCCAGGGCCGCGGATCCGAACAGGAACGTCCAGAATGTGACCGGCATCCTCCTCCACAGCCCGCCCATGTCGCTCATGTAGTTGGAATGGACCGCGTGGATCACTGATCCGGCCGCCAGGAACAGCAGGGCCTTGAAGAACGCATGCGTGAACAGGTGGAAGAACGCCGAGTCCCGGCCCGCCTGTCCCACCGACATGGCCGTCACCATGTACGCGAGCTGCGACACGGTGGAGTACGCCAGCACCCGCTTGATGTCGTCCTGGACCAGGGCCAGGAGCGCGGCCCCGAACATCGTGATCCCGCCGATGACACCGACGAACCGCAGGACCTCCGGCGCCGCATGGAGGAACACCGAGTACATCCGGCCGACCAGGTACACGCCGGCCGCGACCATCGTGGCGGCGTGGATCAGCGCCGACACCGGCGTGGGGCCCTGCATGGCGTCGGGGAGCCACACGTGCAACGGGAACTGCGCCGACTTGCCGATCGTCCCCCCGAAGAGCAGCAACGCCGCAACGGAGACCAAGCCCCGGGACACGTCGGCTCCCCCGACCAGCTCCCCGATCTGCTGGATGTTCGCGGAATGAAAGCCCGTGGCCGCCACCAGGACGAAGATGCCGAACAGGAACGGGATGTCGCCCACCCTCGTGGTGATGAACGCCTTGATCGCGGCGTTCGAGTTGATCCTCTCCTCCCACCAGTGGCCGATCAGCAGGTAGGAGCACAGGCCCATGACCTCCCATCCCACCAGGAGCTGGATCAGGTTGTCGGCGATGACCACGTTGAGCATGGCCGCCGTGAACAGCGAGAGGACCACGAAGAACCAGGTGAACCGGACGTCACCGTGCATGTACCCGATCGAGTAGACGTGCACCGCGAGCGAGA
>Ga0184627_10000514_pt1 | contig 14984 bp, 22 predicted proteins | sample PLM3_127_b1_FD_133150 | JGI IMG/M metagenome (GOLD analysis project Ga0184627, IMG submission 133150) | Groundwater sediment microbial communities from an aquifer in East River, Colorado, USA - PLM3_127_b1 | ecosystem: Environmental > Terrestrial > Soil > Riparian zone | place: USA: East River...
ACTGGGCGCGTCCGTCCAGGGAATGGCTGGTCGTGGTGGTCACCCGGGGAACTCCTCCCCGCCCTCTCAGCTCAATGATTCAGCAGCTCGATCTGCCTCACTGAAGGTTGACACAGAGGGAGCTCGAGGAGGTCCCCGCCGTCGTCCTGGACGGCGGTCTCCAGTACCGCTGCGCCGGTCCAGGCCCCATCCCGGGGAGTTGCTGGCTGCCGCCGATGCGGCGGTCGTGGCCAGCCGTAAGCGCGCAGTAACCGGAGTCGACCCCATGGCCCTTGAGGAACTGGAGCAGGACGTCGAACGCTTCGCGCCGGAGTACCAGAGCACCCCGCACCCCGCACATCGACCTCTTCCCAGAGGTGTGGGAGGACTGGCGGCAGGCAGAGGAACTCCTCGACGGACGCCCGAGTCTCAAAGAGCGAGTGCACCTGACGGTACTCGGCGGGCAGCTCAGCTACCTGCTCGGCCGCCTGTCGTTCCACATGGGCGAGTACACCGCCGCCCGCAAGCACGCAGTATTGGCCTGGCAGTACGCCAACGATGTTGGCCAACCCGTGCTGTGCGCCTCGGTCAGAATGCTGCAGAGCTCCATCGCCTTCTACACTGGGCATCCCCACAAGGCGCTGGACCTGCTACACGCGGCCGAACCGTATGTGACGGCCTACACCCGAGCCCGGGTCGCAGCGTACGCAGCCAGGGGGCACGCGATGCTCGGCGACGCGCCCAGCGCCAACCAGGCGTTGGGCCAGATGCAACACCACCTGGTCGACCTGCCGGCCGAACCAGGGGAGTCTCCCTTCACAGCGGCCACCGCGATCTTGTTCCTCGGCGGGACGTACGTGCGTCTCGGCGACGGCCAGACCGCCGAGCGGTACGCCCGCCAGGCGGTCGCCTCCTACGACGCGCCCGAGCTGCGCGGTATGGCGTTCTCGGACCGGGGGCACGCCAAACTCAACCTCGCCGCCTCGCTGCTGGTTCGCCCTCGGCCAGAACCCGATGAGGCCGCCCGGCTCGGCACCGAAGCGCTCGCCGTTCCGGAGGCGCAGCGCACCGAGACGGTGGGAAAGCGGGCGATGGAGCTGCGGGGACTCCTTGCCGGCTGGCGCGCAACACCAGCGGTCAAGGAGTTCGACGACAGGTTGCGCGGCTACAAGCCCCTCGCGCTCCCCGCGCCGACGACCTGAGCCAGCAAGGAGCACGGGATGAGCACACCGCCCACAAACCACTCCGCCCCCGAGGAACTACGAACGGGCCAGTCCCGGATCCCCACGGTCACCACCGAGCGGCTGATCCTGCGATCCTTCACGACTGCTGATCTCGACGCGTACGCCGAACTGACCGCCGACGAAGAGACGATGCGCTATCTCGGCGAAGGTGCCCGCTCGATCGAGCGGGCACCTGGCAGGTGCTGGCAGTCATCCTTGGCCACTGGCACCTACGCGGCTACGGGATCTGGGCCATGGCCGACCGGATAACGCAACGGCTCATCGGCCGGGCGGGTCTGTACTACCCGGAAGGTTGGCCCGCGCTGGAGATCGTCTGGTCGGTGGCCCGCGACCGCTGGGGCCAAGGGCTTGCCACCGAGGCCGGCCGGGCCGCTGTCGACTACGCGTTCGGCCAACTCGGCGCCGACCATGTCATCAGCACCATCCATCCACGCAACCACGCCTCGATCCGCGTGGCCGAGAAGCTCGGCGAAACCTACGAGTACGGGCCAACGACCCTCCAGGGACGAGAGCGGACGGTCTATGGCATCACCAGGCGCAGATGGCTCCGCTCTCGCGCTTGACAGCACACAGCGTCAACGGCCCGGTGTGCGAGGGCGGGCAGGCTGCCGGGCCGGGCGCGGTGATCCTCGACCGCGTCCGGCTGCCGGTCAGGCGACGGGCCGGGCAGGCTGCCGGGCTGGACTCCGGCGGCGGTCGGCGCCCCCGGCCGGGCCTGCGCTCGGCGCGACGCTGACCTCGCGGTAGCGGACCGGCTCGCCACAGTCCCGGCAGGTCACGACCGGCTCGAGGTCGGCCCCGCAGCGGTGGCGGAAGGTGGCCGGCGGGGCGCCCTGGGCGAGGTGACGGTCGCCCCACTGCATGAGGGTGAGCAGGACCGGCTGCAGGTCCCGGCCCGCAGGCGTGAGGTGGTACTCGAAGCGGGCCGGACGCTCCTGGTACTGGCGGCGCTCGAGCAGCCCCTCGGCGACGAGCTTGCGCAGGCGGACGCTCAGGATGTCGCGGGGCGCGCCGGTGTTGCGCTGGATCGCGTCGAAGCGGCGGACGCCGAAGAACACCTCGCGCAGCGCGAGCAGCGACCACTTCTCGCCGATGACCTCGAGCGTGCGGGCCACCGAGCAGACCCTCGGAGTCTCGATACCGTCCATATCTCGCAAGTATACCCGATCAGTTGTCTTTTCCAACCCTCTGGTCTATAGTACGTTCGATAATCAAACTTACTCCGGCGCATCGTCGACAGGGGAGTAGCGCCCATGAACGCCGCGCAGCCCTCCGCACCGCCTCCGACCCCACGCTACCCGTGGGAGCGCGTCACCGTGGTGCAGCTCCCGACCGCCACCGTCCGCGTCCGCCCGATCCGCCTCACCGACGGCCCGAGCCTGCAGGCCGGCATGCGGTCCCTCTCCGAGCGGACCCGCTGGCTCCGCTTCCACATGCCCATCAGCCAGTTGACCGACGCCCAGGTCCGCGTCCTCGTCGAGGTCGACCACCACGACCGCGAGGCGCTCGTGGCCGAGGTGCGGCGCGACGGCGGGGGATGGCGGCCGGTGGGGGTCGCCCGCTACGCCAGGGTCAGCGCCGACCGGGCCGACCTCGCCATCGTCGTCCAGGACGACTGGCAGGGGCGCGGCATCGGCCGGCTCCTGATCGACCGGCTGGCCGCCGCCGCCAGGGAAGCGGGCGTGGCCGCGTTCGTCGCGCAGGTGCTGTCCGAGAACCGCCAGGCCCTCAGGCTCATCGGCCGGCCCCTCACGCGGCAGGTCGAGGTCACCATGGCCGGCCCGGTCACCGACGTCGTGTGGTGGCTCGTCGACCCCCCGCCGGGCACCAGCGCGCCCATGCCCGTGGCCGGGTAGCGGGCCGCCGCCCGGGCCCGGCACCAGCGGCAGCGCCGCGCGGTCGTGTGCGGGTGCGAGCCGTGCGCGGCCTTGCCGGCCACGTCACAACGTCCCGGTCCATGCCTGGCATCATCCTTGCCCGCCGCAGCTCAGTTCAAGCCAACAACGATGCTGTCGGGACTCAGCGAACCTGGCGACTGAAGGGTCCGTTGACCTGCGAGATGTCAACTGCTCCGAGCCAGCGGGCGGGCTGATGGCTCAACGAAGTTGGCGGCTTGCAACCGGCTGGGCCTGAAGGTTGGCGCGGCGCTCCGCGGCGATGAGGCTTGCCGGGAGCCCGAGACGGTCGAGATCTGGGTCATCTTGCGGTCGGCCGTCGGCATCCTCGCCGCCGTGCCAACGGTGGGGGTGCTCGCTGCGGAGCCACCTGATGAGCGGGTCTCTCATGCTGACGCTGTAGTGCGAGAGACCAAACCGGCGCTTTGCTTCGGTCAGAAGCGGCGCCCAGGTGCGACGGTTGTTGAGGTCGACGCTCGAACGCCAGGCTTGCGTGGCGAGCAGGCCGGCCAAGGTGACGGCCTCAGGATAGATCGCGATCATGAGCAACTCGGAGTCACGCGCCAGTTCGCTGGCGCCGAGACGGCTCATCCGCTGGTCCCAGCGCTGCTGCAGCCGCCAATGCCAGCCCCCGTCGAGCCAGTCCATAACCACGTTTTCGGCGCGCTCATAAGCCCGCTGAGCAGCCTGGGAGCCGCAGCGGCGCACAAGCCGCCGGTGACGCCGCTGGGCCTGCACTATCTCAGGGGCGTAGGTCAGGTCTTGCTGGTGATGGCCACGGAGCCAGACACGGTGCCGGACGCAGAGGGGGCCGTGGCTGGGCAGATAGACGACTGCTGCGGTCGTCACGCCGCGACCCGCTGAACAGCGGAAGCACGCCACGAACGTGCCCGGGACGCTGGTGGTGTCCAGCCAGGCGATCGTCGGAGTCAGGATGGGGCTGGCTCGCTGCGTAAGTCCGAGGGCGGGCAGGGCGTGGTGGAGTGAGGCCGGTCACAGCGACGAGCCGTTCGACTGCGGCTCGGTTCAGTCTGGCGTCGTGGCTGGTGGACGGGCATCGGTTGAAGCTGCACGCCCCGATGTAGCGGGCCAGGGTGATGGCGGGGAGGTGGTTGGCCACGGCCAGGCGGTCCAGGTAGGAGACGATCGTCTCGCGGTGGACCGGGCGTAGCGGGATCGGCAGGCGGCGGGCCGACCGCTCCCAGGACTGCACGGTCAGGCCACCTCGCCGCGCCCTTTGCCGCGGCGGGGTCGTGGTTGGAGACGCCGCGCAGGGTTGGTCTGTTCGGCGGCATGGTCGAGGGTGATGGCCTCAAGGGTCGTCTTGGTGATCTGCTCGCTGCCGCCGAGGATGGCCTCGACTGCGGCTGCACGGATGAGATGGGAAAGGCTGCCAATCATCCCGCTGGTGCGCTCGTGCAGGTAGCTGTCCAGCCGCGGCAGGCTCCCGCTCTTGTGCCCGTGCAGCCGCAAGGCTTGCTCAAGGGTGGCGACCAGGGCCTGCCAGTCGGCGCGCTGCGCGGCGCTGCCGCAAGGGAAGGCTGCGGTGGGGATGGTGGCAAACCGGCCAGCGAGCTGCTTGCCGCGAGGGCCGCTGAACAGCCCGACGGCCTCGACCTCCACGCTGGCGTAGATGAAGGTGGCGGGGATGCGCTCGGAGAGGTATTTGAGCTGGTCGGAGGCTTCGGCGCCGGTTCGAGTGTGCAGGTTGAGATTGTGGATCTCGTCGACGACGACCAGGTCGGTAGCAAGGTCGCAGAGCACGCGGCAGACGGCGTTGGTAACGCAGCGGTGCCGATGGGGTGGGCTCGACAAAGCGGCCCCAGCCTTCCTTCGTCGTGAGCGGATCGCGTGCCGCCCGTGCTGCCGTCGTCGCACGACTTGCCGCGCCGGTCACAGATGCTCGCTCTCGGCCAGCGGGTCGAACACACCGAAAGGCACCACCGTGATCCGCGACGGGTCGTCGGCGAGGTCGACCGCATTCTCGTCCTGCTCCAGGTCATCGGGCATCTGAACCAGGGACGGGTGCTGAGGCGACGCCGCGGCAGCGCTGTTGCGGCCCACAATCCGCCGGTCCCGCTGGTCTTCCCGACTCCGATCGGCGTTGATGCCGGGGCCGGCCTCCGCCCGTCGCAGCAGGTTCTCGAGCGCCATCGTGACTGCGGTCTCGTCCCGGTCATCTGCTCCACGCATGGCGACAAGCTCGCGTGCTCGCCGCCAGGTGAAGTCGGCGAACGGCTGGCGCACCGTCCCAAGGTGGGTCCACGGGGCAGTGATCCAGCCGCCGGCGTGGTGGTCACGCACCCAGACGTGGCCGAGGTCGTAGGGGTCGTAGTGGACCTCCCACAGGCCCCGCCTGGCGTCCACGCCGGAGCGCAGGTGCCGGTAGGGGTTGAGCTCGGCGCAGTCGTAGGTGCGGTAGTCGAGCTGGATCCCTTGGTCGGTGATCGTCCGTCAGCAGGCTGGCAGCAGCTCGAGGTAGTCCTCGCCGGTCAGGGCGACCGGGACGTAGCCGGCGCGGGCGACCAGCGCGGCGTAGGCCTCGTTGGGCGACAGTGCCCGGCCGGGCAGGTTAGGGTGCCGTAGCCCGTCGTGCGGGCGATGCTGCCAGCCGGCGAGGACCCACTCGTCAAACAGCTCCTGCAGTTGCGGGACCGACCAGACCGCCTGCGCCTCCACGTCGGCGCCGCGCAGGGTGACGTTGCCGCCGGTGTAGCCGCGGACGTGCTGGCAGAACAGGGTGTTGATGCTCTCGAAGGTGCGCTCGACGATGCTCTTGTCGGTCGGGGTGCGCGGGCGGGCCGGCTGCACCGAGATCCCCAACGTCCGACACGCCGCAAGGAACGCCTCCGACATGAACACGCGGTCCCGGTCGACCACGACCGTGTCCGGCACGATCACCGGCTTGGCCGCGGTGTGCGCCAGCCGGGCGTCCAAGCCAAGCAGCCGCGGGTAGGGGATGGCGGAGTGCGTCATCGACAGTGCCTCGGGCCAGCCGGGCCGGATCGGCTCGGGCACCAGCATCCGCGCCAGCAGCAGCACGGCGTCCACGGCCTTGGTGTCCACCGGCCGCAGCAGGCCAGTGCAGATCGTGCGGGTGGCCACATCCACGGCCATCGTGAGCTCCACCCGGCCGACGACGCCGTCGTCGTAGACCGCCATGATGTCCAGCGGGGTCGAGTCGAGCGGGACCTGCTCACCGGGCCGAGCGGCCACGGTAACGCTGAAGGGCCGCTCCGGCCGGTTCGCCAGCGACCGTCGCGTGCGGGCGGAGCCGAACGTGTGCCGGCCAGCGGCCAGCACCGCCACGAGCCGGTTGAACGTCGCCTTCGACGGCAGCGGCACCACCCCCGGCCCGTGCTGGGCGGCCAGCGCGTCCTCGACCCGACGGCGCAGCCGGTCCCGCGTGCCGGTGGACTGGTCGGTCTCAAGCTCGAGCTGGGCGGCGATCGCGTCGACCAGCCGCGGGTCGGCGTTCCCGAACGGCTTGGCCTGCCGGGTGGCACGCTGACCCGCCAGCCCCCACAAACCCTGCATGTGGTAGCGGTGCCGCATGCGCTGCACGGTCCGCAGGCTCGTGACCTGCCCTGCAGCCGACAGCTCCACCGCCTTGGCTGCCTCCCGCTCGGGCAGGGACCGACGCTGCGGGTCATACTCGGGCCGGGGCGTGGCGCCCGGCGGCGCATCAGGTGGCAGGCCCGTCTCCACCTCGACCACGTGCCGCTCCCACGCCCGAGCCCGCGCCACCACCGGCTCGGGCAGCCCGTCCAGCAGCCCAAACGGCGGCAACGCCGGCATCGGGGCGGCGTCCAGCAGCTCGAAGTCGACCGCGGCCAGCAGGTGCGCCAACAGCACCACGCTCGCCATCCCGGACTCCGAGGCCAGCCGCACCGTCGTCCCCGCCAACACGACCACCGAGTAGGTGGCACCGTCGAACCGCACCCGGTCGCCAACCCGCAGCGCCCTTGCGCTGCCCAGCCCGCTCACCGGAACGCTCCGGCCCTGGTCGGACCTGAAGCAAGCCGCACGAGGGTGTGGTCGTGCAGCGGGACGGCCAAGTCGACCACCACCATACCCGTCCAGAGCAGGTGGTAGAGCACTGGCAGCACCCCGATCGGATCGCCGACCTCGCCAGCCGCCTCGAGCAGCCCGCGCGGTCGCTGAAGTCGCTCCAACAGCGCCGCTGCGATGGTCGGGTCGCGGTGGCGCGGATGCCGGTAGCCACCCAGCCAGCGCACGTTGCTGACCCACACAGGATCGTGGTCGTGCACCAGCCGATAGCGCCAGCCGACCTCGGCGCACGCCCGCTCGGTCACTTGGAACACGGCCGCATCCTGTGGCCGCATCCGCTTGGCTGGTCGGCAGTCGACCACCACGCCGGTGCCGTCATCCAGCCGGGCGAACCAGTCCGGCGCATGCGAGCGGACTCGGCCGTCCTCCGGCCACGACAGCCAGAACGGCTGCGAGGCGAACCCGACCACCTGCGGGTCGAAGTCCAGCAGCATGGCGGTGTCCCGCTCCAGCCACGACTCGTAGCCCACGTGCCGCCCGACGGTCGCCGACCACCACAAGCCGGGATAGTTGCGCTGCCCGCGATAGGAGGGGAACGCCCGGATGGGCGGCGCGTCTTCGAAGGCAACGTCCCTGGCGAGGGTCAGACGAACCCGCCGCTCGGTCCCGCCTGGAACAAGGTAGGCCAGCCAGAAGCCATCATCGCCAGGCTTCGACCGTGGCGTCTCCTCGACAAGACGCAGGGTCGCCATAAGCCCGCTCCTGATCGAAGGGTAATGCCCGGTTTGCCCTAGCTCTCAAAGCGAGGGGCAATCCTCGACCATCCGGGCCGACTGGACAAATTCCCTGCATGCCCGAGACCTGGCATGCTTCCGCTCGTGCCTTCTGATGCTGGCCTTGCTGGACGAAAGAGCCTCCGAGGAGAGGGGAGTTCGTGAGCGGTCTGGAGTTCGTGGCATCACTAGCCCGCTCGATGGCGTGGCCGGCAATTGTGCTGGTGGTCGTCCTGGTGTTCCGCTCCACGATCCGCTCGGCGCTGACCGGGCAGATCAAGCGGTGGCGCGCGGGCTTGGGCGGAGTGGAGGTGGAGAATTGGGAACTGACCGCCGAAAAGGCTCGTGACCAACTGCCTCCTGACGCCGAAGAGCGGGCCGCGCAGGTGCTCGGCGGGGGTCTGTCCGGTGAGCTGGCCGCACTAGTGGGAGCCGACGAGTGAGGCGAAGACGACGATGTTGTCGACGTAGTGACCTGTCGCGTAGTCGAACGGCCCGCCGCAGGTGATCAGCCGCAGGGCTGCGTGGCGGGTGTTGCCGTAGACGAGCAGCGACGGGAAGTGGTCTTTGGGGTAGTGGCGTACCCCGTCCACCCTGAAGACCGCGACCAGCCCGTCCGCGCGGGTAACCAGGACCTTGTCTCCAGGCCGCAAGTCCCCGAGGTTGTAGAACACCGACCGGCCCTGGGCCGCCGAGTCGACGTGCCCTGAGATGACCGCGGGGCCGGGCGAGCCCGGAGTCGGCGAGAGCTTGTACCAGGCCGCCTCGTTGTAGTGGGGTCCCGGCGCCGGTACCTGCAGAGTGCCCTGCGCGGTCAGGCCCAGGTGCTGCAGCGTCGAGCGGACGTCGATCACCGGGATGTCGATCGAGACCGGCTTCGACCGCGGGAGCACCGGCCCGACGACCTTCGAGGCCGGGTCCGGCGACGAACGTGCCGCCGGCGGGATCGAGTCGCTCGGCCGAGGGCTCTCGCTCGGTCTGGTGGACACCGCGGCCGGTCCGAGCGAGCCAGCCGCGGACGGGGGGGGCTCCGGGGCATGCTTCTGGGCGGCGACCGACACCGCAATGGCAATCGCCGCGCTCGCGGTGAAGACGGCGGCAGCCACCGTGGCGATGAGGCCACGGCGACCACCGCGCATCAGGAACTCCTTCACGTCGATCCGGCTAGCTCGATGAGCCTTTCCGCATGACGCGCCGACGGACCGCGAACGCCGCGCCTGCGGCCACCAGCAGGGCAAAGCCGACCGCCAGCACGGCCACGTCCTGCACGCCTGCGGTCGAACCACCACCGGTTGCGACACCGCCCGACGGGATGGGGGTCGGGGGCGACGTGGTCGGAGGCGGTGTGGTCGGTGCCGAGCACGTCGATCGCTTGAAGGTAGCTTTGTCCAACGTGACCGAGGCATTCCGGGCCAACGCTCGGCCGTCCACCGTTACGCCGGTCTGCACCTGGATGGAGGTCAACGCCAGGATGTTGCCCGTGAAGGTGGAGTTCGTTCCAAGCGTCGCTGAACTGCCGACCTGCCAAAAGATGTTACAAGTGCTCGCGCCGTCCAGGAGGCTCACCTTGCTACTCGATGCCGTGATGAGCGTGGACGCCATCTGGAAGATGAAGACAGCATTGGGGTCGCCCTGGGCGTCGAGCGTGAGCGTCCCGGTGATCTGGAACGTACCCGACTCCGAGTTGTAGACGCCAGGCTTCAGGGTTTGCCCGCCGAGCTCCGTAGCGATGGTGGTAACAGGTGTGCGGCCAGCGGCGTCGTTGTACGCGGTGGTCAAGTCCTTTTGGGCCTGGAGCGCGACCGCATCGGCCTTGTGGATCTGCCCGTTCACTTTTCCTGGCGGAAATCCGGTCACCGCAGGATTTGGAGACGTCCCAAGATCCCCATTGACCACGGTAGGTCCAGTGTTGGTGACGCCCTGGCCGGCCAGAACCGCGAAGCTGGCGGCCGTTCCAAGGCCTACTGGCGGTTGAGCCGCATTCGCAATGAGCGGCTGCAAGGCGAGCGCACCAATCGCGAGGACGAGCGCGACGCGCGCCAGCCATTTGGACCAACGTGCGCCTGCAGCGACATGCTCGGTTACTCTGGCTACCCGCTCCTGGAGCATGCTGCCTCCTTGTTTGCTCAAAGGGTGGTGGGTCGCATATAGGTTTCCGCGTGTTCCCCAACAATCGTTGGGTACACGTGACACACCCGGGAGCGCTGCTCCAGGTGGTTGCTTCTATAAAGAAAGCCCTCGCCTTGTCATGGCCGTCCGCAGCGGGGGCTTCGCGCGGCCGGGGCTTCGCTACGAGCGCGGACGCTACCGCTACAAGCGAAACAACTGCAACCCGGTCAAGATCCCTGCACCGCCCATATCGGGTCTCCGGTACTGCTCGTCGCGAACGTCTCTAGCCGACATGGCTAGTCCGCGCGACCCCGACGTGACCGCGTTGTAGCTGGTGCGACGGCGTACGGTTCGGCCAGACGTGGCGAGGGTGTCAGGTTCGACCTACTCACTAGTTAGTGTCCGCAGCCGAAACCAGTAATCCTACCGATGGGTCGGCGCGTACCAGCTCGGGCGGAGGCCGACCCGGCCACCTCCTCACCCAGAGACCCGGGCCGCATGCGGCCGGCTCGCGCTCCCACAGCAGGTGCATGAGCGACAGCCGGTCACCTCGAGCAGCTGGGCGACATCTCGCCTAGCCGAGGCTGTTCCGAGAGCGGCAGTATTTGGAAGCGTTCGCCCGCATCGAGCAAGAGCTGCGTCGCATCGCCGACGGGCTGGAGCCGGCCAAGGCCCTGCAGCGGATGGGTGCCCACCAACTGGCCGTAGTCGCACACCAGCGTGGGCGGATCAGCGACCAGACCCTGAACGCCGTCAGCGGGCTGAGCGTACTACGCAACCTGGCCGCACACGGGCAAGCCGGCGACCTGGATACGGCCCGCGCCCTGGAGTTCGTGCACCTCGCCGACGCCGTGCTGTTCGCGTTGACCAACCAAACCCGTTGACCAGGACCACAGCCACCAAGGCCAAGGCTGCGCATGTGTCGATTCTCAATGAGGGTGTCAAGCGACCGCATGACCGGTTGAGTGGAATCGAGGTGTTGCTGATGTTAGTGCAGGAGGCGTTGAGGCTCACCTTCGTCCGCGATGCGGGGACAGGCGGAGGAGATGTGTATCGGTTCGTCCCGTGCTTCCGGGTGAGCACGGCGGCTGGCGAGCCTGTCAGCACGGTAAGGTGTGCCGATAACCCCTCTGACCAGCAGTGTTGCGTTGTGGCCATCGTGGCCGACGAAACCGATTATCTCAGCACTTCGGGAAGGGGCACGTCCGCCTGCGCCCGGCGCGTGAACCGGTTCACGATGTCGGACCCCGCATCTTCGTTGGTGAGGCCCGTCGACCGGTTGCGGGCGTAGGCGATCAGCTCGCTCATGTCGCTGGCGAGCTCCTCATCCTTAAGCCGCTGCGCGAAGTTGCGGAGCTGCCGAAGTGGCCGGATGCAGGCCGGATAGCCAGCAGCAGCTTGCTCGAGCGCGTGATAAGCGGCCCATCGCCGGGTCTGGCCCTGGTCGAAGATCGGCTTCCCATCGAGGTGCCAACGCCGGCAGGATTCGACAAAGTGCAGCTGCTTCTCCCAGTCAGCGGACGCGTCGTATCGACGCCAGGGCTCGGTCGGTCCCGCAAGCAAGCGCTGCCCTCTGCTGGTGCGCACGGTGAGCTCGAGCTGGGTGATGCGCTCGGGGAGGTGTGGAACGAGGACGGCCACGGGCTGCAGCGGCTGGGTCGGAAGCTCGGCGGTGGCCGCAGCCCGCACGATGTGGTCGTGCAGCTCGACGGTGACCTCGGTCCAGGACTGCAGGCCAAGCAGCATCGCGATCGTGTCCTCGTCGGCCATGTCGAAGTGGCTGTGGTCCAGTGCGTCGACCAGCGTGATACCGATCCCGGCTGCGGCGGCGGCAAGCGCGAAGAACAGCGCCTGGAGCGTCTCCACGGCGGTGAGGACCCGGTCAAGGAGCACCAAGCCCGAGATCGGCTGGGTGTTGGGGCGACGCACGCCGTGATCGGTGAGGATCAGCTCGTCGCCTTCGACCAGGTAGTTCTCGTGCGCCTTGGCGTCACGCAAGGCGATGTCGAGGCCGTCCAGCAGCGCGACGAGGCTTGGCTGCTGGGATGCCTGGCGCAGGAGCACGCCCGCGTTCCGGCGGCGCACGTCCTGGTAGCTGCGTTGCCCGTTCACGGTCAGGAGCGCGGCGACGTAGCGCTTGCCGGGGCCTTCGAGCAGCTCGTGGGCAAGGGTGAGGACGGCGCGGACCGCCTGCCGGTCGTCGCGGGCGGTCGCGAGGACGGCTTGGGCGGTGACCGCGGCGTCGTAGCCGCGCTGAGCAGCATCCTGGATGTCGTCGACCAGCGTGTGGTCGTCGACCAGCGTGTGGTCGTGGACCAGCCGCTGGAGCCGGTCGGGACGCCGCGTGAAGACTGCGTAGGCGTCGTGGGCGATTCGGCGGAAGCGCCGGTCGTCAAGGACCACCTCGGCGTGCAGCGTCATCATGCGCAGCAGCAGACCCATGCCGCTGGGGCAGGCAGCACCGAGGAGTTGCTCGAAGTCCCGGGCGCCGTCCTGCTCGAGCAGGAGTAGGGCCTGCTGCCCCGCGTCGGCGGCTGCTTGGGCTTGCAGCGGCGTGGGCGCCGCGCATGCCGTGAGGGTCCTCAGCCGCCAGGCGCTCGGCCAGCCTGGGGCTACGTGCTCTGTCGAGAACGGACAGACGTGGCAGGTTGCCAACTTCGCGGTTTCTTGCCACCTGGATTGCCAACTTCGCTGAGCCTCGCCAGGTTCGCTGCGTCCCGACAGATGCCCTTGGCCGGCGGGAAGCCACGATCTCGCGACTGCTAACGAGACGTGTTGACGTGGGACGAGTGGCGGATACCTCAGGGCCTGAACGGGTCGAGAACGTAAAGCGGAGCAGAACCAGGCCTGAGCGGACACGGAGTGGGGTGGGACGCCAGCGGCGCTAGGCAACTCCGGTGCGACGTGGCACGATCTCGCAGGTGACCAGCAGTCCCGCCGCGGCGCAGCACCTGCGCGACCTCGCGCGGCTGCGCCGCGTTCGCGACCGGATCGACCGGGAGTACGCCCAGCCGCTGGACGTCGAGGCGCTTGCCCGCGGCGTGAACATGTCGGCCGGGCACCTCAGTCGCGAGTTCCGGCGCGCCTACGGCGAGTCGCCGTACGCCTATCTGATGACGCGGCGCATCGAGCGCGCGATGGCGCTGCTGCGTCGTGGCGACCTCAGCGTCACCGAGGTCTGTTTCGCGGTCGGCTGCTCGTCGCTGGGCACCTTCAGCACTCGCTTCACCGAGTTGGTCGGTGTGCCGCCCAGCACCTATCGGGGCCAGACAGCTCGCGCGACGGCGGGGATGCCGTCGTGCGTCGCGAAACAGGTGACCAGACCGATCAGGAATCGAGAAGCGCGGGTCACGGAGCCGCAACTAGACTGACCGCCATGGACATCACCATTCACGCGAGCTTCCTCCCGCACAACGACCCGGACGCCTCCCTGGCCTTCTACCGCGACACCCTCGGCTTCGAGGTCCGCAACGACGTCAGATACGACGGGATGCGCTGGATCACGGTCGGCCCCGCCGACCAGCCCGGCACGTCCATCGTCCTGGAGCCGCCGGCCGCCGACCCCGGCATCACCGACGACGAGCGCCGCACCATCGTCGAGATGATGGCCAAGGGCACCTATGCCGGCATCCTCCTGGCCACCGCCGACCTCGACGGCACCTTCGAGCGGGTGCAGGCCAGCGGCGCCGACGTCGTCCAGGAGCCGACCGAGCAGCCGTACGGCGTTCGCGACTGCGCCTTCCGCGATCCCGCGGGCAACCTGATCCGCATCAACGAGCTCCGCTGAGCCGTCCGGCGATCGCAGCCATGACCTGCACAGACGGCACCGTGAAGGAGCCCGCGCACGACGCCGGTGGCGGCCGCCTGGTGGCCACCGTCACCGACCCCGATGGCAACGTCCCCGGGCTGCTTCACGACCGATGAGTGCCGACCCCCGCTCCCGCGCTCAGCGTCGTCGCGACACCGAGCATCGGCTCACCCACGACAAAGACGTCTAGGCGGCCAGTGCCTCGGCGGACGGTGCGCCGTACCTGGTGCCGCTGTCCTTCGACTGGGACGGCGAGGCGCTGCTGATGGCCACGCCGACGGACAGCCCGACCGGCAGGAACCTGGCCGCCACCCGGGCCGTTCGGCTGGGGCTGGGCCACACCCGCGACGTGTCCATGATCGAGGGCGAAGTCCTCGAGATCGACGCACTGCCTAGGAGGCTGGTGTCTTTCGCGGAATCCCACGTAGAGTAGGAATGAACAAGCACTCTGAGCTGCGGGTTTCACACACAGCGTTCGCCAGGTCGGCTCCTGAGCCCTGTTTCACACCGGCCTCCTAGGTCGCTTCCGCCGCTACGTTCCGGGCTTTCGGTGCACGGTGAGGGATCCCCTACCGGGTGGGTGCGTCGAGCGAGGTTAGGTAGGCGGCATTGCCGCGCAGAGCTGCCTCATATCGGATCACTTCGTCGGTTCGGAAGCGATCCGCGATCAGTTCGAGCACCGAGCCGAGGGCCTGGCTCGGCCGCCCTGCGGCGTGGAGGGCCGGCCGAAAGTGAGCAGTTTTGGAGAAGCGCGGGTCACGGAGCCACGCCTAGCATGACCGTCATGGACATCACGATTCACCAGACCTTCCTCCCACATGACGACCCGGACGCATCCCTGGCCTTCTACCGCGACACCCTCGGCTTCGAGGTCCGCAACGACGTCGGATACGGCGGGATGCGCTGGATCACGGTCGGCCCCGCCGACCAGCCCGGCACGTCGATCGTCCTGGAGCCGCCGGCCGCCGACCCCGTGGGGTGCAGACTTGTGGTGCCGACTGTCGATTTCGCGCCTCGCCGTTCGTCTTAACACGACCGTACACACCGGGTCGATGTGACCCACGACTTCAGGAGTGACCATGACCGGCTCTTCCACCCAGGGAATCAAGACCGTGCTGCATCCCGTGTCCGACCTGGCGACGGCCAAGGCGGTGTACGCCGCCCT
>Ga0184627_10000515_pt1 | contig 14975 bp, 10 predicted proteins | sample PLM3_127_b1_FD_133150 | JGI IMG/M metagenome (GOLD analysis project Ga0184627, IMG submission 133150) | Groundwater sediment microbial communities from an aquifer in East River, Colorado, USA - PLM3_127_b1 | ecosystem: Environmental > Terrestrial > Soil > Riparian zone | place: USA: East River...
GGCCTTACAGTGTGGACAGTGGGAAGGCGGATGGATCACGGACTCTCCTTTGGGTATCCGCAGGATACAAACGTTGAGGAAACTGCCGACGATGGCGCCGAGAATAAAAATGACCAAAGTCACAGGATGAAAAAACAGCATCGGTGAGAATCTCCTCGTTGACTACACCCGCCAAATCTTTAGATTCCTGCCAGTTTTAGGTCGGGGTTTCAAGCAACCCTGCCGTCAACGGCTTGCTGTATCCTTGAAAATGCCGAGGTCGTGAGTTCTAATCTTCTCATTCACTAGCGGCCATCATTCCGGCCCCCAGCCGAAATCATGAACGAAGAAACCGTCTGTGCCATCGTGCTCGATTACCGCGGCGCCGAGAAAACAAGCAAATGTCTTCTCTCTCTCGTCGGCCAGGGAATTGAGACCATTTATGTCCTGGACAATTCCGGCGCCGAGAGCTCGTCGAAGGACCTAAGCCAAGCCATCGAGCGCATTCGCCTTACCGATCCGGGCTTCAGTATCTTCATCCTCTCCGCGGGCAAAAACCTAGGCTTCGGACGAGGCGTCAACTTCGTTCTCCGCTTTGACCGCGGCTCCGAGTCTCCCCACGATTACTACCTGCTGCTGAACAACGACGCGGTGGCCGGTCCCGGCTTGGTCGCCAGCATGATTGCGCGATTCGCGAACGACTCCGACGTCGCCCTGGTGGCGCCGAGAATCCTGTCCGACGACCCCGGTCGCGATTTCGGCATCTGGTATCATCGTTATTTCGGCTTGCTGCTCTCTCGACCCGGCAGAGGCCGGTTTCATTATTTTACCGGTTGCTGCTTGCTATTCCGAAAAGACCTGGCTACCGATTCTGGGATCTTCGACGAATCGTTCTTCATGTACGGCGAAGACGTGGAACTCGGTTGGCGGATAACTCGCCAGGGGAGAAAGATGGTCTGCGCAGAAGATGTCTTTGTAAGGCATGACCTGGGACCTTCGGCAGACAGAGCGAGTTTTTTCTACGAGTATCATATGGTGCGCAGCCATTTGCTCCTGAGTCTCAAGACCTACATTCACCCGGCGGAGATTTCTCTCTTAGTCATTACCAAATATGTCGCTCTCCTGCTCCGGGCAGTTGCCCGCGCCGTCCGAAATCGAACAGTCATTCCTTTTGCTGGATGGCTATTCGCATGGTCCCCGTTACCTACAAAGCCGAGTTGAAAATGTTTTACGATGAACTTCCTCTAACTTTTTTGCTCAATGTCGGGCCAGCAGCACGAATCCACTCACACTCGCTGCGAAGGAAGGTAGCGAAGGAATCAATCTCGCGTTGGAGCGAAAAAGCTGCCGCGGTCTCTAGCCCTTTCTTTACTAAATGCGCTCGTTTCGAATCATCATTCAGCAGGTCCAATATTAGATTCGCGGCTGCCTCGCTATCATTTGGATCGAACAAAAGGGAGTTATCTTGGTCCTTGGCGTATTCATTGATGCCGCCCTCGCGGGTGAGCACAGTTGCACAACCGCTCGCCATCGCCTCAAGCCCCATCATCCCGAAACCCTGAAATTTCGACGGGTCAACGAAAACGGTATTGCGATTATAAATCTTCACTAACGGCATGCCGTTTTCTACCACACCACAACTGCGTGCTGGAAAATCTAATTTTCCCAGCGCCTTGTCCTTGCACCCGAAGAAAGACAAGTTGACTCTCGGCTCCCGTTCATGAAGCCTGCGAAAAATTTTCACCAGGTTGTGAAATCCCCGGTAAGGAGTGTGAGGACGAGCCATACCCACGACGCCCGCTTGGTCGCGAGTGTCGTCTTTGAGGACCCGGAAAATATCCCGATCGACACCCTTCGGAATCACATGGGAATCCCTGCCGCGCTCTCTCAACTTAGTCTTGAGCCAATCGCTCGTCGTGACGATGGCATCGGGAATTTCGTATGACGCAATCACCTTTTCGGCCCACACGGATGAATCCGATTCAAACCAGCTTTCGAAATCCTGAACATACGAAACCAATCGAGTCTGCGGGAAACGCTCGCGAATTTTCGGTAGCCAGTAAGCGGTGAGCCAGAACGTACTGATGAAAACGTCGGAGTTCGCAACGCCCGAGATGAGATTTGCTACACTACCGAAGCATAAAGGCTTCGTATAAAGCCCTCTTATGAGTCCCGGCCCAGCGTTGAGACAGGCGATTCGAACCTCAAACCCTTTCTCGATCAAACCGTTGACGAGCCTGAGAACGCTAATCACGCCGCCATAAGAACCCGTCGATTCGAAAAGAAAAGTAACCGAGGGTTTGTTAGGGCGCCAAAAGTTTTGGTATCTCGCGGCGCTCTTATGAAATTCGTCGGTCAACCGCCTCTCTTTAAAATGCCTCCAGGCGCGCCGCGGATGAATTCCCACCAGATCGGTCGCGACTACTTTGCCAGTCGACAACCAGCGACGCCACCCCGGCGGAGCTTCCTCCCTAACTCGTGCACATAATTCCCTAAGTGGCGCGTCCTTGACGAATTGTCGGTAGGCGCTACGATACGCTTCGCCGTGGCGGGCGAGTAATATTTTAATATTATTTCGATAGCGCTCGCCTCCATCTGTGAACGTCGCGCCTCCCCGGTGAAAAACATATAGGTCGTCGCACGCGACGACGCGCCAACCAGCTTTCATCGCCCGCAAACTAAGATCGGTTTCTTCGCAGTACCCGAAGCCGTAGATCTCGTCGAACACACCGATCTCCTCAAGCATGCGCCGGCGCAGCAAAAGGCAGAAGCCGACGGCTGTGACGATATCCGGGTAGCTGGGGATATTGTTTTGCGCCAATGCCTCCGCCATGCCGAGAAAATTACAGCCGGGCGCCAGCGGCACGGAAATATTGGCGGCCTCGTTACTGAGGGGATTCACAATACCGATTCGCGAGTCCGACTCCACGCAGCGAACGAGCCGGTCAAGCCACCCCGGCGGCACCACCGCATCGGAATTGAGCAGCACGAGGTATCGGCTATCGCTCGCGCCTATTCCAACGTTGCACGACTTGACGAAACCGAGGTTTTGCTCGTTCGAGATCAGGAGCGATGCCCGATGCTCCGCGACAAGTCCCGTCAGTTGATTTCGGGTGTAGGAATCAGAAGCGTCATCCACGATAATTAATCGATACGGCAGGTCCGTGTTTCGCAGGATGCTTCGCAGACACGCGCGATTCCATTCGGGCGAGTTATACACCGGCACTATAACGTCGATGGCGCGGTCACGAGGGTAGTCAGCAACCTCTGATTGGTTGTCGTGTCCCGATGTTAAGCGGATTTCGGATGTCAAAGGCAGGCCCGTGCAGCTAATTCCACCGCAATGGTTTTAGGAATCTTCGATAAATCCGATAGGCCCATGTTTGCCGTACCTCGTCGGAAAACGTCTGCAGGCGGTCTGCGTGCTCCTTAAGTCGAACCAACTCGCCTTCTCTGTCCTGCAACCGTTCGGCGATGTAGCCCTGTACGTCGCCACGACGCACCGGTGAATCGAGAAACGCAGAAGCATCGTGTTTTTCTCCTGGGTTCACCCAACTTTGGAAACTCGTTTCAGCTTCAACGACCGCGTCAAGGATTCCTTGTCCGTCGACTGAGGTGAATACTTTGGACAGAATCCAGAGAATAGCTTCGCGAACCGTTCGCGCTTCGGGATGGAGCTTGTTCGCCCATTGCACGTGATCCCAAAACCAACAGTACAAGCCTCGGCCACACAACTCCTCGAGCTTGAACGGGCGCTCCCTAACGAACTCCAGATCGAAGACTACCAGGTCTCCAGTTGCCAATCGAATCAAGTTTCTAGGGATACAATCCCAGGCATCGGCTCGGATGCTGGTCTCATCATCGGATCTAAAATGCGCTCCGACGTAGTCCAGCCATTCAACTACGATTTGAATGAAGTCGTTTGTATTACCGGAGACCGCACAACGGAGCAATTCCATTTCGATGCTCGATCCGGCGAAAAAGGGTTGTGTGGGCAACCTGTTGAGAGTGAAACCAGATATCGAGTCCGGCGGTTGCTGTGATGGCAAGTAAGGATACGTCTTTTTGATTACCAGGTTGTCGTCCACTTTTTCCAACGTCGTGGTGGAACTGAGCGCCATATTTCTGGCCAAACGCTCAGACCAGACAAGCCATGGTGGGTCATCGACAGCCGAATCTTTTTTTCCAGCGATGACTAAAAACGAATTGCTCAGCTCAGCCAAGAGCCCAGCCTTCGCGATTTCGTTCGCAATCAAAGATTGATTCCCGTAAATGTAGTTCGCCGGCTTTTGATAGTCCTCGAAATTATACCTTGAAACCCAGTAGGCGACCGACTCGCTATTCAGGGCCACTGCCTCGTCCGTCAAAACGACCCTCGCAAGTTTGTAATCGGGAAACGGATAGAGAAAACGTGAAACTGGAAACCCTCCGTCTTTGAGTAATCCCGATAAACTTAAGCGGGAGAAGGTCTTTGCCTTCGCCACGCTCGGATAACCGTGAAGTCCTTCCATCGGAACGCCGCAATGGTCTTCTCCCGAGCCGAGGAAGTACTTGAGCCCCAGCTGATTTTCGATCGCGACGACCAAGCTCCCGTCGTCTCTCAATGCCCTTGAAGCGATTTGTAGACAGCGGTGAAACGGATTTCTCCCCGGTAAGAATCCCTGGCTCCACTCCAAAACACCGACGAGAAAAACCAGATCGTATTGTGGCTCGGGTAAGATCTTATCGATGTCAGCCGCGAAGACCCGCACATTTGGCAAATTTCGGCAACGGCTCGCACATATACGCGCTCGCTCGATTGATCCCTCGATTGCATCCACTTGCGCAAATTTTTCGCCTAAACCGCGAGTGACAGCTCCAGCACCCGCCCCCATCTCCAGCACTTGCATGTTCGCTGAAAACGGTAGGCAACGGATAATGGCTCCGCGATGGACCGAAAGATGATATCGTTCAACCCAAGTTGTGGCGCTATCGTTAAGCTGCCATGAGATGGCAGATAAGTCCTGAGCCGATGTGACAATCTCAAGAAGACGCCGCTCCTCCTTTTCGCCATCTGAATAAGCCACCACACTTCGACTTTGGTCGATAAATAGATTGCTTTCCGATTGATCAAAAGTTAGATCAAAAGCCTTCATTGCGCGTGTTTGGAAACCATAAAACTCCGAATAAGCTCGAGCAATTTCAAGCGAAAGGTTGCGAAACAATCATTCGGAAGTGATGGCCAAGCGATCGGCGTCTTCAGACGGTTCGAGTCCATTCGATTACGGCGTCAGAATCAAAAATACCAACGCGTTGTTGAGTACTCACCACCTCAAACGTTAGATAGTCGAATCGTCTATCGTAAACCACGTATTCGCCGTCCTCATAATTGGCCGAGCCGACGCAGAGCAAAAAATTTCCGGGATTCAGACGCATAATTTGCCTGAACGTCACTACCACAACGTCGCCCCTTTCCATCCATCCCATATCGATACTTTGGAAAAGAGTGTTTGTACCGCAGAGAATGACTCCTTTGGGGTCCTTTATCGTATAAGCGACAATCGCGGCTGGCATCGCTTCGTTATGGCGCACTTTTATTTTTGTCACATATTCTCGATTGCGCTCTAGTATCTGCACAGCCATGTTATCCTGCGTAAAAATCCCCGCCTCAAGTACCTCGGCTTTCCGGGACCCATAGCGGTCTTCATTCGGATTAACGCGGAACAGACCGCTCCACTCAATCTCCTTTGAGGACGGTAGCAGGGTTACCTCCACGTCGCGATTTTCCCGCCGGACATTTGTAGATGCACTCCTCTGATGCATCAGCCTGTTATATTGATCAACGACATCCTTCGGCGTCCCATCGCCAACTTTTGTCCCCTTACTAATAAGTAACGCGCGGTTACAATGAGATGTGATCAAGTCCAAGCTGTGCGTGACAAAAACAATCGTCCTTCCCTTTTCCTTAAACTCCCGCAGCTTGGCGAAACACTTGGATTGAAAAAGCACGTCGCCCACCGCCAGCGCCTCATCTATTAGAAATACATCCGGGTCCGCGTGTGCAGCGATCGCGAAGCCTAAGCGTAGGTACATCCCAGACGAATAATGCTTGACCGGACTATCTAGGAATTCTTGTAATCCAGCGAAATCGACGATCGCATTAAATTTTTCCGTTATCTCTTCTTTGGTAAGCCCCAGGATCGCCGCGCTTAGGTAGATGTTCTCTCGACCGGTAAGCATCGGATGGAAGCCCGCTCCTAATTCCAATAAGGCCCCGCCGCGGCCCGCGACTTTGATGGTGCCCTTATCAGGAAGAGTGATTCCATTAAGCAGCTTCAAGAGCGTGCTTTTGCCGGCACCGTTAGCGCCGATCAAGCCGAGACACTCGCCGCGCTGCACTTCGAATGAAACATTGTCTAAGGCCCAAAATTCGTCCGGTCGCAAGCCGTTAGAATTTTGAGAAAGGCCAAACACGTCGCGCGCCACATCTCTTACCCCGTAGAGCATCGTACGTTTTAGTGAGCGGCAGAATTTCTTGCTGACGCCCTCGACGCTGATGATCGTTTCAGTCGACATAAAGAGAGTCAACGCTTAGGCGTAACCCGCCACGCGGGGGATGGTGACACGAAAGGTCCGCCAACCGCCGAGTGCCAAGGCCAAGGAAAGAACACTTGCCGCGGCGAACATTTCCGGCCTGGTTAAAAACCCTTCGGCGATGAGATCCTGGCTGGCCGTCAGGAGAGGGCTAAGCGGATTCAAGAGATTGACGAAGAAAAAAGGCCAGCGCACGGGCGGCGGATAAAGTACCGGCGTGAGAAACATACCGACGCTAAGAACCATTCCCAGGGCATTGCTCGTATCCCGCACCACGAGATTGGCAATGGCGAGAATGAAGCCGAAACCCAGGGCTAATAAAATAACCGGCAGCAAAACCAGCGGTAGAAAGACTATGGTCCATGAAGGGGTAACCCCGTACCAAAGAAACACCACGATGACCGGGACCAGGCGCACCAAGAAATCAAAGTTTGGCTGCCCTAGGGCTGCGATCACCAAGGTTTCTCGTGGAAAATTGACCTTGGTCACCAGAGCGCCTCCCGATACTAAGCTCGTCGTGCATGCAGATACACAACCCGAGAACAACTGCCACACACTAATGCCCCATACCGCGTAAGCCAAGTAGGCTATACGTGTCCCGCCGATAGGAAGAACCCGCGAAGCATTTAAAAAGGCAAACACAGCGACGGTGACTACCTGGGGAATGACCGCCCAAAGGTAACCCAAGACCGATTGGCGATATCGAACGGAGATATCGCGTAAGATCAGAAGCCAGATCAACTGACGGTTATTCACCAAGTCGTTGAACATCATCCGCCATTCGCCCATGCCATTACGGCGCACGCCCGCCGGGGTATACTCGACTTTCGCCGTCATATGGTCCGAAGCTGTCCGTGAAAGCAACCGACGTTGATTCGACGGAATCGTGTCTTCCATGCTAGGTTGCAAACGATAATTAACCGACCATTCGAACACAAGGAGACCAAGAATTGTTGTATTATACTTCCACAACCCATCTTTTGCCATTTAATTCAAGGTAATGAGCGACGGTTGGAAAGATTTCCATTGTTATAAAACCGCGCAGATATGAGGCAATGACCCACGCTCCATCAAGGCGCGAATAAATACCCCCGCACCAAGATATAGCCTTTGAAGTATACTATCGCTGACTTTTTAAAGCTCGCAAACTCCGCACTAAATGAAGCTCCTAGTTCTCACCAAACGCCAGTATATGGGAAAGGACTTGCTCGACGATCGTTTCGGCAGGTTCCGGGAATTGCCTTTGAAACTCGCCAGACTTGGGCATCGGGTACAAGGGCTTTCGCTCAGTTATCGTCCCCGGCCTGAAGGCGTGTTCACCGACGGGAACGACTCCGCTGGCGCGAGCGTGACCTGGCATTCGATCAATCTCTTGAACGGCTTCTCTCTGGCGGTCGGAAAATATCCTAGGCGCGCTGTCGCGCTCGCGCGGGATTTTCGGCCCGACGTCATCTGGGCCTGCTCCGATGCCTATCACGCCATCTTTGGAAGCTGGCTCGCCAAGCATGTGCGGACTCGATGCGTCATCGACCTTTACGACGATTTCGAAACCTTCACGGCGAGTCGATTCCCCGGAGTCTTACCTCTTTTCCGGCGTGCTGTCCGAGCCGCCGACGGAGTCAGCGTGTTTAGCCGGCGGTTGGCGGAATACGTCGAGCGAAGTTACCCACGGGCGAAGCCGACATCCGTCATCGAGAACGGCATCCGCAAGGACTTATTCTACCCGCAAGACCGAAACCTATGCCGGCGAAACCTCGGCCTGCCTGAAAACGCCAGGATCATCGGCACCGCCGGCGCCCTGGACACAAGCCGCGGGATCGAAGCGCTGTTTCAAGCGTTCGAGATCTTGTCAGCCGAAGCCGGTGATCTCCATCTTGCGCTTGCCGGTCCGCGTCAACCTGGCTTGCCGATTCCTACGGGACCCCGGGTGCACGACTTTAAGGAATTGCCGCACGCCACGGTTCCGCTCCTTATCAACGCGCTGGATCTAGCCGTTGTTTGTTATCGGCGCTCGGCCCAGGGCGAAGTCAGCTTCCCGCAGAAAGCCTACGAGATCCTGGCCTGCCGGGTCCCGCTCATCGCCGCGGCGGTGGGTTCCATGAACGAGCTCCTGGCAACGCACCCACAGTGCCTTTTCGACCCGGACGATCCAAAAAGTCTCGCGGCGGCCGCCAGGCGACAACTGGAGAACAGAACCGCCGTTGATGTGGCGACGCCTTCCTGGTCCGACTCGGCGCGACAATTGGCAGATTTTTTTGAGAAGGTAGTCCACGGGAATCCCCTCTCGCTCAATAATTAATCCATTTTGCACAGATGGCGCAATCTCATCGCCCCAAGGCCGTTTCATACAAGGGCAAGATTTTTTCCCAGGTGAATTGCTCGCTCAGTCGCTGCCGCGCGTGGGCCCCCATCATCAGTCTTTTCTGCTCGTCACTGAGAAGATCGACGGTTGCCTGACTCAAGGCGTCATAATCGCCGGGGTCAACCAAGAGTCCGCTTTTGCCCTGCTCAACGGCGTCGGGAATGCCGCCGATGCGGGTGGCGACGACCGGCTTCCCCGCTGCGGCGGCCTCCAAGAGAACGATACCGAAACCTTCAACGTCGTCCGGCGTCGCCAGAGCAGGCAGCACGACAAGGTCGCTGGCTTGGTAGAGCTTCACCACGTCTTCGTCACTCAATGAGCCGAGCAACATTACATGGCGCTCCAAACCGAGCCGCGACGCCTCGGCGGCGATTTCGGTGACCATATCGTCGCGCTGAGTGAGCGACTCCGTCGGATTGCCGCCGACAATCACAAGACATCCCTGGGGAACGGCCGCAACGATCTCGGGCAACGATTCTTGGATGAACTCCTTGACCCCCTTGCGTCGCGCCAGCCGCCCGACAAAGAGAATGACACGCCTGCCTTCCAAACCGAAGAATTTCTTCGTCGCCGCCACGTCCGAGTTGCCGGCAAATCGCTCCGGCTTTACCCCCGGAGGAATCACCGAGATCCGATCCGAAGATACACCTTTCGATTCAGCCAGTGTTGCCGTGAAAGCGCTGTTGGCAATGATTCGGTCGCAACGCTTGACCCATCGAACACACAACAGTTGATACAAAGCGCTGCGATAAACAATATCCAAACCGTGAACCTGCACCACCGCCCTCCGGCCAAAGAGTCGCGCGAGAATCCATACCAATGGCGCCGCCAAAACGCTGCCGCCGAAGATCACTGTTATTCCCAGGTCACGACGCAGCGAAAGCATGCCGCGCCAAAGCGCGAAGATCGCGAAGGGAATCAAGCCGGGGCAGGGCGCGCGCACGACATCTATTTCCGCGGCTTCGGAGCTATGATCATAAGCGGTAACAACCCGCACCGAATGCCGCCTTCTAAGACCCGCAACCAAATGACCGACAAGATACTCGATACCGCCGCGCCGCGGCGGATAGTTCCAGGTGATAACCAGTATGCCCATCAGACGCTCGATGCTTCAGAACACTGAGATGATAAACCTGATCCTGCCAAGCGACCAGCCGGAGCAGCAACGCCAACACCGGTGCCACGCGCCTTCGCTATGTAATTTCAGCGCGCCTGATAAATGGCGCCGTCGTTCGTCTTAGTCACCAAGCGCAAGCCGAGCGAACTTTCGAGCTCCGTGGCCGACGGCAGATACTTGCGCCAATGGACCCGGTCAAAGAAGACGATCACTCCGTTCGCGGCTCGCACCGTCGTTCTCATCTGCTCGATTTCCGCGTGATAGCTCGCATTGGGCATATTCGATGCCGTATTACTCCTTCGAGGAATCATCGCCGCGGGACGGCCCAGAAGCGTGTAAACGACATCCGGCGCGTTAGAATAGATCAAGACCGAAGGCATCTTTGTGGCCAGTTGCTCGATCGTTTCCGACTCCTGCCATTCCCGGCTGCTGTAGCCGATGCCTTGCCGGTAGTGCTGCCGCAGCCAATTTAAAGTCGCGGGCAATTGTAGGCCGATGATCAAGAGTCCGACCGCTGGCGCGACAAACCGGACGCTCGCGCGCTCCTGCCAGTGGCGAGTTGAGATCATCCAGGCCGAAACGACGAAGAGCAGCGACGGGACGTAACAAGGAGCGAGCAGCCGCGAATCCACCGGAGTCTGGGCATCGAAAAGAGATATCGTAAGAAACAGCAGCACAAGGTAGGTCACGCCCACCAACGCCATCAAGGACGAAGCAATCTTGAGGTCGCCCGCGTTGGCGGGCGCATGCCTCACGCCGAGCTTCGGCCGGGAAAAACTGATTGCCAAACCGCCAATGGTTACAACGCAGAAGGAAAGGAGTTGTATATCAGTCGACGAAGTCCAAAACGCCGAGAACCAAGCCCCGATGGTATCGACGGCCGCGCTTAATTCACCGAGGCCGGCTGGATGAAAACCGATATTCCGATCGGTAGAAGTGCCGGCGACCCATTGGTTTCGAGCGGCCCACAAGCCGATCGGAAGCAAACTGACGGCGAGGAAGATCCCGGCATCGAAAAATTTTTTCTTCCACCGCTCCGCACCGAACCACAGGATCGCGGCCGCGCCGCTGATCACCAAACTGACTCCCGCGTATCGGCCGAGGACGCTTAGGCCGGTCGCGACGGCCGCGGCCATCAATTTCCAGCGCACGCATTCACGAAGATAGGAAAGCAAAAAAAGCAGAGCCGCGGATTGGCAAACCATGAAAAGCGGTTCGGACCAGACCATGGAATGCACCAGCGCCATGGGAAACGCGGTGGCGACCAAACCCGCGCTGAGAATGGCAAAAGGAAACAAGCCGCTGGCGCGGTAGCCGATGATCCCCGCCAGAAAGACGTTGGCGCAAAAGAGGAAGACGTTAAGCCATTTGGCGGCGGCGATCACATCCAATCCGCTGAAACTCGTCATGGCAAGTAATGCCGGATACAGAGGCGGATAGTGTACCAGCGGCGCCATCGCCGCCAAATCCGTGGGCAGGCTCAAGCCGTTGCCCTGCGCCAGGCTCCGGGCCGCGCCGATGTACACGACAGAGTCAGGACTCAATCCCAAGCCCCAGGGCGTCGCGGCCACTAAGACGACGCCCCCCAGAGCGGCGAGGCCGCTCAGCGTGCGCAATTCGTATGAGCTCTTTTCCAAGGCCTCAAGGTTTCAAAGGGAATCTCGCGCCGACGTTATCCGCGCCGAGAGTGTGTGAAAAAATCCGTTCATGGTTCGACACGCTCACCACGAACGGGATTGTGTAGATAGAAATTCAAGTAGTTAGCCGTTCGTCCTGAGGCTCTCGAAGGGCGGACGGCTATTTTTTCACACATTCTGAGACCATCCAAACGACGTCATGGGTCGCCGTCAATCATTTCTCGCGGCGGAGCCGGCTGCCGCTCCATGCGCAGGAGCGCGATCTGTTCGGAAACCAACCCAAGCATGAAGATGATGACGGCGGTGGTCCACATGAAAACCGTCATATTCGTGAACCGACCCTGGCTCAGAAAGGTGTAAAGATAATTAACCAGGCCGGCCACGAAAAAGAACAGGCTCACGGGTAAAAAAACCCGCAACGGCGAGAACAGCGTGGCGATCTTGGTAATGATCAGAAGGAAGCGGATACCGTCGCTGATCAGGCTGATCTTGCTTTGCCCGCTGCGATAGAGCGACTGGATCGGCACATATTTGACCGTGAGACCGGAGCGCAGGAACGCGAGCGTCAACGTCGTCGGATAAGAAAAAGTATTGGGCAAGAGATCGATGAATCGCAGCGCGTCCCGCCGCGAAAGCACGCGAAAGCCCGAGGTGAGATCCTGGACTTTGAACTTGGTCACATAAGAGGCGAGGCGATTATAAAGAAGGTTGGCCGCGTAACGGTGAAACCTCAGCTTCGATCCGGTCCCCCGCGCGCCGACGACCATATGATAATTCGCCGATTCGGCGATGAGCTTGGGAATATCTTCGGGCGGATGTTGGCCGTCGCCGTCGATAAAAATAATTAGCCGGCCCCGCGCCGCTCTGATGCCGCTTTTGATCGCCGCGCCGTTGCCGATGTTGTAGGGGTGGCGGATTACGTTCGCGCCCGCTTTCATCGCGATATCGGCGCTGCCGTCGGTGGAGCCGTCGTCGACCACGATGATCTCCACATCGGACAGGCCCAATGCGCGGACCTTGCCCAACAACCCTGGGAGATTTTTCGTCTCGTTGAAGACGGGAATCACGATCGAGAGGTCGCTAGCATTAGCCATGGATTTGGACAACCGAGTAGCCGTTACTGCGAAACCGGCCTTGAAGATGGCCGGATACGAAATCGTCCCAGATCGACAGCTCTGCCGGCGACAGATTATCGCGCAGGAATCTTACCAGCAGCTCCTCTCTGACCAGGAGGTGAGTCAGACGCTTCTTTGTCAACTGACGATGAATATCCGCCGGATTTTTCGCGGCGCGGACGGCGCCCAGCAGAAAGCCCGGCAGCTCGCCGCCGTCGTGAAAATAGTCACGCTCGCAATAATACGCCCTTCGCCCCATAAAGAGAAGATAGATTTTCGCCGTCGCAGGTAATTCGCGATTGGTATACTTGAACGCGGGATATTCCGGCAAGACGCGAGAGAGATAGTCGTCCCGGCTTTCCGCTCCGGTCAGATAAGCCAACGGCTCGATTTCCGCAAAATAGCGCCAGAGGTAATAGCCATGGACACCCGCGCACAGGAGCAATCCGGCGAACAGATAGGCGGGCCGCTTGATGCTCAGATAGACGTTGAACACGCCGTAAACCGCCAGCACCGCCAACGGCGGGACAATCGCGAGAACGTAACGCGCGCGCATATCGACGAGAAACAGCGCGTAGGCAAGATACAATAGCGCGAAGCCCAGCAGGAGTCTTTTTTCGCTGAGCCATTTGCCTTTGAAGACCCAGGGTAAAAGCAGAATCAACAGCGGACTCAAAACACCGTCGAAGTGCTGCGGATCGTCATCCCGGCCGGCGAGAAATAAACGCAGTGGCAGCGCCGCGATTTGCCACCCACTTTCCCCGTAGAGCCATGCGCGCTTGGCGAAGATATCCAGCCCGGCGAATCCGACCGATCCCTCCCCTTCGGCAACGCCGCTGCCGGGGAAAAAGCCGCCCATCAGCGGAAAAAACGGATTCCCGGTCTGGAGCCAATTCTTGGCGAGCCACGGCAGGCACGGCAACGCGCCCAGCGCGGCGAACATTCCCAATTCAGCCGCGATCTTTACCAGTCCACGCTGCCGTTCTTGGAGCGATATGAAAAGAAACAAGAACGACAACGTCGAAGCGGCGACGAACCCGTTTGGTTTGGTGGCCGCGGCGAATCCGGCCGAAACGGCCGCGAGCAGCAACCAAGATCTCGAATCTTTCTCCTCGCGCCAGCGCAGCAAACACAACAGCGACGCGGTCGAATAATATGTGACGCCGAGGTCGACATAAGCCCAGTGGCTCAAGCGCAAAACCGTGTGGATCGAGATAAAAAACAAGAAACCCAGCAGGCCGTAAACCGCGTTCATCCGGCGCGACAGGTAGGCAAAAAGGGAAAGTCCCGTAAAATAGCCGAACAAGGCATGAACCAGTTTGGGCACCGAATCGGCGCTCCACAGGAGCCACGGCGTATAGAGCATGTCGAGGAGCATGGGGTAGTAGGAATACGGCGCGATGGGCACCGCGATGATGCGCCCGGCGCGGGCGTAGAGTTTTGGGATTGCCAAGTGGTGGGTGAGCTCGTCTCGCGCCGTCGGCGGCACGAGACTGAGAACGGCTTCAATCGCGATGACGGCGAGAATCGCTATGCCCAGTGCGCGGCCGAGCCAGTTGGTGCCGCACAGATTTGCCAAAAAGGCGTGGAAGAAAAAAAACGTCCCGCCGGCAAGCGCGGCGACAACAAGGGCATTCAGCCAGAAATCGCCGACGAAGCCTGCCAGTCCGGCAAGGAAATAGACGGTCGCGACGAACCCGAGCAAGCAGCCGGCGAGACTGGTGCGAAATAGCAGCTGTGAAAAGCGCTCCTCCATCGCCGCCCGTGGAACGCCTAAGGACGTTGCCTGATTAAGGCTGCCACAACATCCCTATTCGCAATGTGGAGCCCCACGGGTTTGCCCGTGGTACCTTCCGGTATTCCCGCGGGGCGGAATCCTGAGTAAGAGCCCCCGGCTAATGCCGGCTCTCGAGTCAAAGGGTCGGCACGAAACCGCCGCCGGGCAACAGGTGGTGCTCATTAATCCTTTTCAATGATCGCGACGACCGCGCCAAACTTCACCGTGTCACCGGCTTGCGCCTTGACTTCCCTCAGCAAGCCTTCATCCGGCGCTTCGATCTCGACATTCACCTTGTCGGTTTCCACCTCCAGCAGCCCCTCTCCTTTCTTGACCCGAGCGCCGGGGTCTTTCAACCAGCGGAGAATTCGGACTTCGTCGCTGTCATCGCTCGATCCCAGCCGCGGGATAATCA
>Ga0184627_10000516_pt1 | contig 14972 bp, 14 predicted proteins | sample PLM3_127_b1_FD_133150 | JGI IMG/M metagenome (GOLD analysis project Ga0184627, IMG submission 133150) | Groundwater sediment microbial communities from an aquifer in East River, Colorado, USA - PLM3_127_b1 | ecosystem: Environmental > Terrestrial > Soil > Riparian zone | place: USA: East River...
GACTGGGCGCGTCCGTCCAGGGAATGGCTGGTCGTGGTGGTCACCCGGGGAACTCCTCCCCGCCCTCTCAGCTCAATGATTCAGCAGCTCGATCTGCCTCACTGAAGGTTGACACAGAGGGGGTTGGCCCTACAACGAGTTGCGTAGTACAAACTGGACGACCTGGTCGAACCATCAAGAAGCAGCAACGAGGAGGCTCCGGGCTCTCGCGACCCCGCGCAGCGGCAGTGAAGCACGGATCACCCGGCAGTGGGCCCCGGGCAACACCACAAGCCCGCGGTGCTGCCGCGGGCTTGTGGGGAAGATGGGCGTGGCCGTGCCGGCGGACGCCGACGGGACCGGGTCAGGCGGACGCGGCCGGCTTGGCGTTGCCGTTGGCCGAGCGGGACGTGCGCCTGCGCGTGGCGGTGGCGCCGGAAGCCGCTTTGTTGGTCGAGCCGCCCGGCTTGCGGCCACGCTTTTTCAGGGTCTTGCCAAGGCCCTCGAGCTTGAGGTCCCTATAGTTCTTCTCGGAGATATCGAGCTGTTGGGTCGAGCCATCGGGGTGACGGACGGAGAGCTGATAGGCGGCTTCCTCCCCGATCTCATCACCGTCAATGTCCGAAACGTACATGGTGATGGTCTTGGTGCCCATCGGACTCCTTTCACGGCGTGTCAGCGCGATCCCAAAGAAGCGCTGCCCAGATTTGTGGCAAGACTAGCTAGCGTCGGCGCTCTCTGCAACATCCACGCCCCCTTTTCGTCCTGTGTTTTTGGCGGAACGGTCCCTGTGGGGAGGCGGGCGTCGCTGGCGGCGGCACCTTCGAGCCTTCCGCGTGCGCCGCCGCTGGTGCGCGGCCAGGGGCAAACCCGGCTCCTGGCGCCGGCCGGGCGAGGGCAGAAACCTGCCCTGCGTGGCACGGTCCGCTGGCCGTCCCTGGCACGTGAAAGCCATGCGGCGTAAGCGAATCGCGAATTCCTGCGTGGCGGGCGACGGCCCGCCCGCCGCCCAGCGGCTGCCTCCGGGTACGCGGTCACTCCGGACGGTAAGGTGGCCGGCCTTCGTCCGCCATGCCGGCTGGGCCGTCCGGGATGCTCCGCTCGAGCCGGCCGGCTGCTGGGTCGCCGGGAGGTGAGGCCCGGGCGCCATCCGGGCTGCCACAGTGGCCCGGCCGGCGACGTGGGCCCATATCTTCTGTGGTGGCTGCGCCCGCCCTGGGCCGCTCGGCGGGAACATACCGCCCGGCAGACTGGAGCGGTTCTGCGATCTTCCCCGTGATCGACGGTGCGGCGGAGGCGGCTCCGCCTGCCCCCAGGGCTGGCGGAGCCGGACGGGCGCCTGGGCCGGAGCGGCCAGAGGAATCGGCGGCCCTTCGGTGCGCCGCGAGCAGGGGATCGCGGCGGCCATGCGGTGCGGCATATTCCACCAGGGCCTGCCACGTTGGCCGGCCGGGGCGGACTCGGGCCCGGCGGGTTGCACAGCGGTCCGTGGATTTCCCGTCAGGAGGGGCTGAGCTGGCCTTCCCCCGCCATCGGGGGCAACGCATTGGCCAGGCCGGCCCCGGTTCGGTAGTTCACGGCGCGCCGACGTGAAAGAGGCTGCCCGAGTCAAACCAAATGTGACGATCACTCCATGCTCGCCACTGCCTCGGCGCTTTGCACCGCGCCGGGCCCGGCGCTGCCGGCCTGCGGGCAGGGCGTGCGTGCGGGCGGCCTACGTTTTCGCTTCCCGAGGCCTGGCTTTGGAGCCGGTGCCCATTGACCGGGATCGCCGGCCGTGGCTTGGCATGGCGAAAATCGGTCCGCCTGGCCCAGACGCCGGGCCGGGCGTGCCCGCAAAACCCGCGACCCCGCCTACCTGCCGGCCGGGTTTGCGGTGCGGGCCAATTGCGAGGGGTGGGCCAGACGACCCGGCCCCCGGCGGCCAGGAACCGGGCATGGCGCTGCGCGTGGCAACCGCTGGCCAGGGTGGTGGCGGGCGGGCATGGCGCTGCGCGTGGCAACCGCTGGCCAGGGTGGCGGGCGGGCATGGCGCTGCGCGTGGCAACCGCTGGCCTCAGGCCGGGGGCCGCGCAGCCGGTACCATCCGGGCGGGGCGGGTGGGCGCTCGCCTGAAGCGCAAGGCCCGGCCGGCGTTGGGAGGTGGGCGTGACAGCGGCAGACCGCGAGCACGGATTCGACCCGATCGTGCTCGAGGGCCCGCCTGACGGTGCCGCACCGCTGCAGCTCGGCCCGCGGGTCACGCTGTATGTCTGTGGCATCACACCGTACGACACCGCCCACCTCGGGCACGCCTTCACCTACGTGATGTTCGACACCCTCGTCCGCTTCCTGCGCATGCGTGGGCACCAGGTCGACTACTGCCAGAACGTCACCGATGTCGACGACGACGTGCTGCGCCGGGCGGCCAAGGCTGGCGAGGACTATCTCGCTCTTGGCCGACGCGAGACTGCGGGCTACCTCGACGTCATGGACGCGCTGAACGTGGCCCGACCCACCTGGTTCCCCAGGGCGACCGATGAGATCGCGTCCATGGTGGAGCTGGCCACCCAGCTGGTGGACGGCGGACATGCATACACGGTCGACGGGACCGTGTTCTTCGACGTCACCACCTACCCGCGGTTCGGGGACCTGTCCGGTCTGGACGCCGCCGAGCAGGAGCGCCTGCTGGCCGAGCAGGGCGGGGACCCGGGCGACCCGCGCAAGCGCCATCCGCTCGACTTCGTCGTATGGCAGCGCAGCCTGCCCTCGGAGCCGTCGTGGCCGAGCCCCTGGGGAGCGGGCCGACCGGGCTGGCACCTCGAGTGCTCGGCAATGAGCCACCGCTACCTCGGCACCACCATCGACCTCCACGGCGGAGGCGCCGACCTGCTCTACCCCCACCACGAGTCCGAGCGGGCCCAGTCGGAGTCGGCCTACCAGGCCCCGTTCGCCCGCCGTTGGCTCCATACGGGCATGGTCAGGCACGAGGGCGAGAAGATGTCGAAGTCCCTCGGCAACCTGGTCTTCCCGCGCGACCTGTTCCGCGAGCACGAGCCGGCCGCGGTCCGCCTCGTGCTGCTCGCCCACCATTGGCGCTCGGCCTGGGAGCTCGACCCGGACGAGCTGAAGGAGGCTGCCGAGCGGCTCGACGCCTGGCGCCGGGAGGTGGTCCCGGATCGGGCCACGGCCGCACGGACGAAGGAGCTGCCCGAGCCTGTGGCTGCGACCCTCACCAGCGACCTCGACACCCCGGCCGCTCTCCAGGCTGTCGACGAGCTCGCCCTCGCGGGCGACGGGCCCTCGGTCGCGGCCGCCGCCGAGGTGCTCGGGGTCCGGCTGGCCCTCTCCGGCTGACCAGCCGCGTTGGAGGCCACCTATGGCGCCTTGACTGGAAGGGTCCGGCTGGCCCTCTCCGGCTGACCAGGGACCCGGGCTCGCGCGGCCGCAGGCGGTAGCCCCGGATCGTCGAGGGCTGCCGGGGTATTCAGGCTGACCCGAGGCGGGTAGGCTTCGCGTATGCGCGGAGACTGGGTCGAGGTGCTGGTGGACACCGGCAACGGCGTGCGCTCGTTCGAGATCGCAGCCACGCGCGACGGCCGCCGGGTCGAGGTGACCACCTCACGGAGCATGGTCGAGGTGGCTGAGGTGACCCGGACCGGCCAGACGGTGCGCACGGCCCGGTTCCTCTCCGGCCGGGTGGTCGCGATCGTCGAGCACCCGGCCACCGACGGCCGGGCGCCGGGCCGCGCCCCGGTACCGGCGCGCCCGCCCGCAGCCGACGGCTGAGCCGTCAGCCCGACATCCGCGCCCGCCCGCCGGCCAGCCGTCTGGCCAGCGCGTCGAGCACGTTGCGCTGCGCCTCCCGGGGCCAGGTGTAGCCCTTGCGGTCCTCGTAGGCCTGCTTGACCGGGCTGCTCTTGATTCTGCTCAGGGCGTCGACGATCTCCTCGTCGGTCAGGTCGAGGACCGCGGCCTCCAGGGCGGCCTTGGTCGGGCTGGTCGTGTCGGTGGCTGGCATCGGTCCTCCGCCTCGGGCGCGTGCTCGGCCCGAGAAGGATATGGTCCCCGGCCCTGGCCCGGCTACCCGCCCAGCCGGCCGCGGAGCAGCTCGATGTCGGCCCGGTGCTCGTCCGGGCCCCCGGGCGTCTCGCACACGACCGGGGCGCCAGCAGCCTGTACCACCCCGACCAGGGTGTCGAGGTCGATCTGGCCGTGGCCCAGGTTCTCGTGCCGGTCACGGCCGGACCCGGCCGGGTCCTTGGAGTCGTTGGCGTGGACGAGGTCGATCCGCCCGGTGATCGCCTTGACCCGGTCCACGATGCCGTCGAGTTCCTCGCCGCTCGCGTGGGCGTGGCAGGTGTCCAGGCAGAACCCGAGGTCGAAGTCGCCCACCCGCTCCCAGAGCCGGGCCACGGTGTCGAACCGTCGTGCCATCGCGTGGTTGCCGCCGGCGGTGTTCTCGAGCAGGAGCGGTACGGGCGACTCGAGCTGCTCGAGTGCTTTGCGCCAGCGGATGAAGCCCTCCCGTTCGTCGTCGTCGGCGGTGACGTGGCCGCCGTGCACGATCACCCCGGCCGCGCCCACCGCGGTCGCTCCCTCGCAGGTCTGGGCGAGCAGCTTCCGGGACGGGATGCGGATGCGGTTGTTGCCGGAGGCGAGGTTGATGACGTAGGGCGCGTGGACGTAGACCCGCACGGGCGACGCGGCCAGTTCGACGGCGTCCTGGCCCGGCGGCGGCACCTTCCACCCCTGGGGGTCGCCGAGGAAGAACTGCACGCAGTCGGCCCCCCGCTCGGCCGCGGCGGCCAGGGGAGCGTCCCGCCCGAGGTGGATTCCGATCGCCAGCATGCCGAGAACAGTAACAGCCTCGCGCGACAAGCCGCCGACGAGAAGGGGGATCCGGTTGCGAAGACGCATGCTCACCCTGGGCCTGGCAACGGCCCACCTGGCCGTGCTGCTCGCCCTGCCCAGCGTGGCCGGCGCCCGGGATGACGACACCGCGCTCTCGGCCCGCCTGACCGGGTCCCGGGCGCTGCCCGACAGGGGCGACCGGGACGGGCTGGTCCGGGCCGACCTGCGCCTGCTGCCGGGCAGGATCTGCTTCTGGCTGCGCTGGAGCGGCCTGTCGCCGCCGACCGCCGCCGCGGTCCACCAGGGCGTCCGCGGCACGGCCGGGCCGCTGGTGGTGTCGCTGTTCACCGCCCCCGGCGGCCTGCCGCCGGACATCCGCGCGGTGCACGGCTGCGCGCCGGCAAGCGGGGGCGCGCAGGCCGCGATCCGCACCCGCCCGGGTGCCTTCCACGTCGTCCTGCACACCGGGGAGCACGCGGCGGGCGCCGTCCGCGGCCACCTCTTCCGCGCGAGGCACGCCCCGGTGCCCCCGCCGCAAGGGCTCGCCACCACGCTGACCGGCGCGACCGCGGGCCCGGGCCCGGGCGACACCGACGGGGCGGCCCGCGCCCATCTCCGCGCACGGGGTGGCCTGGTCTGCTTCCAGCTCCGCTGGCGCAACCTCGCCCAGGTGACCGCGATCCACGTCCACCAGGGCGGCGCGGGAATGGTCGGGCAGGTGGTGGTGGCCCTCCTGGTCGGGGCGCTGCCAGCGACCCTCGACGGCGCCAGCGGCTGCGTCACCGGCCTCGACCGGTCGCTGGCCCGCAGCCTGCGCGCCCACCCGGAGCGGTACTCCGTGAACCTCCACACCACCGGCCACGTCGACGGCGCCGTGCGTGGCCAGCTGGGGCGCGGGTGACCCACGGCCCGGGCCGCCCGCAGCGCGGAAGGCCGTGGGACTCGGGGAGCGAAGCGGAAGACCCGATCCGTATGACTGGGGCGGGAAGCACGGAGTTCCCCGAGGGGGCGCCCTCGCGGGCGGGCGCTTCGTGCTCGCTCACCCGTCCTTCCGCCCGAGAGGAGCAGCAGCGGGCCGACCTGGTGCCCGCACCGCTTCTGGTAAGGATCCGGCGCCGGTCAGGGGAGGCGGTGGAGGTGCCTGACTTGTCGGGCGGGAGGATAGAGGGAGTGCGCCGGCAAGCCAAGCCGGCCGATCCGGGGATTCCAGGTTGCCGGAAAGGCGGGGAAGCGGCCACCATGTGCGGCATGACCTTACCGCTGCGCCTCGAGCCCGAGGCATGGACGCCCGGCTCCTGGCGCCCTCTCGACGCTGCCCAACAACCGGACTGGCCCGACCCAGCCGCCGTCGAGCGCGTGCTCGCCCAGGTCGCGAAGCTGCCGCCGCTCGTGTTCGCTGGCGAGGTGCGCAGTCTGCAGGGCCAGCTCGCCCGGGTCGCCGCCGGCCACGGGTTCCTGCTCCAGGCCGGCGACTGCGCGGAGTCGTTCGACGCCTTCTCGGCCGACTCGATCCGCGACAAGCTCAAGGTGATCCTGCAGATGGCGGTGGTGCTCACCTACGGCGCCGGCCTGCCCGTGGTCAAGCTCGGCCGCATCGCCGGGCAGTTCGCCAAGCCCCGCAGCGTGCCGACCGAGCTGGTCGACGGGGTCGAGCTGCCGAGCTACCGGGGCGACATGGTGAACGGTGCCGCGCTCACGCCCGAGGCGCGCCGCCCCGACCCGGCCCGGTTCCTGCAGGCCTACCACCAGTCGTCGGCCACGCTGAACCTGCTGCGCGCGTTCACCAAGGGCGGGTTCGCCGACCTCAACCAGGTCCACGTCTGGAACCAGGAGTTCGTCGCCCGCAGCTCGGCCGGCCAGCGCTACGAGGCGGCCGCCGCCGGCATCGATCGAGCCTTGCGGTTCATGGCCGCCTGCGGGGTCGACCTCTCGGAGGCCTCGATCATCCACCAGGTCGACTTCTACACGTCCCACGAGGCGCTCCTGCTCGGCTACGAGCAAGCCATGACCAGGAAGGACAGCCTCACCGGTGGCTGGTACGACACCTCGGCGCACCTGCTGTGGATCGGCGACCGCACCCGTCAGCTCGACGGCGCCCACATCGAGTTCCTCTCCGGGGTCGGCAACCCGGTCGGGATCAAGCTGGGCCCCACCGCGACCCCCGAGGACACCGTCGGCCTGTGCGACCGGCTCGACCCGCACCGGGTCCCCGGCCGGCTCACCCTGATCAGCCGGCTCGGGGCTGGACGGGTCACCGAGCTGCTGCCCCCACTGGTCCGCGCCGTCCAGGGTGCCGGCCACCCGGTCGTGTGGGCCTGCGACCCGATGCACGGCAACACCTTCAACGGGTCGTCCGGGCACAAGACGCGCCGCTTCGACGACGTGATGGCCGAGCTCCGCGGCTTCTTCGCGGTCTACCGGGCCGAGGGCAGCCACCCCGGCGGCATCCACGTCGAGGTGACCGGCGAGGACGTGACCGAGTGCCTGGGCGGCGCCGAGGAGATCCTCGACGGCCACCTCGGCCAGCGCTACGAGACCGCCTGCGACCCGCGCCTCAACGCCACCCAGTCGCTCGAGTGCGCCTTCCAGGTCGCCGAGCTCCTCCGCAACGCCTGAGCGCAAAGGCGCGTCCTTGCACCCGGCCGGGGGCGTCCGGCCGCGGGAGTCGCTGGTGGACAGGCGGTTCGAGGAGCGCGTGTTCCGGCTGGGAAGCTTCCTCGGCGCCCCCGCGGCCGTCGCCTACAGCGGCTGACGCCTCAGCCCACTGGGACGGTCTCCGGCACGCCGAACTTGCGCCAGTACTCCTTGCCGGTCTCGGGCAGGCCGCGGATCGGGTCGTAGTACTCGTAGCGGCGTTCGAGGGCGTCGGGGACGTCGAACTCGATCCCGGTGCGGTAGTTCTTGGTCCAGTACGAGATGCCCTTCTCGCAGTCGTACGACTCGACCTGGTGGACCCAGCGCTTGCCCACGAAGGGCACGTCGCAGACCACCCTGGGGGTGGCGAAGCCGGGCAGGTAGCCCATGATCGCGTGCTGCAGCTTCTGGGCCTCGGCGACCGAGATCCGCCAGTGCTCGGAGTTGGGGATCATGTCGCACATGTAGAAGTAGTACGGCATCACCCTGGTGTGATCGAGCAGGGTGAAGCAGAGGTCCAGCAGGTCCTTGGGCGTGGCGTTGACCCCGCGGAGCAGCACGCCCTGGTTGCGGACGTCCCGGAACCCCATGTCGAGCAGCTTGCGCACCGCCTTGGCCACCAGCGGGGTGAGCTGGTTGGCGTGGTTGACGTGGACGTGCACGGCCAGGTCCACGTCCCGGTCGTTCGCCTTGACGGCCAGCCGCTCGAGCCCTGCGAGCACGTCGTCCTGCAGGAAGTGCTGGGGCAGGCCCATGAGCCCCTTGGAAGCGAGGCGTACGTCGCGGATGTGCTCGATGTCGAGCATGGCCGAGACGAACCGCTCGAGCACCCGGATCGGCAGGTTGGCGACGTCGCCGCCGGACACGACCACGTCCCGGACCGACGGGGTGCGGCGCAGGTAGTCGAGGATCTCCTCGTGCCGGCTGGGCTGCTTGGTCTGGAACTTGTACTTGGCCACCTGCGGCGTGGAGTTGCCCACCAGGTCCATCCGGGTGCAGTGGCCGCAGTACTGCGGGCAGGTGGAGAGCAGCTCGGCCAGGACCTTGGTCGGGTAGCGGTGGGTGAGCCCCTCGACCGCCCACATGTCGGCCTCGTGCAGGCTGTCGCGGGTGGCCAGCGGGTGGCTCGGCCACTGCTGGTCGCGGTCGTCGAACGCCGGCAGCATGTAGCGGCGGACCGGGTCGGTCCACAGGTGGTGCTCGTCCAGGGTGTTGAGCATCTGGGGCGGGACCAGCATCGACATGGTGGCCCGCTCGGCCTGGTCGCGCTCGATCGACGCGAGCAGGCCGGAGGGGAGCAGCTCCCCGAAGACGGCCACGAGCTGGCGCAGGTTCTTGACCGTGTGGGCGCGCTGCCACTGGGCCGACTCCCACTCCGCGCGGGTCACGGTGGCGTAGCCAGGGAGCCGGGCCCAGTCCGGCTCGGCCCACTCGCGCGCGAGCGGGTAGGTGAACGGCTGCTCGGCCGGGTGGGCTCTGGGCACCCGGTGGAAGAAGGGGCCCGGGTTGGTCTTCGACATGGCGTCTCTCGATGTGCGCAGGGGCCTGCTCGGAGATGCCGGCAGGGTCCTTCTCGCTCGCAGGGGCCTGCTCGGCCTGCCGGCAGGGTCCTTCTCGCTCCGGCCGCGAAGGGCTCGGCGACCGCGTGGCCGGGGCGCCCTTGGGGCGTGGGGGAGTGCTCCAAGACCTCGGCCCGCAGCGGCGCAGGTCCCAGAGACGATAGCAAACCGGCAGGCGCCGGCGATCGTCCACTCGTCGAGCGGGCCCATCCGTCCCGCCCCGGGGTCGCCACTAGAGGGCCTTGTTGCCGGTGACCGCGTAGTAGACGGCGGCCATGTCGTCGTCGCCGTGGCCGAGCTGGGTGGCACGGCCGAACTGCTGGGCCATCGTGCCGGCCAGCGGCAGCGGCAGGTCGCAGTCCCCGGCCGCCTCCAGCACCAGGCGGACGTCCTTGTGCGCGAGATGGAGGTGGAAGCTCGGCGGGAAGTCGGCGTCCAGCATCATCTTGCCCTTGAGGTCGGCGTAGGCCACGCCCAGGGGACCGCCCCGAATGGCGTCGAGAAACTGGGCCGGGTCAGCCCCGATGCACTGGGCGAGCGCGATCGACTCGGCCAGCGTGCCCAGCAGCCCGAGCAGCCAGTTGTTGGTCACCAGCTTGAGGCGCGACCCTGCCCCGGCCGGCCCGAGCCAGAGCACACGCCTGGCCACCACCTCGAACACCGGGGCGCAGCGCTCCTCGGCGCCCACCGGCCCGGAGGCCAGCACGAGGAGCTGGCCCTGCTCGGCCGGCCCCTTGGTGCCGAGCACGGGCGCGTCGACGTAGACGAGGTCTCGCATGGCAGCGCCCCGGCCGAGCAGCTCCGCCGACCGCACCCCGACGGTGCTCATCTGCAGCCACGCGGCATCGTCGCTGGCGCTGCCGGCGGCCCCCTCAGGGCCGAACATGGCCGCTTCGACCGCGCCCCCGTCAGCCAGCATGGTGAGGACGAAGTCAGCCTGGTCGGCCGCTTCCGCCGGCGACGCGGCCACCGCGGCGCCCGCCTCGGCCAGCGCCTCGGCCCGCTCCCTGGTGCGGTTCCAGACCCGCACGTCGAACCCTGCCCCGCAGAGCCGGCGCGCCATCGCACCGCCCATGGTCCCCGTTCCCAGCACCGCGACGGTGCCCTTGTCAGCCATGGTCGACCCTCGCTCTCTCCTCGCGCACCCTCGACCGGTCGCGACCATTGTGGACGAGCGGCTCGCAGATGCACGCGGTCAGGCGGGACGAGGACGCTAGGGGCTCCCCAAGGTTCGTCGGGGTCGCCGCCAGGGGCAAACCTTCCCTGGGGAGCCGCTAGGCCCCCTGGGCGCGGTCGAGCACCTTCAGCGCGGGCTCCGGGGCTGCGGGAGCCCCCACGACCTGGGTGGCGGGCTGCTGGGCCGGCTGGGGCGCGCTGGCGACCGGCGCGGGCCGCAGGATCGCGTTGGGCAGCAGCACGTGGAAGGCGGCACCGCCGCCGTACCGCTCGCCGACCCAGGCCCGGCCGCCGTGGAGCTGGGCGAAGCGGGCGACCAGCGACAGCCCGATGCCGACCCCGGGGGAGTGGTCACCGCTCGCGCTCGGGCCCTGGCGGAACGGCTCGAAGATGGTGCCGGCCAGCTCGGCCGGCACGCCCGGGCCAGAGTCCTCCACGACCAGCTCGAGGTCGGGCCCGCGCGCGAGGGCCCGGATCCACACCGGCATCCCGGCCGGCGTGTGCCGCGTGGTGTTGATGAGCAGGTTCTCGACGATGCGCTCGACCTTGGGTCCGTCGATGTTGGCGACCAGCGGCCCGACCTCCACGTGGACCGGGCGTCCCTCGAGGTGGTCGATCTCCTCGACCAGGTGCCTGACCAGCGCGCCCAGGTCGGTCGGGGAGCGGTTGGGCTCGAGCACGCCCTGCTCGAGCCGGTTCAGGTCGAGCAGGTCGGTCAGCAGCCGGTCGAGCTTGTGGGCCTTGTCCACCAGCATGCCGAGCAGCTCCATGCTCTTGTCGCGGGGCAGCTCCATCTTGGTCCGCTCCAGGGTGAGGGCCACACCGAGGATCGCGGTCAGCGGGTTGCGCAGGTCGTGGGAGACCGCCCGCAGGAAGGTGTCCTTCATCGCGTCGACCGCGCGCAGCCGCTCGGCCGCGGTCTGCTCGCGGCTGAGCGCCTTCTCGAGCTGCGACTCCCGTTCCGACAGCTCCTGGACCATGCGCTCGAGGCGCCGGTTGAGCCCCCGGTTCTCGACCAGGGTGACGAGCTGCCTGACGATCACCAGGACCACCAGGACGATCCCGTTCACGAACAGGAAGGAGCCGAGCTGGTTCGCGGTGAGCTGGACGGTGACGCAGGTCAGGAAGGCGAGGGTGAGCAGCGCGTAGGGCAGCACGAGGCGGGCCAGCGACACCCGCTCCTCCCGGCCCGCGTCGACCTGGGCCTGCATCGGTCGGGCGGCCGTCACCATGACCAGCAGCCAGCCGACCAGCCAGCCCAGGTCGATGAGGTTGCCCGGCTGGTAGGTGCCGGCGCTGGTCACGTACACGTACAGGAAGCTCGAGTCGGCCACGGCCAGGGAGAGCAGCGCGACGGCGAGCAGCGTCATCGACACCGGGTCCCGACCGCGGGTGCGGGTCAACAGCGAGAAGGCGATCGTGGCGATCAGGATGTCGGCCACCGGGTAGGCGAGGCTCACGGCCCGGGCGGCCAGGGTCGGGGCGTCGGCAGCCCACATCGGGCCGAGCACGGTCACCCAGCTCACCGCGAGCAGGGAGGCGGCGATGATGAGCGCGTCGAGCAGGGTCCGCAGCCGGGCGGTCATGCGCACGGGCGCCGACGGGAACATGAGCACGCCCAAGGCCAGCAGGGGCACCGCGGCCAGGTAGCCGACGTCGGCGGCCGAGGGGAACGGCACCGACCGGTGCTGGACGAGCTCGACGTACGCCCAGGTGGCCTCCCCGGCGCCCCAGGAGAGCGCGGCCGCCGCGAGCAGTCGCCAGGCCCGGCGGAACTTCGTGTGCCAGGCCCGACCGTAGCCACACGTCTCCCGGGCGGAGGCGACCAGGCAGGCCACCCCGGCGGCCAGCGCGGCCCCACACTGGGTGACGTCGTCGATGGCCGTGGTCGTCTGGGGCCCTCCGATCTCGAGGGCCATCCACGCCACGAAGACGATGGTGACGAGGGCCGCGAAGATCGCGGCGGCTCGGAAGGGCAGGTGTCCGGTCACGGCTTCCGGGTAACTCCACGGGATCGGTCGAGGTGCACCTGCTCATCTTGCGCGCAATTGCGCCGCCGGACTAGGGCATCAGGCGCAAAAAAACCAAAACAGCAGCAGAGCGCCGTCGTGGACGTGGCCGCGCGCGTGCCGGAGGCAGGGCTCATGTCGGCCTCGACGAGGAAGCGCCCGAGGAAGCGCACCTCGAACATGGCAAAGCAGTGCAACAGGACACCTCACGATACACCAGCCAAGAATGACGTTCTCGCCGAGCACCGTTCATGTGACCAGTCTACGACCTTTCATCGTTTTCGTAGCGATCGTGCCAATCCTCCGTTCCCGGACGTCGCTTGTGACGGATAGCACAAGAACCCTGGCTCCGACTGTCCGGCCACATCGCGGCGGGTGCCGGTCGCGACCCGCGGCGGAGCTACGCGGGCCTACCTGGCCGCAGTTGGCAGTCGCTCCGGGGCCTGCTCAAGCACGCAGTGGGATCACGGCGAGGTCTGCGTACGGACGGCCAGGGGAGACGAGCGGTCGGCAACCAGCGACACCGAGCGTGCCGTCCAGGACGCCGACACGGGCCGGCCGGCGAGCTCCTTCGGCACGCGGCCCCGGGCGAGCACCACGCCGGCCTGGAACGGTTGCGGGTGCGTGACCGGCACCAGCTCCTCGGTCACCTCGAACACGACGGCGGCCAGGTCGTCGAGCCCGGCGACCGGCGCGCCCAGCCACTGCCCGCCGAGCCGGCGAGTCGCCGGGCCGAGCACGCACTCGACCACGGGCGCGCCGTCGAGCTCAGGGGTAGGCGGTGGCCTCGATCGAGAAGCGGGTCCGCAACGGCAAGGTCAGCTACCGCGTCAGCTACCGCACGCCCCGCCGGGCGAGGATGGTGTAGCCCTGCACGATCATGCCCGCGTAGGTGCGCTGGCTGTTGGCCGACAGGTGCGCGCCCTTGGCCTGGCTGCGCTACCAACGGCACGTCGAACACCGTGGGCATGGTCACTCGCCACGCAGGTCCAGCGCCCACCGGTACAGCTCCCCAGTGGCGGCGAGCACCCCGTAGGGCGGGCGGTGCCCGCGCCGCTCGGCGGCCAGGCGCAGCGCGACGAGCACGCCGGCGAGCTTGCTGGCAGCCACGGCGACGTCGGGCAGGGAGGCGTCGGCGCGCAGCTCGGCCGCGGCCCGGTCGAGATGCTCGCCTACCATCGGCCGGGCCGCCCGGATCGTTCCAGGTGGCGGCGCTCCCGCTGCCGGTCGCCCGCGGCGAGGTAGTCCGCGCAGACGAGGGCGCCGACGCAGATGATGGTGAGCACGACCCCGGCCACGACCCCGGCGATCTCCATACCGCTCATCCGCGGCTGCCCTCCTCGCGTGTCTCGCCTACTTTGGTGGGGGTTGCACCATGTCCCGCGGGGTCCTGGCGCGGCGACCCCCCGCTGGTCCCCCGGTCCGGAGGACCGTGCCGGTCCGGGATGGTCCGCGGCATCCGTCCCGTCCGGGGTAGGCTCTCGCTCGGGCGGCCGGGCCAGGCGGCGGCCCGGGAGGCAGGGTGCGGCCGAGGGTCCCCAACGACGAGCTGCACCGCCGGCGGCAGGCGGCGCGGTGGAGCCAGCACCAGCTCGCCCACCAGGTCAACCGGCTCATGGCCGCCGACGGGCTCGCGCCGACCTGCGCGGCCAAGCGCGTCGGGAGGTGGGAGCGCGGCGAGGCCACCCCCGACGAGCTCTACCGCCCCTACCTGGCCGCCGCGCTGGGCTGCACCCTGGCCGCGCTCGGCCTCGAGGCCGGCCACAACGCCGAGGTGGCCGCGCTCGCGGCCGGCCCGCGGCCGGTCGTGCTCGTCGAGGTCCCTGATGGGCTCGCCGAGCTGGCTGGGATGCTGCTCGCCGCGGGCGAGTCGGGCACACTGGTGGCACTCCCCGGCGAGACTGGAGGGTCGTCTGTGGAGCGCCGTGCCTTCAACCGTGTCCTGGCTGCCCTGGCTGCTGCTGCCGTGACCGGCCGCGTGCTCGGCCCCGACCAGGCTGGGGTGGTCGCTGACGCGGCCGAGACGCGCCGGATCGGCATGACTGGTGTCGCGAGCCTGCGCACGGTCATCGAGGGCTACCGGCGGCTGGACGACGAGCTCGGCTCGGCGGCCCTGCGCCCACTGGTGGACGGCAGCCTGCGCATGGTGGCGGGGCTGCGCCGGGCCGGCCAGCGCGACCAGGTCGCGGCCGAGCTGGGCCGGGTGGGCGCCGAGCTGCACCAGCTCGCCGGCTGGCTCGCGTTCGACGCCGCCGACCACCGGGCCGCCGACCGCCACTTGCGCGCGGCCCTGGTCGACGCCGGCGGCGTCGGCGATGACGCGATGGCCGCGCACGCGCTCGGCTGGTTGAGCTACGTGGCGAGCTTCACGGGCGATGGCGTCGAGGGCGTCGACCGGGCCGAAGCCGCCCTGGCGCGCGCGGCGAGGACACCCTCACGGACACTGCGTGCGTCGGTGGCGACGGTCAAGGCGCGCGCGCACGCCCAAGCGGGCGAGGGGGACGCCTGCAAGGCCGCACTCGATCTAGCCGAGCGAGAGTTGGCCGCGGCCAAGCCAGAGGACGACCCGGCGTTCGTCTACTACTTCGACCAAGCGGCGATCTTGGCGCACCGCGGGATGGCGCTCGTGTTGCTGTCCGAGGTAGCACCGGCCCAGGAGGCGCTCGGGCAGGCGCTGGCCGGGCTCGACCCGACCTACACCCGTGACCGGGCGTTCTTCCTGACCTATCTCGCCGCGAGCCTCGAGCAGGCCGGCGAGGCAGCCGAGGCAGCCCGGGTCAGC
>Ga0184627_10000517_pt1 | contig 14971 bp, 22 predicted proteins | sample PLM3_127_b1_FD_133150 | JGI IMG/M metagenome (GOLD analysis project Ga0184627, IMG submission 133150) | Groundwater sediment microbial communities from an aquifer in East River, Colorado, USA - PLM3_127_b1 | ecosystem: Environmental > Terrestrial > Soil > Riparian zone | place: USA: East River...
CACTGATCGAACTGCGGAGACTGCGGCCCCATCAGCATCCAGTGGTTGGTGCGGTCCCACCACGTATGCGAGATGTATCGATCAAAATCCGAAGGAATGGTGTAGGTGTCGCGCGCGTAGATGACCGGCGTGCCAATTGCCGTGATGGTGGACTCCATCTCCATCTCTAGCGTGGTCGCATCGGTGATGGAAAGGACGCGTTGAGCGGCAGGCTGGCCCGCAGCGGAGACCGAATAGGCACCAGCCGTAACCCCTGCTGTAACCGTGTTGCTGATCGTGGTAGAGCCCTGCACCACATCCCCAATTGTATTGATTGGCGTCTGCAGGTTGACGATGTGCTCCCCCTGCAGGGTCGTCCAGTCATTGGAGCGATACAGTTCGTTGCCGTCGCGGTTCAACAAGGCCAGCAGTTGGATGACCTGCAAGTCCTGTGAACCGACGACGGTTGTCGGGGCATTGAGTCCAAGCTCCTGAAATGCCGTCTGTGCAATTTCAAGAAGCGTGAGTGGCGTTCCCATGGCTTATGCCGATAGGTTGAATGCGCAGTTCAAGGACGATTGTCGATAAATGATCGCAGACTTGTTCGCCGCGACAGAAATCGAAACGTTCACGGCTAAGCCGTTGAACGCGCAGCCGGTCGGTGGATATACCAACGTCGCGCCGGAAACAGCCGATAGGACATAAGGCGCCATCAGCGGCATATCTGTTGGAAGACGAATGCCGTTGGCGCCGGTTCCGGTCATCTGCACGCTATCCTGCGCGACCTTGAGCACCGTAGCGTCAGCCGTTGTGGTACCCGCTGCTGATACAGCGGCCACAGCGGAAAAACCTTCGAGTTGCGCAAACGCGGCGGGCATGCCAACGCCAACAAGATCTTTTGCGATAGACATTTTCTTCTCCTTGTTATGCGGCTTCGCCGCGCTTCTTGTTTGCCTTCTCCAGCGCCGCTTCGAGCGCCTCAATCCGCTTGTCCTTGGCCTTCATGGAAGCGGAAAGCTGATCAACTTCCGCGAACAGGTCCTGAAGGCCCTTGCCGTTGCTGGCCGCGTCCAGAAACGCCTTCGCCTTGTCGACGAACTGCCGGCCACCAAGGCCGATATTCCCGATCTGCGTGTCATTGAGAGCGGCAAGCTGCTCGACGACGAAAATCTTGTCGTACTTCAGGTTCTCGACGATCTCCGGATTGTTCGGAAACAGGATTGCCAAGGGCGTACCAGCCGGGGTTACTTGCCGGCCTTCCTGAAAGGCCTGCCACTCACGAGCGAAGCGGCGTCGATCGCCGTCATGAGCCGGACGCAAAATCTCATCCCGCTCGCCGGGCTGACGAATGCGAACGTAATCCACCTGGACATGAACCGGCCGTCCGGCCTCTCTGGACTTCGCTTCATCAAGTACAGACCGAGACGTAAATTCCTTAAACAAGCGGGAGTCGTTGCCGAACTCGACCATCCCACCGTTGCGGTCGTCGAAGCGCTGCTCCATATTTCCGAAATCGCTCATTGCATTCCTCCAAAAAGCGGCCCGGCCAGCGGGATGCCGGCCGAGCCGTAGGGTTTATACGATAGCAACAACCGGCTGGTTGAGCGTGCCAGGAACAGCCGCCGCGGGCGTGGTGAGAGTCGTAATTACAACGCCATTGATGATACCAGTAGTAACCGCGTCATCAAGAACGCCTGCCGTGGCCGTCGTATACAGAATGGTATCCGAAGCGCAGCCCGCAGCAACACTGATATTCGAACAAGCACCAGATCGCTGTAGCCAGCCATAGGCACCGCTCGCGATAGCAACTTGAGCGAAACCAACCTGCTCGCCCTCAGCACCCGTAGCTAGCGTGGTTGTGATCGCGGCTGCCGATTGTGTCGCAGGGGTAATGAGACAACAATCGCCGAGAGAGATTGCCGAGCCGGCAAGGACGAACACAAATTCGCCGTTGCCAGTAGCCTTGCTCACCGTGCCAACCGTAAACGGCGGACCCGGATTGTCAGGGCTATTGGTTGCTGAGATCGCCGCCGCCTGATTGTAAGCGGTGTAGGTCGTGTTGAAGTTGACGCCTTCAATGCCAGAAAGCGGGATGAGAGTCGTAGTCATTTTCGTATCTCCTTTCTGACCTGATTAGACCGTCATGACGCCCTGGAGAAACATGTTGGAGCCGGTCATATTGCCGGCGACACCAATCAGTTTCACCATTGCGTCCTGGTTAACGGAGAACCGGTCAGGGTCCAGCGGCACCATGTTGCGGTCCTTGTGCGGCCGCCAATAGATGTAGTCCGTGTTCAAGGCGTAGAAGTTGACGGCCGAGGGAATGCCGCCGACCGCACCGATACCACCGGGTCCCCAGTTGCTTCCGTCCGTCGTCGTGCCCTGGAAACCACCATCCAGCACCACATCCGAATCCATGAACTTGAGGTTCATGAAGCCGGCCTTGGCCAGATCGTTGTCCGTCGAGGTAATGCGCTGGATCGCGTGCAGCGATTCATTGTAGGCGCGCCATGCCACGTCCGAGGCCAGCCACAGGTCAGGCCGATCCTGCTGCCGCACCAGCTGGGTATAGAGCTGGAGCATGTAGCTGTAGGCGTTGGCAGCTGAAATCGCCGCACCGCCGGTAGCGGTCGCCGCGAACACCTGATTCCGCCAGAAGGCCCACGTTGCCCGGTCGATGCCGCCGACGATTCCGGTTGACGGCGCCGAAGCAACCAGGAACTGGAGACCGCCGATCTGCGCCGTCTGGCTTCCATCGGAATAGAAGTCATACGACAGGCCGTTCATGAACGTCTTCTCGGCGTTCTTGATGCGGCTTTCCAGCAGGTCGATCACGCGCTCCCGCCCGGAGTTCTGGAGCATTTCCAGACCGGAGATAGAGACCGCGACCGCCGCCTGACGGATCGGGAATTCCGCAGCGGTGAAGACATCGCTGGGCTGGATGTTGAGGACTTCGTAGCCCGAATAGCGCTTGTAGGTGGAGTTATTCGCGTATTCGAGTTCCTGGACGATGGTGCGGCCACCGTCGAACGGCTTCACGTTACCCCGGCTATTGAGCCGGGTCATGACGCCGTTATTGCGAAGCATGTTGTCTGCAAGCTTCTTGCTGCGGTTTCGCAGCGTCGTCGTAACGATTTCGCTTAAGCCCGGAGAGGGCATGGCTGTGCTCCTTTGAGCGTCAGCCGGTCATCGCCCGCATGATTTCGTCGCGCAGTGAGGCCGCCGGCTCTTGTCCTGCAGATCCCTGCGGGGAGCCGGTCACAGACACGGCCGCACCTCGAGCCTTGGTGGCACGCTGGGCAGCCTCGGTTCGTCGCTTCTCTTCCGCTGCCGTCTCACGGGCCGTCAGGATGGTCTGGCGGGTCGCGGGATTGGCGTATACGGCCCGGTCATAGGCTTCCTGCAGAACCTGCTGGGAAGTCCATGTCGGGTTGCGCTCTTTCAGCGGAGGGATCAGGTCCATGATATCCTGCTCAACTGAGCCGAAATGCTCATGACCTTCTGACGCGGCGAAGGTGACAACCATTTGAGTGGTCATCTCCTGCTGGCGCTGTTCTTCCTGCTGCCACCGCTGCTGAATTGGAGCAACAATGGGGGCAACGGACCGTTGTACGGCCTGACGAACAATCGCCTCTATGTCTGGGGCTTGTGCGCTCGGAACATCGTCGGGTGCTTGACCGGCAAGTGTTGCGAGGTTGACGCCGTGAGACTGTGCAAGCCACTTGATCGCGGCGGTCGGGTCCCGTTCCAGGAAAGACTGTGCATTGAGGAGGGATTGAAGCCCCTGCTCGGTTGACAGACCATTCCTTCGGGCCGCTTCCGCGACGGGTGACAGCACGGCTTCGTAGCGCCGTTTTTCTTCGGACCACTGCTGTCCGCCTCTGGCTATGTCAGCTTCTCGCCGTGAAACCGCCGCTTGAGCAACGGGGGAGAGCTTCGACCATTCGGCCTTCTCAGCAGCCGTCCAGCCAGCGGGAGGGGCATTGGTTGCCGGTTGAGCGGCAACCTCGCTTGCCTTCGCTGCGTCCGTGGACGGTAAATTGGGGTCTACCGCTGCTACCTCGGTTTTGCCTGAGGGAGCGGCTTTCGTTTCGGTTTTGAACTTACCGTCTGGCCCTCGGGCGCGGCCGTCGGCTTGAGCATCTTCAGACGCTTCCGGAGCCGGCGCATCTCCTGCGGCTTCAATGGGGGAATCCTGTGCGGATTCTTCATCGCTGCCTCCAAACGCCGCTTCAAGCTCGCTGCGCAGCGAGTCATCAGGAGCGGTGAGTTCGCCTTCAATCGGCATGCTGTTTCCCTAACAGTTCCGGCGCAACGTCTTTCAGTTTCTGCAATGGCCTGATCTGGACCTGCACATCATGAAGCATGCCGCTAACCGCAACTGCGGCTTTCAGGCGGATGAAATTGGCCTGCTTGAGTTCATTTGACGTCAACGTAAACCCGCCAACCACTTCACAAGCCTGCGGTCCCATCTGCTTCGGGGCCTTGATCTGCACGCCCATTGAGCCCTGAACGTTGTCCCATACCGCAAGCGGCGCGATGACCTCGACGCCGGTAAGCCGCTTTGCCTCTTCCATGCAGATGCGCTTGACGGTTTCGATAATGCTCATGCAGTCACCCACGCCTGCATGATGTCAGACCTCAGGTCACCGAACATCCGATCGTCTTCCGCCTTTTCCCAGGAAGAAAGCCGCTGAATGAGAGCATTGTTCTTCGTCAAATTTTCTGCCATCTGCTTGGAACGATTGCGTAGCGTGATCTGGACGAGTTCCGAAAGCTCTAGATGATCGTCCGCACGTAAATAAACAGCGTCGAATTGCTCCAATTCGATCGGCAACATCTTCACGGGCATGATATTCGACACAGATACGATCGCAGGCGCAGCCATAAGCACGCCCAAGCCCATCAAGAATTTGCGTCGAGCTAGGATCACAATCCGAGTTGCTCCATTGCGATGGATATGTCTCTGCGTCGCGATTGACTGTCAAGTTCGGGGCTGGAACGGCGGTCGACCAGCTTTTCGTTACCAACCTCGACGCCGCCCTTGGCTTTCGTGATCTTCCGAAACTCGCTCTTGCTGTCCATCAGCTTGCCGGTGCATGGATGAATGAGCGCGTCCATGGTGTCAGAGATGACGCCTCGAACGCGGCCGGTATGCTTCGGCGGCGCTAGATGCTTTGGCACCAGCTTGCCGTTGCGATATACGTAGGTTCCGGTCTTAGCCATTCAACGCTGCCTCATACCGTCCAAGATCAGCCATCGCTTGCGAAGAATTGAAGGCGGCGCCAACAGAACCAATCTGGTTCGAACAATTCGTCAATGCGGGCGCATAGCTTCCGCCCGTTGCGCCGCTAGAAATCCCGCCCGTAGTACAGACGCCGCCGCCAAGATAGGTCCAATAAGGGCGCACATAACGATCAACATAGACCGTATGCGTGATTGGCTTGCCGTCGATTTCAGCCACACGGGCCTTGATGCGGGTCCATTGCGCCTTGGTTGGACATCCCGTGAATGCCTCTGTGAAACCATCGAACCACGCCTTGAATTCACTCGGTGTCATGCATTCGCTCCGTTGACTGGTGCCTTTGCTTTCTTCTCGTCCGTCTTGGCCTTCATCGCGGCTGAATGCTCGGTCGACGCAGCCTTGACGGTTGCGGCATGCTCTGCCGCCCGCTCCTGCAACGCCAGCTTCCGTTCCTCGAACGCCAGTTGCATTTCCATCTTCTCGCGCTCGATCGCCTGCTTGTCAGCCATGGCCTGGATTTCGGCGACCTGCTTCTGTTGCTCCAGTTCGAACTGCTGTTGCGCTTGCTGCTGGGCCAATTGAGCGTCCATCTGCTTAGCCTGCTGCTCCCGCTCGAAATTCGCCTGATCCATCTGAGCTTGCGCTTCCATGCGCTTGTTCTCGTTGGCCTGCTGCTCCTTCATCATTTCCGCCTTGATCTGGTCAGGCGTCGGAGGTGGAGGCGGTTTCGGCTTGGCCGCATCCCGCGTCATGTCGTCGATGAACTGCTCAAACGCGGATTCGATGTCACGGCTGGCCTTGAAGCCACGCAGGAAGAACATCAGTAAGCGGGCCAGCAAGGGTTTCAACTCAGGAGACGCAGCCCCGGCCTCCATCGCCTGCGGCAGGAATTGAGAAATCGCCCCCATCAACTGGGACCGTGCTTCCTGCATCTGCTGCTGGTCGGGTTCGATCAGCGAATCTGTCTCGATGTCGATCCGGAAGCCGCGCAGCTTGTCGTTCCGTAGAAGCTCGACCGCCTTTTTGAACATGTCGGCGGCTTTTTGCATCGCCAGCATTTGAGGATCGGGCGGCGGCGCCATCATGCCCATGCCCATAGGCATCGGCCCGCCCCCGGATGAGGATGCCGGACCGGGGGCGGGCGAGCCAACAGCCGGGGAAAGGGCGACGGCGGCTGGAGGGGGTTGCGCGGTGGGAATTCCCACCGCGGGCTGATCCATCGGAGGCCCGCCATTCATCATGGGAGCCATCGGCGGTGCGTCAGGTACTTCCGGGGGCCATTGCTCCTTGGCGTACTGCTCAAAACCGGAAATCTCGAACAGCGTCATCGGATCAAAGTGCTCGGCGATGATCTCGCCCATGATCCGGAGCGTATCTCGAGCAAACCGGGCCACCTCGGCCTGCATATCGTTCAACCGCATCGAAGCGAACTGCCCCTTGATGCGCTGCTCTGTCGCTGTCTTGGCGCCACCCTGCGAAGCCGACCCTCGAACGATGTCCGAGATCCCCGTGACCTCGTACAGGACCTGCTTGGTTCGTTCCCGCGCCTCGTACAATTGAATCAGTGTTGCTGCCATATCCTTGATCGGCAGCATCCAGATATGACCCATGCCATTGGCGCCGGCCTTGGACGAGAATTCCGCCATGTTGTCGCAAGGGACAAGCTCGTTCTCAAATCCCTCCTCGAACAACCGCTTCAGCTCAGGAACCGAGGCGTCATAAACGCCACATGCCTTGATGGTCTTGACCAGCGCGTCGATGCGGGTCGTAAGATCGTCCAGTTCCTTGGCCTGGTCCTCGTATTCGATGTAGTCCGGAACCGGGATCAGCGAATCATTGGTGAGGGTTGCGAACAATGGCTTGGGCGTTGGCCAGAAGCCTTCAAGGCCAAGCGGATCTGGCTTCTCATCAAGGAGTTTTTCCTTGTAGGACTCGGCCATCCAGCAGACATAGCGCCGTTGCTTGTTCCAGATTTCCCAGACCTTGGCGCGCTTCTGCTTGTCCGATCCGTCCGCGATCTGCCCTGGCGCGGATACGGCAACCGGCGACCAGTCCAGCGTGACTTCCTTCCCTACGTCGCCGAACCGCTTCACCAGTTCGTCACGGGTCATGTAAACCCGCTTTGCTACCCACCAGACCTCTTCCCATGTCCTTGCGGGGGAAGTCATGAAGTCGCGCCAGTCGATGTAATCGACCACCACGGATTCGTCGGCTACCTGTTCTTGCGGGCTCGCACTTGCGATGCCCGGTGCGTCTGATGTGGCTTCCTGAACTTCAGGCTTAGGGCCATCGTAAGCAGGAGGCACAGCAGCCTGTCCAGCAGCCTCACCGGGAGCTTCCTGCGTCTTGCCGGGCATCGGCGTGAACTTGGGCTCATAACGAATCCACGCCACGCCACGCCCCGGCAGAAGCCGGTCTAGAACTGTTTTCTTCAGGGCCGACAGAAAATTGCCGTCGTCAAGCTCATAGGCCAGGCAACGCTCGAGGATGACCGAAGCCGTCCGCCCTACGTCGTCCCGGTCGAGATAGCGCCGCTCGACCACAGGCTTTGGAACCTTGGCCAGCAACGCAGGCATGAGCGTCTGCACGTTTGACCACAGGATGTTGAACTGTGCGCCCTGAAGGTCATCAGCATTCTCGGAGACGTCGCCCCGTTCCGCCCGGTAGCGCTTGACGATGCGCTTGGAACGAGTCTGCCAGTTGTCAAACCCCTTGGCTTTGCGAGCCTGTTCAAGCTCATCGTTCCAGCGCTGCCATGCAGACTGGCCGGGATTTTCATCTTTGGCGTCTTTGTGGGACATCCCCGACTTTTATTCGGGATTATTTTGATTTGTATAGGGGCTACATGCGACGGCGCTTCTGCCGCTTCCGCTCTTTCCAAAGGTCTTCCATCGTCACGCCTTGCATGCCGGGGGGAAGGTTTTCAGGACCGCCAATGACTAGCGCGCGCGGATCAGGAGCAGGCTCGACAGGCACGATCTCCCGGTAAGCCATGGCCAGATACCGGAATGCATCGGCCGGATGGCTCGTCCAATCGTGCAGCGGCTCATCCCTGAATTTCTTCTTCTTGTCGTCCCATTCGGATTGATACTGGCGAAGCGCCTCAAGTCCGTTTGCGCAGCGCGTCTCATCGAACCAGCAGCGATGCAGTATCTGCCGCACTGCGGAAATGCCGTCCTGGATCGAGTGCTGCTTGACGACCCTGACGTGGGATTGTCCGAACTGTTCAGCCATTACTTCGATACGTTGTTTGGCTTTGAGCGTCTCTGCATTCCAACTGCCTTGTTCTCTAACCGTAGCATCGTGTGGCACATAATTGATGCCAAGGCGAAATCCTTCACCACCCATCGACCGTGATTCGGTGTCCCAATAGGCAATTCGTCGCTTAACCTCGTCAGCGTAATGCTTAATTCCGTAGCCGTGTGCTGTGTAGTAATCGAGTATCTTGATTTGTCCTCGCCCAGCAGTTCCAGGTACTGCTTGCCAGAACCAGATGGGATTGCTGTCACCAACACCCAAGTCCCACGCTGTATGAATCGCCACCCCGGGCGTCGGTTCAATATCCGTGATACGGCCTTCTTGCTCGGCGCGAACGAGTTCTTTGCCATAGTAGCTGCCCAATATCGCAGCCTCAAAGCTGCACCAGTATTCCTGCTGTATCAGCGCCTCTGCCGCATCCTCACCGAACAGCGAGACATAGCCTGCCTTGGCTTCCGCGATCTGCTCATGCGTTACTTGGCCAGTGTCGTCTACGGTCAGGACTTGGGAGAACCACGTTGCTGGCCGCTCTCTGGCCATCTTGAGCATGCCGTGGACGTGGTTGCGTCCTCTTGGGGTTGTGATGAAGTCAGCCCAGCCACCGTTTTCAAGAAGGATAGGTTGAAGCAATCCCCATGCGCTAGGATTACTGATAGCCCACTCTGAGAACGCGATACCAAGAGGCGGCGCCCCAACCAGGGAATCCGGATTGTCCGAGCCCACAACCCGGTAGACGGAACCTGTTTTAAATTCCACCACCATGCTGGAATTGTCCGTCCGCTTTCGGATTTCCATCGGAAATACTTCATCGATGCGCTTCTTTCCGGTGTGTGGATTAACCGCTTCCCAGATCGCCTTGCGGGCCTGTTCATAATGCGGCAGGCAATGCCAATAGTTCGCCGGCCTGAGCTGTGACGCAACTGCAAACTTCTGCAGGCTCAGCTCGTCCTTACCTGCTCTTCGATGCCAGACCAGGAGCGACCGCTTGATGCCCTTCTCCCATGCCGCCCATGCTGGCATTTGGTACGGACGTGGCCGCCAGCCATTCGCGGGTATTACGATTCGGACCACGCAGCCTCCTCTAATCAGAACAATCAATTCAGTGCGGTGTATCGATTAATTTGTGAACGCTAGCCGTTCGCGGGTATGATGATCTTAGGCATAACTCAGGTCGTCCCCGCGGCGGGACATGATCTTCCATCTCCTCAAATCATCCTCATCGTACATCGGCTTGTGCTTCGTGCCTGAGTTCCTTGGCCCCTGTCCGAGATAAGCCCAGCGCTGGAGTTGAACGACGGGAACGCCGATGATCTCACTGGCTTGCGTGGGAGTCAGAAGCATCTCAGCTCGTTTTCATGATGTACGAAACTTGGGCTGTTACACCGGCAGTGGCTACTGCTGAAAGTGCGGTGACGTAGATATCGGTTTTTTCAGGTATCAGTCCGGAGAGGCCACCGAATTCTACATCAAGGACTGCACTTAAACCAACGGACCGTCCCACTGCGAGAACCGGCGCAAAGGGAGCGGCAACTACATCAGCACCGCTACCCAGCCAGAACGTCAGATTCACACTTTTGTTAGTCTCGACTGTGAAAACGACAGAATGAATATACGCCGTCTTTCCAGCAGGTACGATGAAATGAGAGGTAAGTGCTGTGGCTTGACCCGCCAGGATGCTGACGAAAGTGGTTCCGGCGCTGATCTGCCGAACCGTTATAGTTCCGGCATTGACGCCGCGATATGTGCCTACTCCAGTGACGATTGCGCTGTTCAAACGAATGAAGCTTTGAACACTGGCTACGGGCGTAACCCCGTTCATTGTCAACAGTTCGGATATCTCATTGAAGCCAGCGTCGAGGCCGGAAACAAAAATCGAACGCGCGCCGGGGCCGGCGGCGGTATCGTTTGCATCATCGCTTAGTGCCTCAACCCTTACAGCAACGGTAGGCATATGAGGAACAGCACCACCCGTGCCGCTGACCAATGTTTCAGATGTAGGGATAGCTGCGTTGAACCCCAGCTTTATTACATTAGAATAACCCGGCAGTAATCCCTCAGCTACCTGCTGATAGAAATTCGTGATCGGAAGCGGGTCGATTTCGGAAACCACAATCGGTTGACCCGTCACATTGTCGAGTCGCAGCAAAGTGATTGGATTGGTCATCCTATCCATCATTCACCTCGGTGAACTTCTTCACTATGACCTGAAGCGCTCCGCCGTCTGCGCCAGTGATTTGCAAGGGCAGCACTCGGCCAAGCAATTGCGCAAACGCCTTGGGTTCAGTCCTAGCCAGAAACTTGCAGTAGCCGGTCAGCTTGCCTTTGCCATTCATGTCCTCGCCAACAGCTTCAGCCGCTCTGATGATTGCCTCTTTTATCAAAGCAGTGGTTTTGTTAGGCGTTCCCTTCGCCCGCCCTGTTTTGCTCCTATCTAAACCTACTTCAGGCATTTTCCGGTCCTATTCAGCCAAATATCCCTAGCCGCTTGTATGTGATTTGTCGCCGAATGTAATTTCCGGCGCACCTTCCCAAGCGAAGCGCGAAACCCAAAGCCCTCTTCGACCGTCCGAAGCATTACCATATTTCCACCACATGGGCTTTGCGTCCCTGGCCCATTCTTGGAGCTTTTCGTATCGAGGATGGCCTTCTGGAACGAAGATAGCCGCGAGATAACCTTGTGGCCGATCGCGCAATAGCGGCTCAGGCTGGCGTTCCTTGAAGGCTGGTCGCTGCTGGCGAGTCTTGGCAAGGTGGTCTTGGTGCTGCTCGCAAGCTTCGATGACTTCGCTAAGCGTCGGAGGCCATTTCGAGCGACGCTGTATCCCCGTTCGCGGGTCGGTAACGTAGGTGACCACCTCATCAGGGAATTGCTCAAGTACGGCACCCAATGACACCATGAAACCTTCAGCGTCCGCGTACTGATCCGTGCGATAGGCGCAGAACAGGGCTTTCTGGCAGCGCAAAATCAGAGCCTGCCTCTGCTTCGATGGCAGCGAGCTTACGGTCGATTGCTGCGATGAGGCTCCCACCAGAGTGGGTTTTATGTGTTCCATGGTTCCTCACTGTGGGTTGATACTTCTTGAGATCGCGCATGCGATTACGCCATGTTGCCTTCCAATTGAGCTTGACGCCCTTGGCTCCAGCAACGCTTGACCAATAATCCATGAACTGCGGTGTTTCGGCTTCTACTACGTCCGGTGGAATTTCTAGGGACGCCGCGAATTCCCGGTCCTCATCGTCAATCGAAAAGTCCGGTGGAATTCTTGTCCCGCGCGCAATCCTCTTACTTTCTTTCTTTTCCTTAACTTCTTCTGTAACTTCCTTATTGGAAGCACCTTCTTTACTACTAAGTATACTAGACGCGGCCGGTGGATTCCGGTGGATTCCGGTGGATTGTCCGGTGGAAACAGGTGGACATCCGGTGGAATTTGCGGACATGCGTTTCCGCCTTTTCCGCTCACGATCCCATGCACGGCGCTTGTCGATAGTCGAAGTGTCCACCGGACGGACATTCTCCTGTCCGGTGGAAACGGCCCTCGCCGCCATCGCCTCTTCGAGTGTCGCAACTGCGCTGACAATCAATTCCACCGGAATTCCCTTGCCGTGCATTTCCGCAATCATGTTTGCAATCGGTGTCTTCAAACCGGCATCCCCACGGCGCGCATGTAAAGCTCCAGGATGGCCTGAGCTTCCTCACGTTTCGCTTGGTCCTGCTTTCGGAACGCAACCAGCCGGCGGATAGCCTTCCCGTCCAGACCGGCTGACTTGGCCTCCTGATAGATTTCCTTGATGCCCTCGGCTATCTCAGTCTTGGATGTTTCCTCGCGCTCTATGCGGTCTACAATCGATTTAAGCTGGCTGTTGTCGCCTATTGTCGCCATGTGCGCTCTCGGTTTGAGGATTGGGAACGCGGTTACAACTGGTCTCACGTAGCGCCAAGGCCGTGCCGTCAATCAGGATGTTGGCGAGATGGTGCCTGGAGATTTCAAAGGACTGGATGTCGTTGGAGCCGAACGGCTGGATGTTCAACACGAAGCGGTCAGGGCCCGGCGTCGTCAGGTATGCGATTTTGGCAATCATCCCGCTGCCCTCTGAAGGAATATCGGGAGCTCCTCGAGCGCTTCCATAAAATCGCGCTCGTTCAACACGAAGCGATGGTCATCATCGATCCATTTGCGCGCGCCGACGAATATTTCATTTATCAAATCGGTAGCGCCGGCATCAAACGGGTTCTGATCGACTGCCGGCGCTCCTTGATGCCTCCCTTCGTTGGAGGGGGGATCAGGAAGAAGTTCGGCCGCCGCAGCCGGGGGGCTGGTGACGAGTGCGACGGCCGTATCTGCCGGAGGATACCAGTCGGCAGAAAGGAATGCGTTGGGAAGCACGTCTTTCATGCGGCCCTCCGCTCTTGTCTGATTTCCTTGCGCAATTGCTTCGTGATCAGCGTGCGCAATTCCAGTTCAAGCTTGAGCCTGAGATTGGAGCGGGGCTTGGCCGCCCTGAGCCGGGCTGTGGTCGATGTGATTTGCTCGGCGATAGACTTCATTCTGCTGCCTCCGATATCTGCGGCTCGACTTCTATGCATTTCTGTTTTCTTGCTTGAAGAACTATCCGCAACCGATGCTCCCGATATTCATCGGGAGACATTCTCTGCCCATTTCTGTGTGTGAGCGCAGCATGCGCATAACAGTATGAGGACCCGGCCTCTTGCTGATGCCCGCAAAAAGTGTACGGACCTTCCCCCTCAGGGTAACGGCACTCGTTATCCTGGAGATCTGCAAAACTGATGGAACCCGGGGTCACTGGCGCGCATCGCAATTCTTCGAGAACTTTTTGGCGCTCTATACGTTTTCGCTGGGAGTACGCGCGCTGCCTAACCGAACTCTTCTTCGGGATTGTTTGGGGTTGGGGAGGGATGCCGCATCGCTTTCTGATGATCGATGCCGCGTTTGAAAGTCCGAGCCTCCATAACTTTCCCAACACAGCATTGCGAGTGCGATTCATCTCAGCACCTATCAGAGAAGCCGAGATGCCCTTTGCATGAAGGGTTCGTAGCCTCCCGATCTCGTCATCCATCCAACCCAAGTTGATTCCGCGCCCCATTCAATGCCCCTTGATTTCAGGAGCGATCCACAGCGCCAAGGAGGCGAGCGATGCGCTCAAGGCGATCAATTTCCGCGCTGTAAAAATCCTGATCCTGAGCACGCATTCCTCCGGCGATTTTTTGGTATTGATCCGCAAGCGCGGATGCCTCTTTACGCGCTTCGATGATTTCCGCAGCTCGCCGTATGTCTCGGGCGGCCCAATGATCAGGATCGATAATCTCGCCATAGAAGAGAGCTTTCACGGTTCGGAACGATACGGTTGGCACCTTGCGCGGCACACGGGCTAACCAACTCTCCCGCGTGTCGCCCCACTCTTTGGGGCCGGCAACGATGGCGATATCTTTACGCACGTCTTTCACTCCGGAACGCTTTTCCACTTTTCGGAATCTCCATGCTGTTTGATCTACGGCATGAAGGGAGAACACGACGACGAACAATCAGATACTTGGCAGACCGTTGGAGCGGTTACTGCCAAGCTTTTGCTTCTCCTTGAGGATGTAGACCTCAAGGCGATAGAGAACGAAAATCTCGTTGATGATCAACCAGAGCATGCAAATGGACCACCAAGTCATGTACACAACCCCAAGATGTGAGTAGATTGCAGGGCGGGGGCACCAATGTTTTTCGAAACAACCGATTCCGACACGATCGGCTTGATCGTCCTGATAGCTGCGCTGGCGGTGGTGGGACTGTTCGCGTGGCGGAAGTGAGCCGTCATATGCGCACCGCCAGCGTCAGCAGGATGCAAGCCATAAAAAGCACAAAGGCGACGTCGCCGATCATGATGCTACCCCGACTGTCTCAAACTCGGACACGACGCGGTGCGGAATCGATTTCGTCGTCAGGTTGTTAAATTGTGATCGGACATCCGACGTATCCGTGGCATCATCACCCCTCGCCTTGTGCGGCGGGGAGACAAGAAGATGGGAAAAGTAATCCGTTTCCCGCGTGCTCATGCGCGGGCCTCGTCAAGCCCAACCGATGGGCGTGCTGCCAAAGCCACAAAGGTCTCAGCCTTCAATCCGGCTTCAATCGCAACAGAGGTTGCCAAGATCGGCGACCACCACTCAGCAGGAATGCTGTCACGCTGCGCCCATTTGGTGACTGTCGGGATTTTGGCGCCGATGTCGGATGCCATCGCCTCTCTGGAGTCCCAGAGGCCGATCAATTCGCTGAACGATGTGATTTTCTTGGCCATGCCCAAGCTTATAGGACAATCGGTCCTTAAACGCAAGGCCATTCTGTCCTTAGACGAAGAATTGTCTTTAGGACATACTGTCCAGATGGCCGAATCCGAGACGGAAGCTCAATACAAACAAGAGTTTGTTGACCGCGTGAAAGCCGCGCGGATAGCGACTGGCATGAAGCAATGGCAGATCGCCGA
>Ga0184627_10000518_pt1 | contig 14968 bp, 17 predicted proteins | sample PLM3_127_b1_FD_133150 | JGI IMG/M metagenome (GOLD analysis project Ga0184627, IMG submission 133150) | Groundwater sediment microbial communities from an aquifer in East River, Colorado, USA - PLM3_127_b1 | ecosystem: Environmental > Terrestrial > Soil > Riparian zone | place: USA: East River...
ACCGACAGAATGTATTCATCGTGGACAACGACTCGCCAGGCGGCGGAGGCTGTGGCGGAGGTGGTGGCGGAGGTGGTGGCGGAGGTGGCGGTGGCGAGGGCGGTGGCGGGGGAGGCGGCGGCGCCCTCGATTGGCTCGTCGCGTTCCTTCTCGCCGGTCTGAATTTCTATCGCCGGCGGTCGAGTAAGGCACTAACCACCCCGACGCCGCCGTTCGCTAGCGCCACTCGCGCAGCGCGGCCATGTGTGGCGACGGCGGCCACGCCGACGGCTGGCAGGATGACTAGCGATCGCGCGCTGCGGCTCGGCTAGCGCAACAGGTCGAGCAGGCTGCGCGGATGACTGAGTGAGGCGTTGATCGCTTCGCCGACGCGCACGTCCCCCCAGCTAGCCGCGTGCTCGTGATTTCAACGGGATATCCAGGGAGACACAAAGGATGAATTGATGCGCCTGCCGTGATTGAGCAGCGGCTGCCCTTGCCGCAGCGTTCAACCCCGAGCATTTCCTTCTCCGGTGCGATGACTCGGGGGCTCGTGACAGATACCCAATGAACGAGCTTTTTTCATCCACGGAGTGATGTACGGGGATTGATCTCAGAGGGGCACGTCATGAAAAGTCCGATCGCGAAGACCATTCCGCTGCTCGCAAGAGGTGCGTCGCCCAGCGCAGCCGTCGCTTCCGGTCTGTTGTCCCCATTGGCCCTGGGAGCGTCAGGCGATCTCGATCCCGCCTTCGCCGATGTTGGCCGCTTGGCGCTGCCCGAATTCGGTGGCCCGGCATGGTCCATCGAACCACAAGATGACGAAGCCCTCTTTGCCGGCGGTGACCTGTGCACCGGATTCTACTGCTACTACGAGTACACCGCCGTCCTGGGACGACTGTCCGAAACGGGATCGCTCGATCTGGGTTTCGCCGCCGCCCGGCTGGACAACACCGAGGTCCTGGATGTTGTCCTTCAGCCCGATGGCAAGGCTGTCGGTGTGGGTCGAACGGCAGGTGGGATTGGCCCTCGCATCTTTGGTTCCGCACTGACAGTCTTCCGGCTCGAGCGCGAAGGCGCGCTCGACCCGACCTTCGGCGATGGCGGCATCGTGCGTCTCACTGCGGAAAGTTCGGGCCGCTCGGTCGCCCTCGATCCTGACGGCCGCATCGTCGTCGCCGGATCGCGGGAAGGCCAATTGATCGTTTTGCGCCTGCTCGCGAATGGCGCCTTCGACGATTCCTTCGGTGCGTCCGGCATCTTTCTCGGCCCAGTCAACAACTTATCAAGGACGCGCATGCACCTGTTGCGGACATCGGGCGGCGGATATCGGGTCACGATCAATTCCCAGGATCGTTGCCGAGTGGCCGCGCTGACGGCGAACGGTGCCGTGGATGAATCCAACGGCGGCCGGGGAATCGCGAATCTCGGCCTCCCGCCCAACGCTTCGGTCACATGCAACTCGATGGTGGCCCAGCCCGACGACCGATTGCTGGTGGCCGGGAGCGAGGATGGAGCGGGATTCGTCGTGCGCTTGCTCGCGAACGGCGCGCGCGATCCAGACTTTGCGCCGCCCGTTCTCACAGGTGTGATGGAGGACGCGACGGCATTGGCAGTTGGCGGGGATGGGTCGGTCCTCGTTGCCGGACAAGGTCCCGGCGGCGTGTCGGGAGCATTGCTGGTGCAGCTGCAGGCGGATGGGGAGCTGGATGTGCTATTCGGGAACGTTGGCTCCACCTGGATCGATATGCCATCCGATTACGGCAGCTTCCCGATTGTTCACGACATGAAAGTGCTCCCGGACGGTCGGGTCCTGGCAGCCGGCGAAGCCACGGCAGCGCCATTCGTCGTGCGCCTGTTGGGGGATACTGGTGGTGACGGACCGGGTGTCCTCGGCGTCATGCACCCGAGCGTCGTGGCGACGGAGCAGAGCCAGCAAGCTGTCGTGACCGTGCGACGCATGGGCGGAGCATCCGGCAATGTAAGCGTCGGATACCGGACCGTGTCCGAACCGGCATTTACGACGCCGGCCACAGCAGGGCAGGACTACACGCAAGTGTCGGGCCGTTTGAGCTGGAATGACGGCGACGTCAGCGATCGGCAGATCGTGGTACCGATTGCCGACAATGCGACGCCGGAAGAACACGAAGTGTTCGCAGTGGCACTCGAAGATGCGCAGGGTGGTGCAGGGCTCGGGACGCGCAATGCGATCGTCGAAATCTCCGGTGACGGTAGCCCATTCGGCCAATTCGCGATCAACGTGCTCACCCCGGTCGTCGGAGAATCAGAGGGCTTCGCGCAAGTGTCGGTGCACCGTAACTTCTACGCCAGCGGCGCGGTATCCGTCACCCTGACGCCAGTGGCGGGCAGCGCAACACCCGGCATTGATTTTGCTTCGGCGCCCGTCACTGTCTCATGGGGTGATGGCGTTTCATCACCGATTACCGTCGCGATTGCCATTCACGACGATGCTCAACGTGAGGATGCAGAAGAATTCACGGTGGCGTTGTCCAATCCCACGGGCGGCGCAATTGTCGGCCCTCGATCGACAGCCGCGATCGTGATCAGAGTCAACGACCTGTCGACTTCCGGTGGAGGGAGTGCAGGGGGAGGAGGGTGGTTCGGGTATCTTTCCTTGCTGTGGCTCGGCGTTGCCGGACTCGTGCGATCGGCGTGGATGGCCGCGCGATCACTCGCCACGTCACCCGACTGAATCAAGTGGCGGGATGCGTGGCAGCGAATTCCCACAGCAAGTTCGCGGGTTGGGCCGATGCCCTAGCGCAACAGGTCCAGCAGGCTGCGCGGATGACTGAGTGAGGCGTTGATGGCTTCGCCGACGCGCACATCCCCCCAGCTGCGTACGTCGAGTTCCATCGTGTACACGGCGCAAGTCGGCAGCTCGCCGAGCTCGCGATCATTGGTGAGCGATTGTGCAAACTCGCTCAGTCCCGGGTTGTGACCGAAGACCATCAGGTGACGCACGCGCGATCCGATGCCGCGAACCACGTCGAGAATGTCGGTTGCTGGCCCGAGGTAAAGCCGATCCTCGGTCTTGAGCCGCCGCAACGGATACTCGAGCGCCTTGGCGAAGACGCGCGCCGTCTCCAGCGCGCGCACGGCAGGGCTCGTCAACATCAGGTCCGGACGCAGCTGCTGCGTCGCGAACTGCTCGGCCATCTCGGGAGCCTCCTTCAGCCCGCGGCGGTTGAGCGGGCGGTCGAAATCCTTGAGGTCGGAATTCTTCCAGTCCGATTTCGCATGCCGAACCAGTGTCAGGCGTCTCATGGATCGGCCTGGATCCACAGTCGTCCGTTCTCGGTGCGCACCGGGTAGCTGCGGACGTCTTCGTAAGCGGGCGGGGACAGCACCGCGCCGGTGCGCAGCGAGAAGCGCGCGCCATGCCGCGGACAGACAATTTCGGTGCCCTCGACCGGCCCGCCGGTGAGCGTTTCACCGTCGTGGGTGCAGACGTCGTGAATCGCGAGATGCTCGCCGTCGACATTGAAAACCGCGACTGGCGTGTCATCGACGTCGAACACGCGAAAATCGCCGGGCGGGACGGCGTCTGCCGGCGCGACGTCGATCCAGCGGCGGCTCACGTCACATCATTCCCGTCTGGAGTCGCGCGGCATCCGACATCATCGACTGGTTCCAGGGCGGATCGAATACCAGCTCCACTTTGGCCTCACGCACCGTCGGGATGAGCTCGACCTTTTCCTTGACGTCCTGCACCAGGATGTCACCCATGCCGCAGCCTGGTGCCGTCAGCGTCATCTTCACCGACGCAGTGCGCGTGTTGTCGTCGTTACGCGTGATGTCGCATTCGTACACCAGGCCGAGATCGACGATGTTGATGGGAATTTCCGGGTCGAAGCAGGTGCGCATCTGCTGCCACACCAGCTCCTTGACGTCGTCTTCGGTCGCGTTGGGTGGCAGCTCGGGCGTCTTGACCGGTGTCTTGCCAATGGCATCCGCGTCCTCGCCGGCAATCCGGAACAGGTTGCCCTCGAGGTAGACGGTAAAGCTGCCGCCCAGCGCCTGCGTGATGTAACCGGCCTGACCCGTGCGCAGCGTCACGTTGATGCCAGCGGGGATGACTACCGCCTTGACATCCCGCTCGATCACGACCGGCTCGTTTTCGTAGGCGCGCATTATTCGGTCGACACCGGTTGGGGTTGATTCGCCAGCGCAGCATTGAGGGTGTGCCAGCACAGGCTGGCGCATTTCACGCGCACCGGGAATTCGCGCACTCCCGAGAGCGCGGCCAGCTTGCCGAGCTCGAGTGTCGGCGTGAATTCGGAGCGCGTCAGCAGACCGTGCACTTCGTCGAAATAACGTTGTGCCTCGGCGCGCGTACGGCCCTTCAGCGTCTCGGTCATGAGTGAGGCGGAAGCCACCGAGATCGCACAGCCCTTGCCTTCGAAACGCAAATCGCGGATGCGGTCACCGTCGAGCGCCACGTACAGGTTGAGCCGGTCGCCGCACAATGGATTGAAGCCTTCCGCGTGCGCGTCGGGCTGCTCCAGCCTGCCAAAATTACGGGGCCGCCGGTTGTGATCTATGATCACGTCGCGGTACAGGTCCTTGAGATCCATCAGCCAAACACCTCGCGCGCCTGATGGAGCGCGGCAACCAGCCGATCCACCTCCGCACGCGTGTTGTAGAAGGAGAGCGAAGCCCGCGCCGTGGCCGGAACCTGGAAGAAATCCATCACCGGCATGGCGCAATGATGGCCGGTGCGGATCGCGATGCCGACGCTGTCGAGGATGGTGCCGATGTCGTGTGGATGGATGCCGTCGAGCACGAAGGACAACACTGCGGCCTTGTGTCGCGCCGTGCCGATGGGTCTGAGGCCGCGCACTTCCGCGAGTCGCTGTGTCGCGTAGTCGAGCAGCTCGTGCTCGTACGCGGCGATGCGCTCCATGCCGATCGCTTCGAGATAGTCGATCGCGGCGCCGAGCCCGACCGTACCCGCGATATTGGGTGTGCCGGCCTCGAACTTGTGCGGCAGGGCGTTGTAGGTCGTGCCGTCGAAGCTCACCTTGAGGATCATGTCGCCACCGCCTTGCCACGGTGGCATCGCCTCGAGCAAGGTCTCGCGGCCGTACAGCACGCCGATCCCGGTGGGTGCGTACATTTTGTGACCGGAGAAGGCGTAGAAATCGCAGTCGAGCTCGCGCACGTCGATGCTCATGTGCGGCACGGCTTGCGCCGCATCGAGCAGCACCGGCACACCGCGCGCATGCGCCGCCTTGATGATCTCACGCACCGGCAGAACCGTTCCCAGGGCATTCGAAACGTGGGCGACGGCAACCAGGCGGGTCCTGGCGGAGAGCAGGGACTCGAAAGCCGGCAGTTCGACTTCGCCCGCGGCATTGATCGGCACGACCTTGAGCAGGGCGCCCGTCTGCTGGCACAGCAACTGCCACGGCACGATGTTCGAATGGTGTTCGAGCCAGGTGATCAGGATCTCGTCGCCGGGCTTGAGACGCGGGCGCGCATAGCTCTGGGCGACCAGGTTGATCGCCTCGGTCGTGCCGCGCACGAAGATGATTTCACGCGTGCTGGCGGCGTTGATGAGCCGGCGCACGGCTTCGCGGGCCGACTCATAAGCTTCGGTCGCGCGCTGGCTGAGCGTGTGCACGCCACGATGCACGTTGGCGTGGATCTCGGCGTAGTAGTGAGCTTCGGCGTCGATCACCGACTGCGGCCGTTGTGACGAGGCGGCATTGTCGAGATAGGCGAGCGGATGGCCGTTCACTTCGCGCGCCAGGATCGGGAAATCGCGCCGGATGCGCTCCACGTCGAATCCGGTCGAAGCGCTTGGAATACGAACCGAGGCAGCACGGGTATTCACGCGAGGTCTCCCAGTTGCTGCGAGTGGGGCAGGGCGCGCGTGATGCGACGCTCGAGCTCGAGGCGCAACTGCGACGACTGCAGGTGGGCGAGCGCATCGGCGAGGAAGGCGCGGATCAGCAGCGCGCGCGCGGTTTCGGCATCGATGCCACGCGACAATAGATAGAACAGCATGTTCGAATCGAGCCGGCCGGTGGTCGCGCCGTGGCTGCACTTGACGTCATCGGTGAGGATCTCGAGCTGCGGGCGCGCATACACTTCGGCCTGCTCGGACAGGAGCAGCGCCCGGCTCGATTGCTGCGATTCGCTCTTGGCCGCGCCCGGCTGCACGACGATGCGGCCGTTGAACACCCCGCGGCCACGATCGTTGGCGATGCCGCGAAAGCGCTCGGTGCTGCGCGTGTGCCCGGTGCGATGCTCGATGACGCTCAGGACCTCGAGATGCTCGCGTTGATCGGCGAGCACCAGGCTGTTCGTTTCAAGCGCGCTGTCTCGACCCACGAGTGCTGCGCGCAGGCTGGCGCGGCCGTACAGGCCGCTGATCAGCACGCGATATTGCGCCAGGCGGCTGCTCGCCGACGCCTGGGCGCACAGGCTGTTCAGCACGATGCCGCGGCGACTGCCTTCGACCAGCAGGACATGCTCGAGCTCCGCCCCATCGTCGAGACGGATGTCGGTCACGCAGTTGCTGAGTGTTTCGTCCTCACCGTGGCCGATGTGGTGCTCGATGAGCTGCAGCTTCCCATGCGCGCCGACGTCGATCAGCAGCCGGGGGTGACAGGCGCGCCCCGATCCCGACGACAGGAAAATGAGATAGAGCGTCGGCGCGATGACGTTCTCGGCCACTTTCACCGCAGCACCGTCGGCGAGAAATGCCAGGTGCAGCAGGGTCAGCCGTTCATCGGCGCTGTCGCCGGCAATCGCGACACGATCGAGGAGCTCGCGTGGCGCGCGTGACAAGGCATCGGCGAGCGGTTCACACCGGGTGCCAGAGCCGAGATCGACGAGGGAGTCGCAAAGAGACGGCATCAGGCGTCCGTTGACGAACACGAGCGTGCGCACGTCTTCGAGATCCAGCCGGCTCGACTCGACAGCGTCGGTCGCGAACGGTGTAGATTCCGGCTGGGGCAACTGCAACAACCGCTTCTCGAGCAGCCTGAGGGGCGAATACTTCCAGCTGTCGTCGCGTTGCGTCGGCAAGCCCAGAGCCACGAAGCGCTCCAGCGCCTCGATACGCCGCGCAGTCCACTCCGCGCCACCCGGCAGCGCCGCGACGGTGCGCGCGTGCGCCTGCTCCAGCACGTGCAGCTGTTCGGACTTGAGCGTCGCGACGTTCAAGTGGCCCTCGCCTCCGCGCGCAGCCAATCGTAGCCGCGGCGCTCGAGCTCGAGCGCCAGCTTGCGATCGCCGCTGCGAATGATCCGGCCGTCGGTGAGCACGTGTACGCGGTCCGGAACGACGTGCTCGAGCAATCGCTGATAGTGAGTCACCAGCAGAATGGCGCGTTCGGGTCCACGCATGGTCTCGATTCCCTGCGCCACGACCTTGAGCGCGTCGATGTCGAGCCCGGAATCGGTCTCATCGAGGATCGCGAGTGTGGGCTCGAGCACCAGCATCTGCAGGATCTCGTTGCGCTTTTTCTCACCGCCGGAGAAGCCCTCGTTGACGGCGCGGCTCAGGAACGATTCGTCCATGTGCATGAGCTTCATCTTCTCGCGCACCACCGCCAGAAAATCGAATGCGTCCACTTCGGGGAGACCGCGAGCACGCCGCTGCGCGTTGAGCGCGGCCTTGAGCAGGTAAACGTTGTTGACGCCCGGAATCTCCACCGGATATTGAAACCCCAGGAAGACACCGGCGCGGGCACGTTCTTCGGCAGGCATGGCGAGCAGGTCCTGGCCGCGAAACGTCACGGTGCCACTCACGATGGTGTAGTCGGTGCGACCCGCGAGCACCTGCGCCAGCGTGCTCTTGCCGGACCCGTTCGGCCCCATGATCGCGTGCACTTCGCCGCTCGGGAGCTCGAGATCGAGTCCCTTCAGCACCGTCTTGCCGCCGGCCACTACCGTGAGATTGCTGACTTTCAACATGCTCGAGTCCTTCAACCGACTGCTCCTTCGAGGCTCACGCTCAACAGGTTCTGCGCTTCGACCGCGAATTCCATCGGCAGCTCCTTGAAGACGCTCTTGCAGAAGCCGCTGACGATCATGTTGACCGCATCCTCTTCGCTAAGGCCGCGCTGCAGGCAGTAGAAGAGTTGGTCGTCACCGATGCGCGAGGTGGTCGCCTCGTGCTCGGCGGTGGCGCTGGCGTTGCGCACCTCGACGTACGGAAAGGTGTGCGCCCCGCACTGCGCGCCCATCAGCAACGAGTCGCACTGGGTGAAATTGCGCGCGTTGTCCGCGCTCGGCAGGAACTTCACCAGGCCGCGATAGGTGTTCTGCCCGTGACCGGCGGAGATTCCCTTGGAGACGATCGTGCTGCGCGTGTTGCGGCCGATGTGGATCATCTTGGTGCCGGTATCGGCCTGCTGATAGTGATTGGCGACCGCGACCGAATAGAACTCACCGATGGAGTTCTCGCCGGTCAGCACGCAGCTCGGGTATTTCCAGGTGATGGCCGAACCGGTTTCAACCTGGGTCCAGGAAATGCGCGCATTGCGACCGCGGCACTCGCCGCGCTTGGTGACGAAATTGAAGATGCCGCCGCGACCCTGCTCGTCGCCGGGGTACCAGTTCTGCACCGTCGAGTACTTGATCTGCGCGTCGTCCAGCGCGATGAGCTCCACCACCGCCGCATGCAATTGGTTCTCGTCGCGCTTCGGAGCTGTGCAGCCTTCCAAGTATGAGACAAAGCTGCCTGCGTCCGCGATGATCAGCGTGCGCTCGAACTGGCCGGTGTTGGCAGCGTTGATGCGGAAGTAGGTCGAGAGCTCCATCGGGCATCGCACCCCCTTGGGCACGTAAACGAACGAGCCGTCGGTAAACACGGCCGAGTTGAGCGTCGCGAAGAAATTGTCGGTATAGGGCACCACGGTGCCCATGTATTGCTCGATAAGCGCGGGATGCGATTGCACGGCTTCCGAGAAAGGACAGAAGATCACGCCCGCCTGCTGCAGCCGCTCCTTGAACGTGGTGGCGACGGACACGCTGTCGAACACGGCATCGACCGCGACCCCGGCGAGGCGTGCTCGCTCATGCAGCGGAATCCCGAGCTTCTCGTAAGTCTCGAGCAGCTTGGGGTCGACCTCGTCCAGGCTCTTCGGGCCATCCGTTTTCGACTTCGGGGCGGAATAGTAGGAGATCGCCTGGTAATCGATCGGATCGTAGTGCACGCGCGCCCAATGCGGTTCGCGCATCGTGAGCCAATGCCGGAAGGCCTTGAGGCGCCACTCGAGCAGGAACGCGGGTTCCTGCTTCTTGCGCGAGATCAGGCGAATCACGTCCTCGTCGAGGCCGGGGGGTACGGTATCGGCTTCGATGTCCGTGACGAAGCCGTGACGATACTTCTGGCCAACGAGTGATTCGAGCTCGGGTGACTGGGCGGACATGGTCAGCGGTCCACTCGCGGCATTGGTCTTGGGCCCCGCACTTCCATGCCGAGATCCGGCATGCGAACCACGCCGGTTTCAAGCCCGGCGAGCTGTGCCAGCGTCAGGTCGCTGAGCGCGCGGCGGATGGCGGCATTTACCCGCTGCCAGGCGCGCCCGACGCCGCAAACATGTTCAATCCCGCAATGGCTGTCCTTGCCGCTGCACTCGGTGATCGCGACCGGACCCTCAAGCGCATCGAGGATGGTGGCGGCACTGATCGCCGACGGCGAGCGTGTCAATTGATAACCACCCCGGGCACCGCGGGTCGACGAGACCAGGCCCGCGCGTTGCAGCTCCTTGAGCAACTTGCTGACGGTGGGGAGCGCGAGGCGCGTGTGTTCCGCGACCTCGGCGGCCGCATGCATGCGCCCCGGCGCATTGGCCAGGTACGCGAGGATGACGGTGGCGTAGTCCGTCAACTTGCTAATGCGAAGCACGTTTCTCTCCCTCCTCTCCAATTGGGACCATTTTAGTCCTGTAAAGGTCCCGCCGTGAAGGGTGAGGCCGAAACGCGACGGCAAGGGGCGGTGGCTTCTGCTATCTTCTGCGCCCTTCGGGCGGCCCACGCGGGTGATTTACCCCGGGCCGGGCCAGCGGAATCAGATGGAGGACCCAGGCATGACGGCGACCGAGCTGGACACCATTGCGCGCGCCATGGTGGCCAAAGACAAGGGCATTCTCGCGGCGGACGAATCGAGCGGCACGATCAAGAAGCGCTTCGAGAAGATCAAGGTGGAATCGACCGAGGAAACCCGCCGCACCTATCGCGAAATGCTGTTCACCACGCCTGGTGCCTCCGACTACATCAGCGGCGTGATCCTGTACGACGAGACCATCCGTCAAAAGACGCGCGATGGAATACCGTTCCCCGAGTTTCTGGCGCGCAACGGCATGCTGCCGGGTATCAAGGTCGACCTGGGCGCCAAGCCGCTGGCGGGGTTCGCCGGCGAAACCATCACGGAAGGTCTCGACGGCTTGCGCGAGCGGCTGGCGGAGTACCGCAAGCTGGGCGCGAAATTTGCCAAATGGCGCGCGGTGATCGACATCGGCAAGGGAATTCCGAGCCGTTTCTGCATTGAAGCGAACGCCCATGCCCTGGCCCGCTATGCGGCCCTGTGCCAGGAAGCCATCATCGTGCCGATCGTCGAGCCCGAAGTGCTGATGGATGGCGACCACACTCTTGAACGCTGCGAAGAGGTCACCGATGAAACGCTGCAGGCGGTATTCGCCCAGTTGCATGCGCACCGGATCCGGCTCGAAGGCATGGTCCTCAAGCCCAACATGGTGATCTCGGGAAAGAAGTGCCCGACGCGCGCGAGTGCCGAGCAGGTTGCGGAAGCGACCGTGCGCTGCCTCAAGCGCAATGTGCCCGCCGCGGTCCCCGGCATCGCGTTTCTCTCGGGCGGACAGAGCCCGGAGGAGGCCACCGAACACCTGAGCCTGATGAATCAGCTCGGGCCATTGCCGTGGGAGCTTTCCTTCAGCTACGGCCGCGCTCTGCAAGCGCCGGCGCTCGATGCCTGGCGCGGTCAGCCCGCGACATTTCCGGCCGGACAGAAGGCTTTCTTCAAGCGCGCCAAGCTCAACGGGCTGGCACGCTCGGGCCGGTATGCCGCCGCGCTCGAGAGCGCTGCCGCCTGAGCCGCCCGTCGCTGATGACGCCGAACGAGCCCGTCGCATCGGACGCAAACAGCGTCGCCGAAAGCGAGGACGTCGTCGAGATTCGCGACCTGCACTATGCGGCGGGTGGCCGCGAAATCTTCAAGGGGCTCGACATCCGCATCCGCCGCGGGCTCATCTCCGCGATCATGGGGCCGAGCGGTACCGGCAAGACCACGCTGCTGCGGCTGATCACGGGCCAGGTCGAGCCGGATCGCGGCACTGTCGTGGTCGATGGCCAGGACCTCGGACGGCTGAAGCGCAAGGAGCTCTACGCGCTGCGCCAACGCATGGGGATGTTGTTCCAGAACGGCGCGCTGCTCACTGATTTCGACGTGTTCGAGAACGTCGCATTTCCCCTGCGCGAGCATACCGATCTGCCTGAGTCGCTCATCCGCCATATCGTGCTGACGAAGCTGCACGCAGTCGGTCTGCGGGGCGCGGCGACTCTCATGCCAGCCGAGCTCTCGGGCGGCATGGCGCGTCGCGTCGCGCTGGCGCGCGCGATCGTCATGGACCCGGAATTCCTCATCTACGATGAGCCGTTCGCCGGTCTCGATCCGATTTCCATGGGTGTGATCGTGCGGCTGGTGCGGCAGGTGAACGATGCGCTCGGCATCACGAGCATCGTCGTGTCGCACGACGTGCACGAGATCTCGGTGCTGGCCGATCAGACCTTCCTGCTGGCTGAGGGCGCAATCGTTGCCGCTGGAAGTCCCAAAGAGCTGCAAGCGAGCAAGTCCGAAGTGGTGCGCCAGTTCATGGATGGCCTGGCCGACGGCCCGGTGCCGTTTCACTACCCGGCGCCTGACTACCAGGCGCAACTGCTCGCGCGCGAGGAACGCTGATGAAGCTGCTGGCCGAGTTGTGGCGCGCCTTGCGTCACCTGCTCGAAACGCTGGGCGCAGTGGTGCTCTTCCTGGGGCGGCTGATCGCTTACACGCCCGCCACGCTGCTGCGTTTCGACCTGGTCGTGCAGCAGGTGTACAACGCCGGCGCGCTGTCGCTGGTGATCATCATGCTGTGCGGCTTGTTCGTCGGCATGGTGCTCGGGCTGCAGGGATTCGACCTGCTGCAGCGCTTCGGGTCGGAAGAATCGCTCGGTACCGCCGCGGCGCTCGGACTGCTGAAGGAACTGGGACCCGTCGTCACCGCATTGCTGTTTTCCGGACGGGCCGGCACCGCGCTCGCCTCTGAAATCGGCTTGATGCGCGCCACCGATCAGCTCGCGGCCATGGAGATGATGGCGGTCGATCCGGTGCGGCGCGTGTGTGTGCCGCGGTTCCTGGGCGGCGTAATTGCGATGCCATTGCTGGCGGCAATCTTCAGCGGCATCGGCATCTTTGGCGCCCAGCTGGTCGGCGTACAGCTCATGGGGGTCGATTCCGGCCAGTTCTGGTCGCAGATGCGCGCCAGCGTCGAGCTCGGCGACGTCATGGAAGGCGTGCTCAAGAGTTGCGTGTTCGGCGTGGCCTGCAGCCTGATCGCCGTGTACGAAGGTTTCAATTCGCAGCCCACCGCCGAAGGCGTCGGGCGCGCGACCACGCGCACCGTGGTGATCTCCGCGGTGATCACGCTGATCCTGGATTACATGCTCACCGCGGTGATGTTGTAGGAGGTTGCATGCGGCAAACACGCGCTATCGAATTCAGCACCGGTCTGTTCGCGCTGCTCGGTTTCGCGGCGTTGTTCTTTCTCGTCACGCAGATCACCAACCGCGACATCAGTTTTGGTGACAGCGGCTACCGGCTGCTGGCGAAATTCGACAACATCGGTGGCCTCAAGGTGGGCGCTCCCGTCGCGATGGCCGGCGTCACGGTCGGGCGCGTCGAGAAAATCGAGTACGATCCGGTGGAATTCAAGGCGGCGGTGACGCTGCGCATCGAGTCGCGTTACGACCAGATCCCGGAAGACAGCGACGCGAGCATCTACACCGCGGGACTACTGGGTGGTCAGTACATCGGTATCGAGCCCGGCGGTTCGGAAACTTATCTCAAGAATGGCGATCACATCGACTTTACGCAGTCCGCCATCGTGCTCGAGAACCTGATCAGCAAATTCCTGTTCGGCCTGGCAGACAAGGACAAGGACGACAAGGCCAAAGAGGACGGCGCAACCGCGGAGGACAAGACGCAATGAAGCAACTGCTCCTGACCGGGTTCCTGTTGCTGGCGATGTTTGTCGGCGCGCGCGGCTTCGCCGAGGAGCTCGGCCCTAGCGAGCTGATCGACCAGTGCGCTCAGAAAATGCTCAAGGAGCTCAATGCCAACCGGGCTGCGTACCGCAAGGATCCGACCAAGATTCACCAGCTGGTCGACGAAGTCCTGCTGCCACACTTCGATACCGAGTACGCGGCGCGAATGGTGCTGGGAACGCATTGGCGCAAGGCGACGGCCGAGCAGCGCCGGGCTTTTATCGATGCCTTCTACCAGTCGCTGCTCGAGAATTACGGCGCGGCGCTGGCCGAGTTCACCGGCGACCGCATGAAGGTCCTGCCGTTCCGAGGCGATGCCGCCTCCGGCAAGGCGACCGTGCGGACCGAAGTCAAGCGCAACGACGGCACGCGGGTACCGGTCAATTACACCATGCGCAAGACCGAGCAGGGCTGGAAGGCGTGGGACGTGACCATCGAAGGGATCAGCTACGTGAAGAACTTCAAGACCCAGTATGGCGCGGAGATAGATCAGAAGGGCCTCGATGCGGTGATCAAGCGGCTCGAGACCGAGGGCGTGAAGCCCATCCGAAAAGCGGCGTGAGCTACTGCGACCGGCAGGCAAGGGCATGACGCAGCAGACGTTCGCGTTCGAGCCACTGAGCGGCGGTCGGTTTACGCTGCGCGGCGCAGTGAATTTTTCAACCGCGAGGGCTGTCCTGGAACAGAGCGCGGCGCTGTTCCGCGAGGTTCCCGTGATCAAGGTGGATTTGTCCGGCGTTACAGAGACCGACAGCGCCGGACTGGCGCTGCTGATCGAGTGGGTCAGCTGGGCGCGACATGCACAGCACGAGATGCGTTTCTTCGAGATCCCGAAACAGATTCGCGCCATCGCGCGCATCAGCGAAGTGGAAGATCTGCTACGGGCGGGCGAGCGCCTGATCGAAGCAAAGCCGTAGGTTTACTGCGGCGGAGAATCTTCGGCCGGCTCCTCGATTGATTCGTCTTCGATCGGCTCGTCTTGCATCGGCTCATCTTCCAACGACTCGTCCTGCAGCTCTTCTTCCGGCACGTCGCCGTCACGCACCTGATATTCGCGCCGCTGCAGGTAGGCATCGCGCATGAACACGTACGGGTCGTAGGCCCGCGTGAGAACCTGGTCGACGCTCAGGAGCTCCGAGCGCGCATCGAGCAGCCCGACGCCGATCAGCGCCCATTTCGTCTCCCAGTCGCCCAGGTAACCGCGTAGGTCGGTATATCTCTCCGGATAGGTGAGTGTCACGTCCCTCAACGTCGATGGTCCGAAAACGGGAACTACAAGGTAGGGACCGGGTGGTACGCCCCACTTGCCGAACGTCTGGCCGAAATCCTCGTCATTCCGGTCGAGTCCCGCGGCGGATGCCGGGTCGAGCAGACCGCCCAGGCCCAGCGTCGAATTGAGCAGGAAGCGACCGGTATCGTTTACCGCCGGGCCCCACTTGCCCTGCAACACCTGGTTCACGATGACCGTGGTGTAGGAAAGATTGTCGATCGCATTGCTGATGCCCGTGCGCATGAAGTCGGGCACGTAATCGCGATAGGCCTTCGCGACGGGGCGCGCCACGGTCCGGTCGATCGCGTCGTTGAATCGATAGACGGAGCGATTGACGCGTTCGAGCCACTGAGCGGCGGTCGGTTTACGCTGCGCGGCGCAGTGAATTTTTCAACCGCGAGGGCTGTCCTGGAACAGA
>Ga0184627_10000519_pt1 | contig 14944 bp, 8 predicted proteins | sample PLM3_127_b1_FD_133150 | JGI IMG/M metagenome (GOLD analysis project Ga0184627, IMG submission 133150) | Groundwater sediment microbial communities from an aquifer in East River, Colorado, USA - PLM3_127_b1 | ecosystem: Environmental > Terrestrial > Soil > Riparian zone | place: USA: East River...
CGCTGTGCGTCACGCGCGATCCCGAGAACGGCATTCAGAACATGGGCACCTATCGCGCCGGGCTCAAGGCCACCGACCGGCTCGGCGTGCGCATGGTCGCGCGCGTCGGCGGCGCCGGCGGTTACCTGCACTGGCTCAAATACCGCGAACGCAAGCAGCCGATGCCGATCGCCATCGTCATCGGCTGCGCGCCGGTGGTGTTCTTCACCGGTCCGCAAAAACTCGCCATCGACCGGGACGAACTGGAGGTGGCTGGCGGGCTCGCCGGCAAGCCGATCCGCAAGACGAAGTGCCTCACCGTCGATATCGAGGTGCCGGCAGACGCGGAAATCGTCATCGAGGGCGTGATTGACACGTCGGTACTCGAACCCGAGGCGCCGTTCGGCGAGAGCAACGGCTACGTCGCGCTCGAAGCCTATAACATGCCGATGCGCGTCACGGCGATCACCCACAAGCGTTCCCCGGTGTTCACGTCCATCATCAGCCAGGTCACGCCGAGCGAGTCGAGCCTGGTGAAGAAGGTCGCCTACGAGCCATTGTTCCTCGCGCACCTGCGCGACAATCTGGGAATCAAGAGCGTGCGCCGCGTGGTGATGCACGAGCCGCTGTCGAACCTGCGCCCGGTCATCTTCGTGCAGTACGCGCGCGATGCGCTGCGCACGGAGGTGTGGCGCGGCCTGCACGGCGCGGCGACGCTGCGCCCCGAGTGCGGCAAGATCGTGATCGCAGTCAGCGAGGACATCGATCCCGCGAACACGGACGCGGTGTTCTGGTCGCTCGCCTACCGCTCGACCCCGACGGAGGACGTGCAGATCGTGCCGTACCGCCGCGGCGTGCAGGGCTCGCAATACGGCCCGGACAAATCGGAATCGACGCTGTTGATCGACGCCACACAAAAGTACGCGATGGCGCCACTAGCGCTGCCCACCCGTGAATACATGGAAGGCGCGCGCGCGATCTGGGAGGAGCTTGGCTTGCCCCTGCTCACCGCCAGATCGCCATGGCACGGCTATACGCTCGGCGACTGGACCGATACCTGGGAGCGCTACGCGCGGTGCGCGACCGCCGGTGACTGGGAGCAGAACGGCAAGGAAACCATTGCGCGGCGGCGTAGCGACGTCACGCCGGAAACGCCGGTGCGCAAGATCGAAAAGCTCGACTGAACAACAAGAAACCGTAGATAAACGCCGATTAAGCCCGCGGTAAGCCCCAGCCCCATCGTTGTTACTACTGCTTGACGAGCCTGCGCACTTTGCATAGAATGCGCTCCGCCCGTTCAGGAAGTTGTTACGAGAACAAGATCGGGTCTCGCAATAGACCTCGCCTACCTAGGGCGGAGTCTCCAAAAAATGCCACTGAGTTCACGGTCTGGGGTTTCCTAGGCTACGTGAGCTACCTGAATGCTAACGTGCGTCAACAGTGACGCACTGCATTGGAGAGCAAAGTGGCGAAACTGGAAGAAATCAAGCGTGATTCGCGCCTCCGCGGACTAGTTCCGGGGGGTGAGGTGGTCATTGTCGACGTCGTCTGGCATGGTGCGGACGTCGTCGAGCTGACCTACAAGGATCCCGCTGGCCGGGTCGGTAACGAGCTCGTCTTTCGGGATCGCGAGCCGGCACTCGAAATTATTCAGGCGGGATCGCGCTGGACATTCAGTGGAGATCCCGCCTTGTTTCGCCTTGTATCGGAAGCACGGCGTATCAGACTCGCGCATTTGTTCGATCCGCATCTCGCTGTTCATACGTCCATGGTTGACCCTTTGCCGCACCAGATTGCCGGGGTGTACGGCGATCTGCTGTCGCGGCAACCGCTTCGGTTCTTGCTCGCCGATGATCCGGGTGCGGGCAAAACCATCATGGCCGGACTGTTCATCAAGGAGTTGATGATCCGCGGTGATGTTCGACGTTGCTTGATTGTCTGCCCAGGTAACTTGGTCGAGCAATGGCAGGACGAGTTGTATGAGCGATTCCAGCTTCCATTCGACATCCTGACCAACGACCGGCTTGAGTCCGCACGAAGCGGAAACGCGTTCACCGAAATGCCGCTTATGATCGCGCGGCTGGACAAGCTCGCCCGAGACGACGATGCCCGCGCCAAGCTGGAGAAAACGGAATGGGATCTCATAGTCTGCGATGAAGCCCATAAGATGTCGGCTTCTTTCTTCAGTGGAGAGGTCAAAGAGACTAAGCGCTACAAACTGGGGCGGTTGCTTTCGACTCTCGGTCGGCACTTTCTGCTCCTGACTGCGACTCCTCACAACGGCAAGGAAGAGGACTTCCAGCTATTCATGGCATTGATCGACCCTGACCGGTTTGAAGGTCGGTTTCGCGAAGGCGCCCACGTCGAGGACGTTTCCGACCTGATGCGGCGGATGGTGAAGGAGCAACTGCTAAAGTTCGACGGCACACCACTGTTCCCAGAGCGCTTTGCGTACACCGTGCCGTACCCGCTTTCCGCACCGGAAAAAGCACTCTACGAGGCGGTCACGAATTACGTCCGCGATGAATTCAACCGCGCTGACAAATTGGAGAGCGAAGGTAGGCGCGGGACAGTTGGTTTTGCGCTCACGATACTTCAGCGCCGTCTCGCATCGTCGCCCGAAGCAATTTACCAATCCTTGCGTCGCCGCCGTGAGCGTCTTGAAGAACGTCTTCGGAACGAAGAGACAGCTAGGGTGCGGGGGGCAGTGGTTCTTACTGACAGCGGCACAATACCGGAGTATGACCCAGAGGATATCGACGAGGCTCCAGGCGCTGAAGCAGAAGTGGCCGAAGAAACCGTTGTCGATCAGGCCACTGCGGCACGGACGCTGGAAGAGCTTCGCGCGGAGATCTCTACGCTTGCCAAGCTCGAAGGCGATGCCGCAGCAGTAAAGCGCAGCGGAACGGACCGCAAGTGGGAAGAGCTTTCAAAACTTCTTCAGTCAAGCAAGGAAATGTTCGACGCACGCGGACATCGGCGAAAGCTGATCGTCTTTACTGAGCATCGCGACACTCTTAACTACCTTGCGTCGAGAATTCGAAGCATTATTGGTCGAATTGAAGCCGTGGTGACTTTGCACGGTGGAATGCACCGCAACGAACGCAAACTCGCTCAGGATCGCTTCACCCAAGACAAGGACGTTTTCATCATGGTGGCCACGGATGCAGCGGGGGAGGGTATCAACCTGCAGCGTGCCCATCTGATGGTGAATTACGACTTGCCTTGGAATCCGAATCGCATTGAGCAACGCTTCGGTCGAATTCACCGGATCGGTCAGACGGAGGTGTGCCATCTCTGGAATCTGGTTGCACACGAGACGCGCGAGGGCGACGTTTACGTCACCCTCCTGAGAAAGCTCCAAGCAGTACACGCGACGCTGAAAGGCGCTGTTTTCGACGTGCTTGGCAAGGCGATTGACAGCGCAGAACTACGCACCCTCATGGTGGAGGCAATTCGATACGGAGACCGCCCTGAAGTGCGCGAGAAACTCCAACGCCGCGTCGAAACACTTCTCGACCACGATAGGCTCTGCAACTTGATCGAGGAACGTGCGCTCACACACGAAACTCTCGATGCTGTCCGGGTCTTGAAAATCCGAGAGGAAATGGAGCGCATCGAGGCGCGTCGCCTCCAACCTCATTTCATCGCAACCTTCTTTGTCGAAGCCTTCCGGATGCTCGGCGGAACCTTGCGTGAGCGGGAGCCAAAGCGCTACGAGATCACGTATGTTCCGGCGGCCATTCGCGCGCACAGCCGACTTGCGAGCTGGCGGGAGGCGGTGCTCGATCGCTACGAGCGCGTGTGCTTCGAGAAGTCGCTAATCAACGTTCCGGGTAAAGCAGTCGCCGAGTTCATCTGCCCCGGACACCCGCTCCTCGAAGCAGTCACGGATATCGTTCTGGAGCGCCATCGCGATTTACTCGACCGCGGTGCGGTGCTCGTGGACGAATCCGACCCAAGCGAATCACCGCGGGCGCTCGTCTACCTCGAACATACCGTGCAGGATGGTCGTGTGGACAATGCAGGGAACCGCTTCATCGTTTCGCGTCGACTGCAGTTCGTCGAGCTCGACAAGAGCGGGAACGCCGTGGATGCGGGGCCGGCGCCTTACCTTGACTACCGCCCACCTACAGAGGAAGAGGGGGCGATCATCTCCCAAGTTCTTCGCGAACCGTGGTTGCAGGGCGAACTAGACCGCATGGCATTCTCGTTTGCAATTGCTAATCTGGTTCCTGGGCATTTCAAGGAGGTCAAGGACCGCAAGGAAAAGCTCATCGCTAAAACCGCCGGAGCTGTGAAAGACCGCCTCACCAAGGAAATCCATTATTGGGATCGGCGAGCCGAGGAACTCAAGGCCCAGGAGCGGACGGGGAAAATCAACGCCAGGATCAACTCGGCTAAGGCTCGCGCCCGCGCAGACGAGTTGGAAGCACGCCTTTCGCGACGAATGCGTGAACTCGAACAGGAACAGCAGTTGTCCCCGCTCCCGCCACTCGTCGCGGGTGGTGCGCTGGTGATTCCTGCCGGGTGGTTATCCAGGGCCAAGGGTACACGCAAAGAGAAACCTGACATTTACTCACGTGAAAGGGAGCGGGTTGAATTACTCGCCATGTCCGCAGTGATAGCGACCGAACGCTCGCTTGGATTCGAACCGCATGATGTCAGCAGTGACAATTGCGGATACGACGTGGAATCGCGTATTCCCAACTCCGGGAAGTTGCGCTTTATCGAGGTCAAGGGGCGGATCGAAGGTGCAAACGGTGTCACCATAACAAGGAACGAAATCCTGACTGCATTCAACAAGCCCGATGATTTCATTCTTGCTATTGTCCGCGTTCCCGAATCCGACTTTCCCGAAGGGGATGTCTGGAAAATAGACCAGCTTAAGGGTGTTTACGGCAGTCACGAGGGCTGCGTAGTGCACTACCTCAGGAGGCCATTCCTCAAGGAACCGGATTTCGGTGTGACGAGCGTGAATTACAACCTTAAGGAGCTGCTCCGGCGCGCAGCGGTTCCATCGTGATTGTTTATCTCCCAGACGTGCGTAGTGACGATTCCGGCTTCAGGGCTCTTGCTTCGCTCTGGGAGGTGGCCCGGACACTCAAGCACGAAAAGCTTGAACTTAGTTTCACGCGCTGCAACTGGTTCGATGCCAACATGTGTGCTGCGCTTGGCGCGGTGCTTGCCAACGTTGCTGGCCGTCTTAACGCGATTGAAATCGTCAACCTGCAACCGGCGATCGAGAATATCCTCTGTCGCAATGGGTTTCTCATGCGTTTCGGCTATCCCGCTGTCGAAGATCGGCACGGGACCACGCTACCCTATCGGCGTCTTCGAATTTCAGATGCCGGCAGGTTCGAGGACTACCTTCGAGACCATCTCATAGGCAAGGGAATTCCAGAGATGGCAACAGGATTCGGACGGGTATTCAAGCAGAGCTTGTTTGAAGTATTCGAAAACGCGGTACACCACTCACAGTCGAAATTTGGTGTCTTCGTGTGCGGACAGTTTTATCCGGCACGGCACCGGATTGATATTTCCATTGCAGATGCAGGTGTGGGAATCCCTGCGAAAGTCACGCGCTTTCTTGGCCGCCAACTCTTGCCTGAACAAGCCCTGAGCTGGGCGTTGCAAAAGGGGCATACCACGAAGCGAGGCGGACTTCCAGGCGGTGTGGGCCTGAAATTCCTGAAGGACTTCGTGGCGAAAAACGGCGGCAGGCTTATGATCGGATCAGGAGGCGGGTATTACCTCTACACTGGCCGGGTCGATAGCGTCCAGCATCTCGAGCACCCGCTACCAGGCACCGTTGTAAATTTAGAGATCGATACCGCCGACACCAAAACTTATGCTTTGGATGGTGAAGTTTCACCCGAGAATATTTTTTAGAGAATCCAATATGACACAGGAAATTATCGTTCGCGTATTCGATGTCGTTGGAGGTTCGCTTTGCGTTGCCTCCGACGACGGTACGCTTGTCCACGACAAGGTTGCACCACTGCTGAGGGAAGGCAACAAGGTGGCTATTTCGTTCGCGCAAGTGGATACCGTCATTTCGGCATTTCTGAACGCAGCGATTGGACAGCTCTACGGTGAGTTTAAGGAAGAGCAAATCCGCGAACGGCTTTCTGTTCGTGACATGGCGCCCGAAGATTTGGTACTTCTGAAACGCGTGGTCGAGAATGCCAAGGCTTACTTCAAGGATCCCAAACGCTTTGCCCAGGCGGTAGGGGAGGACGACACGTGACATCGAAGGTTATCGACGCCCTGCGTTACGGATTTTCCGATAGCGATCGGATACTGATCGACGCGAACGTCTGGCTGTACCTTTTCGGCCCGAAACCACCCAACTCGGCCCCTGCTAGGACCTACTCTGCAGTATTCAAGGGGCTACAAGGAGCTAAGACATTAATTTTACTTGATGTTCTTGTGCTTTCAGAGTTCGTGAATCGGTTTGCTCGGGATGAATATCAAGTTCAGGTCAGGTCTGGTGCAATGGTATCTCACGATTTCAAAACTTTTCGAGATTCTGCTGACTTCGTGCCGATTGCCCAGGCAATCGCACGCAGTGTGGCGTTAATCGGTAAGTTTGCGCAGCCAATCGACCACCCCCTTACCGCATTCGATTTACCTGCGCTCATCAGCGAGTTTGAGAAGGGTTCTCGTGACCTAAACGACCAGCTTCTGGCTGAAACGTGTAAACAGAATAGGCTCATGCTTCTTTCGAACGACGGCGATCTCAGTCACGCCGGCATTACTATCCTCACCACGAATCCCCGATTGCTTAGACGGCTCTGACTGACGGGATGACGTACAAAAAGAAACTTATTGAGGTTGCGCTGCCGCTGCCGGAAATCAACGACGCGTCGGCTTACGACAAGATGCCGGGCATCGGCCCGCATCCTAAGGGCATTCATCACTGGTGGGCGCGGCTGCCCTTGCCAACTGCTAGAGCTGTACTTTTCGCGTCTGTGGTGGACGATCCCTCAGAGCATCCGGAATTGTTTCCGACTGAGATTGCACAAAACGCCGAACGCGAGCGGTTATTCGGAATCTTGCGTCGCATGATGCAGAAGAGGCTTCATGACCATTCAGAGGTGTACGCTGAGGCGCACGCGGAGATGTTACGTCACTGTGGAGGTAAGTTACCGCCACTTCTAGACCCATTTGCAGGAGGTGGTTCGATTCCGTTAGAGGGGAGTCGCCTAGGCTTTGAGGCTCACGGGAGTGATCTAAATCCGGTTGCTGCATTGCTTAATAAGCTGAATTTGGAAATCGTTCCGCGCTGGGCTAATCAGCCACCTGTTAACCGAAAGTCACGCGCTGAGATTGGGGGCACCGAGGGATGGGTTGGTTCACGGGGTTTAGCAGAAGACGTACGGTACTACGGAGGAGTCATTCACCAGCGTGCAATTGAGAAGATCGGCCATCTCTATCCAAAGATTGCTTTGCCGAAAGAGCACGGCAGCGGTGAAGCGACAGTTGTGGCTTGGATTTGGGTGCATACAGTAGCTACTCCGAATCCCGCAATGCAACGTAAATACGTTCCATTGGCTTCGTCTTTCCTTGTTTCTTCAACAAAGGAGGAGAAGGTTTGGGCTGAACCGATTCTTGATTCTGCGGTACCAGATGGCTGGCGTTTTACGATTCAGTCAGGAACGCCAGGGAAAACTCAGTTTGAGAAGATAAAGTTGGGGACCAAAACGGGAAAGGCCAAAGATTTCTTTTGCCTTCTCTCGGGCGTTCCTATTCCACGAAGTTATGTGCAGGCAGAGGGAAAAGTTGGGAGGTTAAAACAGAGGTTAATGGCCATTGCAGCTAAGAGCCGAAACGGACGTGTGTATTTGGCCCCTTCTGCGGACCATGAACACATAGCTACATCGCTAATGTCAGATTCTCGAATTGACGAGATTCGATCAACTCTTCTTTCCGGCGCGCTTCCTACACGTGCGGAAATAACGGGTGGAGTTTGCTCGGCTTATGGCCTGAGTACGTGGGGGCATTTGTTTACGTCAAGACAGCTTTCCGGCCTTCTTGTGGTTAGTGATCTGGTTAAGGAGATTCGAGAGGAAGTGAAGCGAGATGCACTACACGCATCCTTTACTTCGCGGGACACAGTCGAATATTCGATTGCTGTATCGACATTCCTAAGTATGACCATTGATCGTTGTGCTTGTTTTAATACAAAGCTGTGCCGGTGGGGTGCTGCAAATGAAAAGGTCATGAACCTGTTTGGGCGCCAAGCTCTCCCCATGATTTTTGACTATGCAGAGGCGAATCTTTTTGGTGATTCTGTGGGTGCATGGTCTACATGCAATGACTACATCTCAAAATGTATCGAGATTCTTGGTAGAGGTTTACGTCAAGGAGGCCATGGAGAACAGAATGACGCTGCCGTCGAGACATCAGGTGTAGATGGTCTTCTCGTTAGCACCGATCCTCCGTATTACAACAATATTAGCTACGCAACACTCTCGGATTTCTTTTATGTATGGCTTCGCCGGACCCTGGGTGACGCATTCCCTGACCTATTTGCCACTCTACTTGTACCTAAGATTCCCGAGCTTATAGCCGCAGCAGATCGGTTTGGTGGTGATCATCAGAAGGCCAAGGAGCATTTTGAGTCCGGTTTTCGGAAATCATTTTCATCGCTCAGACGAAAATTGGATTCACGATTTCCTCTGACCGTTTATTACGCATTTAAGCAGGAGGCCGAGGAAGCTTCAGAACCGAATGAGGAGGAAAAGGAAAATAACGAGATCATAGATCTCACTACGGGCTGGGAAACGATGCTAGAAGCTCTTTTAGAAAGTGGATTTCAAATTACGGCCACATGGCCAGTTCGAGCGTCGCAAAAGTGGCGAATGGTTTCCAAGGATTCCAACGCGCTTGCATCATATATTGTGCTTTCTTGTCGTCCACGCGTGGATGATGCACTACGCTGCGGAAGACGAGAATTTCTTGTGGAACTTCGCGCTGAGCTACCATCAGCGTTACGGCACTTGCAGCAGGGCAACGTCGCTCCGGTTGACTTTGCGCAAGCGGCGATTGGTCCAGGTATTTCAGTGTTTTCCCGATACGGGTGTGTCCTCGAGTCAAATGGAAAGCCCATGACCGTGCGGGCTGCGTTGGGACTAATTAATCAAGTAAAGGACGAGCTCCTTGGAGAAGCAGATGCCGACTATGATCCTTACACTCGTTGGGCGCTTACTTGGTACGACCAGAATGGCTTTGCTACGGGTGATTTTGGCGACGCAAATACACTTGCAACAGCTCATGCTGTGGCTGTAAGCGGACTAAAGGATGCTGGCCTTGTTCGATCTGGTGAGGGCGAGGTGCGGCTGCTACGGCCTGAGGAGCTGGTCAAGGACTTGGATCCCGATAGTGCCAATCGGACGTGTATTTGGCTCATGACCCACCACCTTGTGCGTCGTTACTTTGTCGATAAGGCTGGTGATACGCAGACGGCGGCACTACTACGGAACATTGGAGTGGCGGGCGAGAGTGCTAGAGACCTTGCCTACCGCCTCTTTTCGATCGCGGAGCGGCGTAAACGCTCTCAGGATGCACAAGGATATAACGCACTTGTGCTCGGATGGCCTGAAATTGTGCGGCTCGCACAAGCGGCCCCTGCCATTCCAGCGCAAGCTAAGCTCATCTGAGATTCTAAGTGGCAATCACTAATCACGAACGAGTTGGCAAGGCGCTCGACATGCTGGCGAAGGGGCTGAAGCCTTTCGTCGAGCGTGAGATGCGCTCGGTGTATCAGGCTGGCTGGTTCGATGAGGCGCGCCGGTCGCTTAAGGACAATCAACTCCAGTTGCTCGGCGACGTAAAATCTGCTGAATGGGACGCTGCGGGGGTTCTCGTCACGATGTGGGGTCAGTGGAATGACGTATTCCGCAGAACGCTAGGCCCGGTAGAACGTAGCCTTGTCAGTGAGCTGCGCGACGTTCGAAACCGCTGGGCGCACCAGCGGCCATTCAGTTCGGATGACGCTTACCGCGCGCTCGATAGTGCTGCACGTCTGCTGTCTTCAGTGTCTGCTGGCGAGGCCGACGAAGTCGAACGAATGAAGATGGAACTGCTGCGTGTGCGCTTCGACGAGCAAGTACGTAGCGAAAAACGTCGTGCGGTAGCAAGCACACCAGTTGAAGTGGCAACACCGGTGGGAGTGAGGCCGTGGCGTGAAATCGTGAATCCCCACAAGGACGTTGCAACTGGGGTATATCAGCAAGCCGAATTCGCAGCCGACCTGTGGCAGGTGTACTTGAATGAGGCGACTGCCGAGTATCAAAAGCCCGTCGAATTCTTTCGCCGCACATTCCTGACCGAAAGCCTGAAACATCTGCTTGCTGGTGCAGTGAAACGGTTGTCGGGTGCGGGTGGTGATCCGGTAGTGCAACTGCAAACCAATTTCGGTGGCGGTAAGACACATTCGATGCTTGCGCTGTATCACCTCGTCTCGGGCACAAAGGCGTCCGAGTTTCTGGGCGTTGATGCGGTGCTTGCGGAGGCCGGTGTTTCAACGTTGCCCAAGGTCAAGCGTGTGGTGATAGTGGGCAACAAACTTTCGCCAGGCAACCCAGTGCGTAAGGCGGACGGAACCGTCATTCGAACTCTTTGGGGTGAGCTTGCTTGGCAGCTTGGCGGCAAGAAGGCGTACGAACGTATCCGGGCCGATGACGAGCGAGCGACTAACCCTGGGGACGTGCTGCGCGAGCTTTTCAACGAGTATGGGCCTTCGTTAGTTCTTATAGATGAGTGGGTTGCCTACGCACGCCAGCTTCACGACGATCCAGATCTGCCGGGCGGGACGTTCGAGACTCATTTCACGTTTGCGCAGGCGCTTACAGAAGCGGCGAAGGCGGCGAAGCAAACATTGCTTGTTATCAGTCTACCCGCCTCTGACACTAGGGGCAGTCCGCACGCGGAGCAAGCCGAAGACATCGAGGTCGGCGGCGAGCGTGGACAGCTTGCCCTTGCGCGGTTGCGTAATGCGGTCGGGCGTGTTGAAACTTCCTGGCGTCCGGCGAGTGCTGACGAAAGCTTCGAGATCGTGCGCCGCCGGCTATTCGAGCCACTCGCCGAGCAGGCCCAATTTGTCGGGCGGGATGCGGTATCCAAAGAATTCGCGCAACTCTATCGGGGCCAGCACCAGGAATTTCCACCGGAATGTCGTGACGGCGATTACGAAAGGCGCCTCAACGCAGCTTATCCGATTCATCCGGAGGTGTTCGATAGATTGTACGGCGATTGGTCCACGCTTGCCAGATTCCAACGCACGCGCGGAGTGTTACGCCTGATGGCGTCCGTGATCCACAGTCTGTGGGAGCGGGGCGACCGTAGTCCGCTGATCATGCCGTCCAGCATTCCGATTGACGATCCGCGCGTGCAGTTCGAGCTTACTCGCTACCTGTCGGACAATTGGACTCCGGTGATTGAGAGGGACGTAGACGGCCCCAACTCGTTGCCACTTCGCATTGATGGCGAGGTTCCGAATCTTGGTAAGTTCTCTGCATGCCGGCGAGTGGCGCGAACTATTTATCTCGGTTCGGCGCCACTCCAGACTGCGGCTCACCGTGGGATCGAGGAACGTAGGGTCAAACTCGGGTGTGTTCTCCCGGGCGAGTCGACTGCCATTTTCGTCGATGCCTTACGACGGCTTTCAGGTGCGGCTACTTTCCTCTACCAGGATAGCGGGCGCTACTGGTACTCGACACAGCCGACGGTGACCAAAGTTGCCGAGGACAGAGCAGAGCAACTTAAGTCCGATCCTGATAAGGTAGTCGAGGAGATCAAGCAGCGTCTGAACCTAGATCTTCGTGAACGCGGGGACTTCAGTCGCGTTCATGTGCTGCCGACTTCAAGTGCCGATGTACCGGACGACACTGATGCACGTCTTGTGGTGATAGGGATTGAGTACCCACACCTCAAGGACCAGGAGAGCCCCGCGCTGCTCCAGGCAAAGGCGATACTTGAGCTACGAGGAACCGGCCAGCGCATCTACCGTAATACTTTGATTTTCCTGGCGGCGGACAAGACCCGGCTCGCTGAATTAGATGATGCTGTGCGTCGCTATATTGCGTGGCAGTCAATCGTGGACGATGCAGAGACTCTCAACCTGAATCCCGGCCAACAGCGGCAAGCGGCGACGCGACGAGATGAGGCGAGTGATGCAGTGAACGCACGTCTGCCCGAGACGTACCAGTGGTTGATAGTCCCGGTACAGAACTCGACGCAAGCTGACATCGAATGGCAATCGTTCCGTCTAACCGGGCAAGAGGCGCTCGCGAACAGGGCGAGTAAAAAGCTGAAGAACGACGAGAATCTTGTCGTCAGGCTCGCATCCACGCGGCTCCGTCATGAGTTGGATCGCGTTCCACTTTGGCGCGCATCGGAATCTGGTACTGCCAACCATGTGCCGTTACGGCAACTTCAGGAAGACTTTGCCCGCTATCTATACCTTCCACGGTTGCGGAATATGGCAACGTTAATGGACTCCGTGGCAGAGGGCTTGAGTCTTCTCACTTGGTCCAAGGACACTTTTGCCTACGCAGAAGATTTTGATTCGGCCGAGGGCCGTTACCTCGGGCTGCGTAGCGGTCAGCAAATCCAATTGAGTGCCGATGCGCCGATCGGACTGCTCGTCAAACCGGAAATCGCCTCGGAGCAGATGCAGCGGGAAGCCGGGGCAGCCCCTGTTGCGACTCCGATGGGCGTTCCTTCCAGCGTACCTCAACCTGGGGAAGCACCTCTTGCAATAACCGGAGAGGCTTTGCCTGCTTCCAGACCAAAACGTTTTTTCGGTACACTCAAACTGGAACCCGCTAGAGTCGGCCGCGACGCAGGCCGCGCAGCAGAAGAGGTCATACTGCATCTGACCACGTTGCCGGGTGCAAGTCCCGAAATCATTCTCGAAATTCAGATTCGTGTACCCGGCGGGATCCCCGAATCGGTCATGCGCACGATTATCGAAAACTGCCGCACCCTCAAGTTCGACAGTTTTGATTTCGAATCCGAGTAGGCAACATGTACATATTCGATCCGCTGGAGCCACCCCATGACTACTGAACACAAGATCAAGTCCCTTGGGCAGGCCATTGATGAAATCGTGGCCGCACTTTCGACTGTACCGGATGCTGTGCGACAGGTTGCCATCAAGGCCGCCTGCGATCACTTGGCGATACCTATGCCGAATCCACAAGCCACTGCCGGCGAAGCAGCTGCCACCAAAGGCGCCGGGACACTCACTCAACTCGCACCACTCGGCGACCAGGAGCAAGTAATTGACATTCGTACATTGGCGCAGCAGAAGAACCCCTCGACCACCTATGAAAAGGCCTGTTTGATCGCGTTTTATTTGCAACGAAGAGCACCGGCAGACGAGCGTAAGAATACCGTCACCGCCGAAGACCTGAATCGCTATTTCATTCAGGCTGGTTTTCCCCTTCCGAAGCGGATGGAGCAGGTTTTGGTTAATTCGAAAGCTGCCGGTTATTTCGATTCCGAAAGTCGCGGGGCCTATCGCTTGAATCCCGTGGGCCACAACCTGGTTGCACACAGCCTGCCAAGAGGTGACAGTCCGGCTCAGGGGACGGGGCGCCGTTCCAGTCCTGCGAAGAAGGCCAAGAGATCGTCGAGAAAAAAGGGGAAACGAACCCGCAAGTAGCATTGCTCGGGCGATTCGGAAATGGTTGAGGAACTCAGGGCTCTGGAGGCCAGATTCCGTGGCCTCGATAAGCGGCTCAGCAAGCTGGGCTCGCAGCAGGTTCACAGCCCGGTAATCAAGCGAGATACGCAATCTGTGGTAGATGATTATTTCCGGTCGGTTCGCGGTACCTTGCTGCAAGGCGGCTTTACCGATGACGAGTTGGGCGCCCTCGACAACGGAACCCAAAGCTTGCTAGAGCATTGTCATCGACACGTGACCGTTTCGAAGTATCGCAAAACGATCAAACGTGCGGTTTCTTCTCTGGTTGCTCTCGAACAGTTGGCGCACACAGCGTCCCAACGTGCATTGACTGGCCGTGTGGCACCAGATCGGACAGACGCACTAATTGTCACGACCTTGCAGCAGCTACTTCCCTCTGCAGCAGCGGCTTACGAGCAAGCAGTGAGGGACCTACAAACAGACAACCGCCTTTCGTGGCGCGGTCCGGCTACAGATTTGCGCGAAGCTCTAAGAGAGGTTCTCGATCACCTGGCACCAGATGATGAGGTTGAGCGCCAGCCAGGTTATCAGCAAGAGGCCGACACTCATGGGCCAACGATGAGGCAGAAAGTGCGCTTCGTTTTACGTAAGCGCGGGCTGAACCGTTCTGCTACGGAGGCCCCCGAGAATGCAGCTGCAGCGGTCGATACTATCTTAGGAACTTTCGTTCGGTCCGTTTACACTCGCTCTGCTGTTTCAACACATACACCTACGCTCAAGGCCGAGGTTCTTCGAGTTCGCTACTATGTGCGTGCTGCGCTTTGTGAACTATTAGAAATCGGTGCTTAGGAAGGCCGCGCGATTCGGTAGACGGGCATTATGCAAGCGGAGCTTACGATCAATTCCTAAACCGACTTCATGAAACCGGCGCCGTTCATCTACCACGATCCGCGCACCATGGCCGAAGCCTGCGAGTTGCTCGCGACGCGCGACAACGCGCGCGTGCTCGCTGGCGGCCAGTCGCTGATGCCGATGATGAATTTCCGTGCGGTGACGCCGGATCACGTGATCGACCTCAACCGGATCGGCGAGCTTTCCTACCTTCGCGTGGCGGATGGAACGCTGGCGGCGGGCGCGATGACGCGCCAGCGCGAGTTCGAGTTCTCCGTGGACGTCGGCCGGCGCTGCCCGGTCCTGCGTGAGGCGCTCGCCCACGTCGGGCACCGGCAGACGCGCAACCGCGGGACGCTCGGCGGCTCGCTGTGCCACCTCGATCCCTCCGCGGAGCTGGCGAACGTGACGGCGCTC
>Ga0184627_10000520_pt1 | contig 14912 bp, 19 predicted proteins | sample PLM3_127_b1_FD_133150 | JGI IMG/M metagenome (GOLD analysis project Ga0184627, IMG submission 133150) | Groundwater sediment microbial communities from an aquifer in East River, Colorado, USA - PLM3_127_b1 | ecosystem: Environmental > Terrestrial > Soil > Riparian zone | place: USA: East River...
GGACTCATGGCCGGGGAGCTTCAATTTGGGAACCTGGCTGCGCCCTCCATGCTGCGGATGGTCCTGAACGGCGAAGCGGACGTCGTGTTCCTCGCGCTCGGCATCAATCAGCAGTTCCTCGTCAGCCGGCCCGGCCTCGCGAACCGGAAGGACCTGGCTGGAGCCCGCCTCGGGCGAAGCGGCGATGGCGCTATCACCGATATTCTCACGCTCTTTCTCCAGGAGCAACTGGGCCAAGAGGGCATCGCGGGTACAACTCTCGTGCCCCTCGCCGGCACCAACGACAGCCAGGTTGCTGCCCTCCTCCACGGGGAGTACGACGCGGTGGTGCTCACGCCTCCTACCGCCATCGAAGCGCAGCGGAGGGGATGTCACCTGGTTATCGACTTAGCCGACTACGGGCTCAACTACTCGCTAGGAGGAATCGCGGCGCGCCGCAGCTACGTCGCGGCACACCCGGACCTTGCCCAGGCGTTCATCACCGCTTACATCGAGGGGTTGCATCGCTACCGAACCGATCGCGCGTTCACGGTCAGTGTGCTGCAAGAGTTCAGCGGGCGGAGCGACCGCTCGCTCATCGAGGAACACTACGACATGACGATGCCTGGCATGCCGAAGACTCCGTATCCGCGCACCGACGGGTTGGCCAAGGCCCTTCGCGTCATGGCGCGCGACCTTCCCGCGGCGGCCAGTGCCGACCCCGCGGACTTCGTCGATGACCGTTTCGTTCGCGAGCTCGATGAGCGCGGCTTCATCACAAGCCTCTACGCGTCTTAACCTCGGAGCCGGCCCCGACCGCGGTATCGCTATGAACACATAGCGCTTAGCCCCGGGCCTGTCGGTTGGTATGGTTGACGCCGCAGGGAGTGTGCTTCATGCTGCCCCCAGCGGATCGAGTCGAGACGCACGGTGTTGGACTTTGGTCGAAGCCCGACTAAACATGCTAAGGGAGGAGCCAGTGAACCCACCGATCGAGCGGCCCTTCACCCTCGACCACTTAGACCACGTTGTGTTGCGAGTGCATGACCTGGAGAAGTCGATTGCTTTCTACTCGATGTTGGGGGGCAAGGTGGCCGACGAGCGGCCCGCCGGCACTCCAGTGCGCATCACTGACGGCCAGACCATCATTTTGCAGAGGCACCCCGAATACGTTCCCGCCGAGCTGAGCGCAATCGACCACATCAACCTAAATATTCGAGCTCAGGACATCCAGCAGGTGACGGCCTACCTGCGGGCGAACGGCGCGGACCTCCTCCGCGAGGCAGGGGAGGGTGGTGACACCGTGCGGGTGCTGGACCCTGACCGGAATGTCATCGAGATCCGGATCGTGCGGGAACGCTAAGCAGTTCGAGAGCCAGACAGCCCTGGCTCGAAGCTGACCTGGCCGTGTTATCCAGGTATCCGCTGCTGACCCTATTTGTCCCTAGCGTCCGTCGGGCTTCTCAGATGCCGCGACCAGCTTGTAGCCAACGCCAGGGACGGACTTGATGCCCGTCTGACCGTCCAGCGGCATGGCCAGCTTCTCGCGGATGTGGCAGATATGCGTCTTGAGGAGGTTCGCATCGCCGTTGTCGTACCCCCAGGCGTACTCGACAAGGCGCGAGTAGGGGATCACGCGGTTGGCGTTCATTGCGAGCATGTACAAGATGCGGAACTCGAGTGGGGTAATCTGAATGGGCTCGCCTGCCTTGAGCGTCTCATGCGATTGCAGGTCGAGGACGAGATCGCCAACGTGTAGCGCGCTCACTGCTTGACGATAGGGGTCGGTGCTGCAGCGTCGCAGCACGGTCTTCATCCGGGCTGCCAGTTGCCTCATGCTGAAGGGCTTCGTGACGTAGTCGTCGGCCCCGAGCTGCAACCCCCGTAGGACGTCCTCTTCTTCATCGCGTGCCGTGAGCATAATGATGGGGGTCTCACACTCGTGGCGAATGCGTCGGCAGACTTCGAAGCCGTTCAGCTTTGGGAGGTTGCCGTCCAGCAGAATGATGTCCGGGCGGTCTGCCTCCCAGCGATGGAGCGCTTGGGCGCCGTCGAGGGCGGGGAGAACGCTGTACCCCTCGCGGCGCAGGGCGTATGTCGTCAAATCAAGGAGGTCTACGTCGTCCTCGACAACCAGAACTTTCATCGAGCCATCTCCCGTGCCGTAGGCTGCCCTGCTGGCACGATCATCATCGCCCCCTCCGGTTAAGTATTGGTTGAGAGCAATGAAGCTCGATAAACAAGTCGCGGACCCAGACGCCAGCTTCACCGCCCAGCGACCTCACGACGCCGCCATCGTGCGTGCGCTACCATGGCCGCCATGCCTGACTTCGTTCCACTGGTAGTAGTCGTCGCGCTGGTCAGCTTCAGCGTTCTGCGAGCGGTACTCCCCCGTCGGGTCCAGGTTCACCGGCAGGAGGCGGGCGCTTTCGAGCTGCAACGCCCGATGGGCCGTCGCGTGCTGGAAGTCGGTCGCCTCCTGTTCTGGATCGCAATCCTGCTGCTCGTCTTCGTGGCGTCGTGGATGACCGACTTTCAGGTTGGGGTGCTGGTCGGTGGCGCCGGTGTCGTGGCGTTGGTCTGGAGGGTGACCGATCGCATCTGGCGCTCGGAGGTGGTGATCAATCGCATGCAGAACGAAGTCCGCTACGGACAACGGCGGGAGGGCCGCACCAGCGATGTGCGAGCAGTCGTGCTCCAGCGCCATTGGCGAGAGCCCCTCGCACTCATGTTCCGGGAGTACGGTCAGCCCGAGCGACGCTGGATGATTCCTGGGGCGGACCCGGCGACGGCGGAGACCGTCGGGCGAGAGATCGCGGACTACCTCGGCGTGCCGCTGGAAGAGACCGCCTAGCGAGTGCTTCGCTCACGGGGTTGGAAGCCAGATTGCATGACCGGGGTCGCTCCGCGCCGCTCATGGTCGTGCATCGCTGTGGTCACCTGCAGGCTTACCCGGTGCCAGGTCGACTCGACGACGAGACCCGGTGGAGAGTGTCGTCCCAACTCTCGGAGGAGCGCTGCCTGCGCTGCGTCCTGGATGGGGCGTGGAGGGAATTCCCACTGGCCCTCGTAACGCTGAGCCCGCGAGAGCAGCCTCCGATGGGGGCCGCTCTCGTTCGCCCCGGGTGGGAGCGTGACTAGCGGGCGATGAGCCCAGCTGTCGTTGGCGCCCTTAGCCCTGGCCGCCGATGCCCATCCAACCGTGTTGAAGCGAGAGGAGGCAACTCATGGGGACCTACCGCATGTATACGGACGCCGATGGTAAGGCCCGCTGGGGGGCGGTCGACCTGGCCAGCACTCCGAAATGGACTGAAGGGCTCGACTGCACTCAGATTCGCTTCGGCCTTCGCCAGCCGGGAGTTCTGCAAGCGTGGCATCCTGCCCCGCAACGTCAGTTTGTGATCATCCTCTCTGGCCAGCTTGAGATCGGGTTTGAAGACGGCTCGAAAATGGTCTTCGGCCCAGGAGACGCCCGCCTGGTCGAAGACACCACTGGCAAGGGCCACACCACGATCGCGCTCGGCACAGAGCCGTGCGTCACAGCTACTATTGGCCTAAAAGACCAGAGTTGAGGCGCTGGCTTCCGCCATTTTCGCGCTGCGCTCTGGCCCGCGGGCCGAATGCTATGGGCACCGTCAAGCCCGAGGACTTGCCGTTGCTTGTGGTGCTGGGCGAACGCTCCGGTGGACGCGACGGCTAACCTGGTGCGGGGGATTGGCATGGCTGACGTAGCACGGCAGGCGGCCTTCGCGGGAAGCGTCGCAGATCCGACGCTCAGTGCGGCACAGCGTCAGAAGCTGTTTGCGATGGAAGACAGCCCTTCCTCGGAAGGACGGGACTGGGAGCGCATTGAGTTTGTGGGCGCGGAGGTCGCGCTGGACGCCCTGGCAAGCGGAGGTGGCTTGCTCGTTGACGTGCGAGGCCAGCGAGCCTTCGACCAGGGGCACTTTCCTGGCTCGATCTGCCGGAGCAAGGGCGACGCGGATGGGCTCTGCACACTCCCCCGCGACCAGGCGCTCTATCTCTATTGCACCTGAACGCACGATGGAGCGGCGTCGCGTGCGGCGCAAACGCTGATCAATGCCGGCTACACGCAGGTCTTTGTCGTCGCACTCGGGCTGGATGCCTTACGCAACGAGGATCGGCAGCGGGGTACCTCCTGAGAAGGACGCGAACCAGACCTCATGGCGGGGCCAATCTTGGCGGCGCAACGCACGCTTATACCATTGGCGGCTCGAAGCCGAGCGTGGTGAGGCATCTGGGAGGTTGTTATGGCAGCCGTTCGAGTGGTCGTTCAGTTCACGGCGGACAGCCCGGCCACAGCCGATCAACGCGTCCACGAGCTGGCGGAGCGCGCCAAATCGGTGCAGCAGGAGCCAGGGTGCCTACAGTTCGAGGTGTTCCGGAGCATGTCGCGGCCGGAGCAGTACGCCCTCATCGAGTTGTGGGAAAGCCAGCAAGTCTTAGACGACCGCAATCGGGCGCGTGGCGGAGTGCCGCCAGCTCCAGCTGGCGTAAATAGGACTATCGAACACTACGACCATCACGCTTAGCCCATCAGATCTGAACGTGCTGTCGCCGACGCAATCGCCGTCCGGACCGCGTTGGCGCCATATGGCTTCTCAATAATGAAGTCGATGCCATGCTGGCGCATGTCCTCATTGTCGAGGGGCGCATGGCCATCTCTGAGTACAACGCCAATGAGCAGGCTTTCATTGCTTGCCCTGGCGACAAGACCGAATTCAAGACTCGTCAGCCTCGTCCCATTAGTCGCCATTCCAAGATCGATGACTGCAATGTCGAGCGCCACACTCTTGAGAGCTAGCACAGCGTCCGACACCGTCCGGCAAACGCAAGTGCTATGACCGGCGAAAGTGAGGAGGGCGCGAAGCTGAAGCACACTGGTGGGTTGATCGGCAACCAGCAGCACTCGCTTTGGCGATACGTGCGCTTGTGCTGGAGCGCCAGGCGGCTGTGCTGCCAAAGGCAGCGAAATGTCTATTGCGGCTCCACCTTTGGCAGCGCAATGGCAATCTGCCGTCTGCCGAGCCAGATGAGCAACACGTTCGTGCCCTGATATACCGCGAAGATCGATCCGTCTAGGAAGCATCAGGTTGGCAAGTCTCCGATAGAGCCACTGCTCGTAGTAACGCTCTTGGCGTAGACGTTGTTTCATAGCCCAAAGCTCCTAGTCGCGTGGCGCTACGAGTAAGCAGCCCGCGGCTGAGGCTGCTCTCCTGGCCCTGGTGAGGGCCGGTGGTTAAGTCCAAGAGCTTGTTGCCGATTCGGCTCTCGCTCCGCACGGGTGGAGTCCCCAGTACTTTGTTCTCTCTTATGTGAGGTTCCTTCCAGCGCCTATCGTTCTCGCTCGCGCCGCCTGATTCGCCTACGATGCGTGCACAAGACCTGGTAGTGCCAGGGATAGGGGGTAAGTCTGCAGTTCCCACCCGGGCGCGCGGGACGCCCTCGCGAGCTCCAGAAACTGACGCAACGCATCTCCGAACTGCGAGCCGAGGTCGAAGCCCTGGAAGAGAATCTGGTCAGGCTGCCACAGACGGATGAAGACCCCGGCGCCGACGCGGAATGGACGATCGGACAGGTCCGACGTACGGTCATCGAGCAAGATCTAAGCGCTAAGGCGGCCGAGCTCGCGCTCCTCACGGAGCAAGCTGGAATCCCGCACCGGAAGGCCGCTAGAGGACGCGCCGAGGTCTCGAGCATCGGGTACCCGTACGAGCCCTCTTCTGCGAAGTCTGGACGTGAGACGTCGGTGGCCGAACCGGCGCTCGAGGAAGATCGTGCGATCGGTGAGCCACTCGGGTCGGAAGAGGTCGCTCCACGACAGGGGATAGCAGTGTCCGTGGCGGAGGCAACCGGTCCAGACCCGACAGAATCTGATGTGAGTATCACCACTGGTGGCGCCGAGCGGTCGGCCGAGTCGTTGACGATCTCAGCGGACGAAGCTGAAGAGCCTGATGGCGCGCGGCAACCCCGACGACGAACGGTGCCTGTGCTCGTCGGCAGCGGGCTACTGATCCTCGTGGTTGTCGGTTCGCTTTCGGCGTGGAGGGAAAGACTGCCGGTTGCGCTGGGCAGTGTGCTGTCCGAGCTGAGCACGTCTGCTGACGTACTCCTCCTCATAGCCCCGCCCTTCGGTGCTGCGGAGCCAGACGCTGAAAGCGTCAGCGAAGCCCTCCCGCCTGGGTCGACAACCGCGGACGTTGATCCGTGGGTGATGGGGTTAGAAACCGAGACAGAGAGCGTCGCCGAAGGCGGGCGCGACTCGGAGGCTGCAACCGCTACCAACCCGGTAGGCGAGTCGCTGTTAGTTATCTCGACGGCGACCATTGACACTCCTGGCTTCACAGGGGTGAATCTCCGGGCTGCCCCCTCGACATCCGCTGCGGCCATTCAAGTCGTTCCGGCGGGAACGCGGGTCGACCTGTTGGAAGGCCAGGTGGACAACGACGGGCTGGGGTGGACGCAAATTCGCGTGCCAACGGGAGAAACTGGCTGGGTCGTATCGGGGACAATCCAGCATTAGGGGACGAGCTGCCAGTTCTGGCGACAGAGGCTTTCGACGGTATTCCGCCCCATGCGAGCGTCAAGGGTCTCAACCGCGCCGGAAGTCATACTCGCTCTCCTTGCCGCTCCCGTCGGCGTCAACATGGGGCAGATCGAACGCTTGACGTGGACGAGGGCTGAACCTATCCTGGCCAGGCCCCATCGGGCTACAGTCGTCTCAGACACAGGCGGCTCCCGGACCCTCGGAGGCAAGAAAATGATCTGGTCCCGCTCCGTTCTCCTGCTTGTCCTCGTGGCGACGACAATCCTACCGGCGTCAGCCCAGAGCGTTCAGAGTCCCAGGTACAACGGAGTTGTGCAGAGTGTCGCGGATGGACGGGTCACGCTCGCCGACGGGCGGAGCTTCGCGGTAATCCCCGGGTCTCGCTTTAATCGAGTGCAGCTCCGCGGCATGGCGAGCGAGAACGTTATGAACAATGCGACCATCGAAGAAATCGGAGATAGGACCATCACGTTCAGGTTACCGGGCGGCAGCGTTACGGCAACCTTTCCTCCCGACACGCCCGTGGTCGCGTTCATCGAGCCGGGCGTTGCTGATGACCTGCGTAGCGGAGCCTGGATCTCGGCACTGGTGGACGCCGATGGCGCCGGGCAGCATATCTACGTCGAGTACCCATAATGGGGGGCGGGCCGCGCGCGTCGGCCGGCGATGTGTACCGCGTGGGTCATCATTGGCGGATCGAAGGATCGATTGAGGCCGTCTATCACCATCTGACGCGGGCGAGGGCATATCCCGAGTGGTGGCCTGCCATTCCAGCCGTCGATGTGCTGAGAGGCGGGGATGACCCAGCAGTCGGCGACAGCGTCCGCATGCACGTGAAGTCGTTTCTTCCGTACCACGTCGACTGGGTGATGACCACCACCCGCCTCCTTCCGCCAGGCTTCATCGATACAGACAACCAGCTCGTCCTGGGTGGGCGCCTGCGTCTCTCAGGTACGACGACTGTGCGACTCCGACAAGACGGCCCGCACGTGGATGTCGTCCAGGACGAGATCCTGACCGCCGATGGCTGGCACCTGCCGGGACCATTGCGTGCGCTCGCCAATCGACTGTTTTCGTTCAATCATGCCTACGCCGCCGCGCCGGGCGAGCGCGGCTTGCAGCGTCTGATCCGCGAGGCAGCGCGGGTGACGAAGACCAAGCCACACTCCGAGTAACGGTGATCGGTTGGCCCGGTAATACGCTGGCCGGCAGAGTCTGAGTCGAGTTGATAATCGGCTCGTATGGTCGCGCCCATCTCGTCGCTCATCCAGGCAGCCTGAACGGCTCATGGTCCTCGTCGGCGCGCCGGGCACTCCATATACTCACGCAGCGCCAGCTACACAATTGCACCACAAATCCATCCCGATCCGGGAGCGTACGCCACCCTGCCGGGAGCCACCAATCCTGCCCCGAGAACTCCTGGGCCGTCTGACTCCGACAAACAGGGCACGTTACATGCACCGGCTCCCCGATCATAGGTGCTCCCTCCGCCGTTCTGATCAGCAGTGGTGCGTCGTCGGGCGGAGGTCGATGGCCGAAAGGCGTCAAGTGCCTTGCTGCCACTGATCCACGAACAACCCGGTACCCTATTACGTAGCTCAACCTAGCCCGAAAGTACTAGGGAGCTTCGGGCCGATCCTCAAGTACGGCAGTACCTCGCCTCCGGACCGCCATTCCCTCCAGCGTCAGGTTCTCTCCGAAGGAGCCCGGCTCAACCGTTTGGCCGAGCTGATTCTCCCCACTAGGCGGCAGATCGAAGGATCGATTGACGCCGTCTATCACCACCCGACGCGGGCTAAGGCATACCCGAATGGTGGCCTGCCATTCCAGCCGTCGATGTGCTGAGGGACGAGGATGAACTAGCAGTGGGGCATGGGCCATACTCTGGAAGCCACAGGGCTGGGACGAGTCCGGGCGGACGCTCCCTAAGGCTGCACGGGGGTGGCAATGGACCGACTGGATGCCTTCGCCTCGCTCATGGTCGTGCACGGTTGCGGCCATTCTGAGGAGCACGCCGTGCCGCACAAGTTGACCGAGGACGCTCGCCAGCGAGTAACCGCGACCCTCTCCGAGCAGCGTTGCTGGCGCTGCGTTACCGATGAGGCATGGGAGCAGTTGCCACCTTGGACCCCGACCCCACCTGAAAGACGACGCCGACCCCAGGACAGGCCCTCTAATGGTGGCGCCTGACTACCGATCGCACCCATGATCGAAGAGAGAACGAGCCGGCTCTAGCCCTCACATCGGACGCTCTGAGATCGCGTTTGGAGGCAACGATCTGTGGCTGCACCGGAATCCGCGCCTGGTCTAGAGGCGAGCTGGAACCCGAGGTCAGCTTGTGAGAGTTGGATGGCCTCGCTGGAGCTACCGGCATACCGCGGCCATGCGGCGGACCTGGCCACCATCGAGCTGGGTTGGTGGCCCGAGCGGGAGTGCAACGCGGGGTTCCTCTATTTCATGGGAATGGAGGACAATCCACGAGGCCCGGGTAATCGAGATCCCGCCCGGCAAGACGATCCCGCCCCAGCGGATCGCCCTCGAGGAGCTCGTTTACGTCGTGCGCGGACGCGGCCTGTGCACCGTATGGGGCGCTGAGGACAAGGAAAAGAAGACCTTCGAGTGGTCGGACCGCTCGTTCTTTATGATCCCGCCCAACTACCCGTACCAGCTGACCAACGTGCACGGATCCCAGCCGGCGCGGCTGATGCACACGAATTTCCTGCCGCTCGCGCTCAGTGCGATCCCCAATATCGATTACTTCGTCGACAATCCGAAGGTCGACTTCAACATCCTTTACGACGCGGACGCCAATCCGTTTTCCGAAGCCAAAGCCATTAAGAGGGCCCCCGGCTCCAACCGGGTCGACCAACTATTCGTGGGCAACTTCTTCCCCGATATGGCCGCCTGGGACAAGCTGGTGCCCATCCGACCCGCGCGCGGGGGGCACTACGCTGCGCTTTCGATCACGGACCGGCAAGGCCGGGCACATGTCGGTCTTCCCGCCCCGGCGCGACAAGCTCGCCCATCGCCACCGCCCCGGCCGTGTGATCGTGATCCCCGCGGGCGAGGGCTACACGATTGTCTGGCCCCCGAACGGCGAGAAGGAGATCATTCCCTGGCGGAATCGCCAACCGACGGACTGATTCTTGGACTCTGCGCAGCGAAGCGAATCGGCCGCCGTTTAGTACTTTCGTCTCGCTTGTGCCTCGGCATAATCCTCGGTATCACCCACACAGAGGCCACGTGACTAATTGGAGCCGGTGGGGGATTCCATGGTCAGTCAAATCGCTCGCTTCGTCCGTGCGCGCATTCTTCAGCGTCATGAGGGTGAGGCACTCGTTGACTACAGCCTCATCTTCGCGTCACTGTTGCTCGCCGCTGTGGCCGGCCTGTTCGCTTTGAACCCACAGATTCGGGCAATATTGTTCGAGGTTAAGCCTGGCTGACGCCGCGACCGGGACTCAACTGCCGCGGGCACCGAAGCCGCTTTTGAATGACGACAGTGGCGACCGTCCGCGTTGAGCCCTATCGACGTTTCGTCTCGGCTGGAAAGCGTGGAGGGCGCGATGCCACTGCGAGGTCGCGTCGCCGGCTAGGTCGAAGGGCTGGGCCTTGGAGACATCGCTGGGCACTCGGGCTGGAGATCAGGAGTGAGCGAGCCGCTGAAGAAGAGGAAATCCTCGAACGCGTCGCTTACCACGAGGCTGGACACGCGGTTACGGCCTGCCTAGTCCATCGCCGGTTTAGCTACGTCACCATCGAGGCCACACTGCACCCGGAGAGGCCTCGCCTCTCTGGGCCATATGAGCTATCACCTCGGCGATGCCCGGCGTGGTTTTAACGCCCTTGTGGATGAGGCTCTGACCGACGCGATGGATGCGGCTGCATTGTTGACCGCCAGCACGAGGCAGGCAAGGCCTTTGCCCCGGATTCGAACTCGCCCAGCGGCGTTGATATGATGGCGTCCTCGACCGAGACCGGAGGGAGAAACATGAACCGCATGATCGCCGCAATCACCGTCTCCCTTTTCTTGTCCGTTTTTCCAGGGCTCGTATCCGCGGGGCCACCAGGGCCACCCCCAGGGCTCCCACCTACCGCGACAGACACGGCCTGCCGCCTCCTGTCCGGCGCTCCGGGCCTCCATACAGACCGCAACATCGTTGTCGAGTCGATTGATGCCAGTAGCTTTCCTCTCGTCTCAGTGATAGTTCGGATCGCTGAGGGAAGCCGCATTCGGGCGACGCTGTTGGTGGACACCGTGCCGCCCTTCCAGGGATGCCTGGTTGTCCTACCTGGGCTGGGGCCCTTTTTCGTCACGGTAACGGAGCTGACTGTCATTCCACCTGGCCCGTAGGAAAGAGGCGGGCACCCTACGAGGTTCGTGGGGTGGCCGTCAACAACGATTGTCGCGATTGTGACGAAAGTCTCTGAGCGGGACGTGACAGGCGCTCTGATAATGCCTTCCAGCGGGATGCCCCCGCATCCTTGCCGGGACCAGGAGGGTCCCGGCCCTTTTTTGATTTGACGAGATCCGCAGCTCCCAGCTCCGGACGCCAATCAAGGCAAAAAGTACGCCGAGCGCAGGTACCTGTGAAGGCCGTCACACGGACAAACGGGTATTCCGTTGAGCGCTGGCCAAAGGTAGGCTGACGCGGCTAAGGAGGCCAGCACAGAGCTGGCCAGGAAAAAGGAGCCCCGGCGAACCCATCTGTCGTTCACCGCGGGCGTGCAAGCCTGATGTTAGTCCTGTCCCGTCGGCCCGGTCAGAGCGTTCTGATTGGCCCTGAAATCGAGGTCTTCGTCCTCGAGGTTAATGGCTCTCAAGTCCGCGTCGGCATCAATGCGCCGCGCAGAATCCGCGTCCTCCGCCGTGAGCTACTAAACCAGATCGAGAACGAGAATCAACGCGCGGTCCAGAGTAAGGTTCCCACGCCTCAAACCCTGCAAGATCTGGCTGGCACATTGCGACCAGGCTCGGAGAGCGGCTGAGGGACACCTGGCCTGCTTTCCCGGTCGAGTCGCTCGACATCTCCGGTGACAGCGGCGGCCCGCACACGTTCGCCGTCCGGGCTCGGGACCAGGCCGGGAACGTGGACCCCACCCCGGCGCAAAGCGCGTGGGTCGTTGACGTGACACCACCGGAGACCCTGATTACCGGCGGATCCGACTCCGGATCCGTCTCGAGGAGCACGCGTGTGACATTCACCTTCGTTGCCCGCGACAATCTCCCTGGCGCAATTGGCTTCGAAATCCGGATCTGAGCCCCGAGCCGCAGTACTGGACCGTCGACATGACTCCCCCTGACACAATGATTTCCGACGAGCGCGTGGAGGAGGTGAGGAGTTCCACGGAGAGTAGCTCCGCTGCCCCCGCCAGCAACTCAGCAGCCATAGTCGTTGGCGTGCCAAAGAAAAACGAATTTCGGGCGGAAGCTGAGCTGCCTGCCACACGCTTCCTGGCCGGGCTGGCGTTCCCGTGATTTGGACCCCCTTCCGCCTCGGCGCGATCCGCCCCCCACGTTCGCACCACGCGCGCCGTGTACGCATGTGTGGCGCCGGGTGTACGTCCGCGGTTCCTGCTCCATGGCGTCGCACACGCGCCCGGTGCGCTCAGCGGCGACAGATCTGATTCTGCAATGATCACGATCCAAACTGACCCGCATTGGGACTTTCTTCCTATGCAACAAGGTCTTCGATCCTGTCGTTAATCGACACAGCAGCATTTTCAATGCGCCGAAGAAACGGGAGAGACGCTTCACTCGTGGTCTGCCGATTCGCTCAACTCGTCCACACGTCCGTTCCGGCTCGTGAAGAGGGTCAAGGTCTCGTGGAGTACGGCCTGATTCTCGCAGGCGTGTCCATCGCGCGCTCGTTGTGCTCTTCGCTCTCGGTCCGCGAATCAGCGAGCTGTTTAACGTGGTCGGTGCGAGCCTGAAGCCAGCTAAAGGTAACCGTCGACACGGCTGCGGTTCGGGTCTTACATCACATGGGATGTGCTTTAAGCATCCTAACCTGGGGCGCTGGGAGGTAGAGTTTTGCAGTTTCCACTCGGGCGCGGGGGCCGCCCCCGCGAGCTCCGCGAATTGACACGACGCATTAGCGCGCTGCGTGCCGAGGTCGATACCTTGGAAGAGACCCTCGTCAGGACTCCAACGCTTAGCGCAGAGGCCGCCGATCCAGACTTGGCGATTCGCCAGCTCCGACGCGCGCTACTCCAGGAGCATCTGAGCGCCAGGACGGCCGAGCTCGCGCTCCTGACGGAGCGACCGCACTCCCCCGAAGAGCGGACCCTGGCTAGCCGGGGCGCCCGGGTTGCCCCGATCGTCGACGACTCGATCGACGCAGCGGTGCAGGGACCACTACCTGAGGTGTCCTCGGCGACCGTCGAGCTGACCCCGGGCGCAGACAGGCAAACTTTCGGACCGGCCGGAGCGTCCGAGGAAGAAGACGAGACCCTCGAGCTCGAAGACGAGACCCTCGAGCTCGAACCAGTTGGGCAACCACTCGCGACGAACGGATCGGGCGCTACGCTGGCGAGCGCCTCCAGTTCCCTCGAACCAACCGGATCCGCCGGCGACACCGCTGTACCCGAAGCGACGATCATGGAAAAACGGGCTGCCGGTGAGCTTCCAGATGCCTGTGAAGTCGAACCACAGCCGAACATCGCGATGCTCCCGGCGGAGGCCGTCGGACCGCTCCCCGGCCCGTCAGAGGGCCAAATGGGCATCGCCGTTGCCGGCTCGGAGTCGGTTGCGTCACTACCGACTCCAGCGGACCCAGCCGAAAGTGTATATGGTGCCCGCCAACTCTGGCGGGGAGCGGTGGCCGTGCTTACGCGCGGTGGACCCCTGACTCTGGTGGCTATCGGTGCGCTCTTGGCGTTGACGAGAGGTGCGCTTGTTCCGCCCGGTAGCCAGATGCCGGAGCCGGTTGCGCCTGTAGCCGCCCATGCTCTGATGGCGCCACCGATCGACGCGGGCGAGCGAGAACCGGACGGCGTCGGCACGACCATCCCGTCTTTGCCGGCAGCACCTGCGGCGGCGGAACCGTCGGACGCGCGAGAGATCAAGCCGGAGCCGGACGGGGTCGCCGAACCGGAGCGTGAGTCAGTGCTTGACGTGATTGCGGAACCGCCAGGCCAACCACCCTCAGCCCGGGAGAACGCGACGATCCGCGCTCCTGGCTTCGCGGGGGTGAACCTCCGGCGAGCCCCCTCGACATCCGCGGCGACGATCCGGGTCCTTGCGACTGGGACGCGGGTCGAGCTGCTGGGTGGTCAGGTTCGGGGAGACGGACTGGGGTGGCAGCAAGTTTTAGTTCCAGGCGGAGGGACCGGATGGGTCGTGGTGGGCACTGTCGAGCGCTAGCCGGCGGGTTTGTCTAAGTGGCGGACCCGGATGGCTACGTCATCGAGTTGTAGCTCGCCGATATGGCTGAGCGAGATCAACCTCGGTCAGCGCCGATTCGATAGCAGTAGTGGGCCCGATGTGCCCCGGGTAGCCCCACAGATGTCGTAGAGCAGGACGGTTACGGTGTTTTGACCCGGGGCGAAGAGGTCTGTGATGTCCTGGGGGGCGAGTGGCCTGTTCACCACACAGTCTTCATTGAAGGTACGCGCCCACGTTGATGTGCTCCCGTCTGGGCGTGTCACGGTGATCTCGATCCGGTCGTCGACAGCGAACTCACTGGGATAGGGCTGGCCGGAAAGAAAGACCCGGGCATCGGAGTAGGAGACGCTCATCATGCGCGTGAAGAAGCTCTCGCCAGGCTCCCCGACCGGCTCGTGAATGGCGGGGGCAAGCTCCCCTAGGATCTGGACCTCCTCTACCGTGATGCCAGGTGGTTCCGCCTTGAATGCGAGTACGTCGCTGAACGGCACACGAAGGAGCGCCGCCGGGACAATGGCAATGGCAGCCAGCAGCACTACGGCTAATATCACCCGCCTCGTTCCAAGTCGGGCAGCGGTGAGGTTGCTAGCAGTCCCAACGAGCCGATTGGCCGTGGCGAACCAATCGGTACCGCCAACCTTTTCGGGCCCGAGTGCCTCTTCCCGCGCGGCGAGGGATTCCAGTTGTGTCTGCTTCTCAGCCAGATGTGTTTGGAGCAGCGATGCGCGAAGCCGCTGGAGTGACTTGACGGCGTCGGTCGCGCTTTCGGCCAATGGCTGCCGACTGGCCAGTTCTTTCAGCATCGCCACTTCGCGGGAGAGGCTCGCGATCTCCTGGCGCAACCTTTCCCGCCGCCCACGTACGGGGCGCGCGTCGGACCGCAGGTCCATCTACCGCACCTCTTTCGAATCCGCGCTGAGGCTCATCTTTGGGCGACCAGGACGGAGTAGGAACCAGGGTCCTGGGCAGCCACAAACA
>Ga0184627_10000521_pt1 | contig 14906 bp, 14 predicted proteins | sample PLM3_127_b1_FD_133150 | JGI IMG/M metagenome (GOLD analysis project Ga0184627, IMG submission 133150) | Groundwater sediment microbial communities from an aquifer in East River, Colorado, USA - PLM3_127_b1 | ecosystem: Environmental > Terrestrial > Soil > Riparian zone | place: USA: East River...
GACATTGCCGAGGGCTTGCAGCCGCCGGACGTGTCCACCGCCGTGTGGAAGGAGCTCCAGCCCATCATCGCGAAGCTGCCTTCGGGCTACCGGATCGAGCAGAGCGGTTCCATAGAGGAGTCCGGCAAGGCAAATCGCGCCTTGGCTCCGCTGTTCCCCATCATGATCGCCCTCACGCTGATCACGATCATCTTTCAGGTCCGCTCGATCTCCGTGATGACGATGGTATTCGCGACCGCGCCGCTGGGGCTCATCGGGGTCATTCCGACCTTGCTGTTGTTCCAGCAGCCGTTCGGCATCAACGCGCTGGTCGGGCTGGTCGCCCTCTCCGGAATCCTGATGCGCAACACGCTCATCCTGGTCGGCCAGATCCGCCAGAACGAGAAGGATGGATTGGCACCATTCGATGCCGTGGTCGAGGCCACCGTGCAGCGCTCCCGCCCGGTCATTCTGACGGCGCTTGCCGCGATGCTGGCGTTCATTCCGCTCACCCACTCCGTTTTCTGGGGAACGCTGGCGTACACCTTGATCGGCGGAACCTTCGGCGGGACGGTTCTCACGCTCGTGTTCTTGCCGGCTCTGTACGCCATCTGGTTCCAGATCAAGCCGGTCGCGAAGGGCGAGCACGCCGCTGCCGAGATTCGAACGGAGCCTATTCCTGCCTAGCAGAGGTCAGCTTCGAGCGTCATGGGAATCACCGTTCATCGCAAATCGCACAGGAGAAATGATCTTGAGTGAACACAACCCCTTCGGCACTTTCGGCGTTATCGATCCGGCGATCGCAACCGGAGGGACAGGCCTCGATTTCTTGAAGAGCATGCTCGAGCGGCGTGCGCCATCGCCGCCATTCAGTGAGACTACAGATATCTGGATGGTCTCGGCGGAGAGAGGTCGCGTGGTCTTTGAAGCGATGCCATCCGCTCGATTCTACAACCCGATGGGCGTGATCCACGGCGGTTGGATTGCCACGTTGCTGGATTCGTGCATGGGATGCGCTGTGCAGTCCGCGCTCAAGGCTGCACAGACCTACACCACCGTTGAAATGAAGACGGTATTCGTGCGAGCGGCTCAGGCAGACACCGGGCTACTGCGCTGTGAAGGAACGCTGCTTCATTCGGGCAGGCGCGTAGCCAGCTCGGAGGGGAAAGTATTCGATCGCGAAAGCCGGCTGATCGCCTACGGATCGGAGACCTGCCTTATCACAGATCTCGGGAAAAAGGGGACGCACACCTTTTTCGAGTAGCTTGAGCGTCGCTGGGGGTCGGTTTTCGCGCAATGGGCGGGCATCGTTCCAGAAGCGGAACTCGATAACTCTCGATGGTCCCGATGCAAGAGCTACGCCCCGGCCTTTACGCGGGAGGATATCCATCGTAACCTCGGCCCGAACTCGAATGGAGCATGACGATGGCGGCTAAGCGAATGGTGGCGGGCGGGGCGCGCGCGGGCGAGATTGTCGTAGTGCGACTCGCTTACGGCGATCTTCTTCTCGAATCGATTCAGGAGATCTGCAGGCAACGTCGGATCCGCGACGGGGTTATCCTCACCGGCTTCGGCAGCCTGACCGACATCGCGGTGAGCGGTGCGGTCGGAGCGTCGTTCCCACCGCGGAAGTTCTATCAGCGCACGCGGCCGCGAGGCGTCGAGATCCTGGCCATGAGCGGCGTCATTGCGGACTATCACGTGCACTGTCACCTCGTGCTTTCGGATCGCAAGCAAGCGTTCGGCGGCCACCTCGAGCGGGGTTGCCGGGTGCTGAGTCTCGCCGAAATCGCGCTCATGCGTGTCACCGGAATCAAACTCGCGCGACTGGTGGATGCGACGACGGGGCAGAAGCTGCTGGAAAGCGTCCGGGCGTACCCCCGACGCAAGGACTCCGCCGAGGAAGACAGCCTTCACGTCGTTGCCTCCAGGATTGGCAAGACCCGCTGACCTCCCGTCTACACGAACTGCTGAGGAAAGAAAGCGGTCAGCGGTTCGCGTCGTCTGCCGGTTCTCCGGCCGGCGGTTCGTGTTGAGCTGCGGAAACGCGAAGCGCCGCTCCGGACGCACACCTTTTTCGAGTACAGGCGCCGCCCATCAGCATTGCCCCTCACTCTCGCTCAGGCGGTCGGTCACTAACACCCGTGAGAGCGGGAGGGCGGAAGAGCGAGAGGGCGACAGATGAATCAAAGGGGCCGGGCTAGACCTGATCCCTTGCCCACCCTAATTGCGCGTATGGCCAGTCGTTGACGCCCCGGCCGCCTGCGAGTGATCATGCCGGCAACGGATCAACCAGGGAAAGAATCGATGGCGTCAAGCAATCCGGGCGGCTACCTGCCCGGCGACCCCCGCTATGGGCTGCGCGGTGACGAGCTGCGCCGGTACTACCGCGAGAAACCGGCGCAATGGGTGATTTTTGCGTGGGACAGGCCCGGCCAGGCCAGCGCGCGAGCGGCCCATCTCGCCGCCCAGAAGGACTATGCGAAAGCCCTCGGGGAGCGCCTTATCGGATACGGACACATCGTGTCCGACGATGCGTCCAAGACGCTCGCGACGACCTGGTTCGTGCAGCTCGACGACCGGGCCGCGGCCGAGGTGTTTGCCGCGGGCGATCCCTTGATTCGCGCGGGCGCCTACGAAAAGACCGATATCCGCCGCTGGTCGAACAGCTTCCTCAAGCGCGTGGCCGACTACCGGCGCAAGGGGATGCAGCAGTACTTCTGCACCGGCTCCAAGATCGCCGACGCGGCGCCTTTCTTCGCCCGGCACCTGCACGCGCACGAGAGCTATTTCAGACAATACGAGGACAGCTTCATTTTCCGCGGCCCGCTGCGCTCGCCTGACGGAGTGGAGAATGTCGGGACCGCGCTATTGCTTGAACTGCCCGACCGGGCGGCCGCCGAGCAATTCTGGAACAACGAGCCCTTCGCCGCGAACGGCGGCTACCAGGACGACTCGCGGATTTACCGCTGGGTATTCGGCAACTGAACAGGCACACAGGGTACAACGGTCGCATTCAATTCCCTGGAGGAGACCATGGGCATAGAGCGCATTCCGGGCGCGCGCGGCGCAACCTTCAGCAGGGCGGTGGCCGTCAGTGGAGCGGGAAAGACGGTGTACGTATCAGGGCACCTCGCCCCCGGCCGCTCGATGGCCGAGCAAACGAACGGGTGTCTCGACCAGATCGAGGCGGCTCTCCGGGCCGCCGGCGGCTCCCTCGAGCACGTCGTTCGCATCACCGCCTGGCTGACGAGCCTGGACGAGTACGCCGAATACGCGCGCGTGCGCGGCGAGCGCTTCGGCGCGAACCTGCCTGCGAGCGCGGCCGTCCGGGTCGCGGGCCTGCTCCAGGGCGCCCTCATCGAGATCGACGCGGTTGCCTTTATCCCGGATATAAACTCCGCTTCTTTGCGGTCGCAGCGTTGCGCTACTTGATCCTCAGCAGCTTCGCCGCCGTGGTACCCAGGATCGCGATGCGCTCGTCGTCGGAGAGGCTCGGCGTGTTGAGGATGTGATCCACCGCCTTGTCCTCCCACGGGTAGGGATAGTCGGTGCCGAGCATGATCTGGCTCGATCCCACGTTCGCGGCGAGGTGCCGCAGTGCCTCGGGCGTGAAAATGAGCGCATCGTAATAGAGCTGCTTCAGGTATTCTGTCGGCCGCTTCTTGAGCGTGCGGTTGCAGCGGTGGGGAAAGGTGAGGCAGCCGTGGTCGGACCGGTCCATGTAGGACGCGAGGTAGCCGCCGCCATGCGCGGAGCAGATCTTCAGCTTCGGGAACAGGTCGAGCGTGCCCTCGAAGATCAGGTGCGAGAGCGCGATCGTGGTGTCGAGCGGGTTGCCGATCACGTTCTCGAGCACGCCATTGCCTTTCAGGCGCCGCGCCAGGTCAGGCGTGCCCTGCGGGTGCAGGAAGACGAGAATGTCGAGCTCCTCGCACTTCCTCCAGAACGGGTGAAACTGCGGATCGGAAAACTCCGCATCGCCGACGCTCGCGCCGACCGCGGCGCCGCGCAGGCCGAGCTTCTTCACCGCGTGCTCGAGCTGCTGCACGGCGAGGTCGGGAAACTGGAGGGCGACCGAAGCGAACGCGACGAAGCGGTCCGGGTTCCGGGCGCAGATCTCGACGAGCCCTTCGTTGTTGAGGCGCACGACTTCCGCGGCGGTATCGCGATCGGCCCGGTACCAGAAGGGATTGATGCTGAGCGCCTCCATGTCGATGCCCTGCGCGTCCATGTCGCGAAGGCGCTTGGCCGCGTCCTCATTCTCGATGATGATGCCGCCGGTATGGTGCTTGTAGGCGTTCTCACCGACGAGCTTACATGCTGCCGGAATAAGACAGTGCGCGTGAACGTCGATGGTCTTCACGCGCTTGCCCTTCACCTTGACTTCGCGGCGCTCGGCCGCAGGCTTCGCGGAGCCCCGGCCCGAGCGCCGGGCGGCAGCAAGCTGCGGCTCCTGCGCGGACATCAGCCCGCAGCCCGTGAAAACGATCGCGGGATCCGCTGGGCGCGGATGGGTTGCGGTGTGCATATTCATTACCTGCTCCTCAGTTGGCTGATTCGATGTAGTGAACACCTTAGCACGCCTCCCCCGCCCGACCGGTCCACATAGTGTGCGAGCGCATCGTCGAAGGGATCCCATCACGCGTCACTTCGTCACTCTCTTGCGGGTAGACAAGCAAAGCTCAAGGACGCACACTAAGTCAACTGACTCGGTGGCACATGGCTCCGGACACTTCCTTCCCCCCGCCGTCATCCCCACTCGAAGCCGCCCGCCAGCTTGCCCCCCTTGTTCGGGAGAACGCTGACCAGATCGACGCGGCTCGCGAGTTGCCAAAACCGGTCTTCCACGCACTCGCCGACGCGGGGCTCTATCTCATGGCCGTGCCGCGTGCCGTCGGCGGGCCGGAGATCGACTTCCCGACTTATCTGCAAGTCATTGAGGAGTTGGGCAAAGCCGATGCCAGCACGGCCTGGACCGTGAGCCAGGGCGCCAACTGGGCGACCTACGCAGCCCGAATGTCGCGTGAAGCGGCGCGAGAAATCTGGATCGACACGCCACGCAGCGTGGTGTCGAATACGCCGGCCCCTACCGCGAAGGCCGTCGTGGTGCCGGGAGGATTTCGCGTCAGCGGTCGCCAGCCTTTCAGCACCGGCTGCAAGCACGCGTCGTGGATAGCCGCGCATGTTCAGGTCATCGAAAACGGCGAGGTGAGGCAGAGGGGCGGAAAGCCGGAAGCGCGGTATTGCCTGATGCCCGCCGCGCAAGTCGAGCTGATCGACACGTGGCACACGAAGGGCATGCGCGGCACGGGCACTCATTCCTTCGAGGTCAGGGACGTCTTTGTGCCCGAGGAGCGGACCGTGCTCACCCACGGCGCGCCGCTGGTGAGCCCTGGCCCGCGCTACAAAATTCCGATCACGCTGGGATTCGGGGCCGGTGACGGCATGGTCGCCCTTGGCCTCGCGCGAAACTGCATCAACGCTTTCTTCGAGGTGGCGGGCACGAAGGCGCCGCGCAACCTGACGGGCCTCCTGCGCGATCAGTCGATCTCCCAGGTCGCCGTCGGTCAGGCCGAAGCAGCCTTGCGCGCTGGTCGCGCCTTTCTCATGGCGGCAGCATGCGACATCTGGGACGAGGCGACCTCAACGGATGAGCCGATGGTAAGCCTGGACGCGCGCACGAACCTGCGGCTTGCGGCGACTCACGCCATACGGCTCGCCGCCGGGATCGTCGACAGCCTCTACACCGCCTGCGGTGCGACCGTCGTCTTCGATGGCCACCTGCTCCATCGCCTCTTTCAAGACATGCACGTGATCACCCAGCACTCGCAAGGCCGCCTCGCCCACTACGAGCTGGTGGGCAAGCACTGTCTGGGGCTGCAGATCGACGAATCCCGGTTGTAGCGGGGTCGGACCGGGATGTGGGGAGGTGGATGACAACTCTTGGGAGCTGCAACCGTGACGACTGAAGCCAAACTGCATGTCTACGATGTCCTCGCCCGGGCCTTCATCCAGGAGGGCGTGAGCGCCTGTTTTGCGCTGATGGGCGACGCAAACATGAACTGGGCGGCGCGATTGGCGCAGCAGGGTTGTCGCATGGTGTACGTCCGGCACGAGCATTGCGCCGTGGCAGCGGCGATGGCCTATGCGCGCAAGACCTCGGACGTGGGCGTTGCCACGGTCACGTGCGGGCCCGGCGTCACGCAATTGATCACGGCGCTCCCGGCGGCCGTGCGCGCCCATCTGCCGCTCGTGGTGTTTGCCGGCGAGTCGCCGCTCAGGATGGGTTGGTACAACCAGGAGCTCAATCAGGCGCCGATCATCACGGCAACGGGCGCGGCCTATCTTCCCCTGCACCTGCCCGAGCGCATGCCCGTTGCGATCCGCGATGCGTTCCTCCAGGCGCGCCGCGAACGGCGCCCGGTGGTGCTGGGCATACCGTTCGATCTGCAGGAACGGCCCTGGACCGGACCGGAGAATTTGGCGACGCCTTCGAAGCAATTGCTGCCGCGCCTCGCGCCGATGCCCCCGCATCCGGATGACGTGGCAAAGGCCGCGCAACTGGTTGCGTCTGCCGAGCGCGTCGTCGTCATGGCCGGCCTGGGCGCGGTCGAAGCCAAGGCGGGGCCCGCGTGCCGGGCGCTGGCCGCCAGGACAGGTGGAATCCTGACCACGACGCTCCCCGCGAGAGGACTGTTCCACGACGATCTCTACTGCATCGGCATCACCGGCAGCTTCTCGACCGAGGTCGGGCTGGAGCTCATCGCGGAAGCCGACCTGGTCATCGTGGTCGGCGGCTCTCTCGCCTATCATGCCGGCGGCGGCGGTCAGCTCTGGCGCAAGGCGAAGATGCTGCATATCGACCTCGATCCCGCGGCGGTGAGCCAGGGCCAGGAGGTTGCGCGCAACCACCTGCGCGCCGACGCGCGCCTGGGCGTGGAGGCGCTGACGGCGGCGTTGCCCGCGCGCGCCACGACGTGGCGCACCGAGGCGATGGCCGCGCGCATCCGCGAGTCGAAGCCGGACAGCTACAAGTTCGAGATCGAGCCGGGCCTCCTCGACCCGCGCGATGTGGCCGAGGGGCTCGAGAAAGCGCTGCCCGCGGACTGGGAGTTGGTGAATTCCTCGGGCCACTGCTCCTGGTTCTTCGCGCAGATGCCTTCGCGTCCGCAGGAGCGCTTCCTCACCATCCGCGAGTTCGGCGCGATCGGCAACGGCATCTCCTTCGCCATGGGGGTGGCGGCGGCGCGCCCGGACCGGACGGTGGTGATGTTCGACGGCGACGGCGGGCTCATCATGCATGTCCAGGAGCTCGAAACCATCAGGCGCCACGGGCTGAACATCCTCATCATCGTGATGAACGACGGCGCGTACGGCTCCGAGGTGCACAAGCTCCGCGCGGAGGGGTTGCCCGAGGCGGGTTCGGTATTCGGTCACTGCGATTTCGCGGCCATCGCGCGCGGGTTCGGCGTCGAGGGAAAGAGCGTCACGCGCCTGGAGGACCTGCCGAAGCTGGTGCAGGAGTTCGCCGCGCGCGGCGGCGCCGCAGTCTGGGACTTCCACGTGTCGGACAAGGTCGTCTCGCCGACGATCCGCCGCTCCCATCCGGCCAAGTACAAGAAGGCGTAGGAGCTATCTGCGGCGCTTCGGCTGGTAACATTTGCCCGAACGCTACGAGGATAGCTCATGCAGTTCGGATTGTTCGGCAGCGCCTCGGCGCGGAGAGGCAGCGGTGAGCTCGACAGCACCGAGGGCTACCACGACTGGATCGAGTACAACGTCGAGGCCGAGGCCCTGGGCTTTCGCTGCGCGTTCTGCGTAGAGCACCATTTCACCGGCTCCGGCCAGGTGTCCGCGACGCTCAACCTGCTGACCTGGCTGGGTGCACGCACGACAACGCTACGACTCGGCACCGCCGTGACCGTGCTGCCGTGGCACAACCCGGTATTGCTGGCGGAACAGGCCGCGACGCTCGATCTCCTGTCCGGCGGCCGGCTGGATTTCGGCATCGGCACCGGTTACCGCTACAACGAATTCCACGGCTTCGACGTCGCCCTGGACGAGGCGCGGGAGAGATTCGAGGAATCGATCGACGTTATCCTGAAAGCCTGGACCTCGAACGAGCCCTTTTCGCACAGGGGAAAATACTGGACCTTCAGGGACATCGTCGTCGAGCCGCAGTCGTTCCGCAGACCGCACCCGGCAGTCTGGATGGGCGCCGGCAACGAACGCTCGATTCGCGACGTGGCCCGCCGCGGCTTCAACCTGCTCCTGGGCCAATACTCCTCGCCGGCCGACGTCGCTCACAACATCGCGATCTACCGCGAAGCCGTGGAGGCGAAGGGCGAGCAATGGGACCCGATGCGTGTCGGCGTGACCCGCGCCTTCTTTGTCACCGACGATCCGCGCGAGCGCGAGGCGGCGCTGGAGCGACGGCTCGCAAACCGGCTGCGGCTACTGAAGCTGGGGACGACACCTGACGGCAGGATACTCGGCGGCCCGGATCGCGCGGACGGTGACCCGGTCGAGATAAACCTGGCGAGCGCGATCTACGGCCCACCGGATGAAATCGCGCGGAAGACCGAGGCGCTGCGCGAGGCCGGCGCCGGCTACCTGCTGCTGAGCAACGGCGCACCCGGCGGCGGGGAACGGGGCCGGCAGAGCCTGCGCCGCTTCGCGCGGGAAGTGATGCCTGCGTTCACGGCGACCTAGTACCAGAAGACCATCCACCCCGGACGATTCGTCTGGGCCGCTCCATCAACTTGGGACGCTTCATCAGAACTTGAATACATCGGGGCTCATTGCCTGGTTCGGCAGGCGCGGCATCTATTACGGCTGGGTCATCGTCGCCGTCATGTTCGTCACCTTGTTCGTTTCCCTCGGGTTCCGCTTCGCATTCGGCGTCTTCTATTCCGCCATACTCGACGAGACCGGCTGGCTGCGCGCGGAAACGGCGGGCGTGGTTTCCGCCTCCATGATCGTCTATGCCGGCACCGCGGCGCTGAGCGGCTACCTGTTCGATCGCCTCGGCGCGCGGGTGGTATTTCCCGTCGGCGCGTTCTGCATGGGAGCGGGGCTGATGCTCTGCTCGGCCAGCGAGACCCTGGCCGGCCTGATCGTCGCTTACGGCATCCTGGTGGGGTTCAGCTACGCGGCGCTGGGATTCATTCCGCACATGGCGATAGTCCCCCGCTGGTTCGCCGGGCGGCGGGGGCTCGCCTCCGCGGTATCCCTGGCCGGCGTGGGCCTGGGCTCGCTCGCAATCGCCGCCCTGAGCGCGGAATTGATCCTGCGTATCGGGTGGCGGGAAACGATGTGGTGGTTCGGGGCTGCCGCGATGGTGGTGCTGATTCCGATCAACATCGTGTTCCATCGTCATTCCGCCGAGCACGTCGGCCTCACGCGCGATGGACCGTCCGCGCGGCCTGCCGCCCCCACGGCACCTCTCCAGGCCGGCGCGACCCTCGGAAATGCAGTCCGCACCCGGGTCTTCTGGCTGCTGGCTCTCGCCGTCACCATGACCGGCATCTGCAACATGATCATCGTCGTGCACCAGACGCGGTTGCTGGTGGACATCGGATACGGCCTGCCATTGGCGTCGCTCATCTTCGGCATGCTCGGCGTGATGCGTGCCGCCGGCGGCCTGATATGGGGGCCGCTTTCCGACCGGATCGGCCGGTCGGCTTGCGTCGTCATCATCTGCAGCATCAGCGTCGTCGGACTGGCGCTGCTGTGGCTGACGTCGCTCGTGCCGGCAGAATCCTCCGTCCTGCGCATGGCCCTGCTCGCGGGCTACCTGCTGACGTTCGGCCTCGGCTACAGCGCCATGTCCCCGGTCTACGCCGCCGCCGTCTCCGACAAGTTCGCGGGCAAGAACCTCGGCACGATACTGGGGCTGCTCGACCTGGGCTTCGGCCTGGGCTCGGCGCTGGGCCCCTGGTGGGCGGGCTGGATGTTCGACCGTTACGGCAGCTACGACGCCGTCATTCTGGGGGTCGCGCTGGGCGTGGTGCTCACCGGATTCGGGCTGGCGACCGCGACGCGGCGACCGGTGTCGTCTTGACTCTATCGCGCGAGTTCTGCCTGGTCAGCCCCTGCGGTTCTCCTTCACCAGCTCGGGCTTGACGCCCTGGTAGAGGATCTCGCGTTTCATGTCCGCGTTGCGGCGGGCGCGGTCGAAGTCTTCCGCGAGCAGCCGGCCCGCAGGCGCGGGCATGTGCTCGAAGTGCCCGTAGCGGTCCTCCCCGCTCACGTGCGAGACGAGCAGCCTGTCGCCGGAGACCTGCTTCATCGACGGCGCCACGAAGCGGATGGCGACGCCCAGGCGGCGTGAATTCGTCCTGTTGGGGGCCGACGCGTGGAACATGTGCCCGTGGTGGAACGAGGCCTGGCCGGCGCGCAGCAGGACGTCCACCGCGGCTGCCTCGTCCACCTCGACCGCGATCTCCTGGCCGCGCGTCAGCAGGTTGTCCGGTCCGAACTTGTCGACGTGCGGCACGTCCTTCATCCGGTGGCTGCCGGCCACGAAGCGCATGCACCCGTTCTCGATCGTCGCCGGCGTGAGGGCGTACCAGGCCGTGACCTCGTCGTCCCCGTCGAGGCCCCAGTAGTTGAGGTCCTGGTGCCAGCTCACGTAGCTTTTCGAGCTCGGCTCCTTGATGAAGAAGCCGCAGCTCCACACCAGCACGTCGGGGCCGATGATCCGGGACACGGCTTCGATGAGGCGCGGGTGGCGGATCAATCCGGCGAACGAGGGCAGGAGTTGCGACGGATAGCTGCGCAGCAGGGCAAGCCGGGCGCGGTCGTTTCCGAGCTCGGCCTCCGCGGCCTCGAGGTCGGCAAGCAGCGCGGCCGCCTCGGCCGCGCCGGTCACGTCGTACGGGAAGAAATAGCCGTCCCTCTCGTAGGCGGCCGCGATCGCAGCGGCGTCGGGTGAGCGAAGCATGCGCCGTCAGTCCACGCGCGCGCCCGTGTCCTTCACCCACTTGGCCCACGTCCTGACGTCGTTCGCGAGCTGCTTGGTGAGCGCCTGAGGCGTGCTGCCTAAGTACTCCGCGCCCATCTCGGTGAGCCGCGTCTGCACGTCCGGGCGCTTGAACACCTTCACCATCTCGGCGTTGAGCTTGTTGACGATCGGCGCCGGGGTCGCAGCGGGCACGATCACGCCGTACCATTCCCTGATGTCGAGCCCGGGAGGCGGCGGCACGCCGGCTTCAGTCATCGTCGGCGTGGCAGGCAGCGCCGACATACGCTTTTCGCTGGTCACGGCGATCGGTCTGACGCGCTTCGCGTTTATGAGGGGCATCGCGGACGGCATCGAAGTGAAGCCGAAGGTGACTTCGCCGCCCGCCAGCGCCGTGAGAGCAGGACCCCCGCCCTTGTACGGCACGTGGATCATGTTCGTGCCCGTCAGGCGCTTCAGCACTTCGCCCGCGAGATGATGCAGGGATCCTGAGCCGGACGACGAAAAAGTGACCGAGCCGGGTTTTTCCTTGGCCATGCGGATCAGATCCTGCAACGTCTTCGCCGGCGAGGCCTGGGGCACGACGATCACATTCGTCACCCATGCGAGCAGCGAAACGCCCGTAAAATCCCGTACGGCATCGTAGGGCAGGTTGCCGTATACGCTGGGGCTGATGGTGTACGGGCCGCTCGGCACCATCATGATCGTGTAGCCGTCCGGCGGCGCCTTCGCGACGATCGCCGCCGCAATGGTGCCGCTCGCGCCACCGCGATTATCGACCACCACCGGCTGGCCGATCGACTCGGGCATGTGCTGCGACAGAATGCGCGCGAGGATGTCGGTCGCGCCGCCGGGCGGGAATCCGACCACGAGCCGGATCGGGCGTTCGGGGTAATTGTGTACGGAGCCGCCCTGCGCGTGCGCATTCTGCGTGGCGATGCCGACAGCGGCGAGCAGTACCGCGACGACCAGTCCTTTCCTCATTTTTCCTCCTTTTGTTCAGCGTGGCGCTTGTCCCATATACGCGACCGTTTCGATTTCGACCAACGTTTCGGGCGCGCCCAGCGCCCGCACTTCGACGAGCGTAGAAGCCGGAAAATCGCCGCTGAAGAACTCACGCCGCGCGCGCCAAACTTCGGTGTTCTTCTTGATATCTACCATGTAGATGGTCATCTTGACGATGTCGTCGAGGCTGGCGCCCGCACCTTCGCAGATCAATTTGATGCGCGTGAAGATCTGCTTAGCCTGTTCGTACTCGTTGCTGCCCACCAGCGTCTTGCCGCCTTCGAGCGGACGTGCCACCTGACCGGAGATGAAGAGGAAATCGCCGGCGCGAATGCAGTTTGACCACAGCCCTGGACCTGCTTCGGCTACGTCGGGGATGGTGACTTTGCTTCTCGGCATGGCGGTCGCCTCATTGTGACAGCAAATGAACAAACTCAGCCCAAGCCGAGCACTCGTTTCTTCACCGCCTCCGGCGTGCCCTGAAGATCCATGTCCGCAAGCGACGGCCCGCACTGCCACGGATCGACTCCGAGCAGCACGCCGAGGATCTCCGCGAAGGCGCGGTGCAGCGGCGCGGCGATGCCGGCCTGCTCGGCAAGCTGCACGCACGGCACGATGGCGTAGGGCAAATCCACCGATTCCCACTCGCGCCAGATGTCGGGCGGGAACGGGGGGAAAGACTTGTAGACAGGATTCTGCATCGCCTCGTAGAAGCCCTGGCTCGTGAATCCGTAGTACTGCTCGATCGCCTTCGCCATCGGCGTGTGCTCGACGCCATAGGCCTCGCACACGAGCCTGCGCTCGGCATCGAGCGCGTCGCCGAGCACCCCCGCCGCGGGCACGACGCCATCCTGGTAGAAGCCGAACTTCCTGCCCTCGAGTTTCGCGCGCTCCATCGCGCCGATGTTCGGCAGCACCATGGCCGGATGCACGATCAGGTTCAGGTTCTCGAGCCCGGTCTGGAGCACCGACGTCGCCGCCGCGAAATCCGGAAACAGCGGCTTCAGTACCGCGAGCGCCTCGTCCGAACGCGAAGCCGGCACCGTCGCGATCCGGATGCCCTTGCGCAGGCCCTTTGCCGTCACCACCGTGCCCTCAATCCGGGCGGCATGCGTCGGCGCGGGCGCTTCGGTCACGAGCACGTCTTCGCGGCCCGCCTTGCGCAAGAGCGGGGTCAGGCGCGCGGCCGGCCAGTAACCGTGGCTCTGAACGTGCACCACCGCGCCGCGTGCGAACTCGGGAATCATCGCGCCGAACTTCTCCTCGAGCTGATGCATGTCCACTTCGATCAGCACGGCCTCGGCATCCTTCAGCGCCTCGCGAGTGGTGTCGCAGACCTTGTCGAGCCTGGCGAAGCCGGTCTTCTTCGAGATGAGGTGCTTCGCGTCGCCTTCGACCGTGAAGCCTCCCGCCTCGCGCACCGCCGGGAGCTGATCTTTCTGCTCCGGCAAGACCGTGAAGCGCACTTCGTGCCCCGAAAGCGTGAGATCCGACGCGCACACCGCGCCGATGGCGCGCGCGGTATTGCCGATGACTGCGACTCTAGACATTAAATCATCCCTGCCGTTTTTTGGGGCTCCACCCGTAGGCCTTCGCGCACGCGCCGCCCATCAGCATCACGCGTTCACTGTCGCTCAGGCGGTCGGTCAGGCGAAAGGGCTCGACGGCCTGTTCGTAGTTGACGACCGCGAAGGCGCGGGTCCAGTCGGTGCCCCACAGGCAGCGGTCGAAACCCCAAGCGTCGAACAAGCGGGCGAGCGGATCCCAGATGTCATTAAAGGGATACGGCTCCCGGGACAGCGTGCAGGCACCGCTCACCTTGATCACCGCGTTCTTGCGTCGGGCGAGCTCCAGCACCTTCGGCAGCTCGGCCCACGGCTGCGGCGGGGCGGGCGGCGTGCGCGGCTGCAGGATGCCCAGGTGGTCGATGATGAACCGCACGTCGGGATGACGGTCGATCACCGCCGTGCCTCTCTCCAGGTTGCCCCAGCACAGGATGTTGACGGGAAAGTCGTGCCGGACGGCTTCGCGCAGCACCCGGTCGAGGCCCGCGTCGCTCGGATTGCGTCCCGGCTCCTTGGTCACGATGACCCGGATGCCGGAGGTGCCTGGCGTCTTCTTCCAGTCGGCGATGACTTCGGCCACCGCCGGGTCGTCCGGGTTCACCGGCTTCACGATGGCGAACCGGCCTGGATGCTTCCGCTGCACCTCCACCGCGTAGCTCGCGTCGTAGCCGTACATGGAGAAGGCGGAGATGAAGATCGCGCCGTCTATCCCGAGCTGGTCCATCGCCGCCACGGTCTCGTCGCCCGTGGCGCTGGGGGGCCAGTTCGGCACGTTGAGCCACGGCCGTTTCGGCGTGTTCGCCTCGTAGGCGTGGACCTGGGAATCGATGATTGGCATCGGTGAAGCTCCTCCTTGGTTTGAACCGCGTGATGAGTGATGGGTAACGAGTGACAGGACTAGCGCAGTGCGGAATCAGGCTTGCGATCCATCACTCATTGCTCGTCACTCGTCACGATTTTCAGGTCTATCAGCCCGGCTTGGGCGCCAGGACTACGTTTTTCAAAGCCGCGGCGCGCACCAGCGACAGCCACACGTAGGCAAGCATGATAACAGCGCCTCCCGCCAGCGCCAGGCGCGGGCCCGCCCACTCCCCGGCGAAATTCAACAGGAATCCGCTCAGGAACATCAGGCTCCATACCAGCGCGAACACGCTCATCACCCGCCCGCGGTAATGGTCCTCGACCAGCGTTTGCAGCATCACCTGCACGCAGGTCAGGAAATAAGCGTGGCACAGGCCGGCCACCAGGAGCGCGCAAAAAGAAAGCCAGTACCAGTCGCTTAGGGCCAAGCCGATCAATGCCGCGTTATACACGGTCAAGGCGATCACGATCAGGTTTCTCGGCGACAGGCGCGACTGCAGCCAGGCATAGGAAAGAAAGCCGGCCAGGGC
>Ga0184627_10000522_pt1 | contig 14905 bp, 17 predicted proteins | sample PLM3_127_b1_FD_133150 | JGI IMG/M metagenome (GOLD analysis project Ga0184627, IMG submission 133150) | Groundwater sediment microbial communities from an aquifer in East River, Colorado, USA - PLM3_127_b1 | ecosystem: Environmental > Terrestrial > Soil > Riparian zone | place: USA: East River...
GGGTCATCTCAGCCGCCATACGGCTTTCGAAGGCAGCCACGCGGAGGCCGTTGAAACCAGAACTGCTCATTTGTTGATCTGATGGTTTGTTGATCTGTTGATTTGTTGAATCAGCTGATTACGCGATTGATTCACTAACACTACCGCCCTCAATCAATAAATCATCAGATCGACAGATCAATAAGGTAACGGATCAACCTTTCGATTTAGCTGTTCGTCGTGAAGAAGAAAATATGGCCAGTAGTTCATTCGCCTCTTTGAGTAAACCGTTTAACTGTGTATGGTCAACGATGCCAGCTTCAACCAGAAGTTCTAACCAGAAGACGGTTTCATCTGCTTCCTCGACCACCGTTCCTAGCTTTGCGATGAACTCGGCTCTTGAACGGGCTCGGCAGGCAGCCCGATAGTTCGCGGCCACTGATGTTCCTGATCGTATCACTTGCGTCCCTAGGACCTTAGTCTCCGCCGTCCTCGGGAGCTTCCCAACCAGTTTGATGACCCTGACCGCAAAGTGTTTGGTTCGTGTCTTTAGATCGTCTGTTCGGCTGAAATCCTTCACCGGCTTTTCTCGGACTTCCATTCTCAAATCAACAGATCATCAGATCAACAGATTCTTCACTTCGTTACGTCGGCGGCGCAGCGGAACCCGGTGGAATGGTTGCGGTCCAAGGGGTCACTCTTCACGCGGGTGAAGATGCGGACCAACGGGGTCTCGGCATACCATCCCGAACTGCGGATCACCTTATAAGTGCCGGTCTCGGGGCCCTTCGGGTTCTTCACAGGGCTCTTCTCGTAATAATTCGGGTCGTACCAGTCTGCGACCCATTCCCAAACGTTGCCGGCCATATCATAGGCCCCATAGGGACTCTTCCCGGCTTCGTAGCTGCCCACCGGCATGAGGGTCTTCTCGCCGATCCAACGTTGGTTGTAGTTGAGGTGTTTGTGAGTGGGTTCCACGTTGCCCCAGGGGAACCGGCGGTCGTTGGTGCCCCGCGCGGCTTTCTCCCATTCAGCTTCGGTGGGCAAGCGCTTACCTGCCCAGCGGCAGTAGGCCTCCGCGTCATACCAATCCACATTGATCACGGGCCGGTCGGCGACGGATTCCGGCATCAGGCCGCCCTGCCACAGATTCCGGCTCGGATCTTTCGCGTGTTGCGGGGGACGATGGCCGGTGCCCTTGATGAACTCCAGATAACGCCCGTTGGTGACCTCGAACTTGTCGATAGAGAAGGCGTCGAGCTGGACCTCGTGGCGGGGATATTCGTCCCGTCCTCCGTCTCGGTCTCCTGGGGGCACACCCATCGGAAAGGGGCCCGCCGGCACCAGCACCATCGGCGCGCCGTCTTTCCCTGCGATCCCTGCTGGAACTGTCGCAGACGGTTCAGCCATGGCGGGGCCAAGAGGCTCTCGCATGAGCAGTGTCAGTGACAGCAAGGCGAGGATGCGGAACAGTCGCATCGGCGACTCCATTTGTCGAGCGACCACGGTAAGGGTCTGGATCATAGTACGGCAAGCTGTCTAAACGATATAGTGTAAGGGGACTGCCTAGGCCTGTTCAATGCTTGCACGGAACTGGTGGAAGCACAGTTTTCAATTGACGGAAGAGGGTCCCAGACCTACTATACGGTGCGGACGTTTCGCTCAACGTGGATTTGGAATATGACGGTGCCACTGATTCGAGGATTGCGGCACTTGGCCTTGCGGGTGACGGATCTCGGTCGGTCACGAGCCTTTTACGAAGGAGTTTTCGGGATGAAAGTGGTATGGGAACCGGACCCAGACAACGTGTATTTTAGCTCCGGGACCGACAATCTGGCCCTGCATCAGATTCCACGCGAGGAACTGGCGCAGTATGCCAACCAAAGGGGGCAATTCCTTGATCACTTTGGGATGATCATGGACACGCCTGAGTCAGTGGACCAGATGTTTGACCAAGTGCACAAGGAGGCTGAAAGGTTCGGCGGAGCGATTGTGCACCAGCCGAAGCGCCACCGGGACAGCAGTTACTCGTTCTATGTGGCGGACCCCGACGGCAACACGATCCAGGTCCTCTACGAGCCGACGATCAGTCAGAAGGACTGAGGGCTGGGTGATGAGGGCTGATCTTCGACTGCTCTCACAGGCAGAAGAAGTGGCGCGAATTATTGGTGGCCTGCGCGTGGCTGTTCAGAAGCAACGGGGGAAGGTAAACTCCGAACGATCACGACTGAGAGTTGTCGAGCCTCAGTCCTCAGCACTCGAACCTCAGTCCTGAATATTCATTATGAGCGAAGTCTGGGACACGTTCAAGAGTGATCACTATGTCGGGCTGGTTCCGTGGGCCTGGGTTCAGTTGGAGAGTCGAGAACCCCCCGGACCGTTTCCCTTTATCGGCGGCGTGGCCCCCGAGGTCGTCGCCAGTCTCCACGAAGCCCACAATCTTCTCTTGAGCGGGGTTGAAACTGCGATTAGTGACATCTTCTCGCGTCGGGCCTCGTTGGACGATCCCTCCCTCCGGGGACGCTTGGAAGACGCCTATGCCGAGCTCGTCAACTCGAGGCCGCATTTAAGCAGACACATCAAGTGTGGGCGTGGGACGGACGGGACGTTTCACTGGGAGTTTCCGAAGGATCCGACCAAGTCCGCGACGATCACAAACGATGGCCTGCGCGTCTTTGACGCCGGGAAGCGACAGACGATTCCTCTTGGCTTCGACCGGCCGATTGCACCTCAAGTCGGGAACTTCCTAGGATTTCTGGATGGGACTCACCGCGTATCCGAGCTCAAGACCGTCGCGACCACGTCCGGGCGTGATGTGTCCCGATTGCTGACCCAGCTCATGGAGCTGCTCAAGAAGCATGATTGCCTGGCTGTATCTGCCGGCACCTCGGTACGGGCTGCGTGGATAGCAGCGACTCGCGACCGCGACATGGTCCATCTCGGCCATGCTGCCTTGCTGTATCGGCAGCAGGACAGCTTCTTCCTGTTCGATCCGTGGCTGATGCCCTGGTTTGCCGAGTCGCCAGTGCCGTCGCTGTGGTGCTCGCTGCTTCCTCGACCGGTTGCGATCTTCCTGACACATGACCATGATGACCATGTGGACCCGCGGACGCTGCTGCATATGCCGAAAGACATCCCAATCATCGTGCCCAGCCGAAGAAACCGCCGGGCCCTTTACTATGATTACCCGTCGTTGCTGCGCGAACTAGGGTTCACGAACGTGATCGAGTTGGCCCATGGGGACACCTGGCCGTTTCAGGGCGGCGTGGTGGCCTCGGTTCCCTTCTTCGGAGAAGACCCCTGTGACATTGAGATGCCACGGAACTGCTATCTGGTTGCCGATCGCGGCCGCAACACGCTGGTGCATGTGGACAGCGGTCCGACCAACTGCGGCAAGTCGGCGGTGAAAGAAGGGGTCATTGACGATCTGGTCCGACGCTATGGTCCCATCGCCACCCTCTTCGCCTCCCAACAGCAACTACAGGAGGTGCGGACCTACTCTGCCCATGCCTGTCTCTCCCACCCGGGGCAATGGTTGGATGTTGGCGAGAATGGGTACCTGACGAACAGCTACCTGTCCCAGCTTGCCGCAAGCGCGAAGGCCCGCCTGTTCGTCTCCTACGCGACCGGTGGCGCCGATTGGTATCCGGATCATCTGTCATTTATGTTCAGCCAGCGCAACCCGGCCCGTACCGCGCTGCTGACCGCCAACTGGGAGCCGCCGGATAAGCTCAAGGACCAGTTGGCGCCGTATGGGTGCGGCTACCATTACGGTCACGCGCTTGACCTCTTTCGGCCGACGGCGGACGGGGGAACGGAGGTGGTCTCGGTTGCAGAGACCATGGCCCCCCTTGCGCTCTATCGGCTGGACCACAGCGATCCCCCGTTCATGAGACAGGGGGCTCAGCGAGCTTAGCCGCCTGGCCTCTTGCCGAGGGCTTGGCCATGGCGAAGGAAGCAAGGATTGCAACGCACAACCATGGAGCAACGATGAAGGCTGGGACGATGCACGGAGAGCAGGCCATCCCTCGCGTGGCAGTGGTGGGATCCGGGTATTGGGGAAAAAACCTCGTCAGGAACTTCCACGACCTCCAGGCGCTTGCCGCGATCTGCGACCGGGATGAGGACACCCTGCAGGCGCTGAGCGAGCAATACCCCGGGTGCCGGACGGTCACTTCCTACGCGGAGATCTTGCGAGACGACACCATCCAGGCAGTGGCCATCGCCACTCCGGCCGAGTCGCATGGCGACCTCATTCGGGAAGCGCTGCTGGCTGGAAAGGATGTCTGTGTGGAGAAACCCTTGTGTCTCTCGGTACCCCCGGGTGAAGCGCTGGTGGCGCTGGCGCGAGAAAAAGGTCGCATCCTGATGGTCGGGCATCTGCTCTGGTATCACCCTGCGGTGCTGAAGCTGAAGGACCTGATCGACAGCGGCGAGTTAGGGCGCATTCACTACATCTATTCCAATCGTCTCAACCTCGGCAAGATCAGACGAGAAGAGAATATCCTCTGGTCCTTCGCTCCCCACGACATCTCAGTGATCTTGGGTCTGGTGGGGGAGATGCCGGAGACGGTGCAGGCGCAGGGAGGCAACTATCTCCATCAGCGGATTGCGGATGTGACGGTGAGCCTCCTGTCCTTCCCCAGCGGAGTCAAGGCCCATATCTTCGTGTCGTGGCTCCATCCATTTAAGGAGCAGAAGCTAATCGTGGTCGGCGACCACAAGATGGCGGTCTTCGACGACGTGGAGAAGAAGGACAAGCTATTCCTCTATCCCCACTCCATCGAATGGAAACACCAGATTCCCCTTGCCAATAAGGCCTCAGCAGAGCCGGTCCCAGTCGATTCGAGCGAGCCGCTCCGGAACGAGTGTCTCCATTTTCTCGATTGTGTCAGGACCCGCAATCGTCCGAGAACCGACGGCGAGGAAGGGCTCAGGGTGTTGACCGTCCTTCAACAATGCCAAGAAGCCCTGGAACCAACGACGCGGCCACCGTCAACCGCTCAGGCCCATGGGTCACGACCCCGGGACCAGACTGGTCAGGGGCGAGCCTATGACGCCCACGAGTCTGCCTATATTGACGAGGGAGTCGAGATCGGCGAAGGCACCAGCATCTGGCATTTCTCCCACGTGCTCCGCGGTTCCCGAATCGGGAAGCACTGCAAGATCGGTCAGAATGTGGTGATCGGGCCCAATGTCATCATCGGCAACCGGGTCAAGATCCAGAATAATGTCTCGGTCTATGAAGGGGTGACGCTCGAGGATGCGGTGTTTTGCGGCCCGTCTATGGTCTTTACGAACGTCTTTAATCCGCGCAGCGAGATTCCTCGCATGCGCGAACTGAAGCCAACCCTGGTCAAGCGGGGCACCACGCTTGGGGCGAACTGCACGATCCTCTGCGGCATCACGATTGGCCAATACGCCTTCATCGGCGCCGGCGCGGTGGTGACTAAACATGTGCCGGATTATGCCCTTGTCGTGGGCAGCCCGGCCCGTGTGACCGGGTGGATATGCGAGTGCGGAGTGAGGCTGACCGTGAAAGGGAAAAAGGCCGCGTGCGCCTCGTGCGGGAAGCAGTATCAGAGGGTGGGACAGGAGCAACTTCAACGGCTGTCCCCGAACAAGGAAGGTGGTTCAGCATGAGCAAGTGGCAGCGAGGCGATGGTCCTTGGCTTGGAGGTCACGGCCTTGAGTAAGACAGAGGCTCATTCCCGTCCTGTGGTCCTTGTTACCGGTGCAGCCGGCTTCATCGGCTACCATGTGGCCAGGCGGCTCTTGGAGCGAGGGGACCATGTCCTGGGCCTGGATAACCTCAATGACTATTACGACGTGCGCCTCAAGGAGGCGCGGTTAGCCCAACTCTCCCCATTCGAGCGGTTTCGGTTCCGCAGGATGGATCTCGCGGACCGAGCCGGGCTGTCCGCCCTGTTTGCGGATCGTTCGATTCGCCGGGTGGTCCATATGGCGGCCCAGGCCGGGGTGCGCTACTCCTTGGTCAATCCTCATGCCTATACCGACAACAACATTGTGGGATTCCTCAATGTCCTGGAGGGCTGCCGCCATGCGCGCGTGGAGCATCTGGTCTATGCCTCCTCCAGTTCGGTCTATGGTGGACATACTCGAATGCCCTTCTCGGTACGGGACAACGTGGACCATCCTGTCTCGATGTATGCCGCTACCAAGAAGGCCAATGAACTGATGGCCCATACCTACGCGCATCTCTATGGTGTGCCCTGCACGGGGCTTCGGTTCTTCACGGTCTATGGTCCCTGGGGTCGGCCCGACATGGCCCTCTTCCTCTTTACGAAGGCGATTCTGGCTGGCAAACCGATTGACGTCTTCAATTACGGCAAGATGCAGCGGGACTTCACCTACATTGACGACATCGTCGAGGGAGTCGTTCGGGTGCTTGACAAGCCGGCCAAGCCAGATCCGACGTGGTCCGGCGAGACGCCGAACCCCGGCACCAGTTCCGCTCCCTACCGACTCTACAACATCGGGAACCACCAGCCGGTGGAGCTGCTGCGCTTCATCGAGATCTTGGAGGGCGTGCTCGGGAAAAAGGCGGAAAAGAACTTTCTGCCCTTGCAGCCGGGCGATGTGCCTGCGACCTATGCGGATGTTGATGATTTGATCAAGGATGTGGATTTCAAGCCGAATACCCCGATCGAAGTCGGCATCCGGCGATTCGTGGAATGGTACCGAAGCTTCTATCAGTGATCGCTCCGGCTTCTCAGTGAACCCCCTGCCCGAACAGCTTCTCCAGGCGATCCATTGACAGGCCCTCCAGGCTGGGAATCACCAGGTGAGCCTCAGAGAGCTGTGTGGCCTGGTACGTGGTGGCGAGGCCGATCACCTGCATGCCCGCTGCCAAGGCTGAGCATATGCCGCCCAGCGAGTCTTCAATGGCGAGGCATTCCTCCGCCTTGATCTGGGGAGGCTTAGGGCCTACGCCGTTGACCAGCTTGAGCGCCAGCTCATAGATGGCCGGGTCCGGCTTCCCGATCACGGTATCTTCCGCTGAGGCGATCACCGCAAAATCCTTCTCGATCAGGCTCTCACGCAGCGCAAAGTCGATTTGCTCCCGCCTTCCTCCCGATGCGATTGCCAACCTGTAACGCTGGCCCGCACGCTTGACGAACTCCACCGCCCCGGGAAAGAGCTGCGGCTTGTATGTAGCCGTGTAGTCCCTGAAGAGGGCGGCTTTTCGATCCAGGATTCTTTGGATGCGTGCAGGGTCTTGGGTCCCAATCACTGATTCCACAAGGGCGGTGGCGCAGTTACGTTCGTCCATGCCCAGGCCCCATAATAATCCTCTTTCGTCAGGGCGAGGCCGTCTTCCTGCAGGGCTTGCTGGAAGGTCAGGAAGTGCGTAGTCTCATCGTCGGCGATCACCCCGTTGAAGTCGAAGATGATGGCGCGAATTTTTCGTTGTAGAGGCATGAGCCTCCCTCCCTCAAGCGAGCAACACTGTACCTGACGCGTACTCGGTGAACAAGGTTCATCAAGGTACCGATCTCTGAACACGAAGTGATTTGCCGAGTGATTCAGGAGGAGAAAGGCAGGGTTGGCTTCGCGTCAGGAGCGTGAATGGCTCCCGGTCGGTGAGAGACGAATCTATCGTGGGAAGTGGAACGAGAGTCCGACCATGAAGATATTCGCCCGGTAGGTTGCGGTCAGGTCGTTTTTTGGGAAGCTAAATGTCATGACATTGTATTTGTACTCGCCGAACACAGCTATTTTCTGAGTCGCGAAGTAACGAACGCCAGCCAGGATATTAAAGCTGGGCGCGAGGGCTGTGTCATGAGCAAAGGTGGCCTCCGAGCCAGAGATAACTCCGAAATTCCCTCCAATGCCGAGCCCGGCATAGGGTTGAATGGTCTGGTTGGGAATACGGACGATGACATTGGCCGCCACGGTCGTCACGCTGAACCCTGTTCCAGATATTGCACCTGAGAATCGGTTTGGCATGTTGCTTGTTACGGTCTGCCCCTTGATATTGGGAAAGGTTTGATACAGCTCAGCTTCGACCCCAAGCCATTCAAAGCCGGGCCTCTCTCCGAAGAATGTCCCGATCTTCGCGCCAAAGGCCACGCTATTCTGCAGGTCTATGTCACTTGTCGTAAGTCCACTTCTGGCGTGTTCTCCCGAGACGCCCGTCAGGGCACTGGGCATGGCGTACCCGATTTGTCCGCCAACATACATCTCTGCGTGAGCAAGTCCGGCGAGGTAAATCACGAGCGCCGCCGACAAGCCGCCAATCTGCCATCTCGACATTCAATCCCTCCTTGCCCAAACTTGCGCCGTCAAATAAGGTTCAGTGTGGTACTGTAGCGGCCATCGTGAAGCTTGGCAAGAAAGAAACGCATTCTCTTCACAATGGAGATGGTCTGATTATGAGATGCGTGAAGGCACCCGTTCGTGCGTCTCATCGAATGAGCGGGTAGGGACTCCTTTCTGAACCCAGTGAACCTGCCCATTGAATCGAGAGGCCCAGCCCGGAGTTGGCCTGTATAGCCCGTATCAAAACGATTAGTAGCCGAGCCTCGGAAAGCCTGCTCCAGTTGATAAAGAGGTCCTAGCGATACCATGGCAAAGCGGCGGTGATCTGCGCTCCTTGCTCGATAGGTCGGACGAAGCGATTCGAATCATAAAAACGGCATTGAGAAAGTCTCGATGAGGAACCTTCAGCGTGCCGACACGAGCGGTGACATCGTCCACCGGGGTATAAGGTAAGCGCGCAATGGGGCGCACCTGTGACACCACAGTGTCGTAACCGAACGGGATGTTAATGAAGACACCGAGATCGGCATCGAGTCGAGGAGCCAACTGTCGGTGCAGGGAGACATTCAAGAAATCGCCGATCAGAGTGGTGTCGACACCGATGCCGTTGGTGAACGTGTTGTGTTGCAGTCCTTGCTTTTCTAGGTTCAGAACGAAGGTCGTTACCTCAAAACACAAGTCCAAGGCATGAGGCGTGGAGGGTGAAGTGGAGTCCGCCGCATGAATGGAAGGAATACCGACGGAGAGCAGGAAGGCGAAGGGCAGCAACCTGCGGAAGGAGGCCTGACTCGGTGAAAGAAAGGAAGGCTGGCGCACGCGTGAGGGCAGATCATAGAAAGGAGACCGGCTGTGCGTCAACAGCGCGAGAGACCACGACGAGGCGCGCGTGTCTTGACTTGGCTCGTGAAAAGTGCCAAATGAGCGCTCTTCAACAATGGCCACTAGCCAGCTCTTGTCGTGTAGGGCAGTACACGGAAAGTTGCGGTCACAGACGACGTCGGCCATCATGTCTTTAGAAGCAAAATGCGCAAGAAGCAAAATGCGTACCCAGCGAATGTCGTCGGAAAACTCAGCTTGAGGGGAGTAGCCATGGTTCCCCTCATCCGATAATTGAATAAATAGGAAGTTGCTATTTCGTTTTCGCTATTCGAGGTGATCCTTTCGACTAACACTAAAACTGTTCAATTCTGCCATGTTACACAAGTTCCGCGCATGGCAGCCTTTCAACACATCCTTTTTCATTTTTCATTCCAGGTGTGAAGTACTTCATATTGAGCTGGGCTGATATGGTCCAAACTCTGATGGACACGCTTGCACAGACTCTCCGGGCGGAATAAAAAATAATTATTGCGGATGAATACACCGTTGTAGTACAGCTATTGGCCTGTTAGCAGAATCACACCGTGTCAGCTGCACGCAGAGCTACAGCGAAAAATTACTCGGCAGCGAACAGGCATGTAATCTGGCACTAATCCATTCGTTTTAATGGTGGCAGCTTTGGGGGTGCCGAAGCTGCGAGTCCAGAGATGACATGGATCATCCGGAGATCCGCGTAATCATACTTCACAGCAATCGTCTCTTTCGTGAGAGCCTAGCCCTCGCCTTAGCCCAGCAGGAGGCAATCTCTGTGGTCCGCGCTGCCGCTGGGTTCGATCACACTGACGGGGAACTGACTTCGCTCCGGCCCGATCTATTTCTCCTGGACTTTGGCGTGTCGGGTCGTGGTGGACTGGAAGATGCCAGGCGGATTCGAGCTATCTCGTCAGAATTCAGGATTCTCATGATCGGCGTACCAGATACCGAAGTCGATGTCCTTGCGTGCATCGAGGTTGGTGGCGCGTCAGGCTATCTTCTCCAAAATGCTTCGGTTGAGGACTTGGTCAGTAACGTCAGGGCGGTCGCCGCGGGGGAAGCGCTCTGCTCACCTCGAATCGCCAGCCTCGCCTTCTCGCGGATCTCCGCGCTTGCTCGTCAGACTGTAGAGCCTCGGCCTGGTAACCTGGCTCACCTTACGCGACGTGAGTTGGAAATCATTGCGTTAATTGAAGGCGGTTTGAGCAACAAAGAAATCGCGACACGACTGCATATTGAAGTGCAGACGGTCAAGAATCACGTCCATAATATCCTCGAGAAGCTCCAGCTTGATAGTCGCCGAGAAGCAGCAAGGTACGCTAAAGAGAGAGGTTTAGCCACAAGCTGGTACTGAATTCATCAGGGTAGCCGCCCGCCCTCCTTCCATCGTCGCGAGCTCTCGTCCTGCTTCTGAACATCGTAAGTCTAGTACTCGGTACCAGTACCGTGCCCTTCTCCAGCCGACGCAGGTCTATGTCGGCTTAGATCCTCTTGCCGGCCCTTTCTAGATCCTAATTGATACCTAAGATCCATTGGCATGTTTCACGATCCGGTCTTATGGTGCGCGCACTCGGAAGGAGCCAGGACTCTGGTGGAGAAAATAAGAGTCTTGCTTGCAAACTATCCCGTGATGCTTCCGGATGAGGTCCGGAAGCTGGTTGAGGAACAGCCCGGCATGGAGATCGTTGGGGAATTGCGCGGACCTATGAGGATTCTGCAGGAGGTAGGGAGAACCAAGGCCGACGCAATAATTCTTGCACAGGTTGGCTCGGAGGAACCAGGTCTCTGCAGCCAGCTGTTAGCGGTGTATCCGGACCTCACCATCTTAGGCGTCGCATCTGACATGAAGGCGGCTTTTATACAGCAACTCTGTCCTCGACGTCGCGACATTATCGATCCGCAGAGTGAGAACATTGTGGAGAGTCTCCGCGCGGCGGTGCGGGAGCCGTGGTCTGAGAACTGAAAACCCGCCTATTTGTCTTGAAATGACTTTGAGCGGCTCACTGTAAGTGAGAGAGCGAAGCTGTGCCAACGCCAGGAAGGCTAGAGGCAAGGGGCAATAGGCTATGGGAAGGAATGAGCGCTAGGCAATGGGAAAGAAAGGGTTTAAGGAGTTGAAGGTTTGGCAAAGAGCCAAAGATTTAGCTGTGGCTGTCTACCAGCTATCCGCGGAGGGAGCGTTAGGTCGTGATTTTGGATTGCGGGATCAAATCCGTCGAAATGCAGTGAGTATACCCAGCAATTTGGCGGAAGCCGACGAGCGCGATACAGACAAGGAAGCTGTTCGTTTCTTTTACATCGCAAAAGGATCTTTGGCCGAACTGCGCACACAGCTTCAGATCGCTTTCGAAACGGGGCATCTAGAGCAGACGTTCTATGAAAACATCGAGGCCGACTGTCAAACTCTAGGGAAAATGCTAGGTAGCCTTATTCAGGCTCGATCCCACTGATCTTAGCTATAGCCCATCGCCTGACCCAATCGCCCATTGCCTATAGCCAATAGCCATGTATGTCACCCATAGCCCATTGCCTATAGCCCATAGCCCCTTATTTGATGTTCCGCACTGGTATGCGCTCCGTACCCGCTCCCGCCATGAAAAACTGGTCCGCGATCGACTGGCTGGCCAAGGGATCGAGCAGTTTCTTCCGACCATCAAGCGACTCAGTCAATGGAAGGACCGGAAGAAGGAGATCGAGGTACCGCTCTTTTCGGGTTATTGCTTCGCGTGGTTTGCGTGGCAGGATCGCCTGCCTGTGCAGCGGGTCCCCGGTGTAGTCAATATAGTGGGGAACGGTCATGGGCCGGAACCCATTCCGGATGAAGAGATTGATGCCGTCAGGGCACTCATGACCAGCACGCTGCCCTACGACGCGCATCCTTATTTAAAGGAAGGGATGCCGGTGGAAGTCATCCGAGGGCCGTTGAAAGGAGTTACAGGAATTCTCCTGCGCAAAGCGAAGCCCTACCGCTTGGTCATCTCAATCAAGCTGATCCAACAAGCCGCTTCCGTCGAGATCGATTCCGACGACATTATTCCAATTGAACACGCAGTAGCCTACGCTTCCCAGTTCCAATTGGCAGCTACTTGACCGGTTCATCTGGTTTATCTCGTTTGTCTCGTTCGTCTGGTTTTCTGGTTCATTTCGTTTCAACCAACCAAACCAAAGCAACCAGACAAACGAAATCAACCAGAGAACGCGTCCCGCGTTTCCCGCGAGTCCCGCCACTCCCGCGCGTCCCGCGTTTCTCGCGGCTAACCAAACAAACTAGCTAAACGAGAAAGACCGGATGTAGAATGGTCCCGAAACGGGTGAGGCCATGGGGCAGGCAATAAATAGAATCATCGAAATAAGGGAACGAGAGATCAGGCCGATCTTGGATCGTGTCACCGAGATCGTGAGGCGTCACCTGCCAGAGAAGTCCGTCCGAATCTTGCTCTTCGGCTCCTGGGCCACGCTGGAATCCGTCCCGACCTCCGATATCGACGTGGGGATTTTGGGGGAAGGCCCTGTGGACGACATCACCGTGGCTCGTATCAGAGAAGAGATTGATCGGCTGCCGACCCTACGGAAGGTGGACGTGGTGGACCTGTGGACGGTCGACGACCGATTCAGGAAGACCGTGATGGAACAGGCTGAGATGCTCGCGTGATGGAGTCGGGTGAGGCCGTCAGGGCATTTGACCAAGCTCTCGAGCGCCTCAAGGAAGTCCTGGCTGAACCTGAGACGGCGGTCATCCGTGACGCGGCCATTAAGCGGTTTGAATTCACCTTTGAGCTGGCCTGGAAGGCAACGCAGCGGGTCTTACGGGATCAAGGGATTCTGTGCCGCTCCCCCAAAGACTGTTTCCGGGAGGCGTTCGCCTTCGGCCTGACCCAGGATAATCCCCTCTGGATCAGAATGATGGACGATCGGAATCTTACCGTCCATACCTACAACGAAAAGACAGCGCACAAAATTTATCAGAATCTGAAAGACTACCTGCCATTGTTCGAGCAACTCCGGCAAGGCCTGGCGAGCCAGTTGGGGCCAACCTGAGTCGGGAGGAACCATCGCACCTTGCACAACCGACACCACGACGCTTCTCACTCTCGTGCCGCGGCGATGCTTTAGATGCACTGGCGCTTTCGGCGCAAGGACGCAACGACGCTACGCGCAACAGACGCCATGGATGCCGCACGCTTCGCTCCTAACGCTTCACGGCTTCTTACGCTTCGCGCCTTTCCCGCGCCTGCCGCGACCCTCGCATCTAACTAAGCGAACCAGACAAACGAAAAGAACCCGACAAACCAAAGAGCGCGTCTCGCGCCTCCCGCGCCTCTCGCTCATTTCGCGTGTCACCATGTTGACTGATCACCGCATCTGTTCGTATCATCCTCTTGCTTGCTAAGCCTGGGTGTTGAACAGGAAGAGGAGGATGAAACCATGGCGATGACGGTGCGCATGGAAGTGAAGCCGGAAGAGATTATTGAAGCGGTGAAACGTATGAAAAACGAGGACAGGAAACTCTTCCTAGAAGACCTGCTCGCCTCAACCTCTCCTGAGTATCTGGAGAGTATTCGACAGGCCAGAGAGGACTACAGGGCCGGAAGGGTCAAAACGCACAAAGAGGTGTTTGGCCGGTGACGTACCGGCTGGTTTATACCCGAAGGGCAGTTCGGGATATTGAAGGGCTTGATCCCAAGATCAAGGATCGCATCGGCAGGACATTCTTTCGGTATGAAAAAGATCCCCTGAAGCATGCCGAGAAGCTGACCCACTCCGATCTCGGATCCTACCGATTCCGCATCGGTGATTATCGAATTGCCTTTATGCTCTCTTGCGTTCACCCTTAATCCTTCTCTCTCATTCTCCGGAATCACGCACTGCCAAACGAGCGACTGTGGTCTAAGCTACGGAGCGGATGTGGAGCCGATCTGAGTAAGCCGTGAGGCGTGAAACGTCAGGCATTAGGGGAGTTGTCACCTTACGCCCCCTCACGCAATCGACGCGATGGACGCGATCGACGTCTTGAGGGTGCTCCTTCTGTACCGTCATAGCATCATTAACACTGCAGCCATCTCGTCCGGAGTCTTTACCCGACGAACGCCCCACGCAAGGACGCAATCGACGCGGTACGCGCAGACGCGATAGACGCGTCCCGCGCCTCCCGCTCGTCCCGCCATTCTCGCGATTAGTTACTTGTTCGGAAGAGTAGAAATCCCCCGAGCGCGCAGGAGGCGCTCATCGGCAGTGACGAGGGTCGACTCGTGGACAATCGCGGTGGCAGCGAGGAAGCGATCAACCGGGTCTTCGTGAGTGAGCGAGACCGAGCGGCTGTGCAAGGCGATTTCATGAGTCAGAGGGGCTTCCTTGAACGGGACGGTGCGGAACACCTTGCGGAGCCACTCGGTGGCGGTCGGATCCAGGCTGACGCGGCCTTTGTCGGCCAGGACCAGCACTTCTCAACTGGTCAAGGGAGAAATCCAGAGGTGATTGTCCGGATTTTCCAGTTCGGCAGCCACCCGCGTGGTCAATCGGCTGGGCTCAAGGAGACTCCACAGAAAGATGTGGGTGTCCAGCAACAAATTCACGAGCGCTGGACTTCCCATGTCGTGGCGTCAACGGCGGGCGACACGACATCCCCGAGGATCTTACCGGTCGCGTGGAAACACCCCAGCCAGGACGGGGGCTTCTCGGATAGAACGGCGTTGTTTCGCGCTGGGGAATTTCCTGCGCCTTGCCAAACATTTCGCTTGAGGAAGCCTGGTAGAATTTGGGTCTTAATCCGGATTCACGAATGGCTTCCAGA
>Ga0184627_10000523_pt1 | contig 14893 bp, 18 predicted proteins | sample PLM3_127_b1_FD_133150 | JGI IMG/M metagenome (GOLD analysis project Ga0184627, IMG submission 133150) | Groundwater sediment microbial communities from an aquifer in East River, Colorado, USA - PLM3_127_b1 | ecosystem: Environmental > Terrestrial > Soil > Riparian zone | place: USA: East River...
CCGCCGCGATCATACAGAGCCGTACAGTAGTAGTCTGCGTCGCTGACTCGGAATGTTATTCGGCTCCAATATTTCGAAATCGCCGCCAAGGAGCGCTCCCACCACCGCTCATGCCTAGCGTGGGAGGCGTGGGGAAGCGAAGGGAAGCGTGGGAAGCGTGGGGAAGCGAAGGGAAGCGTGGGAAGCGTGTCAGGGAAGCGTGTCAGACTTGCGTTGTTTGAAGGAAGCGTGTCAGACTTGCGTTGTTTGCGTAAGCTGGGATCTGCACGACGAGTGCTGGGCGACGCAACATACTTGCGCAAGTTTCGCAAGTCTGACACCAGACCCCACCAGACCCAGACCGACACCAGACCCTGGATCGAGTGGTGCACGGGTTGGTCCGGGGGCTGACCCAAGTCATCGACATCGATCTTAAGAGCTATTTTGACAACATTCGACATCACATTGTGCTTTCCAAGCTCTCCAAGCGAGTGGAAGATCCGCAGTTGCTCCATCTGGTCAAGCAGATACTGAAGGCTAAAGGAAAGAGCGGAGTGGCTCAAGGAGGAGTGCTCTCGCCGTTACTAGCCAATCTCATTAGCGTCCGGGTATTAATTGAACAAATTTAGTTGATTAGGTGAAAACGCCTGAATGTCATCGGTGACGATTTTGTTAAGCAGTTGATCTAATGGAATTCTTTCGAACATGGTCAGGCTCAAGATCTGTAACATTTCATATAAGCTCGCCGACAGGTTGAGTCGCTTTTTGACGATGGCGACGAGCACGTAAACCGAGATGGCAATCCAGATTTGGGTTTTGACGGCGTTCTCGGAGGTGCCGAAGAAAACTTTGATACGAAGATGCTGCTTGATCCATTTGAAAAACAATTCGACCTGCCACCGGCAACGATAAAGCTCGGTGATGGTGAACGCCGGCAAGATGAAATTGTTGGTGAGGAACACCAAGCGCTTGCCGGTTGTGGGGTCCTTGAATCGAACGCGACGCAAGGGGGTGTCGAAGTCTTGGCGCGGGTAGAAGCCGGTGAGCACGATGGTCTGATCGCAAATCAACCCCGTGCTTCGATCGACCGGATGGGAATAACGACGTTGGGCTTTGAGGTTGGATTTGGCGCGGGTGACAAAGAAGCTTTTTGCCTCGTGCAGTTGATAAAGCCGCTCGAAGTCGATGTAGCCTCGGTCCATGATGTAGAAAGCACCCGGCTCGGGCAACAGCAGGTCCAGAACATTGACGTCGTGCACTTTGCCATCGCTGATGTGGATGAACGAAGGGATGTTGCCGCGCAGGTCCAAGAGCGTGTGCAACTTGATGGCCGCCTTGGTCGAGCGAAACGGAGCCCAAGGAAATACCGACAAGCACAGGTCGATGGTGCTGGCATCCAGAGCATAGACCGTGTCTTTCAGATCGACGCCAAACGATTCCCCGGCATAAAGACGACGGGCGATGGCGATGAGCGACTGGGCAAAGTCGGCGTAGATGCGCCAGTCGCGGCTCTCGTTGGCATCGGCCAGAGTACTGCGCGACACCCCGCTCTTGATGCCCATGTGGTACAGCTTGCCCGCTTGCGCGCGCAGGCACGCTTCGATGTCGCGCAAACTTTCTCGATAGGTCAGTTGAGCAAAAGCCATGCAAAGATAATGGTCGAGGCAGGAAAAACTCTTGACCTTGTGCCCTCCTCCATAGCGCGCCACACAACGGTGAAACGTCGTCAACGGCAAATGCTGCGTGATTTGCGCGAACACCAGTTTGCCCAGGTTCATGGGTGCCCCCTGCGAGTGAGTTCCTCGCAGGATCGCAAATCGTCTCTACGCAGTTCAAATCGAGACCAAGAAAAATCATGAGTTATTTATTTCAAATCAACCAATTATCACTTTCGGCCCGGTCAATACCCGGACATGAGTGAGCCAATCTGTATCTGAACGAGCTGGATGAAGCGATGGAAGAGGAGGCGGAAAAGCGCAGGAGAGAGGGGGAGTGGGAGAGGGTGATCTACACCCGCTACGCCGACGACATGGTGGTGTTGATCGACGGGCATCCGAGATGGCAACCGCCCATAGAAGAGATAAGAAAGCGGTTGGAAGTAGAGCTTAAGAAAGTCGAAGTCGAGATCAACGAGGAAAAGACTCGGGTTGTGGATATTAAGGACGGTGGGAGTTTTGGGTTCTTAGGGTTTGATCTCAGAGAGGCCAAAAATCGGCGGGGGAAGAGATTCATCTTACGCACACCGAAGAAGAAGAAACAGAGCGAGCTTCTCAGGCGCGTGGGAAGGATTCTGAAATTTTCCCGGCACCAAAAGCTTCCCGAAGTGCTAGAACGGATTCGTCCCGTCATCATGGGATGGGTCAACTACTTTCGGGTCGGCAACTCGTGCCGAGCCTTTGATTGGCTGCGCTTTGAGATGATGAGGAAGATACGCCGGTTTGTCATGAAGCAGAAGGGCCGCCGGGGCTGTGGCTAGAAGAGATGGAGTAACGAGGCGATCTACAAGAAGTGGGGACTGGTCAACGAATACAAAGTCCAGTACTTCTACCGATCGACCGTGAAAGTACTCCCAGCGCACTAGGCAGATAGCGCCTGACGACGAACAGGCTCAGGAAAGCCGGATGACCGAAAGGGTCACGTCCGGTTTGAAGCGGCGGGGGCTGGAAACGGATTTACGGTGAGGCTAGTGAGGCACCGTCTAACGAAAGAGACGGCAAACAGATAGGCAGCACCTACGGAATACCGCGCCAGTCCTCGACCCTACTGCGTAAGCTGGGATCTGCACGACGAGTGCTGGGCGACGCAACATACTTGCGCAAGTTTCGCAAGTCTGACACCAGACCGACCAGACCCTGACACCAGACCCAGACCGACACCAGACCTCACCAGACCTGAGATTGGGCGCCTGCAGAAGCGGCCGAAGGATGTTTCATCCTCGCCGGCTTCTCCCGACGACAATGCGGGTGCGAAGCCAGGAGCGGCGCTTCGGCGGCGCGACACGACGAGCGCAAATCGAAGCTCTCCGGCCCGGTCTTCGTCGTCGATCCCGACGATTCAATACTGAACGCAACGCGTACCCAATCGCCCGGCCCGGCGGCCAGGATTCATGTCACCGGACTGGTTGGGCCGCCGCATAAGATGGGAGCGCGAGCGCGGCGCCTGGAAGCAGTCGAAAGGCCCATCCAGCCGCCCTGTTTTTTTTCGGCAACGCGAATTACGGAACACGTTTGACTCTGTCTAGGGTGGGCGGATATGGCCGCCGTCAGTTTCCGGACGGCCTGGCGCGTTCAAAGTAGAGCAGTTCGCGAGAAGCAGGAAGAAAACGCGACGGGATGACGTGGAGGACGTTTTTAGAGTTCGATTGCTCGAAACATTCAGCGGCGCGGGCCGCGCGCCACGCAAACTGTTTGGCCTGTACGCCAGCGCGTTGGAAGTGCCGGACGATTCTTTGTATGGCCGGCCTACGTGAATTTGTAGGTTTTTGCCTGCGAAATCATCGCCGTCTATTTTCGTGTATGGCGTCAGCTTTTGTCGTAGATGGTGCCTCGCTGAGGCTCATCCCGCCTTTCTTACCCCGCTTTTAAGCAAAGTCGCGCAGAAGTTCTAGGGAGCAGTTTCCTACTAAAACCGACTACTTACAATAAATCGATTGATCAGGAACAAATCTGTTCGGTCAATTATATTTCAAACCTCCTTAGCAGGGCTGAGAACGCCAAGCGGGCGCCAAGAGATGCTCTCCGCTCACATGGCACCCATGTTGCTTTGCCCTAGCAACTCAATAGTCAGTTTGCTTTTGCGTTTGCGAATTTTTGAACGCTGTCGATTCTCAGCGATTGGGAAACGTCCTGGGAACTGGCGAGTCAGTATGTCGCCACGGATTACTAAACGGAACGTAACGGAGGAATTAATCGTTTAGGTCATTCTTAAACCGTCAAGGGCAAACCACACGAAAGGGTGGGACGCAAAGCTTCTGGCCTAAGTCTCTAGCGAGATATGGCAGCAGAGCCGCCGGTAAGTTGCACTAACCTTCGAAGGACCTGTGCCTGTCGGCTTCCCTTTGTGTCCCTCGAGGGTATAGGGCATGTCAGACCGCAGGTCGGTTAAAAAATCAGTCGCACTTTCTCTTCTAATAGCATCTCTTACTCTGCTCAGTTTGCCGGTTGGAGCTGTTGCAGGGCAGCTCAGTTTGAGCTGGGTCGATAACTCCACAACAGAAGATGGTTTCAGGGTCGAACGACGGCCGGGAAGCAGCACGCCATTTGCGCTGGTCTCTACGGTCGGCGCGAACGTGACATTGTATACGGACAGCGCTCTGACAGCTGGCGCGATCTACTGTTATAGAGTTCAGGCTTACAATTCGGCGGGAAGTTCCGGATATTCGAATGAGCAATGCGGGACGGCGGCGACGGCGCCAACGACCTTTACGCTCACTGTAAGCAAGAGCGGTACGGGGAGCGGTACGGTGACGAGTTCACCGGCGGGAATCAATTGCGGTGCCACCTGCTCGGGAACCTACAACAGCGGCGCGTCGGTTGTCCTCACTGCGGCAGCCGCGTCGGGATCGACGTTTGCGGGGTGGAGCGGTGGCGGGTGCACGGGCACGGGTACTTGCACGGTAACGATGAGCGCGGCCACCACCGTCACCGCGACTTTCAATGCGGTAACGCAAACAGACACGATTCCTCCACCGGCGCCCGGCGCTCCCGTCGTGGCACTTCTCAGTGCTGGACAAACAACTGCTAGTTTCTCTGTTTCGTGGGCGGCGTCTATTGACCAGCCTTCCAATACTGCGGTGCCTACGTACACCTATTCTGCTGGATATACTGATGGCAGTGGGGCGCAAAGCGGGACGGTAAGCAGTCCAAGTCTCACTCTAACCATGTCCTACCATTCGTCGGGCGCAGCGCAGACGGGATGGATTTGCGTGGGCGCAATTGACGCGGCTGGCAACAAGAGCGTAGATCAATCGTGTAACGGGGTCCCGGTTCCTGCTAAACCGGCGACATATACACTGACTATCGTCAAGGGCGGCACCGGCAGCGGCACGGTCACTAGTTCTCCCACGGGAATTAATTGCGGTGCCACCTGCTCGGGAACTTACAACAGCGGCGCGTCGGTGGTGCTCACGGCCGCGGCGGCGTCGGGGTCTACGTTTGCGGGGTGGAGCGGTGGCGGGTGCACGGGCACGGGCAGTTGTACGGTGACAATGACCGCCGCCACCACGGTGACGGCGAGCTTCAATACCAGCACCTTGATGCTCACTGTGAACAAGAGCGGGACTGGGAGCGGCACGGTCACCAGTTCTCCCACGGGCATCAATTGCGGCGCGACCTGCTCGTGGACTTACGCAAGCGGCACGTCGGTTGTCCTCACTGCGGCAGCCGCGTCGGGATCGACGTTTGCCGGGTGGAGTGGTGGCGGGTGCACGGGCACGGGCACTTGTACGGTAACAATGACCGGGGCCACCACCGTGACGGCGAGCTTCAACTCAACTTCTACTTTCGCGCTCGATGTGAGCGTGGTTGTTCAAGCGACGTCCACCGGCAGCGCCAGCGGCCAAGTGGTCAGTAATCCGGCAGGCATCGATTGCGGCACAGACTGTAGTGAGAACTATTCTTCGGGAACGGTGGTCACGTTGACGCCGCTTCCCGGCACCGGCTCCGTGTTCGCGGGATGGACTGGAAATTCCGATTGCACGGACGGGTCGGTGACCATGAACGCGAACAAGTCGTGCACAGCAAACTTCGCGCTAAATCAAGCGTTGCTCACCGTAACGGTGAACGGCAACGGGACGGTTGATAGCAGCGCGGGTGGCATGACCTGCACCAGCACCTGCACATTCGGTGTGTCCGTCGGCAGCACGATCACTCTTCGGGGGACTCCGACTACGGGAGCTTCGTTTACCGGTTGGAGCGGCGCGGGGTGCAAGGGGACTGGCGATTGCACCATAAAATTATCCACCAATAAGTCCGTCACTGCGGCCTTTGTCAGCTCCGGCTCCAACCCGACCGATAAAATCGGTGTTTATCGACCTTCCACCGGCGAGTGGTTCCTTGACCTGAACGGCAACGGGGTGTTGGAGAGCTGTAGCGTCGACTATTGCGTGTCATCTTTTAGCAGTCCAGACGGTCTCCCCGTGGTCGGTGAGTGGGACGCCTCGGGCGTTAGCCAGTTAGGCATGTTTCTAACCGATACGGCGCAGTGGGGATTGGACAAGAACGCCAATGAAACGTGGGAGGGGTGTGGAGTCGACACTTGTTTAGGGCCATTCGGGCAAGAAACGGACATACCGATATCAGGGAAATGGAGCGCCAAGGGGTATGATCGTATCGGAACCTTTCGTCCCAGCAACGGTCAGTGGTACCTCGATTCTGTTGTCGGCAAAGGTAAGTGGCAGGGCTGCGACTGGGATCGCTGCGCGTATTTGAAGGCTTACCAGGCTGGAGATCTGCCCGTAACCGGGAATTGGAACGGTAGTGGGACGACTCAATTGGGGCTCTTTCGTCCCGCTACCGGCGAGTGGTTTCTCGATTACAACGGCAATCGTACGTGGGACGGCTGTAGCAAGGATCGTTGTCTAACATTATTCGGCACCGCAGCCGATCTGCCCGTGTCCGGGGACTGGAACGGAACGGGCAAGAGCAAGATCGGCGTTTTCCGCCCGAGTACCGGCGAGTGGTTTCTGGATTTCAACGGCAACGGCCAGTGGGACGGCTGCGGGATCGATCTCTGCGTAACTAATTTCGGTCAGGCGGGCGACTTCCCCGTCGTTGGAAAGTGGTAGTCATCCGCAGTTTGCGAATGCGCGGAATAGGCAGAGATGTGAAATGAGGAGCGTGCCGACAGGGCCACCGGCTTTTCGGGCGCCCGGATGTGCACTGCCAAGTCGATAATCCTCCAACCGTCTTCGGCTTCCCGCCCGCCCCGGTCAATCGGCCCGAGCCGCTGATTGGTCAGCCGCCAGTTTTCCGACAAGCGACACACCCCTGACTACGGTCCGGATCGCCAGACCGGGAGTTTTACTCCGACCGCGTCCAGATGGGCGATCAGATAAGCAAGCACGGAGATAAAACAGAGCGTGAGGTAACCGAGCTGTATCCATTCCGCTCTATCGGGGATTTTCCCGCTGCGCAGACGGTGCGGCAGCCTACGGATCAATGTCAGCGCCTGTTGCCGTAGCGTCGGCATCGCCAACAGATCGGCGAGAATGTTGTAACCGTCCATTTCGAGAAAATTGAACGGATAAATATTAAGCAGCGCGCTTTCCCATAGAACAAGACCTGCGCCAAACAGCAGGGATTGAGCGACCCCCGCTTCGGCGCTGTAAGCCCCGATGAAGGCTACGCTGCCGCACACGACCTCGACCATGGGGCCGGACAGGTCAACCATCACGCGAACTCGGCGGCTCGACAAGAATATGTCCGTGACATCGGCGTAAAAAGTCGGCAGTAAGCCCTGGAGCAAGAAGAATCCCATTTCACGAACCTTTCGGCCGTAGGCTTTGCACGCGAGCGCGTGCACCAATACGTGGAGCATGGATATGATCACGATCGTAGCCAGCATGATGGCGCTGCTGAGCAATGGTCGGGCCGCCAGACGCGAGGTGATTTCCGCCACGCGCGGCCAAAGCCGGGATACCGCGATGACCGCGGTTACGAGAAGCGCCACGTATGAGATTAGAAACGGCCATCGAAAGAGCAGAAAGCCGCCGCGTTTATGAATGGCCGCACAATAGCGGTCTGCGTCGCTGATTCGGAATGCGATTCGGCTCCAATTATTGAGAATCACCGCCAAGGACCGTTCCCACCACCGCGCGTGCCGCTGCGCTACGCTACGGCGTAGAGCCGTCGTTTGGGGCTCATTGAGCAGGCCGGCGTGATACAGTTTTCCTAAGAACTGCCGGATGATTTCGAAGTCGAAGGAACCGAATTCGAAATGCAGAGCCCTGCCGATCTCATTGAGCGAATGGCGACCGTCGAAATGTTCCCAGAGAAAATATTCCTGCCGGCCGAGCAGCAGGTAATGGTCGCGTTTGTGGCTTTTGAGAATATAGTTTCTCGAACCGTCGACGCCGCGCGGTTGCCGCGTCAGCTCCCACTCGTTAGTCGGCGGTCGCTCGGGCCGGAAACCCAGATACGCCTGGTGACTTTGGACTTCGTGAACCTCGAAACCGGGTTCGCCCGGCCTCCTGGTTAGAAGCTCGAGCTTTGCAGGTTCTGGCATAAGAAAAAATCAGGTGGATTTGCGTCCGAACGTGGCCGGAGTTCCTTCAGGGGAATATCCCGTGGCTTCCAGGCCCCACCGTATGGCCTCGCGAGCCTGCTCGTTGGTGGCGCGCAAGCGCTGGATGAAGACCGTGACCAAGCGGTAACAGATCCGGGCGGCCATCGCCGGGTGATCGGAAAGGATTTGTTCAAAAGCGTGGCGGCCGAGCTGCCAGAGGACCGTGTCGGATTCCGCGTGGGCCGTGGCCGAGCGCGGCGCGGCATCGAACAATCCCATCTCGCCGAAAAAATCACCCGGATTAAATCGCGTCAACACGATGTCCACGTCGCCGCTGACGTGCTTGCTGACGACCACTCGTCCTTGCTCCACGATGTACAGCGCATCGGAGTGGTCGAGCTCGCGAAAGATCACTGCGCCGCTCTTGATCGTCCTGGACACCAGCAGTGAAGCGAGGATCGACAAAGTCTGATCGTCAAGGTCCTGTAGGAATGTCACTTGGTGGAGAAAATCCCGAATGGATGGCGCGGATGAACTCATAGATGAAACGCGATGCTACCGAGTGCCGGCGTCAAACGCAAGCCGCCCTTCGACCCTTCGACTCAAGCCTCCGGCATTGGCCGGAGGCTCTTGCTCAGGATTCCGCCCCGCGGGCGTGCTGGAGGGGTGCCACGGGCTTGCCCGTTGGGCTCCAGGGCCACTTGCGGGAGCAAACGGGGGCGGTCATGACAGCCCCCGCGGGCGTCGCACGACTCAATTCGCATCCGGCTACGGCGTAGCCCGGACGGTGGGCCGGGAGAGTAGGCGATCCATCCAGGCTCTCACGTTGGGCAAATCGTTCCCGATTTTCGCCTGGTAGCGTTCGAGCCGGCAAAAGAAAGGGATATAGGTAATATCGGCGAGGGAATAATCGCCAGCGATATACTCCCGATCCCCCATCTCGCGGTCCAACGTTTCGAGGTACTGCTTTAGTTCCTCTTGCGATTTTTCGACCTGGTAGTCATGGGCGATATTGCCACCGGCGCGCTGCAGGCGCGTATTGCAGTAGTCGATCCAAATGCGCGCCCGCGATCTCTTGAAGGGGTCCTTAGGCATTAGCGGCACGGCCGGATATTTTTCCTCGAGGTATTCGTTGATGATCGCTGACTCGTAAACGACCGCCTCGTCGTCCACCAGCACCGGCACCTTGCCGTAAGGATTCAACTCGAGCAGCTCCTTGGATTTATTTTTGAGGTCGCATTCGATGAGATCGTGGGGGAGCTTTTTTTCCGCCAGGACAAGCCTTGTCCTGTGGGCGTAGGGTCAAGGACCGTAGGAAAAGAGTTTCATGCGATTCACCTCCCGCTGGGCTACTTGTTTGTACCACCTTCCAAGCCGCCAAGGCAACCGACTGTTGTGGGTGAAGACGGATTAGAGCGCGTCTTGTAAGGGGGCCACGCTGCGAATCGCCACGGATTTTTGGCGGAACGATTTGGCAACTGTGAGGGCGTCAGGGAATTTCTTTCCAGCGTCGCGCCAACACGCGTCATCGCTGTGCGAGGTCCGACATGCGGCCGGTGGATATTGCCTTGACCGCTTTGCCCTTTGCCCTTAAAATTTTTTATCAAGTCATGTCTTTCTCCGCACCCTTCATGAAAAACCGACTCGTGGTCATGGCCGCGGTGGTTCTACCTTTCGTCGTGGTCATTTGGGCGGCGCCCTTTAGCCGGCGCGAGCAGGGGGCGGCGGCTGTTCGTAAACCCGGAGACGGCGGGGCGTATGCTACGTCGGGAGAGGTGCTGGAAAGATTCAAAGGGGAATGGGCGCGCGATCATAAACTGCTCGCGTCGTTCGAAAGGGAACAATCGCGTCTCAGGGCCGTGGTGGTCGAAAAGCGCAAGCTCTACCAGGATGGCGCGATCGAAAAGGCCGAAGTGTCCGAGGCGGAGCGCGCGTTCGTCGCCGCGCTCATGCAGATCCAGGAAACACGGCGCACGCTGGCGGAAACCGATCTTGCGCTCGCCGAAGCGACGATGGGCGACGAATTGGAGCGACTGCCGCCTCTCGCCGTCAACGAGTTCAGCGAGACGGAACGTCTGTCCCGCTTCAACGGCGGTTCTTCCTGGTCGCTCAAAGAAACGCCCAAGGTCGAGAAATATTTCTCGCAGGCCTTCGGCCATGGCCTTCCGATTAGCGCTTACGGGCAGACCCGGACGCACGATCGCATGGGGTTCGACCACCGCAATGCCATTGACGTAGCGCTCCATCCCGACAGCCCCGAGGGCAGGGCTCTGATCAGACACCTGCGCGAATCGGGTATTCCCTTTGTTGCCTTTAAGAACGCCGTGCCGGGCAGCGCGACCGGGCCGCATATTCATATCGGCAAGCCCTCGGTAAGGATCGCAGCGCGGTAGCGGGTTCTCTTGCTTTAGGAATCTGACCGTCTTCGATTCTTACCTTTTTCCACCAAGCCACTTTTCTTGATTTCTTCGAGAATCGACGTCTCCAGCAGCCTGCGGGATTCGGGAGTCCGGCGCCTTCCTCCATGTCATCTTGCGGTGCGGGATTGCGGCTTCGTCGAATATCGGACCGACTGCGTGAAAACCGGCGGCTTCATAAAAACCAACGGCGGACTCCTGGGCGTGCAGATAGATCCTGCCCGCGCGTTTTCTTTTGGCCGTTTCGATGGCTCGCTTTAACAGCTTTGATCCCACACCCATACCCCGATAGCTTTTCAGCACCGCCATGCGCCCGATCTTCGCGCGGCCGCGCCGGAGCACGACCCTTGCCGTTCCCACCGCCTTACCGGAAATAAGAGCCAGGAAATGGATCGCCTTGCCATCGTCGCGATCCAACTCGATCTCCGCCGGCACTCCTTGTTCTCTGACGAACACGCACATGCGGATCGCGAAAGCCTGCGCCAGCTCTTTTTTAGAAGACACTCGCCTGACTCTAACGTTCCGTTTCACAGCCGACCCTATGCCCTAGTCTGAGATGGGTTGCAAGAAAAACCATTCAATGCCGGCACGCGTCCATTTATCGTCATTGGCGGCACAGGAACGGACCTAGAGCCGCACTATTCAGATTCTATTGACGTGCGCGTAGAATTATCCTAACTTACGGCCCGCACATCCAGGCTGGATCCACGTTTTCGGTCGCATCTCTTGCCCGCACATCCGGTAGCTTACGGAGGATACTATGAAAGGCGTTTTACTAGCGCTGGTAACTTGCTTCGCATGGACTTCTAATTCTTCAGCTCAGGCGCCCTTCTTCGAAGGCAAGACGGTGAGAATCGTCGTGGGATTCTCCGCTGGCGGCGCCTATGACCTGTGGGCCCGGTTGATCGCTTAGCATATGGGTAAATACCTTCCCGGAAACCCCGCCTTCATAGTGCAAAATATGACCGGCGGGGGCTCCATGGTCGCGGCCAATTATGTCTACAACGTCGCCAAGCCGGACGGTTTGACCTTCGGGTTGGCCACGCCGGCGCTTTTCATCGAACAGCTTGCCGGGCGAAAAGAGGTTCAGTTCGACTAGGGCAAATACTCCTGGATCGGCTCCCCGGAAAGAACCGAGCGGATATTTTATATTCGCGCCGACGCCGGCTATAAGACCATCGAGGAGATGCGCAAGGCTGCGGAGCCGCCCAAGTGCGGCGCCACCGGAGCCGGCACCGCGAGTTACTATTGGCCGCAGTTTCTTGCCGACACCTTTGGCTTCAAGCTCAACATCGTGCCGGGCTACCAGGGTTCATCCGATGTCAATCTGGCCATCGAGAAGGGGGAAATGCACTGCTGGGGCGGCACCGTTCAAGCCTATTTCGGCAGCGAGCCCGGCCGCACCTGGGCCAAGACGGGATTCGTCCGGGTGCTCGCTCAAGGGGGTCAACGGCGCCATCCGCAATTACCCGATGTGCCCACGGTCTGGGAGCTTATCGACAGGCACAAGATCAGTGATGTAACCAGACGCCTGGCGAAGGTGCTGTTCGCTCCCGACGATCTCGGCCGCCCGTTGTTCGCTCCGCCGGGAGTTCCCGCCGACCGAGTCAAAGCTTTGCGCGGGGGATTTATGAAGGTGATGAATGATGCCGACGTCACGGCCGAGGCGCGCAAGAAAGGGCTGGACCCAAGCCCGAGCACGGGAGAAGCGCTTGAAGCCATGATCAGAGATCTCGCCGCGCAGCCGCCGGAGGTGATCCAGCGGATGAAAAAAATTCTCGACAATTGAGGCTGGTGAGAAGCTCGGCGTCGGGCGACATCGACCCTTCGACTCGAGCCCCGGCCTTGGCCGGGGGCTCTCGCGCAGGATTCCGCCCCACGGGCTTGCCTTGGGGCTCCACTTCCATGTAACCGGGCGACGCGGCAATGGCGGGCCACCGCGTCCCGGCCGAGCGAACGCTACATAGGATCAAATTGTCCTTGACATCGATCACAGGGCGAAGATACGATCCTCGCCGCTCAAGGACGGAATCCTGGAGCCAGAGGGGGGGATAGTCTATGGCGGAAACTAAGAATGGGTCGACCCTGTTGGGAAGCGAAGACTGGATGGCCGTGTGGCTGGGATTTCTCATCATCGTCGCCGTACTTGTCGGTGTGCGGCCGCAGCTGCCGAAATTCAGCTGGGCCACCGACGGCGAATTTGCCGCTACGGTGGCGCAGAACAGGCCGGCAGTCGAGAAGCTCATCAAGGAGGCTGAGGCTAAAGGCGATGGGGACTTTGTGGCCGCAGCGACGGCGCTCAAGGCCGCTCTGGACGGCGGCGAGCGTAAGGCCATCGGCGACGCCTCCAAAAAATTCGCCGCCGCGGGGAAAACGGCGAAGGACAAAGGGCTGCAAAAAAAGGCCGCGGACATCGACAAGGCGGTGGGAGGCAGGGCGGGCGCCGTGGTCGGCGGCGTGTTCGGGGGAGAGAACATCTGGAATTCAGTCATCATCGGTATCGCGTTTCTGGTCGTCTCAGCCATCGGCGTTGCGCTGATGGGCGGAAACGTCGGCAAGTATCTTATCGGCTTTCCTGTGGTCTACATTCTCGCCTGGCTCTCCCAGGTGATCGCCGGCAACGCGACGATGAACTACTGGGGACTGGAGTAGGTTATCTTTGCTCTGCTCATCGGTCTATTGATCAGCAACGTCATCGGCGTTCCCGGTTGGCTTATGGAAGCGGTCAAAACCGAGTACTTCATCAAAACGGGGCTGGTGATCCTTGGGGCGGGCATTCTCTTCTTTGAGATCCTCCAAGCCGGCGTCCTCGGAATCGTCCAGGCGCTGCTCGTGGTGACGGTGATTTGGTACATCTGCTTCTGGTTTTGCAGGAGGTTCCGGGTTGGCGACGAGTTTGCCGTGATGCTCTCAACCGCGGTCTCGATCTGCGGCGTCTCGGCTGCGATCGCCGCGTGCGGGGCGATTCAGGGTGACAAGAAGAAACTCTCCTATGTGACCTCGCTCGTGCTGATCGTCGCCGTGCCCATGATGGTCGTCATGCCGTGGATCGCGAAGGCTTTTGAGATACCCGACGTTGTGGCGGGAGCCTGGCTAGGCGGGACTCTTGATACGAGCGGCTCCGTGGTAGCCGCGGGCGCTCTCATCAGCGAGATTGCGATGAAAGCCGGCGTCATCGTGAAGTTCTCCCAGAACGTGCTGATCGGTGTGGCCGCCTTCCTGATATCGGTTTGGTGGACGTTGAAAAAAGGCGCGGAAACGGGCGAGCGGCCGAGCGCCGGAGTCATCTGGGAGCGCTTCCCAAAATTCGTCCTCGGGTTTCTGATCGCGTCGGTTGTCTTTTCGTTCATGCTCGACGCCGCGACCGTCAGTGCGACCAAGGGAACATTGGGTGGCCTTCGCGTCGTCTGGTTCGCGCTCGCCTTCACATGCATCGGCCTTGAGACGCGCTTTACCGAATTGGTGAGCATGGAGGGCGGCCGGCCCGCCGCGGCCTTTCTGCTCGCCCAGGCTGTTAACGTAGTCTGGACGCTGCTGCTCGCGTATCTCTTATTCAGTGGAGTTCTCTTCCCGGCGCCTGTGCTGTAGTGACAGAACATGCCTGACGGGAAGAACCGCGCCGGTCGAGATTAGCATAGAAGAACCTCGCCTGACTCGAACAGTCGCATTCACGGCCGACCCTATCCCGTAGTCGTGAAAGCGCTGCGAGGAGAATCCTTGAAGGCAGGAGCAGGGTTTTACTTTCGTCGTTGGCGGCGGCCTTCCATGTTTTCGGAATTACGAAAACGTGGAGGTTGAGAGTGGAAGCCTGAATTCAAAACTCGAGAAACAATTTCGATAGCGTTCTCGGGTAGAGATGTCGAAGGACCTCAGGAAAAGACTGTCAAAATTGTGATTCTGCTGAAAAACCCTCCGTTCATGCTTCGAGAGCCTCAGGACGAACGGGGGAGCGATCGAAATCATTGGAAATTTTTCCGTTCATGCTGAGCCCGTCGAAGCATTCTTAGGGTTTTTCAGCAGAATCAAATTGTCGTGTCTGACCCCGGCTACCCCGGCTACCAGCAGTCCGCTTAACCCGCTTGTTCGGCGCCGGGCGCACACGCCGTGTGTGACCAGCCGCAGCCTCTGCTGTGTCTGCCAACAAACGCAACGCACGATTCACCGAGTCTGTATCTGGGAAGACATTTGCTAGGTCTGGTTCAATCAAAACAAGGTTGGTCCCGGCACGTGCCCGCTCGTAATACTTCCCACGGACTCCACCCTTCAATTTTGAA